>Ga0335072_10016787_pt1 | contig 10371 bp, 8 predicted proteins | sample Lox_Sample_21_FD_206725 | JGI IMG/M metagenome (GOLD analysis project Ga0335072, IMG submission 206725) | Soil microbial communities from Loxahatchee National Wildlife Refuge, Florida, United States - Lox_Sample_2.1 | ecosystem: Environmental > Terrestrial > Soil > Wetlands | place: USA: Florida... | reverse complement strand
CTCGGTGTCCATGGTCGGCTCGCGGGCGGCCTCCGGCTACGGCAATCACGTTGCACTCGAGATGGCGGCGACGCTGGCCGAGCGCGGTGTCACCGTCGTGTCCGGGGGCGCGTTCGGGATCGACGCCAGTTCCCATCGCGGGGCGCTGGCTGGCGGCGGCAGTACCGTGGCGGTTCTGGCAGGCGGTCTGGAGTTCGGCTATCCGCACGGCCACGCTGAGCTGTTTCGCGCCATTGCTGCTCAGGGCATGCTTGTCAGCGAGTGCCCCCCAGGCCGCGGGCCGACGCGGCCCGGCTTCCTGGTCCGGAACCGGATCATCGCCGCGCTCAGCCGGGGCACGGTGGTGGTCGAGGCGGCCCTGCGCAGCGGCGCCCTCAATTCAGCGCGCCACGCACGGGAGCTGTGCAGGTCGGTCATGGCAGTGCCAGGCCCGGTCACCTCCGAGCAGTCAGCGGGCTGCCATGAGCTGATCCGTGACTATGGAGCCATGTGCGTTACCGGCGCGAATGACGTCTTAGACCACATCGGCGCGCCTGGCGGGACTGGCGGCGGACTTCGGCTCGGGCCGGCAGTTCCCAGGGACAACCTGGACCCGGTGACACTGGCGGTGCTGGAGGAGTTGCCAGTTCGCGGCGGTCGCGGTCCGGCGAGCGTCGCGGTCCGGGCTGGCGTGGACCTTGACACCGCGCTGCGATGCCTGGGGCTCCTGGCGGCCAGCGGTTTCGCAGAACGCTGCGAACTGGGCTGGCGGGCAAGAAAGATCGCGTGATGCTCGGCACGTGCCACGGATCGCAAGGCAGGCTCGACCCCGGCACGGACCGGCCCGGCGACAGGCGCGCGGTTCTGATCCATCCTGATAAGACACGTAATCTGCAGAGAAGGCCGTAGCGTGATGGTCCAGGCGATTTGCCAGGAACGTGGTCACGAGTCAGCGATGCCGCATGGCCGCGCAGGAAGGGCCCGTCCCCTGACGTGCTCGATTCGATCTTGGTTTCTCATCAATCCTGCCCGGAATCGGGCAGGATTCTTGCGAACTAGCGGTCTGGCGGTCATGATGGCTGGCGTGCCCGGACCGCTTCCGCATAGCGACTTGGTGGATCACCTGATCCGTACCTGCCCGCTCAGCGCGGCTGAGGCCGCCCGAGTGGTGGCGGATGTTCTGGGGTACTTCTCCGAACCGCCGGACGCCTTCGTGCGCCGACGGCACCGCGAGCTCAAGGCCCGCGGGCTGACTAATGACCTGGCCTTCGCGCAGATCGCAGCTGAAATGCCGCAGCGGCGCTACGCGTCGCCGGAGTTCTCGCTGCGCCAGCTGCGCAGGATTATCTACGGATAAGGAGCAGAAGCCTTGTGCGGAATAGTCGCCTATATCGGGAATCGAGACAGTGTCCCGATATTGCTCGAAGGGCTGGCCAGACTCGAATACCGGGGCTACGACTCCGCGGGGATCGCGGTCGTCAGCCGGAGCGGCGAGCTGCGCGTACGCAAGGCGAAGGGCCGGGTCTCCGAACTAGCCGCTGACGTGCCAGCCAGGCTCAAGGGCAGCCCTGGCATCGGGCACACGCGCTGGGCAACTCACGGGGAGCCGAGTAACGAGAACGCTCACCCGCACGTTTGCGGGCCGATCGCCATCGTCCACAACGGCATCATCGAAAACGCTGAGGAACTACGGGCCAATCTCATCGCCAGCGGCGCCAAGTTCTCGTCACAGACCGATAGCGAGATCTTCGCTCACCTGATCGCGGCGCAGGGCGGGGCTGCTGACGATCCGCAGCCGGGGGACCTCGAGGAGGCGGTTAGGCAAGCGCTGAAGTCGGTGGTCGGCGCCTACGGGCTGGCAGTGCTGGACGCCCGCAGCCCGGACCGGCTCGTCGTAGCCCGCAACGGCAGCCCGGTCCTGCTCGGGATCGGGGACAAGGAGATGTTCGCCGCCTCTGATTTCTCGGCCCTGGTTCGCTACACCCGGCAGGTGGTTCATCTCGACGACGGGGAGATTGCCACTCTGCACGCCGACGGGTTCCGCACGACGACCCTGGACGCGCGGCGGACCACGAAGCAAGCCGCCGTAGTCGAAGCAGATGTGGCCAGCTATGAGGCTGACGGCCACGCGCACTTCATGCACAAGGAGATCCACGAGCAGCCCGGCGTGGTAGAGCGAGTGCTGCGAGGGCGTCTCGACGACCGGTTCAACACCGCGCACCTCGGCGGGCTCAACCTGGATCCGCGCGAGGCACGCGCCATCAGGCGGGTGAAAATCCTGGGCTGCGGCTCCGCGTACTACTCCGGAGTGCTTGGCGCCCAGCTGATCGAGGAACTAGCGAGGGTGCCGGCGGACGCCGAGCCAGCCTCGGAGTTCCGGTACCGCGGACCTGTCATCGAGGAAGGCACCCTGTACATCGGGGTCAGCCAGTCCGGCGAGACCTACGACACGCTGGCCGCAGTCCAGGAGGTCAAGCGCAAAGGCGGCCAGGTACTCGGCGTCGTCAACACGGTCGGCAGCACGATTGCCAGGGAAGTCGACGGTGGCGTCTACCTGCACGCTGGCCCTGAAGTGAGCGTTACCTCGACGAAAACCTTCACGGCAACCGCCACAGTATTCGCGTTGCTGGCCCTGCACCTCGCACGGATTCATGACCTGTCGCCGGCCGACGGCCGGCGGATCTCCGAGGGTTTGCGCAAGCTACCCGGCCAGATCGCCGAGATCCTTGCCATGGAAGAAGAGATCGCCAGCCTGGCCAAGGAGTTCGCGGGATATCCGGGCATGTTCTTCGTGGGGCGAGTCCGCGGCTGGCCCGTCGCCAGAGAGGGTGCGCAAAAGCTCAAGGAGGTTTCCTACCTGCACGCGGAGGCTTACCCGGCCAGCGAGCTCAAGCACGGCCCGCTGGCGCTTGTCGGGCCGGCGCTTCCGACCGTGGCGATCGTTCCCGATGACGAGCTCGTCGACAAGAACCTCGCCACGCTTGGCGAGATCAAGGCGCGGCGCGGACGGGTGCTGCTCGTCGGCCACTCCTCGCCCGACGGCGAGCTCGCCGACAACGTGCTGGCGATACCTAAGAATGAGCACGAGCTGGACCCGATCCTGCTGTCTGTACCGCTGCAGTTGCTCGCCTACCACGCTGCGGTGGCCCTCGGCAACGACGTGGACAGGCCACGCAACCTGGCCAAGAGCGTGACGGTCGAGTGATCGCCGGACAGTCACGAAGATCATCCAGGCGGGAACGAGGGTTAGAGGCCGACCGAATGTGGCGCCGCGCGGCTTTAGGTGCCAGCCTCGGCTGGCCTGGTGTCGCAGACTGTCGCTATGAAACCGGACGCTGTCCGGGCAGGCGGGCGGCAATTGCCGTCGGCGCTGCCAGAGCCGATGGCCGAGGCGCTGACGGCGTTCGGTCGCCATCTGGGCTCCGAACGCGGTCTGTCGCCGCATACGGTCCGCGCCTATCTCGGTGACATTTCCGCTTTGCTGGCGTTCGCCGCCGAGGAGGGCTGCGCTGAAGTTGCGGACCTGGATATCTCCGTGCTCAGGGGCTGGCTGGGAAGCCAGCACCGGGCAGGTCAGGCGCGGGCGAGCATCGCCAGGAGGGCGGCATCGGCGCGGGCGTTCACTGCGTTCGCCCACCGGCGCGCGCTGATCCCCGCCGACGCAGGGGCTCAGCTCGCCAGTCCCAAGGTGCACCGTCGCCTGCCGGAGGTGCTGGCCCAGGAGCAAATGGCCGCCGTGCTTGCCGGCGGCTCGGAGCGCGCTGGCCAACGGTCCGGGGCACCAGGCATCGCCGGGTCGGCAAGTGCTGAGCCGGGGAACGCTGAGCCGGGGAACGCTGGGCCGGGGAACGCTGAGCCGGGGAACGCTGAGCCGGGGAACGCTGAGCCGGGCTGCGCTGAGCCTGGGAACCCTGGGCGGTGCCGCGCCGCTGACGGCGCCGCGCTCGCGGACGCCCTGGCGCTCCGCGATACCGCGATCATGGAGTTGCTGTACGCCACCGGCATCCGCGTCAGCGAGCTTTGCGGGCTGGACTCCGGTGACCTCGACACCTCAAGACGGACCGTGCGGGTGCTTGGGAAGCGCAGCAAGGAGCGAGTAGTTCCGGTTGGCATCCCGGCCGTCCGGGCGGTGCTTGCCTGGCTTGACGAGGGCCGGCCAGTTGTCGTGGCCGAAGGCGGCCGGTCCGGGACGCACGGCCGGTCCGAAATGCGCAGCCGGTCCGGAACTCACGGTGCTGCACCTGGCAATGCTGCACCTGGTAATGCTGCACCTGGTAATGCTGCACCTGGTAATGCTGCACCTGGTAATGCTGCACCTGCCAGCGCGCTTTTCCTCGGTGCCAGAGCCGGCCGGATCGACCCCCGCACTGTCCGCCGCATCGTTCACGACCGGATCGCGGCGGCTAGCTCGGTACCTGACACCGGACCGCACGGCCTGCGGCACACAGCGGCCACCCACTTGCTTGAGGGCGGGGCCGACCTGCGCAGCGTGCAGGAAATACTTGGCCATGCCTCGCTGGCGACTACCCAGCTCTACACCCATGTCAGCATCGACCGGCTGATATCGGTCTACCATCAGGCGCATCCGCGCGCCTGACCTCGCGAGCGCGGCTTACCTCGCCGGACATCCCGGCCGACTCCCGGCATGTAGACTTGCTGCACGGCCTCCCATCGGACTGCGCGAGCGTGCGTTGTCCGGGTGGCCGAAATTCGCGCGTTCGCTTGCTGCGCGGCACGCCTGCCGGATGGCCCTGCCGGGTCTTCGCCCAGGCCCTGCGCAGGACGCCCTTTCACCGGTCCGCTGGAGCGATTTAGCGGCGAGGGGCGTACGGGCGCCAGGAAAGCAACCGGCAGACGTGGCTGCCCAGCACGGCAGGACGTCTCAGACAGGAAGGGCACACCGGCATGGCTCCGGTCGTCACCATGCGCCAGCTGCTGGAAAGCGGCGTTCACTTCGGGCATCAGACCCGTCGCTGGAACCCGAAGATGAAGCGGTTCATCTTCACTGAGCGCAACGGCATTTACATCATCGACCTCCAGCAGTCCCTGGAGTTCATCGACAAGGCTTACGACTTCATCCGCGAGACAGTCGCGCATGGCGGCTCCGTGCTGTACGTAGGCACCAAGAAGCAGGCCCAGGAGGCCATCGCCGAGCAGGCGAGGCGGGTGGGCATGCCGTTCGTTAACCAGCGCTGGCTGGGCGGCATGCTGACCAACTTCGGCACCGTCTATAAGCGGCTGCAGCGCCTGAAGGAGCTTGAGGAGATCGACTTCGACGACGTGGCGGGCTCCAATCTGACCAAGAAGGAGCTGCTCCAGCTGCGTCGCGAGCGGGACAAGCTTGAGCGTTCGCTTGGCGGGATCAGGGACATGGCGAGGGTCCCGAGCGCGCTGTGGGTAGTAGACACCAAGAAGGAGCACATCGCGGTCAGCGAGGCTCGCAAGCTGGGCATCCCGGTGATCGCGATCTTGGACACAAACTGCGATCCGGATGAGGTGCAGTACCCGATCCCTGGTAACGACGACGCGATCAGGAGTGTCGCGCTGCTCACGAGAGTGGTCGCGGACGCCGTAGCCGACGGGCTCATCGCCAGGGCTGGCGCGGCTGCGACCGATGAGAAGCCCGCTGGTGAAAGCGCCGACGGCGTGATCGGCGCTGCCGAACCGCTAGCCGAGTGGGAGCGGGAACTGCTTGAGGGCAGCAAAGCCGAGGAGGGCGCCGAGACGGCCGCCGCGAACGGCGCTGTCACCGACGGCACGGCGGCCAGGCCGACCACAGCGACCGCGCCCGCTGCCGACGCCGGTGAGACGGCGGCCACGGGTGAGACGGCGGGCACGGGTGAGACGGCAGACACCGGTGAGACGGCGGACACCGCCGCCTCGGCTGGTGACAGCCCGGCCAGTGGCGAGGCCGGCGATGAGAGCCCGGCTGGCAACGGCGAGAGCCCGACAGCTTGACAGCGGCGGCGGCCCTGAAGGCAGAACCCGCAGGGCCGCCCGCCGCGACCGGTACCACGACCCCGGCCGACCGGTAGGACGGCACCGGCCGCCGGAGCACCATCCGGCTCGCCGGCAGCACGACACCGGCTCGCCGGCAGGACCACAGCGGGCCCGCCGGTGCCACGACAACCGAAAGATGGGGACATGGCGAACTACACCGCCGCCGACGTGAAGAGGCTGCGCGAGCAGACCGGCGCGGGCATGCTCGACTGCAAGAACGCGCTCGTTGAGGCCGATGGCAACTTCGACGCTGCGGTCGAGGCGCTGCGCATCAAGGGCGCCAAGGCGGTCAACAAGCGGGCCGAGCGCACCGCTGCCCAGGGTCTGGTCACGGCCCAGCTGGACGGCACTGGCGTCGGCGTGCTGGTCGAGCTGAACTGCGAGACCGACTTCGTCGCCAAGACCGACAAGTTCCAGGAGGTCGCGGCGGACATCGCGGCGGCCGCGCTCAGCGCAGGCGCCACCGACCGGCTGGCCGTGCTCAGCCTCGAGGTCCGGCCCGGCCAGACTGCCCAGGCGCTGATCGAGGAGGCCGGAGCCTCACTCCAGGAGAAGCTGGAGCTCGGCAGGTACGCGCGGTTCGAGGGTGGCTACGTGACCAGCTACCTGCACAAAAAGGACCCGGGCCTGCCGCCAACGCTGGGCGTTCTGGTCCAGCTCGACGAGGCCGGCTCCGGCATCGCCCAGGACGTTGCGCACCAGGTCGCTGCGATGCGCCCTCAGTACGTGACGCGTGACCAGGTTCCCGACGACGTGCTGGCCAACGAGCGGCGGATCGCCGAGCAGGTCACCAGGGAGGAGGGCAAGCCGGAGCAGGCAATCCCGAAGATCGTCGAGGGCCGGCTGAACGCCTTCCTCAAGGACATCGTCCTGGTCGAGCAGGCTTCGGTCCGGGACCCGAAGAAGTCGGTTAAGCAATTGCTCGCCGAGCAAGGGGCCAGCGTGAAGGGATTCGCCAGGTTCCAGATCGGCCAGGCAGGTTGAAGCTGGCGGAGGGCGGTACCGCGGTGGCAGACAGCCCGCCGGGCGACCTCAAATCGCAGGCCTGGACGAGTCCCGGCGCTGCTGACTCGAGGCCGAACTGGCGGCGGGTCGTCCTCAAGCTGTCCGGCGAGGCGTTCGCTGGCGGCGAGCCCCTGGGTATCTCCCCCGACGTAGTCATCCAGCTCGCCAGGGAAATCACGGCCGCGGCGCGGGAAGGCTTCCAGATCGCCGTCGTGGTCGGCGGCGGGAACATGTTCCGCGGTGCGGTGCTGTCCGAGCGTGGCATCGACCGCTCACGGGCGGATTACATGGGCATGCTCGGCACCGTGATCAACTGCCTCGCCCTGCAGGACGTGCTCGAGAAGCTCGGTATCGAGACACGGGTCCAGACCGCGATCACGATGGGTCAGGTGGCTGAGCCGTACATTCCCCGGCGAGCTATCCGGCACCTGGAGAAGGGCCGGGTCGTGATCTTCGGGGCCGGGCTCGGCGCGCCGTTCTTCTCGACCGACACGTGCGCGGCGCAGCGCGCCCTGGAGATCGGCGCCGAGGCCGTGCTCAAGGCCACCAAGGTAGATGGCGTGTACGACGCCGACCCGCACAAGAATTCCGGCGCCGTGCTCTTCCATCACCTTGACTACACCGAGGTACTTCGCCGCGAGTTGCGCGTCATGGACTCGACCGCGGTGAGCTTGTGCATGGACAATGATTTGCCAATCGTAGTTTTCGACCTGATGGGGGAGGGCAACGTGGTCCGGGCGGTGCGCGGCGAGCGGATCGGCACCCTGGTCAGCAGATCACCCCGCTGATGCCCCGGCATAGCCTCGCCGCACCGGACGGGCGCACCATTGGACATAGGACGGACGGGCCCGACTGGCCGCCTACCAAAGCACAGGAGCCGAAGTGATTGACGAGAGTCTCCTCGAGGCCGAGGAGAAGATGGAAAAGGCCGTCGCGGTAGCCAAAGACGACTTCAACAGCATCCGGACCGGCCGGGCGCACCCGTCCATGTTCAACAAGATCACGGCGGAGTACTACGGAACTCAGACGCCGGTCAACCAGCTGGCCTCCTTCCACATGCCAGAACCGCGGATGGTGCTCGTGCAGCCGTACGACAAAGGTTCGATGGCAGCTATCGAGAAGGCGATCAGGAGCTCTGACCTCGGCGTCAATCCCTCCAACGACGGCACGATCATCCGGGTGGTATTCCCCGAGCTGTCCGAGGAGCGCCGCCGGGAGTTCATCAAGGTGGCCCGGAACAAGGCCGAAGACAGCCGGGTTTCCATCCGGAACATCCGCCGGCACGCTAAGGACTCGATCGACAAGCTGGTCAAGAACGGCGACGCCGGCGAGGACGACGGCAGGCGCGCGGAGCGGGAGCTGGACGACTTGACGCACACCTACACTGCTCAGGTCGATGAGCTGCTGAAGCACAAGGAAGCCGAGCTTCTCGAGGTCTAGCTTGTGGGATGAGAAAAAGAGCGAGGTAGACCCCGACACCGGTTTCGGGGCGATTCCGGCGGCAGCGACACTGGCCACCGGCGGTTTCGGGGGGCATGACGGGCAGCAGGATCCTGGCCAGCGGCACGAGGATGTGCCGGGCACTGCGGAGCCAGGTCCGGTGACCGAGCGCAGGTCGATCAAGACCGGGCGGAACTTGCCTGCCGCCATCGGGGTCGGCCTGCTGCTGGGCGGGCTTGTCGTGCTTACCCTGTTCACGATCAAGGCCACGTTCCTGCTCTACGTCGGGATCATCCTCGCTGTCGCGCTCTGGGAGTTCAGCCACGCGCTGCAGTCTCGCGACATTCACCTGCCCCTGGTCCCGATCGTGGTCGGCGGGGTCGCGATGGTCACGCTGGCGTACTGGATGCAGGCCAGGTGGGCGCTGGGCGCCCTGGGGCTGACCGGGATCGGGGTGCTGGGCTGGCGGCTGCGCGGCGGCGCGGATGGCTATGTGCGGGACGTGACGGCGGGCATCTTCACGCTGTTGTACCTGCCGCTGGCCGCGGTGTTCGTCGCGCTGATGCTGGCCGAGCCGGACGGCTCACGGCGAGCGTTCATTTTCGTCGTACTGACGGTATGTAGCGACACTGGCGCATACCTGGCCGGGATCTTGTTCGGCAAACACCCGATGGTGCCGTCCATCAGCCCGAAGAAAACCTGGGAAGGACTCGGCGGCGGAGCGGTCCTCTGCCTTGCTACCGGGGCAGTCATGGTGCCGGGCTTGCTCGGCGGGCATGTATGGCAGGGCCTCCTGCTGGGTGCCGCAGCCGTCGCTGTGGCCAGCCTCGGCGACCTGGTCGAGTCCATGATCAAGCGCGACCTGCAGATCAAGGACATGGGGCACCTGCTGCCCGGCCATGGCGGCATCATGGACCGGCTCGACTCGCTGATTGTGATGGCGCCCCTGGTGTGGCTGCTGCTCGCCGTCCTCGTGCCGAACGGGCACGCGGTCTAAGAGGATTAACTTGCCGGGAACGACCATCCCCGGCCAGTCCGGTCGGCCGCTCGTGGCCGTCTGGGCTAATGAGCAGCGCCGGTCCCGACACACCCCGGCCAGTCCGGTCGGCCGCTCGCGGCCGTCTGGGCTAATGACCAGGGTTGATCCCGCCTGGCACAATGGGTGACAGGTGGCAGAGGCTCGGAGGTGGTCAGGGTGGCCCAGTCCGTAACGCAGTTCGGGCCAGGTGCGCCTGGCCGTCCGCATGGGCGCCCGGGTAGTCCTGCACCGAATTGGCCAGCCCCGACTAAGCCAGCCCCGACTAAGCCTGCACGTAATAAGCCAGCGCCGAACAAGCGGGCACAGCCGGGCGGCGACTGGTGCGGCGGCGTCAGCGCACCTGACCCCGGCTGGTGCGGCGGCGGCGAACCACCGGAGCCATGGTGCGACAGCTCCCGGGCGCCAGAGCTAACGGTGGCGGGCCTGGTGGCAGGCCTTGTGCGCGCGCTCGGGCGACGGTCGGGCTGATCCCACTGCGGATAGCCGGGTCCGGATAAACCAGGGTCCGGATAAACCAGGGTCCGGATAAACCAGGAACTGACTAGCCGGGCTTCTGGCAAGCGAGTTTGCGGCGAGCGGCTGAGGCGCGATAGAGCCCGTTCCCGGTCGAATTAGGGACTGTAAACCCAGCTGCGGCGCTGTGCGGCAAGCTGAGTGACGAGACTGGCCGAACTGCGCTCTCTGGCCAGGCGGCGCTCGCGCTCGTTGATCGGCACGATCCAGAGCCAACGCACCCGGTCGTTGCTGGCGCGGAAGCCGTCGAGCCGCGGCACCTCCGGGCCGGGCAGCCGGGACGGATCGTCAAGCAGCAGAACGGCCTCGTTGCCGCCGCCGAGCGGGAACGTCGCGGGCTCGTGATACCACGGGATGCTGTGCCCGGAGCCGAGCCAGGTCACCTCGCGCCAGGG
>Ga0335072_10016786_pt1 | contig 10371 bp, 8 predicted proteins | sample Lox_Sample_21_FD_206725 | JGI IMG/M metagenome (GOLD analysis project Ga0335072, IMG submission 206725) | Soil microbial communities from Loxahatchee National Wildlife Refuge, Florida, United States - Lox_Sample_2.1 | ecosystem: Environmental > Terrestrial > Soil > Wetlands | place: USA: Florida... | reverse complement strand
AGCGTCCGGCGCCGGTGGGCGAGCCTGCCGAGCTCGGTGTCCAGGTCGGCTAGTTCGAGCAGCCGCAGCTGCGCCTCGGGTGATGCCTTCACGAAGGGCTACGTTAGTCGCACCGGCGAGCGTTGTCGCATGGTAGACACTTTGGCCATGGGGATCCCTCGGGTAAGCAGGCCCTACATGCCGGGATACGGCATCGCCGGGCCAGAACAAGGGAGCGGGCTCCTGCACTGGTCCTGGGCGGCGGAACGGCTCACCGCGGCCAGGAACTACTGGGTGGTATCCGTCTGGCCGGATGGCCGGCCGCACACCATGCCGGTCTGGGGCATGTGGGACGACACCGTGCTGTGGTTCACGACGGCGGCGCCGTCGCGGAAGGCGCGGAACCTGCGGGCCGACCCGCGGTGCTGCGTCTCCACGGAAGACGCCTCCGACCCCGTGATCATCGAGGGCACGGCGGAGTTCGTGACGGACTCCGCCGTCTTGCAGCGCGTCATCGACCTGATGAACGCCAAGTACCGGACCGAGCTGGCCGTCGACTTCCTCGACCCGGCGAAGAACGCCACGATCGGGGTCCGGCCGCGGCGCGTGTTCAGCATGCTGCACGGGGACTTCACCGGCTCACCGACTCGCTGGGTATTCGATGACGAACAGTAATATTTTCGGAACGTCCGCAGCCGGCTGCGGCGGGTAGCGTGACTGTGGTGCCTCGCGTAACGCGAGGCGGAGCTCATCGGACGAAACCTGCATGACTGCTAGAGCTGGGCGTGTTGGCGCTGCCTGGGGCGCCGTCTGCGGGGTGCTGGCCGCCGCCGTCGCGATGGGGATAGCGCAGCTGATCGCCGGGCTGTCGATCCCGAACGCGTCGCCGGTCATCGCCGTGGGGCAGGCAGCGATCAACCTGACTCCGCTGCCGGTCAAGGACTGGGCGACGTCGACGTTCGGGAACAACGACAAGAACGTGCTGCTGACGGGCGTGTTCGTGGTGGTGTTCCTGTACGCCATCGTGGTCGGCGTGGTCGCGATGCGGCGCCTGTCGTGGGGGTTCATCGGGCTGGCGATTTTCGCGGCGCTCGGGCTGGCGGCGGCGCTGACCAGGCCGAACGCGACGGCGGGGTGGGCGTTCCCGACGGTGGTGGGCGCCGCGGCCGGGGCGTTCGCGCTGTACCGGCTCGTGCCCCCGGCGCGACGGCTTTCCCTGGGCAGCGCTGCCGGGGCCCCGGGAGGGTCTGGGACCCCGTGGGCTTCCGGTGGGCTGCCGCCGATCGTGTTCGGCGGGGCGGACGGCGGCGGCCTGCGTGCGCCGGATCTGCCGGACGCGCCCGGTGAGTCCGGTGAGGTAGCCGCGCCGGAGCCGCCAGGCGCCAACGTCCCCGCGCTGCGCGTGCCGGCGCGGTCGCCCGCCGCGCCGGCCAGGCGCGCGTTCCTGCTGACCGCCGGGGTGTCTGTGGCGGCGGCCGCCGTCGGCGAGATCGGCGGCAGGCAGCTGGCGACCCGGCGCAACGTGAGCGTGGCCCGGTCCGCGGTCCGGTTCCCGCGCGCGACCGTCACCGCGCCGCCGCTGCCCGCCGGCGTGAACCTGCCGGTGCCGGGGATCAGCTCCTTCATCACGCCGAACAGCCAGTTCTACCGGGTCGACATCGACCTGCTCGTGCCCCAGGTGGACCCGTCGAACTGGCAGCTGCGCATCCACGGCATGGTCGCCCGCGAGCTTACGGTCACGTTCGACGAGCTGCTCAAGCGGCCGCTGATCGAGGACTACATCACCTTGTGCTGCGTCTCGAACCCGGTCGGCGGGCCGTACATCGGGAACGCGAAGTGGCTGGGCGCCTCGCTGCCCTCGCTGCTGCGCCAGGCGGGGATCCAGCCCGGGGCGTCACAGCTGCTGTGCACGTCGGCGGACGGGTTCACGTCGGGCACCCCGGTGTCGGTGGTCATGGACGGACGGGACGCGCTCGTCGCGGTCGCGATGAACGGCGCCGCGCTGCCGCAGGAGCACGGGTTCCCCGCGCGGCTGGTCGTGCCGGGCCTGTACGGGTACGTGTCTGCCTGCAAGTGGGTAACCGACATCGAGGTCACGACGTTCGATGCGGCTATTCCCTACTGGGCGCAGCGCGGCTGGTCACAGCAGGCGCCGGTCAAGACGGAGTCCCGGATCGACGTGCCCGGGTCTGGCTCGCGGGTGAAGGCCGGCCAGGTCGCGGTGGCCGGCGTGGCGTGGGCGCAGCACAAGGGCATCGAGGCGGTCGAGGTCCAGGTGGACAACGGGCCGTGGCACGAGGCCACGCTCGCCGCGGTGCCGAACCTCGACACCTGGCGGCAGTGGGTCTGGCAGTGGGAAGACGCCGCGGTCGGCCAGCACACCATTCAGGCGCGGGCCACCGACAAGACGGGCTACACGCAGACCGCGCTCCAGGCGGACGTGGCGCCCAACGGCGCGACCGGCTACCCCTCGACCCAGGTCACCGTCTACCAGCCTTAGCGTCCGCCGGCCTCAGGCGAGGGCGATGGAGATGGGGGCGAAGAGGCGGGCGGGGTCGCCGGGCGGCGGGCGATGGCCGTAGGCCATGACCGCGTTCAGCCCGGCCGGCTTTAGCCCGTGCCTGGCTGCCCAGGCCGGCAGCTCCGGGCGGTCGGGGTCCAGGTCCAGGCGGACCTGGCCGCGGATTCCCGCGGCCAGGTCGCCGATCAGCAGGCGGGCGGCCGCGCCGTCCGGCGCGACGACAGGGCCGATGACCGTGGACGTGTGGTTCTGCCAGGCGGCGGCGAAGCCGGCGAGGCCGTGTTCTGCCTGGAGGACCAGGAGCTGACCGGCGAACGCGGGCAGCCGCCGGAGCAGGCGGCTCCGGTCGGCGCCGAAAGCGGCTTTATCGACATCGATGATCGCCGTCATGTCCGCTGTCGTGGCCGGGCGTGTCCGCATCTTGCTGTTATCAGCCGTCCGGGTGGGCTCGGCGCGGAACGGTCCGGTGAACGCCGCGCTCCGGCGGATCGTCCGGAAGCCGAGCTTGTCGTACAGCGGCTTGCCGAGGTCGGTGGCAAACAGCGTGACCGTGGCGTCCCCGGCCTCGGCGAGCAGGTGCTCCATCAGCGCGCGGCCGACTCCCAGCCGACCGTGCCGCGCCGCGACCAGCATCATGCCCACCGAGGCCAGGTCGGCGCCGTACCTGGTCAGCACCACCGCGCCGGCCAGTGCGCCGTTCCCGCCGTCCGCGTCGTCCCTGCCTCCCCCGCCGTCCGGCGCGTCGACGCCGAAGACCTCGGACACCTCGAGCAGCAGCGACCACTTGGCCTTCTCCGGCAGCCAGCCGCGGTCGACCGACAGGCGCACGCAATGCCGCAGGTCGTCGCGGCCGAGGCGGCGGACGGGCGGGAACGGGACGCCGTTACTATCGCTGGGCACGGTCTCCGAGCGTATTGGCCACGCGGGGCCGATCGCCACCGGCGGCGACGGCACCGGCCGGGCGGTGCCGCGAACGCGCGGCGAACACCCGCCGTTCGCCGACGCTCCAGCTGACCGACACCACGAGGTAGACGGCCGCGGCCAGCGGCGCGAACGCGGCGATCACCACCGTGATGAACGGCAGCACTTTGCCGAGGACCGCGATCGCACCACTGGTACCGGGAGCCGCAGGCGCGGGCTTGGCGGCGGCGGCACGGCCGGCCGGGATCGCCACCGCGGTTTCCGCGAGCGCCGCCGTCATATGGCGCGCCACCCGGATGGACAGCCAGCAGATCGCCGCGAGGATCGCGAGGACGACGGGGAAGACAGCGGCGTGCAGGCCCGCCGTGGCCACCCCGCCGCTCAGCCAGTGCGTGCCGAGCGGCACGCCGAACAGGTCACGGGACAGCAGGCTGTTCGGCCCGCCCGCCACGGTCGAGGACCTGAAGAGCAGGTACAGCACGCTGAACACCGGCCACTGCGCGAGCAGCGGGACGAACCCGGAGAGCAGGCTGGTGCCTTCCCGCGAGTAGAGCGCGGTCAGCTCGCGCTGCAGCCGCTCCGGCTGGCGGGCATAGCGCTTGCGCAGTTCCTGGATTTGCGGCGCGAGCCTGGTCATGGCGGCCTGCCCGCGCAGCGCGCGGAAGCTGAGCGGGGTCAGGATCAGCCGGATCGCCATGGTGAACACGACGATGGCGGCGACGGCGGCGAGGCCGCCGAGAACGGGACTGAGGAAGTTGGTGAGGGCGAGAACGAGGTGGTACGCGGCGTCCACGGGGACGCCGAAAACAGCAGTCATGGGTAAGCGACCTTCCAGCGAAGAGGGATGAGTTGCTGGAAGCGGCCGCGATCAGCGCGCTTTACCGCGACAGGCGCGGGAGATCAGGCGGCCGCTGGGGCCGCCGTTGGAGCCCTGGGTCTGCTTCGGCCCCGCGCGTCGGGGTCGCGCTGCGGCAGGAAGGCGACGCGCCACGACTTGTCCCGCAGCGCGGCGACGCGGCGGGTGACGGGGAGACCTGCCGTGGCCGCAGGGCTAGCGCCGGCCGTCAGGCAGCCGGCGACGGCGACCGCGGCGACCGCGAGGACGGCGACCGCGACCATGGCAGCGCGCTGCGGAGTGTCCGCCCACATGAGGACGGCGAGCAGGTGACCAGCCACCTGCGACAGCGCAGCGAGCACGGTAACCTCCGGGCCCAAGTCGAGCAATTACGCAAAGCGTACAACGCCTGGGCGGTGCGGTCAGCGCGCCAGCTCGCCGACACCCGCCAGCAGCCGGTCCACGTCGGAGGCATCGTTGTAGTGCACCAGGCCGGCCCGCACCGCGCCGTCAGGCTCCAGGCCCAGGACGCCGCACAGCTCGCAGGCGTAGTTGTCGCCGTTCCACGTATTGACGCCGCGCGCGGCCAGCCGGGACGCCACCTCTCGCGGCGTCAGGCCCGCCACCGTGAAGAACGCGGTCGGCGCCCGCCGCGCGGCCTTCCCGTACAGCGTCACGTGGCTCATCGCGCCCAGCTCGTTGAGCAGCCGCACGAACAGCCCGGTCTCGTACTCCTCGACCGCCGTCATGGACGCGAGGAGCCGCTCGCGACGCGAGGCGGCCCCGGCACTGGCATCCGCATCGGGCGCCAGCGAGGCCAGGTGCTCGACGGCCGCGGCCACCCCCGCCAGGTCGGCGAACGGCAGCGTGCCGCGCTCGAACCTGGCGGGCACCTCCTCGGACGAGGGCGCCAGCTTGTCGGGCCGCAGCGTCTCGAGCAGCGCCGGGTCGGCGACGACCGCGGCGACGTGCGGGCCCGCCCACTTGTAGGCGCTGGTGGCGTAGAAGTCCGCGCCGAACGCGGACACGTCCACCGGAATGTGCGGGGTGGCGTGCACGCCGTCGACGTAGCACAGGGCGCCTGCCGCGTGCGCGACGGCGGCGATCGCCGCCACGTCCGGCCGCGTGCCGAGCACGTTGCTCGCCGCCGTCACGGCCACCAGCCGGGTCCTGTCGCCGGCCAGCTCCGCGTACTGCGCCGCGGGCAGCTCCCCGGTCGCCAGGTCGGCCTCCGCCCAGCGGACCACCGCGCCGGCCCGCGCCGCGGCCTGGATCCACGGCCGGATGTTGGCGTCGTGGTCGAGCCTGGACACCACGATCTCGTCCCCCGGCGCCCAGCCGCGCGCCAGCGCGGCCGACATCCGGTACGTCAGCGCCGTCATGCTCGGCCCGAAGACAACCCCGGACGCCGTGCCGCCGGTCAGGTCGGCGACGGCGCGCCGCGCCTCCGCCACGATCACACCGGAACGCTCGCTCGCCGCGAACGCGCCCCCGGTGTTCCCGATTCCGGCCCGGTACGCGGCCGCGATCGCGTCGATGACGGGACCGGGAACCTGGGTCCCCGCCGCGCCGTCCAGGTAGGCGTGCCCGTCGCTCAGCGCGGGGTAGCTACCCCGGACGCGGGCGACGTCGAAGGTCGTAGCCATGACGCACGATCATATACGTCCGTCGAAAAACCAGGTGACATCCCCGGCTCCCCTTACTACGATCCGCCTAGTGTCCTCCCGCCCAGTCGCCGCCCTTTGGCGGCTGCGCCCATACCTGCGCCCGTACCGTTTCCAGCTGATCGCGATGATCCTCGCGGCCCTGGCCGCGGAGGGCGCGGAGGTCGCGATCCCGCTGCTCATCAAGGACGTCATCGACGGCGCCATCGCGCACCACGAGCGCGGCCTGCTGATCCCGCTCGGCATCGCCGCCATCGCCCTCGGCGTGGCGTCCGCCGTGCTGAGCCTGATCCGCCGCTGGGTGCAGGGCAACGCGGTCAGCGACATGGAAAAGACAATCAGGGACGACCTGTACGCGCACCTGCAGCGGCTGGACCCGGCGTTCCACGACGAGTGGCAGTCCGGCCAGCTGCTGTCGCGCGCCACCACCGACCTGGGGTCCATCCGCCGGTTCGCCGGGTTCGGGATCGTCTTCCTGATCACGAGCATCGTGCTGTTCTTCGGGATCACCGTGCTGCTCATCCGGCTGAATTGGTGGCTCGGCCTGATCACCGGCGCGATGTTCGCGCCGGTACTGATTTTCTGCACCAGGTTCGAGCGGCGGTACAAGGTGCTGTCGCGGCGGGTGCAGGACCAGGAAGGCGACCTGACCACGCTGGTCGAGGAGGCGGCGACCGGCGTGCGGGTGCTGAAGGCCCTGGGCCGCGCACCCGAAGCGGCGCAGGTCCACTTCGCCCAGTCCACCGAGGTCTACAAGACCCAGGTCGCCAAGGCCCGGCTGCTCGGCGGCTTCTGGTCGGTGCTCGACCTGATCCCGAACATCGCCATCGCGCTCATCGTGGTGCTCGGCGCGATCGCGGTCAGCCACCATTCGCTGACCATCGGCGGCCTGGTCGCCTTCATCACGCTGGCCCTGCAGATGGTGTGGCCGATCGAGGCGCTCGGGTACATCATCGCCTCCGGTGAGGAGGCCGCGACCGCCGCGCAGCGGGTGCTGGAGATCTTCGACACCGCTCCGGAGATCACGGATGAAACCCATCCGTCCGAACGGGCCCGTGCCCTCGCCCCAGCCCACCTGCGCTTCGAGCACGTGGGATTCACCTACCCCGGCAGCAAGACGCCGGTGCTGCGGGACGTCGACCTGAGCCTGGCGCGCGGCGAGACGCTGGTGCTAGTCGGGGCCACCGGGTCGGGCAAGACGACGCTGCTGCAGCTCGTGCCCAGGCTGGCGGACACGACCAGCGGCCGGGTGCTGATCGGCGGCACCGACGTGCGGGACATCCCGCTCGCCGCGCTGCGCGCGGCGGTGGGCTGCGCGTTCGAGGAAGCCACGCTGTTCTCCGCGAGCGTGCGGGAGAACGTCACGTTCGGCGCGCCGGACGCGTCGGACGACGAGATCGAGGCGGCGCTGACCGCGGCGCAGGCGCGGTTCGCCTACGACCTGCCGTGGGGGCTCGACACCCGGATCGGCGAGCAGGGCATGGCGCTGTCCGGCGGGCAGCGGCAGCGGGTCGCGCTGGCCCGCGCGATCCTCGCCAAGCCCGAGGTGCTGATCCTCGACGACCCGCTGTCCGCGCTCGACGTGCACACCGAAGAGCGGGTCACCCAGGCCCTCGGCGACGTGCTGGCCGGGACGACGGCGCTGGTCGTCGCCCACCGGCCGTCCACCGTCGCGCTCGCCGACCGGGTCGCGCTGCTCGAGGGCGGGGTCATCGCCGCGACCGGCGGCCACCGCGAGCTGCTGGCGACCCAGCCGGCCTACGCGGCCCTGATGTCAATGTCGGAGGTGCAGGTATGACCGTCGACGCGTCGTGGCGCGGCATCGCGACCGAACAGGTCGACGAGGTCTCCGCGCCGCTCGCGGCGCTACTGAGAAAACGGAGCAGGCTGCTGCTCGCCGACCTGCTCCGCCCGTACCGGCGGGGCGTGGCGTGGACCGCCGCCGCGATCGTGGTCGCGTCCCTGGCCGCGCTGGCCGGCCCGTGGCTGGTCGGTATCGCGATCGACAGCGGCATCCCGCCGCTGGTGAACTCCGGCGACACGGGGCCGCTGCTGCGGATCGCGGCGGTATTCGCCGCGACGGTGCTGATCCAGGCGGTGGCGACGCGGATGTTCGTCACGATGACCGGCCGGGTCGGCCAGTCGGTGGTGCTCGAGCTGCGCCGCCGCCTGTTCTGGCACATGCTGCGGCTGCCGGTGGCGTTCCACGAGAGCTACACCTCGGGGCGGGTGATCTCCCGGCAGACGTCGGACATAGAGGCGATCTCGTCGCTGTTCGAGGAGGGCCTGGACTCGCTGATCTCCGCGGCGCTCACCCTCGTCCTCGTCGGCACCGGCATGCTGCTGCTCGACTGGCAGCTGGCCCTCGTGGTGCTCGCCGGTTTCATCCCGCTGACCTACCTGAGCGCCTGGTACCGCCGCGAGTCGGCGACCGCCTACCGGCGGATCAGGGAAACCAACGCGCTGGTGATCGTGCACTTCGTCGAGACCTTCGGCGGGCTGCGGGCGGTGCAGGCCTTCCGCAGGGAGAAGCGGAACGAGGAGATCTTCGACCCGCTGTCCGCGGACTACGCGCGGGCGACAAGGCGATCGTCGCAGCTCATCGCCGTCTTCGGCCCGAGCATCTCCCTCGTGGCGAACGTGATCATCGGCATCGTGCTCTGCTACGGCGGCCTGCTGGTGATCGACGGCGACATCAAGATCGGCGTGCTCACCTCGTTCCTGCTCTACCTGCAGCGCTTCTTCGACCCCCTGCAGGACGTCTCGCAGTTCTACAACTCCTTCCAGAGCGCGGCCTCCGGCCTGGAGAAGATCTCCGGCGTCCTGGAGGAGGAGCCGTCCGTGGCCGAGCCGGCCGTGCCCGCCGTGCTGCCGGCGGCCGCGAGCGGCCGCCGGGTCCAGTTCGACGCGGTGCGGTTCGGCTACCGCGAGGCGGTCGTGCTGCCGGACTTCGACCTGGACATCCCGGCGGGCCAGACGGTGGCGATCGTCGGCGACACCGGCGCGGGCAAGACCACCGTGGCGCGGCTGCTCGCCCGCTTCTACGACCCGGACGAGGGCCAGGTGCTGCTCGACGGCGTAGACGTCCGCGACCTGCCGGACCCCGAGCTCCGCTCGGAGATCGTGCTGATCACCCAGGAGAGCTTCCTGTTCGAGGGCACGGTCGCGGAGAACATCAGGCTCGGCAGCCCGCAGGCGACCGACGCCGAGGTTGAGGCGGCCGCCCGGGCGATCGGCGCGCACGAGTTCATCGCCGCGCTGCCGGACGGCTACGCGACCAAGGTCGGCAAGCGCGGCGGCCGGCTGTCGGCCGGGCAGCGCCAGCTCATCTCGTTCGCCCGGGCGTTCATCGCCGCCCCCGGCGTGCTGGTGCTCGACGAGGCGACAGCACTGCTGGACATCCCCAGCGAGCGGCTGGTGCAGTCGGCGCTGCAGACCGTGCTGGCAGGCCGCACCGCGGTGATCATCGCGCACCGGCTGTCCACCGTCGCGATCGCGGACCGGGTCCTGGTGCTGCGGGCCGGCCAGATCATCGAGGACGGATCCCCCGCCGACCTGATGGGCGGCGACGGCGAATACGCCGACCTGCACGCCCGCTGGATCGCGAGCCTGGCCTGACCCGGGGCCAGCCGACCGCTAGCGGCCGGGCCCACCTCTTGCTGTTATCACGGGCGGGACGCGGCGCGGCAAAGATAATGGGTCAAAAGGCACACCAGAGGGTGCACAACGACCCATTATCTTTGCGGCTGCCCCGCTTCTTGCTGTTATCAGCGAGTGGGCGGCCTAGCGGTACGGGACTGGCAGCGAGGGCGGTCGTAGGTAGTCGATGTCACATCGACCACACTCTTTGGTGGACGATGTCACATCGACCACGTTCCGGGGGAGGCCCGGGACGGGCGCGGGTCGCGGGCGCGGGGTGACCGCTAGGGGATTATCGCTTCGATTAGGTGGGGGCCGGGTTCGGCTAGGGCCTTGCCTAGCTGGGCGGCGAACTCCGGGGCCGTGGTGGCCCTGGAGGCGGGGACGCCCATCCCGGTGGCCAGGGCCGTGAAGTCGAGCGCCGGGGCGGACAGGTCGAGCAGGCCGCGGGCGGCTTCCCCCGCGGCGGCGGACGCCCCGACCCGCTGCAGTTCCATGGCCAGGATGGCGTACTTGCGGTTGCTGAAGATGACCGTGGTGATGTCCAGGCCTTCCCGGGCGTACGTCCACAGTGCCTGGATCGTGTACATGGCGCTCCCGTCGGCTTCCAGCGCGATGACCGGCCGTCCTGGGGAGGCGATGGCGGCGCCGGCGGCCAGCGGCAGGCCCTGGCCGATCGCGCCGCCGGTCAGCGTGAGCCAGTCGTGCGGCGGGGCGCCCGCGGTCGCCGCGGGCAGGAACACGCTGGAGGTGACCGCCTCGTCGGAGACGATCGCCCCCTCAGGCAGCAGGGCGCCGATGACCGCCGCCGC
>Ga0335072_10016785_pt1 | contig 10371 bp, 12 predicted proteins | sample Lox_Sample_21_FD_206725 | JGI IMG/M metagenome (GOLD analysis project Ga0335072, IMG submission 206725) | Soil microbial communities from Loxahatchee National Wildlife Refuge, Florida, United States - Lox_Sample_2.1 | ecosystem: Environmental > Terrestrial > Soil > Wetlands | place: USA... | reverse complement strand
CGCATCCCCCGCCTCACCCGTCCAGTGCGCGAGCTCCAGCCGCGTAGCCAGCGTGGATGGATGCTCCGCGCCCTGCACGCGCTCCCGGATTGGCAGCAGCTCGGCGTACAGCTCACGAGCCCCCACCGCATCCCCCGCCTCACCCGTCCACCGCGCGAACTCATGTCGCATGGTCAGGGTGGATGGATGCTCCGCGCCCAGCACCCGCGTACTGACCGGCAGAAGCAGGCGATAAAGGTCACGCGCCCCGGATGCGTCCCCCGCCTCACCTGTCCATGAGGCAAGCTCGTGATAGTTGGAGAGAGTATCGGGATGCTCGGCGCCCAGCACACGCTCCCTCACTGGCAGCAGTCGCCCGCTCAAGTCTCGTGCCCCGGCCGCATCGCCTGCTTCGCCGGTCCACGACGCGAGGTTGTGGCGGGTGGCGAGCGTGTCGGGGTGCTCGACGCCCAGCACGCGCTCCCGGATCGGGAGCAGAGCTCCGTACAAATCGCGTGCGCTGGCCGCGTCGCCCGCCTGGCCTGTCCACCGCGCAAGGGAGTGGCGAGCGGCCAGTGTGTCAGGGTGCTCGGGGCCCTGAACCCGTGCACGGACTTTCAGCAGCTCCGCGTACAGGTCTCGTGCCCCTGCCCGGTCGCCGGCCAAGCCTGTCCAGTGCGCAAGCTCGTGCCAGGCGGTTAGTGTTGAGGCATCCTCAGGCCCGAATTCCACAGAGCATGTCAGGGCCTCGACGATCTGCCGGGCGAGCTCTCGCGCCGCCGAGTGTTGGCCGCTTGAACCCAGGTATATGGCCATCACGAGCATATCGTCGCGGGTCAGGTTCAGCCTGGCCCTCGCATGTGGCATCAGAGCCCGGAACAGCGGCCACGCCTCCGGAGACCTCGGATCCTCCGGGATAGCTGAGCTAATCAGCGTGGCTGTAGCGACGCGCCAGCGCCGACGCTCGCGACCGGACATGTAATCGCGGACAACGGCCTGGACCAGTCGGTGCACCTGCACCATGCCGTCCTCGGCGGGGTTGATCAGCGAGTAACGACGCAGGGCAATGATCGCGTCTCCGATGGCGAGGGGATCCTTTTGGAACGGCCGCAGGGCAGCCGTCACGCCACGGCCGAGTTCGGCGGCCTTACTTGCGTCGCGCAGCATGAGGCCGAGGGGGACGGGTTCCGGCGCTAGCCACGCCAGCAGCCACAAAAGCCTGGCAGAGATGGGGTCCTCGGCCTTGAGCCGGGCCAAGGCGAGCCTGATGGTAGCCGTTACGCTGGCCGGATGCTCAGGCACGTCGCCTCGGTCGAGCAGCTCGGTCCGGACTACCCGGTACAGGCCGAGGTAGATAGCCAACGTGATGCCCGTAGCGCTGACATAGGCGCCTGCCTGCTCGAGAGCTAGCGGGAGGCCGCCCATCTCGTCGGCGAGGTCTCGAGCTGATGTCTCGTCCTGGTCGCCCGTTCGTCTCACGAGGAACCGTGAGGCGGCATCCGGCCTAAGGACCGGCACTTCAATGCCCTGGCCTGGACCCCAGAGCGCGTACTGGCTGGTCATCAGGATCTGCCCGGGCCCGTGTGCAGGCAGGAAACCCTGTACGACGGCCGGATTCGGGACGTTGTCAAAGATAAGCAGCCAGGGCCTTGCGCTGTCGGCCAGCAGCGCATGAACAGACGCGACAGGATCCCGCGGGTCGAACGGTCCCGATGCGCCCAGGAGCGCGCCCAGACGCGCGAACCCGGCTTCAATCCCAGAGCGATCCTCGGCGGCGAATTGCCATACGATGAAGAACCCAGCCTTGTGCCGATATGCGTACTCCAGCGCGAGGCATGTCTTGCCTGCGCCAGCCATGCCATGCAATGTGACTACGCGTGGCGATGACCCGCCTCCCTGTTCAAGCCGCTCACGCAACTCGTCGAGCATGTCCTCACGCCCTGCCAGCTCGGCAGGACGCGGCGACAGTAAAACAGGTCGCCCGGTTTGCTCCGGCCGAGGGAGGTAGATGTCGCGGCCCATGATCACGGGACCACGCTGGACACCGCCTCTAATAACGTTGTGCACGTCCCCACGGTCGCCCGCACCTGGGGCCCGCTGCTCTCCAGCCACTGGCGTCACCTCCGCGAACACGAAATGTATCTGGCCTGCAGCACCGGCCCGAGCTGCATGACCCGGCGGCCGTCACGCCCCGTCCTGATCTGCAGGCAGACCCGGCGGTGCATCAGATCGGGGGCCGAAGCTCAAGCCGGTGAAGTCCCGGCCCTGCAGCACCGGGCCGTGCTGCACTCCCCCACTGATCACGTTGACCACATCGCTCGGCGCTCTTTGGCGGGGATTCGGCGTGCCCAGATTGTCGTGGCGCCGCCGTTCACTCACGGTCAGACAAACCTGCAGGCACGCGCCGACGGCTACCAAGGCCGCGAGAGCAGTCCACAGCCCGGCAGACTGGTGCGCTGTCACCAGGGCGGTCACCACTCCAGCCGCGGCAGCTACGACCACCGAGAGACCGGCCGCAATCACACGCCACATCGTCATCACCCGCCCTGGTCAGTACATCCGGCTGCGCCAATAGTGCCAGTATCGGCTATCGGAACGCCGCACGCTAACGGACCAGCAGACGGACACCCACCGCGAACTTATGTAATGACCCCTCGGAGGAAGTTGAACGGAATCGGCCATCGGCGAGTAACCCGCGTTCAGCCGAAACATGCCCGCCCAAGGATATGGGCGGCAGATGTAGGTTCACGTGCCCGCTGCCGTTCTCTTCGGGACGACGTGGTCCAGGGACGTAAGGGATTGGCTAGGGTCGAGGCTACGTAGCATTGCCGCTACCTCCCGAGCAGCCGGAACTCCAATTCGGGTGTACATCTCCAGGGCTCGGCTGAGCGACGTCTCAGCACTTTCATGCCGTCCGGCCTGCGTGTAAAGCCGGCCTATGCCCACGAGGGCCCGCGCTTGCTCGATGTGTTCATTGGCACTTGTCGCGATTGCCAGCGCGTGCTCAAAGCAGGCCAGCGCCTTATCAACCTGCGAAGTGGCGCACGCGAGCTCACCCAGATTATTGAGCGACTCGGCTTCTCCAGGCCGATCTCCGAGGCTGCGGAATATCTCCAGCGCCTCTGTAAAGCTCGCTGCGGCCTCGGAGACCTGCGGGATCATGAGCTGTACGTGGCCAAGTGCCGCCAGGGCGTGCGCCTGACCGCTGCGGTCACCCAGAGCCCGATAGAGCGCAAGCGCCATAGAAGCCCCGCTCGCCGCAACCCCGAGTTGCCCCTCTTTTTTCTGAATTTGGCTGAGAGAAGTCAGGGCGTTAGCCTCGCCTAGGCGACTGCGAAGCTCCCGAAACATTGACAGTGCCTGTGTCAAGTTAGCAGTAGCTGCCGGTATCTCACCGGTTAGGAACTGTACTTGACCTAGCCGCTTGAGCGCGTTGGCTTCGCCGAGACGGTTGTTGAGCGTCCGATAGAGCGTCAGTGCTCTTTCGACGCTGGCGGTGGCCGCTGGAAAGTCTGCCATCAGGTACTGGACGGTCCCGAGGGCATTAAGCGCGTTCGCTTGGCCGTTTCGGATGCCGAGAACGCTATAGAGTTCGAGGGCCCGTTCCTGGCTTGCGGCTGCGGCTTGAAGGTCGCCAACCTGGTGCTGGACAACTCCAAGATAGTTGAGAGCATTTGCTTGGCCGGTCTCATTGCCGAGAGCGCGGTAAAGTGCCAGCGCTTCGGTGAGGCATGTCCTAGCAGCCACATATTCGTCGGATAGATAGTGTTGGTAGCCCAGGTCGTGAAGGGTATTGGCCAGACCCAGCTGTTCGCCTAGCTCCCTATATATGCTTTCCGCCAGGCCCAAACTCTTACCAGCCATCTCAAAGTCGCCTGCCAGGCGCTCGACGAGGCCGAGCGTGCTGAGCGCATTTGCCTCTCCGAGCCTGTCGCCCAGATCTCGGTAAAGCGCAAGCGAGGCACCCAGATTTGCCCTAGCGGCCTCGTGGTCCGCTACGAGTCGTTGGACTGCGCCCAGATCGCCAAGCGCAGCCGCCTCTGCGGGCCGATCCGTGGCCCGGCGCGCACTGTCCAGCGCCACTTGATGCAGCGCTAGCGCCTGGTCCCAGAAGCTGAAGGTCAGCAGGAAGCCATTCAGCGCCGTCGAGATAGCTGCCACGTGGGCTGGCCTGTTGTGCATGGCACTGTAGCCAGCTACGGCGCTGAGGTTGGATCGTTCCGCTGTCATCCACCGGACCGCGTCACGCCATGATGACAGGTTCGGCTTGTGTGCCGGGCGCGTACGACCGGGCGTCTGCGCGTTGGGATGGCTCTGCCGGGTTAGGTACCGATCGGCAATCTGAGCGACGTGGACGTAGTAGTCCAGAAGGCGGTCAATGGCAGCGTCTTGCTCCTCGGGCGGGCATGCCACCGCGAGGGCACGAGCATAGTCAGCTAGAAGATCATGGAAACGGTAGCGGCCACGGGTGGGCTCGTCGATGAGATGACAAGTAAACAGCGCGTCCAACTCGCGGCGCGCATCCTGAAGTCCGAACCCGGCCAGCGCTGTCAGCGCGTAGGCATCAATCTCGTTACCCGGGTTCAGCCCAAGATACCGAAGTAACAGCTGCCTCGAAGCTGGCAGGCGATTGTAGGACAAGTCGAACGTCGCGCTTATGGGTTCGTCCGTCGCGCCAATCGCAGCCGATCTATCTCGGGCCGAGGTCAGTTCCTCTATCAAATCTGTCACGGCCCAGGCCCGGTGATGACGCAGCCTGCCGGCCAGAAGCATGATCGCGAGCGGCAGGTGTCCGGCTAGCTGCATGAGTTCCGCAGCATCCTCCGGCCTGACGTCGTCCCGACCGGTGAGCCGCGCGAAGAGACGCCTCGCCTCCCCCGGCAGCATAACGTCGAGCGGGACCGATAGGGCTCCCTCAAGTGAGGCGAGGCGATGCCGACTGGTTACCAGCACGGCCGACCCACTCGTGCCGGGAAGAAGAGACTGGACCTGCTGATGGTCGGCGGCATCATCGAGTAGCAGCAACACGCGCCTTCCGGCCAGTCGGCCGCGCCACAGCCGTTCCTTCTCGTCGAGACTCGCGGGGATCTGCCGGGCATCGAGTCCCGTCTCGCGAAGCAAGGCTGCCAGTGCGTCCCCAGCCTCCACCGGCCCTTCCCGCGAGCCGTGCGCGTTCAAACGCAGGAACAGCTGGCCATCCGGAAATTGTCCCGTGAGCTGGTGCGCGGCATGTACCGCGAGCGCCGTCTTGCCCACACCCGCCATCCCGTCGATAGCGTGGATCAGAATAGGGCTTCCGGTCTGCGAGCTTTCTGCGACGGACTCGACCAGACTCTGCAATTCTTTTTCACGGCCAGTGAACGTCGCCACGTCGCGCGGCAGAGTCTGACGGACCGTTGCGCCGACGGAAAGCGCGCCTTGGGCGAGGACCAACTGCGAGGACTCGACCGTGAAGTTGGCGCTCTCAACCTGGACAATGATGTTGCCGATCCCCGTATGGGCGATAGCAGTGCCGCTGACATTGTCCTGGTGGATGTCGCCAGACCGCTCGATACTTGCCATCCGAGCCAGCTATGTCCCATCGGCTGACGGCAAATCCGCCGCCGAGCCTGCCGGAGTCTGAGCCGAGCAACTGGTGACATAGACGTCACCAGCGCCGGTGTGAGCAACAGCCGTTCCGCGTATGTCGTGCTGGACGACCTCGCCTGAACTCGTGACGGTCGAGCCCTCGCGACCTGAGCGAGATACCTCAGTGTCAACCTCCACCGCGTCGGACTCGCGAGGCGCTCTGGTGGTTAGTACGTTTGCCCAGATTGCTGCGACCGTGCCAATAGCAGCCAAGGGCAGCGTCACCACGCCGGACCAGAGGCTAGCTCTGGCAAGTCCTTGACCAGCTAGGAAGAGTCCCAAGGCCACGCCAACCATGGCTAGCAGCAAGGATCCAATATACATCAATAGACGCGACAAGATGACCGCCCGCTTGGAAGCCGATATTTGCGCGGTTCAGCAAATATTCTAGCGTCTCGCGTAAGCGTTTTCTGACTGCCCTTCGCTCCTAATGCCAGATCTGGGTTGTCTGCCGACCCGACTTTGGGCCGCGCTGCCAACTGACCAACGCCCGCTGCTGGGCCGAGCAAGATCAAAGAACGGCCAGCAAGAGCCAATGGACGTCGAGTTTGAGCTACACCTGGCCACATGCAGCGAGGGTACGGCGGGTGACAGACTCAGCGTCCAACAGCCGGAAGCATTTGCATCCCTTACGCGAGAGCCCTAGCAAGACGCCGCGGCCCGGCATTCCGACGCCGATCTTGGGAGCCAAACGAAGATCCAATGTATCCAGACCTGCGGCGACACCAACCGGCGCCGAGCCAGTATACGCACAGGGCAATAGCAACCAGATAGAGAATGACAAAACTACCCTTTTGCGCTTATCGGGGTCATGTGTACCAAACACACCATTATTGAGTCTTGACGACCCTAGGAGACTTCTTATACGGTCTGAGCCAAATGCCATCCACGGCGAACGAATTGCGAGCCATTAAAAAGTAGAGACCAGGGGGGATTTTTTATGAAGGTCTACTGCCCATGCGGAAGGCGTTGCCGCGGCTACAGTGGCAATCCTAGGAAGTGCGAACGCCAAGGTACAAGCGCTACGATGCCACAAGACTTTCTCTCGCAGAGCATGGACGCCCAAGAAGGCTTCGTCGGAAAAGCGATAGCCGGTGTTTTAGGCACCTTTGGGTCTGTCATGGTCGAGAAAGCAGGCAGTAAGCTCGCCTACACCGTCTGGCGGTGCCCAGCCTGCAAATGTAGAGTGCTGACGCAAAGAATTGGGACGGGATCCGACTTCAAAGAAGATGAAGTAGCAAATATCGCAACCTGCTAGGCGCCGCCGTGACCAGGCCGACCTGCCTGGGCTAGCCACATAACAGGAAGTCCGCGCCGCCTGGGGGATTGTGCACCACCGGCGCGAAGTATTTATTCGGAGGAATTGTGACGGGTGGTGCCGATTGGTTCTCGATCGCCAGACCTGTCCTCAGTCTGGTGGCGGATCTAATAAACGCCATCGACGATCAGAAGTCAGGCCGCAACAGCACTGCTGACTTCTTCCGATCTGGGTCTGACCTGATTGACGCCGTAGGCCAAACGCACTCTGCCTTGACGACCGCGACGTCTCGCGGTGGATCTCTATCCCCAACTCGTCCTGCTGTGGAGAACATCACAGGCTTGTGGCTCAACAGCGAAGCTAACATATATGCCTACCATGACGACGTCAGCGGTCTCCTTATTCTCCGGGATGGCGACTACGACTTTATTGGCGGAGCGCAGCCTGTAGAAGGCTTCACACAGTTCGTTGTGACAGGACAGAGCGCGGACGGAATACACTTGTTGTGGCACGGCGTTGCGGGCCCGCACGACGTCCTTACGACACTATGGAATTGGGACACTAAAGACACCATAGACGTCCGGTTCGCACGGCAACGGTGACCGGGTCGATCCAGGAGTCCGATCCAGCCGACGCGCGTAATTATGCGGCCTTGGCCCGCGGGTCCTCGCCAAAAGAAGTCCCTGCAGTTTAGGAGTCGGGGCGTTCAGGAGCCGCCACGCGCAGTCGGACACGACGTCGGTCTCGTCGCCGCGAACACGGACGGCTGAGTTGTCGTGATGGCGTAGACCGGGAAGTCGAGCTTCGCCGCCGCGATTTCAAATTCAGCCCCGACGACCGTAAGACGCCTGGATAACGAAGGAGTCTGCATGCACTACGGCGTGGTGCTGTTCACGAGCGACCGCGGGATAACCCCCGCCCGCGCGGCGCAGGCCGCGGAGTCGGCCGGCTTTGACTGCTTCTACGTGCCCGAGCACACCCACATCCCGGTCCGCAGGGACGCTGTCCACCCGCGAACAGGAACTCAGGAACTGCCGGATGACCGGTACCAGCGCACACTCGATCCGTGGGTGTCACTAGCGATGGCCGCGGCCTGCACCACGACAATCGCGCTCGGCACCGCAGTCGCATTGCCGGCCGAGCACGACCCGATATCGCTGGCCAAGACCATCGCGACGCTCGACCATCTGTCCGGCGGCCGGGTCCGGCTCGGCGTGGGCTTTGGCTGGAACACCGACGAGCTGACCGACCATGGCGTCCCCGCTGGGAAGCGGCGTACCGTGCTGCGCGAGTACCTGGAAGCGATGCAGGCACTGTGGTCTCAGCCGGAAGCGAGCTACCACGGCCAGTTCGTCAGCTTCGACCGCTCGTGGGCCTGGCCCAAGCCCGTTCAGCAACCGCGGCTCCCGGTAACGCTAGGCGCGGCCGGGACCGAGACGACGTTCGCCTGGATCGCGCAGTCCGCCGACGGCTGGCTGACGACCCCTGGCGAGACCGACCTCGACGGCAAAGTCGCGCTGCTGCACGCGCGATGGCGGGACGCCGGACGGGACGGGCTGCCGGCTGTCACGGTGCTGGCCGGAAAGCCGGACCCGGACACGCTCGCGCACTGGGCCGAGATCGGGGTGACAGACGTAGCGTTCGGCATGCCCGACCGGCCGGAACCGGAAGTCGTCAGCTACCTGTACCGCCTCGCGGGCCGGCTCGGCCTCGCTGCGGTCGCGGCGGACTGACATGGCCGAGCTGCCCGAGCCGTGCCTGCTGGAGCCGCGCCTGCTGATAGGTGGCGAACTGCGCGGCGCGTCCGACGGAGGCACGGTCCCGATCGAGAACCCGGCCACCGGCGAGGAAGCTGGCCGCGCACCGGACGCGACCGACGCCCGGCGCGCCTTCGACGAGACGAACTGGAGCACAGACGCCGGACTGCGAGCAAAGTGTCTCCGCTAGCTCAAGGCCGCGCTCGACGCGGACTTCGAGATCCTGGGGAGATCACGATCACCGAAGCGGGCGTGCCGCGAATGTGGACCGACGGGCCGCAGCTGCGCACGCCATTCGACGGCCTGGACTACCTGGTCACGCTGCTGGCCGATTACCCGTGAAGCACCGACCTCGGCGCCGCAGACGCCGTGGGCAGGCGCGGAACCCGGGCGGCTTATCGCGACACAGACCGACATCCCGCCCGGCGCCGCCAGCGTGTGACCTCAAGCGACGCCGAGGCCGGGCAGGCGCTCACCGCAGACTCCAGGTGGGCATGGTGTCGTTCACCGGCTCGACCGCGACCGGGACAACGGTTACGGCAGCCGCCGCACCGACCGTGAAGAAGATGTTCGCCGGCGGCGAGGTGGAACCTGGCTCGTTCCCTCCTGGTGTGAAGGCGGAAGGTTACGCCGCGCCGGTCAGCTCGGCGCCTCCGGTACGGCCGGACAACGACCGCAGCGGCGACAACAAGCTGATGATCTACACCGGCGGAACCACGGTGCTATCCAAGGGCGTGCATCAATTCAGGCGGGGAGAAGGTCTTCCCTGAGGAGGTAGAGCAGACGCTCAAGGCGCACCCTGCCGTCCTCGACGCGCTCGTCGCCGGCGAACCGGACGAGCGGTTCGGCGAGCGGGTGGCTGCCGTCGTCCAGTGGGCCATCGCCATGCTGGCCCGTGACGAGTAGCTCGCCGCGAGAACGGATAAAATCTATAGCCGATACAGAAGCTGCCGGGAGCGTTACTTTGATACCGATCTTGGTTTGCGGGATGATCGTGCTCGGGATGGTCGGCATCTCGCTGTACGGGGCAAGGACATTGCCATGGGACGCTCGCATTCTCAATGGCCGTGGCCCCTGGTATGTGACGGTTAGCCTCGTGGTGTTTCCAGTGCTTGGCGCGATTCTCTACGGGATCTTCCTGAGTAGCGCCAGCGCCGCGAGCCATCGGAGCCGCCAGCCAGTGGAGATCGTGATCCTCTTCTTCGCCCTCCTTGCACTGTCCCAGTTCTGGACGATCAAGACCGCCCGGAGCAGCCGGTCGACCGGATAAGTTCCTGCAGTTTAGCGTGTTCACGGCGACGAGACCGACGTCGTGTCCGACGGCGCGTCTGCCTGGGCAGGCCATTCAGCTCGAGGATGTCGAGTTCCCGCCAGCCGAAACCGTGCAGCCGGTTCAGGTCTTCGACGAGCCAGCCATGGTCCCCCGCGTCCGCGACCGACGCCGTCGGGATGAACGCCACTGACGCTTCCGCGAACGGCGTGCCGACAAGGTCGGCCAGCGCGGCGGAGAGGATCTCGTTCCTGATGCCGGCCGACGTCAGCAACATCCTCCGCACACATCGGAGTCTAGAGCAGGCTGTTCTGGTCCGAGCGGCCCCATCTGAGACATCACGGAGAGTGCTGCGATCGCAGCCCAAGGCTTGCCAGTAGCGCGTCGAGGTCTATGGCCGCATCGTCAGGTGGCGCGCCCTGTTGCATCACGTTCGCAACCACCCACTGGGGCACGACGCCAAGATCACAGACTTCGAC
>Ga0335072_10016780_pt1 | contig 10373 bp, 9 predicted proteins | sample Lox_Sample_21_FD_206725 | JGI IMG/M metagenome (GOLD analysis project Ga0335072, IMG submission 206725) | Soil microbial communities from Loxahatchee National Wildlife Refuge, Florida, United States - Lox_Sample_2.1 | ecosystem: Environmental > Terrestrial > Soil > Wetlands | place: USA: Florida... | reverse complement strand
TCGAGCGCGAGGGCTTCTCGGAGATCGACGTCGCGGTGGCGTCGGCGGAGGCGATCGGCGCGCGGCACATCGCCAAGGTGGTCGCTCCCGACGAGTTCGTCGCCGCCTTACCCGAAATCGTCTGGTATCTCGACGAACCGGTGGCCGACCCTGCGCTGGTGCCGCTGTTTTTCGTCGCCCGCGAGGCACGCAAACACGTCAAGGTGGTGCTCTCCGGAGAAGGTGCCGACGAGCTTTTCGGCGGCTACACCATCTACCGAGAGCCGTTGTCGCTCAAGCCCTTCGACTATCTGCCCGGGCCGCTACGGCGTTCGGTGGGCAAAATGTCCAAACCGCTGCCCGAGGGCATGCGCGGCAAGAGCCTGCTGCACCGCGGCTCGCTGACGTTGGCGCAGCGCTACTACGGCAACGCCCGCAGTTTCTCGGACGCGCAGTTGCGCGACGTGCTACCCGGGTTCCGCGACGACTGGACCCACACCGACGTCACGGCACCGCTCTACGCCGAATCCGCGGACTGGGACCCGGTAGCCCGCATGCAGCACATCGACCTGTTCACCTGGTTGCGCGGCGACATTCTGGTCAAGGCCGACAAGATGACGATGGCCAACTCGCTGGAACTGCGGGTGCCGTTTCTGGATCCCGAGGTGTTCGCGGTCGCATCCCGGTTGCCGGTGCAGGCCAAGATCACCCGCACCACCACGAAATACGCGCTGCGGCGCGCGCTGGAGCCCATCGTTCCACCGCACGTGCTCAACCGGCCGAAACTGGGCTTCCCGGTACCCATCCGGCACTGGCTACAAGCCGGCCCGCTGCTGGAATGGGCGCACGAGATGCTGAATGCGTCAGCAGCCGGCCATCTGATCGACACCGACGCGGTTCGCCGGATGTTGGACGAACACCGTTGCGGCACAGCCGATCACAGTCGCAGGCTGTGGACGCTGCTCATCTTCATGCTGTGGCACGCGATCTTCGTCGAACGCAGCATCGTGCCGCAGATCAGCGAGCCACAGTATCCCGTGCAGCTGTAGCCCGTCAGGCCAGTACGGCGTTGATCTCGGCGGCAGCGTCGTCGCCGTAGGCATCCGCCAGGCGCTTCTTGGCGACCTCGCGGTCCCACTTCCACTCCTGGGTTCCGGTCGACTCCAACACCAGCACCGCGACCAGCGAACCGAGCTGAGCCGAACGCTCCAGGCTGAGGCCGCCGCTGCGGCCGGTCAGGAAACCGGCCCGGAACGCGTCGCCGACGCCGGTGGGGTCGGTTTGGCTGTTCTCGGGCACCACGCCGACGTGCACGGTCGTTCCGTCGCTGTCCACGATGTCGACGCCCTTGGCGCCGAGCGTCGTCACCCGCAGGCCAACCTTGCCCAGCACATCGGACTCCGACCAGCCGGTCTTCGACAGCATCAGCTCCCACTCGTAGTCGTTCGTGAACAAGTACGCAGCGCCGTCGATGAGCTTGCTGATCTCGTCGCCGGACAGCCGGGGCAACTGCTGCGACGGGTCGGCGGCGAAAGCCAGACCGAGCTTGCGGCACTCCTCGGTGTGCACGACCATCGCGTCCGGGTCGTTGGCACCGATGATGACCAGGTCCGGCTTTCCAAGTGACGAGACGACGTCGGCCAGCTTGATGTTGCGGGCCTCTGACATCGCACCCGGGTAGAACGACGCGATCTGAGCCATGTCCTCGTCGGTGGTGCAGACGAAGCGCGCGGTGTGGGCGGTCTTTGAGATCAGCACGTGGTCGGTGTTGACGCCGTGAGACTGCAGCCATTGGCGATAGTCGTCGAAGTCGTCGCCGGCCGCCCCCACCAGCGCGACGTCGCCACCGAGCACGCCGATTGCGTAGGCGATGTTTCCGGCCACGCCGCCCCGATGAATCACCAGGTCGTCGACGAGGAAGCTCAGCGACACCTTCTGCAGATGTTCGGCCAGCAGGTGCTCCGAAAACCGACCCGGAAACCGCATCAAATTGTCAGTGGCAATAGAACCGGTCACCGCGATCGTCACGAAAAATCCACCCTTTGTCTCATAAGTTCGGCTAGCTAAGCGTACCCACGCTTGTGGCCGCCTCTGCAGGGCGGGGCGAGGCCCGCTAGCCTTTCCTGAGAGAAGCTCGCGGCGCCGCTCGTGATCCAGCCCGCTATCTCCAGGAGAAGCCGCCTATGCCCGGTCCGTATTCGCCGAACCACCGTCTCGGCAGCGACGGACCGCCGTTCACGGACCCCCATCCCAGCCAGCCGATCCCCGGCCCGCAACCCTACGCGGCGCCGCCGGCGGGCCAAACTGTCGAGGCGGCGCCGCCGTCGGCCGCCTACCCGGGGCTACTACCACCGCCGGTGCACTACCCGAGACGCCGCCGTCCATGGCTGGTGCTAGGCACCCTGCTGGCCCTGGCCTTGGTCGCCGGGATGGTCGCGGCGATTCTGCACAGCTCGCACCGCGGCCCGACCACCGCGACGATCTCCGACGCCACCGCCAAAACAGCGATCCAGGGCTACCTGAACGCCCTCGAGCACCGCGACATCGACACCATCGCGCGCAACTCGCTGTGCGGCATCTACGACGCCGTACGAGACCGGCGGTCGGATGAGGCGCTGGCCAAACTGAGCAGCGAGGCGTTCCGCAAGCAGTTCACCGAGGCGCAGGTGACCTCGATCGACAAGATCGTGTACTGGTCGGACTACCAGGCCCAGGTGCTGTTCAGCATGCGAGTTCAACCTGGCGGCGGTGGCGCGTCACGCGAGCAGGTGCAAGGGATCGCCCAGTTGCTTCTCCAGCACAACCAGGTGCTGGTGTGCTCTTACGTACAGCGCACGGCAGGCAGCTACTAGACGCCGGGTACCCGCGTCAGTTGAAGGAATCGCCGCAGGCACACGAGCCGGTGGCGTTCGGGTTGTCGATGGTAAAGCCCTGCTTCTCGATGGTGTCGACGAAGTCGATGGAAGCGCCCTGCACGTAGGGCGCGCTCATCCGGTCTACGGTCAATGTCACGCCGCCGAATTCCGCGGTCAGGTCTCCGTCGAGCGCACGGTCGTCGAAGAACAAGTTGTAGCGCAGGCCCGCGCATCCCCCGGGCTGAACTGCGATACGCAGCGCCAGGTCGTCGCGCCCCTCCTGCTCCAGCAGTGACTTCGCCTTGGCTGCCGCGGCGTCGGTCAAGATCACACCGTGGGTGGTCTTGGCGGCTGACTCGTCCTGAACAGTCATTGCGTCTCCCTATAAGTCTGGGGTCGGTCGGCGGGTATTGCCCCCCGCGGAAAAACCCACCTCTTCAAAGGTACCTTGTTGAGCCGCTATTCCCGAGTCGTGCCGCCACATGAGAGGCCAGGCCCATGAGCTGGTTGGCGGCATCGGCCACAGCCAGCCGCACCGAACCCGCGTGATCGGCGATCGCGAACGCCGCCAGAATTCCCGCCGATCGCAGTGCCAGCCGGTCGAGCTCGACCTGGCCGGCGATCACCAGGATCGGTATTCGCCGTGGTCGCACCGCGTCGGCCAGCGCGCCCACCACCTTGCCGTGCAACGACTGGTCGTCGAACCTGCCCTCGCCGGTGATGACCAGGTCAGCGGCGGCGATGTCATCAGCCAGTCGGGTGTGCTCGGCGATGATCGATGCGCCGGACTCACACCGCCCGCCCAGTGCGAGCAGCGCAGCCCCGATGCCGCCGGCCGCCCCGGCGCCTGCTTGCGCGCTGACCGGCCGCCCAGCGGCGGCATCAAGCTCACCGGCCCACTCGGTGAGCCGCTGTTCGAGCGCCACGACGGTGGCTGCGTCCGCTCCCTTTTGCGGCGCGAACACCTCGGCCGCCCCCCACGGCCCGAGCAACGGGTACTCGACGTCCGAGGCCGCGATCAGCTCCACACCGGCAAGCCGCCGCTGTCCTGCTGTGAGGCCACCGAGCTCGTCGACCAGTCCGCGCCCGCCGTCGGTGCTGGCGGTGCCGCCCAAGCCGACCACGATGCGCGCGGCACCCGCCCGCAGGGCGGCGACGATGAGCTGTCCAACGCCCCTGCTGTGGGCGGAGAGTGCCGTTTGCGGCGTCGGTGGACCGCCGAGGCGGGCCAATCCGCAGGCCTGTGCACATTCCAGATAGGCGGTCGCGGATTTGGGGTCCAGTACCCATTCGGCCCGCACGTCTTTATCCAGCGGGCCGGCTACTTCGAGGTGCCGCCGCTCCCCCAACCGGCTGGCCAGGACGTCGACGAAACCCGGGCCGCCGTCGGATTGCGGCGCGATGATGAACTGGTCGTCCGGCCGCGCCCGGTTCCAGCCCGTCGCGATCGCGGCGGCGGCCTCGACCGCGGTCAGGCTGTCGCCATAGCAATCGGGAGCAACAAGCACCCGCAGGATCGCGGGCACGCGGTCCGCGGCGGGTGCGGTACCGCCGACGTCAACCGCCGACCCGCTCATTTCAGCCAGCGTAGGGCCCACAAAGTAACCTGGCGAGCGTGAGACTGCTGGGTCGTAAGAAAGATGCGGACGCCGGTGCGCAGACACCGGCGGACGTCGAGCCGACGCTCGCGTCCGGGTCAGAGTCATCCCGGGGTTCGCAAACAACTGCCCCCAAGGGACGGCCGACACCGAGCCGCAGCGCCGCCGCCCGGCGCAAGGGCCCGGTCGCGCCGGCCCCGATGACCTCTGCCGAGGCCCGGGCGCGGCGAAAGTCGTTGGCGGGACCCAAGCTCAGTCGTGAGGAACGCCGCACTAACAGTGCGGTGCGTCGCGCCGAAATGGCGGATCGACGGGAGCGCATGATGGCCGGCGACGAGCGTTACCTACTGACGCGCGACCAGGGCCCGGTGCGCCGGTTCGTCCGCGATTTGGTGGACGCCCGCCGCAATGTGCTCGGCCTGTTCATGCCGTCGGCGCTGATGTTGCTGTTCGTCATGTTCGCCGTCCCGCAATTGCAGCTCTACATTTCGCCCGCGATGCTGCTGCTGATGGCTCTGATGATGCTCGATGGGCTCATCCTGGGCCGCAAAGTTGCCAGACGGGTTGACGAGAAATTCCCAGAGGACACCGAAAGTCGTTGGAAGTTAGGTCTTTACGCGGCCAGTCGAGCTTCCCAGATGCGCCGGATGCGAGCGCCGCGGCCCCAAGTCAAGCATGGGGCCCGTGTCGAGTAACCGTCGCCCGCACAAGCCCTTGCATGGCGACCCGCTGCGCCCGGCTTCGCCGCGCTTGCGATCGCCATGGGGGCCCTGATCCGCCGTGCGGACCCTGGTGCTCGGCGGGATCAAGTCGGGCAAGTCGCGCTGGGCGGAGGCGGCCATCGCCGAGTCGCTGGGACCGGTTGAGCCGGTGCGGTACCTGGCGACCGGATCGGTAGCCGACACCGACCCGGCCTGGTTGCGACGGATCGCCCAACACCGCGATCGGCGGCCGCAGCACTGGTCAACGGTGGAAAGCGACGACATCCCAACACAATTACCCCGGTCGGGGGCACCCACTCTCGTCGACGATGTCTGCGGTTGGCTGACCGCCACGTTGGACCGCCGCGGATGGGAAAACGGCTCGGTGTCGGCGGACGTGGATGAGCTGCTCGCCGCGGTGGCCTCATTCAATTCGCCGCTGGTCCTGGTGAGCCACGAGGTCGGGCTGACCATCGTGGCGGCGACGGTGTCCGGCCGTCGGTTCACCGATGAGTTGGGTGCACTGAACCAGCGGCTGGCCGCCGTGTGCGATCGAGTCGTGCTGATGGTGGCCGGGCAGCCGTTGCACATCAAACCGTCGAGGATTTGACGGTGTTCGCCCCGGTAGTGCCACCCGATACGGATGCCGCCGCGGCGGCCCGGGCCCGCCAGGACACGCTGACCAAGCCGCGCGGTGCCCTCGGCCGCCTTGAGGATCTGTCGGTATGGGTCGCGTCGTGTCAAGGCTATTGTCCGCCAAAGCAATTCGAGCGCGCTCGAATCGTAGTCTTCGCCGGCGACCACGGGGTCGCCCGATCGGGGGTATCGGCCTACCCGCCGGAGGTCACCAGCCAGATGGTCGCCAACATCGCCGCCGGCGGCGCCGCGATCAACGCGCTGGCGGACGTCGCCGGCGCGACGGTGCGCGTCGCCGACTTGGCAGTCGACGCTGACCCGCTGTCGGAGCAGATCGGTGCGCATAAAGTACGCCGCGCCAGCGGCGACATCAGATCCGAGGATGCGCTGACCCACCGGGAGACCGTGGACGCGATAGACGCCGGCCGGCAGATCGCCGACCAGGAGGTCGATTCCGGTGCGGATCTTCTCATCGCCGGCGATATGGGCATCGGAAACACCACCGCGGCAACGGTTCTGACCGCAGCGCTGACGGGTATCGAGCCGGTCGCGGCGGTCGGCTACGGGACCGGGATAGATGACGCCGGGTGGGTCCGTAAAACAGCCGCCGTGCGTGATGCGCTGTTTCGGGCTGAGCCGGTGGTAGCCGATCCGGTCGCGCTGCTACAGCGTTGCGGCGGCGCTGATCTGGCGGCGATGGCAGGCTTCTGTGCGCAGGCCGCCATCCGGCGTACCCCGCTGCTGCTGGACGGTATGGCGGTGACGGCTGCGGCCCTGCTCGCGGAGCGCCTGGCTCCCGGTGCCCGGCTGTGGTGGCAGGCCGGTCACCTGTCGACCGAACCGGCGCACGCGCTGGCCCTGGCCCAGCTCGGGCTGGATCCCATCGTGGACCTGCGCATGCGACTGGGCGAGGGAACCGGCGCGGCAGTGGCGCTGCCGGTGCTGCGGGCCGCGGTGGCCGCGTTGACGTCGATGGCGACCTTTGACAGCGCGAACGTCTCCGACCGCTCCCCGTCTACACCGTGATCCGCTCGCTGGCAACGGCTTTCGCGTTCGAGACGGTCATCCCGCTGCCGGGTACATCGGATCGGCCGCTCGGCGGCGGCGCGATGACCGCGCTGCCGATCGTCGGCGCGGCACTGGGCGCGCTGGCAGCGGCCGTGACCTGGGCGAGCGGGCTGGCGTTCGGCTCGGGTAATCCGCTGACCGGCCTGCTCGCGGTGGCGGCGCTGCTGGCGGCGACTCGGGGCTTGCACATCGACGGTGTGGCCGACACCGCCGACGGACTGGGCTGCTACGGGCCGCCGGAACGGGCACTGCAGGTGATGCGCGACGGGTCGACCGGACCGTTTGGAGTGGCCAGCGTGGTGTTGGTGATCCTGCTGCAGGGGTTGGCATTTTCAGCGCTGGACACCGCCGCCATCGTGGTCGCCGTTTCCGCCGGCCGGGTGGCCGCCGTGCTGGCCTGTCGCCGGTCGCTGCCGGCGGCGCAGGGCAGTACGCTCGGCGCTCGGGTCGCGGGCTCGCAGTCCGCGCCGGTGGTCGCGGCCTGGGTCATCGTGCTGCTCGCGGCGGCGCTGGCCGCAGGACGGCAGCTGTGGCAGGGGCCGGTGGCGGTGCTGGTCGGGCTCGCCGGCGCCGCCCTGCTAACCGGGCACTGTGTGCGCCGTTTCGGCGGTATCAGCGGTGACGTGCTCGGCGCCGCAATCGAATTGACCACGGCGGTGACCGCGGTACTGCTGGTCGGATTGGCCCACTTCGGCTGAGGCGGGTACTGCGCGGCTAGAATCACCACCACAATCAGGGCCTTTTGCGCTAAGCAAATAGGTGCATCCCGGCTGAATCTGGTCTTCAGAGACGAACCTCTTGAGGGGGTGGGCGTTGGTCAGTTCAGCGGTGAGGCGTCTCCCCCAGAAGTCGCTGCCATGAGTTTCCGTCGTCGGATTGCGCGCTACCTGTCTGATTACCGCTGGTTGGTACTCGCGGTCGCCAGCCTGATCGCCTTTGCGCTGGGTTTCGTCGGGTGGTGGCAGGTTCTTCGCACCCAGTTACATCACAACCCCAACGTCACCGACGCCGCCTACTGGAGCTTGAACAACTTTTTTGTGAACTCACCCGCTCAAGTGAACGTGCCTTGGGCGCTGAACATCGCCCGGTTCGCCGCTCCCGCCGTGGCCGGGTGGGCCGGTCTGAGCGCGCTGGGAACGCTGTTTCGTGATCGCGTGCAGCAGATGCGGATTCCACTGATGCGCGACCACGTCGTGATCTGCGGCTTCAGTGCAGATGCCGGCAATGCGTTCGTGCGTCACTTGCATGACGAGCAGATCAACGTCGTCGTCATCGAGATTGACGCAAACAATCCGAGCATCGAACTGTGCCGCAGTCTGGGTATCCCGGTGATCATCGGTGATGCCCAGCGGCAACGCACGCTGGAGGCGGCCGGCGTTCGCCGCGCAAGCCGGGTGCTCGCCATCACTCCCGATGACGCCGTGAACACACAGATCGTTACGACCGTAAGGGAATTGGCCGTGCATCGTTCCCGGCGGCTGCGTTGTCTGGCCCTGATCACCAACCCGGAGTTCTGTCGGCTGCTGCGAGTCCAAGAGGCCCGACGCGGGGATCCCGAATTATCGATCGACTTCTTCAACATCGATGAGATCAGCGCGCGATTGATGTTGGAGGACTTCCCGATCGAGGTCAGTCGCGGCCAGCCGCACATGGTGGTCGCGCACCTCGATCCACTTGGTGTCTGGTTGGTTTACCACGCGGCGCGCGCCTGGCACGAGAAGCGCGGCGATAGCCGCGAACCGCTGATGGTCACCATTATCGACCACCAGCCAACGGATCGTGTTGAGGCGTTGCTGGGCCAGCACCCCGCGCTAGAAAAGGCATGCAGATTCATCACTGTCTTCGCGACAGCCCGAGACATTGCCCGCTTGTCTGAATATCACCGCGGTGCGGACACACCGCCGATCAGGCAGGCCTACGTCACCTCGTGCCGTGACGCGAACGCGTTCGAGACGGCACTCCAGCTGCGCCACGGACTGGACCCGACAATCCCAGTCGTGGCTGCACTATCCCAGCTTGACGGCGTTGCCGGGCTGCTTGACGACGTCAAAGAAGCCGGCGCGCTGTCGAACATCGACGTGTTCCCCAGCATGGAACGCAGCTGCACTGCAGAACTGGTGCGCGGCGGGTCCTTCGAGCCGATGGCGCAGGCCATTCACCAGCGCTGGCGCCAAGAAGCGATCGCCAAAGGCGAGACGGCGCCGACGTGGCAGGAGCTCGACGAATCCCGCAAGAATTCCAGCCGCGACCAGGCGCGCGAGATCCCCATCCATTTGCGCAAGGTCGGCTGCGCGATCGCACCGTTACAAGACTGGGAAGCAAAGGATTTCACCCTCACCGACCCAGAAATCAGAAAGCTGGCGATAGCCGAGCACGAGCGTTGGAACCGTGAGCGCATCGCCGATGGCTGGACGCTGGCCGACGAGAAGAATGTCGAACGGAAGGAAACCCCATATCTGCTGTCGTGGGAGCAGCTTAAGGAACGCTATCCCGACATCGCGGAATTAGACGCTGTGTTTATCAGGGCGATGCCCGCGATTCTCGCTTCGGCGGGGCTGCAGATCATCCGGGTAAGCGACGCCGACTGACGGCCGCGGCCCGCATTTCAACCCGGGCAATCAGCTTCGGTGCCATCATCTTTACTGCGCCCCGAGCAGGAATGAGGGTCCAATGCAACGCACGGCCGCACCTTCCCGCTGGTTGCAAGCCGCGCTGCTAACCGTTGCGTTGGTATTACTCGGGTGGCTCTGCATCCTGGCGGTACATCCTTCCGCGGCCGACAAGTTGCCGAATTGGTTGAGGTGGTTTGGCCGGCCTGGATCGTCGATAACGGTCGCGATCGTGGTCGCTGTGCTGGTCGTGCTGTGCGTGTTGAGCTTTCGCTCGCACAGTGCCCGTCGGTCGGGCAACGTTCCGGTCGCGGTCGTTGCCGGCCTCGCCGCGACAAGCGCCGTGCTCGGCTTCAGCTCCCTTTGGAAATGCCACGATGCCACGCATCCGGTGTTCTTCCAGCCACTGATCTGGACCGTCGCATTGGTCAAAGGCTTCTCAATCGATTTTGTGATGGGCGGGCATGTCTGCCCCAACCCCACCCCGGACGCTCTATCGGTTGCACGGCTCGCGGCGGGGGGCGCGTTTTTCACCGGCCTCGCCGGTGTGGTGATCGCGCTGTTTCGATCGCAAGTGGACCGGCTGCGAGCAAGTCTCGCTAACTCAATTACCGCCGTCATTGGTATCGACGACGAAACCCGTTCCATGGTCAGTGCGATCGCGAAAACGCTGAACCGGTCGGGGACATTGGTCGTCATCACCGGCGGTCCCGAGGAGCCCGGCGCACAAGAGGCCAGAATCCACGGCGGCCGAGTGATGGCTGTGGACTTCAACGCAGCTGAGCCGCTCAAGTCGCTGTCGCTGTGGCGCAACCTCGAGCGGCTCTACCTCATGTCGGCCGATCCGGCGACCAACCAATCGTGGCTGGACACGATCACGCGTGCGCTGTCCGCCGTCGGCGACAAGCGGCGACTACCGCTCACCGT
>Ga0335072_10016779_pt1 | contig 10374 bp, 10 predicted proteins | sample Lox_Sample_21_FD_206725 | JGI IMG/M metagenome (GOLD analysis project Ga0335072, IMG submission 206725) | Soil microbial communities from Loxahatchee National Wildlife Refuge, Florida, United States - Lox_Sample_2.1 | ecosystem: Environmental > Terrestrial > Soil > Wetlands | place: USA... | reverse complement strand
AGGGAGCGGCTGGCGCTCCCCCGATGCCCGCTTTCACACGTAAACCGCTGCCATTCCGCCCGCAGGATACCGGGTCCCCGCCGCTGCCCCGCGCGGCACCGCGGCGGATATGCGCGCCACGTCATCCGCTGATAGTTCCACGCGCAAAGCGCCGAGATTTTCGTCCAGCCGCGGCTTGTAGCGCGTGCCCGCGATCGCCACGACGTCGTCGCCCTGCGCCAGCACCCAGGCCAGCGCGAGCTGCCCCGGCGTGCATGACTTCTCCGCCGCGATGGCTTCGATCTTCGCCACGAGTTCGCGGTTGCGGTCGAAATTCTCCTTCTGGAAGCGTGGATGCGCGGCGCGCCGGCCATCGACGTCGGCAAAAGTCTGGATCGCGCCGGTCAGGAAGCCGCGGCCCAGCGGCGCGTAGGCGACGAAGCTGATGCCCAGACCGCGCGTGGTCTCGCGTGTCTCCTCGGCTTCGGCGCGGTACAGCAGCGAATATTCGGTTTGCACGCAGGCGATCGGGTGAATTTTGTGGGCGCGGCGGATCGTCTCCGGCTTGGCTTCCGAGAGGCCGAGATGCTTCACCTTGCCCTGCTGCACCAGCTTTGCCATCGCGCCGACGGTGTCCTCGATCGGCACGGTGGGATCGACGCGGTGCTGGTAATAGAGGTCGATCACGTCCTCGCCCAGCCGCTTCAGGCTCGCTTCGCAGGCCTGGATCACGTAGTCCGGGCGGCCATTCACCTTGTTCTGCCCGCCGGGGTTCTGCACCTGGCCGAACTTGGTCGCCAGCACCACGCGGTCCCGCCGCCCTTTGATCGCGCGGCCGACCAGTTCCTCGTTATGTCCCCAGCCATACATATCCGATGAATCGATGTGATCCACGCCAAGGTCGATGGCATAACGGATCAACTCTTCTGACGCCGCGTCATCCGCCGCGCCGTACACGCCGGACAGCGACATACCGCCCAGTCCGATGGCGGAGACCGACAGGCCGCCTGTCCCAAGTTTACGGTGTGGCAGCTTTTCCGTTGCCATGATTGCCTGAACTCCTGTTTATGTCATTGCAAATTTGTTCATGCAGCTTCTAACACGGATAACAGGAAGCCGCATTCGTGAATCGCGGAGCCTGTTTCGAGGTGTCTGGCGCCGCAATCACCTGCTCCGCTGCTCTCCGTGGCCGTTCGTGTGCTCCGTGTTAGGTGCCTGCCGATCTCGCCCGCGGCAGCAGACGATGCGTGTGACCCAGTGCAGCGCATGCGATCATGCGCCGCGCAGGGCGGCAGCATAGGCACGCACGGCCGCCGCGAAACCCGTCTCCAGCGCATCGGCGGTCAGCTCGTGGCCGATCGACGCCTCGGCCAGGAACGGCACCACCCGCATCAGCGGCGGGATGTTGCGCAGGTTCAGGTCGTGGCCCGCATTCACCACCAGGCCGAGGTCCTGCGCCTGCTGCGCCGTCGCGGCGATGCGCGCCAGCACGTCATCGGCACCACGCCCGTTGCGAAATGCGTCGGCATAGCCGCCGGTATAGATCTCGATCCCATCTGCGCCGGCGTCGCGCGCGCGCGGCACCACGCCGGGATCGGGATCAATGAACAGTACGACGCGGCAGCCCAGCGTTTTGGCAGCGGCCACGGCAGGGCGCGCCAGGGCCAATTGCGCCGCGTCGAGCTTCCAACCCTCCTCCGACGTGAACGCATCCGGTGCATCCGGCACGAATGTGCATTGCTCTGGCGTCACCTCTTCCAGGATCGCCTGCATCCGTGCATCCGGATAGCCTTCGATGTTGAATTCGATTTTTGGACGCAGCGGCTGCATCAGCGCGGCGAGGGCAGGCACATCGCCGCGCCGGATGTGGCGCTCGTCCGGGCGCGGATGCACGGTCAGCCCCGCCGCGCCGGCATCCAGCGCGATGCGGCCGAAATGCAGCAGGTCGGGGACACCGGTGCGCCGCGAGTTGCGCAACAGTGCCACTTTGTTGAGGTTCACGCTCAGCCTGGCCATGCGGCGAAGTCTAGCGCGGCGGGCACCGTGGCGCCAAACTCTCGGCCATGCCAACCGTCACGCCAACCGGCGCCGTCCTCGGCGCGCGCATCACCGGGATCGATCTTGCGGCGTCCCTGTCGTGCGACGACTTCGCGTTGATCCTGCGCACGCTCGCGACCTATGGCGTGGTGTGCTTCCCGGGCCAGAGCCTTGAGCCTGCGGCGCAGGCGGCGTTCAGCCGCCGGTTTGGCACGCTGGAAGTGCATGTGTCGGGCGCGTTCCAGGTGCCAGAGCACCCTGAAGTGATGATCCTGTCCAACATGGTGGAGAACGGCCGCCCGATCGGCCTCGCCGATGCTGGACAGGACTGGCACACGGACATGTCATTCAGCCGCACCATTGCCTTCGTCAATGTGCTCCATGCGATAAAAGTGCCGCGCCGCAATGGCCGTGTTCTTGGCGACACGCAGTTTGCCGACATGGCGGCAGCCTTCGACGACCTGCCGCCGGCGCTGCAGGCGCGGTTGGAGACGCTGACAGCGACGCATGATTTCGCGAAGTTCTGGGACATGATGCTGGCGCGCGGCGGCGCCGACAGCGTGCGCAAGCCGCTGACCGCGGCACAGCGCGCGCAGAAGCCGCCGGTGTCGCAACCGATGGCGCTGCGGCATCCGTTGTCGGGCCGGCGCATCCTGTATGCCAATCCCGGTTATACGGTCCGGATCGACGGCATGGCCGCGGCGGAAAGCGACGCGTTGTTGGAGATATTGTTCGCGCATCAGCTTCAGCCGCGGTACCGGTACGCGCATCACTGGGCCGAGGGGGATGTGCTGATGTGGGACAATATCCGCACCATGCACTACGCGGTGCCGGATTACGGGCCTGGCGAGCATCGGTTGGTGCGGCGTTGCCAGGCGATGGCCGACCGGGTGTTCGAACCGGAATTCGCGGGGCTGGCCGGGGTGTAGCGGCGGGTTTGACGTTTCGACGCCGGCTGAGGGGAAGTGACCTCAGAAGTGACCTCATTCGCACTGCTGGGGCGGGATGATTGCGTACCGGCCCAATCACCCTCACCCTCGGTGCTTCGCACCTCGACCTCTCCCGCTTCGCGGGCGAGGTGATTTGGCGGCAGGAACGGGAGGACGCCATGGACCGTCTCAAGGGAAAGGTCATCCTGATCAGCGGCGGCGCGCGTGGACAAGGCGCGGCCGAGGCGCGGTTGTGCGTTGCCGAAGGCGCGCGGGTGGTGCTGGGCGACCTGTTGGAAGCCGAAGGCCGTGCACTGGCCGCCGAACTCGGGGCCGCCGCGGTGTTCCTCCGGCAGGATGTTACGCGCGAATCAGATTGGGATGCGGCGATTGCCGCGGCGCGCGCGATGGGCGGGTTGCATGGCCTGATCAACAACGCCGGCATCTACCAGCCGCGCACGCTGATGGAGACCGACGCCGGATTATTCGAGCAGCATATGCGCGTGAATCAGCTCGGGTGCTTTCTGGGGATGAAAGCGGTGGTGCCTTTCATGGAACAATCAGGTGGCGGCTCGATCGTGAACATATCGTCGGTGGCGGGTCTGCGCGGATCGCCGGGCGCCATTGCGTACAGTGCAACCAAGTGGGCGCTGCGAGGCATGACCAAGGCGGCGGCGGTCGATCTCGCGCCACGCAAAATCCGCGTCAATTCGGTTCATCCGGGACCGATCGACACCGACATGCTGAAGGTGCGCACGCCAGAACAGAACACAGCGCGGCTGCAGCTTGTGCCGATGCGGCGCATGGGCACGGCAGAGGAGGTTGCACGGCTTGTGCTCTTCTTGCTCTCTGACGAGAGCGGCTATATCACCGGCGCAGAAGTCGCGATCGACGGGGGCGCGACGCTGTAACTGGCAATCTTGTCATCGGAGTGAAAGCCTTGCGTCACGCGTCAGTCCTTTGAAGCTCTTGCAAAAGCGGCCGCAGCGGGCGGATTCGCGCGACGAGGGTGAGGGTTCCGCAGGTTCTGTATGGTAAAACCCGTACATGGCTGATATCTTAGAGATCCAAGCTGGATCGAAGGTGGAGATTCGTAACCCCGCCATGTTGATGACCGCCGCGACTCTGGAATCCCTTCCGGGTTTCCGCGACCTGGATGCGGATACGCTCGATGCCGTCGAAGCCATCAGCCGGCTGATCGACGTGCCGGGCGATGCCGTCTTGTGCCGCCAAGGCAGTCCGCCAGAGGCGCTCCACTACCTGCTCGAAGGCCAGGTGACGCTGTCCCAGTCCGCGGGCAATGGCGACGTGGCGATCATCGACGTGCTGGAACCGGTACGCGGGATCGACCTCGCCAACGTCGTGACCGGCCAGGTGCATCAGATCACGGCACGCGCGCTGATGCCTTCGCGCCTGGTGGAATTGCGTGCGGCCCCGCTGCGGGACCTGATCGGCCGGCGGCCAACGCTCGCCACAACGATGCTGCAGGGCCTGTCATTTGACCTGACGACAGTCACCCGGCAGGTGATCGACCTCAAGCTGCGCACCGCAACGCAGCGGCTTGGCTGTTATCTGGTGCGGCTGGCGGCGGATGTGGCCAGCAACCGTGCCGAGTTCCGTCTGCCGGTCCGCAAGGGATTGCTGGCCGAACTGATCGGCTGCCGGCAGGAAAACCTTTCGCGCGCCTTTGCGGTGTTGCGTGACTGCGGCGTCGAGACTCATGGCGGGCGCGTCATATTGCACGATATCGACCGGCTGCGCCGCTATGCCCTGGCCGATGAGCCGCCGGCCGGCGCGTCGAGAATGGCGCGATCGGCGAAGGCTTTCTCCGACGCGTTTTCGCTGCGCTGAGATAGCGGGGGCCGTGTCATTCTGCGGCAATTGGTATTTTGAACCGCAGATGAACGCAAAAAACGCAGATTGAGGAACGCTGGTGATGTTGGTGCCGCGCTATTGCGCCGGAGCCAGCGCGACCGTCTCGGTATAGTCCTGGCGAATCATACGCAGTGCCGCTGCGGTCGTCTCGCGCAGCCTGCCGCTGCACAGCGGCGTGTTCACCCGTGAGATCATCTCGCGCCGCACCGTCAGTGCCTGTCCCTGCGCGGACCAGTGCGACTCATAGCTGAAGGCGTCGTTGGCGATCTTGCGGTCGGGCGGCAGTTGCAGCACGTGATATTTGGGTGCCAGATCGAGTGTCACCGTCGAAACCTGATGCCCGGGAAAGCAGGGTGTCGGCTCGCTTGCCGGCAGGTCCGGCGCATCGAGCGGGCCGATCAGAAAGTCGCCAGGGCGTGGCAGCAGGCGCAGGCCGATTGGCATCGTCAGGCGGTTGTCGGCGCTCAGCAATGGCCACAGGCTGACGGCGAAATGGCCCGATAGCGCGTAAGACGCGTCACTGCCGTCGGCTGGCGGCGCGTCGAAGCGGGCGGTGCCGAACTGCCCAAGTGCTCGCGACTGTGCCTGTGCGACCTGCGCGGCGTTATCCGCTGCGATGGAAGCGGCCGTCGTGCGCAGGGCCAGTTCGAAAGGTCCGGTCGCTTCAGTCCGGCTGTCGCCGACAACCATGTCATCCGCCGTCAGGTGTGCGGTGGTGTTGGAAGTCGAGCTTGCCGCGTCCGGTGACAGCATCGGGATGGCGCCGAGCACATCGCTGCCCGTGACGGCGTACAAGGCCGGCTTGCCATACTCGTTGAAGGGCAGAACACCGAATGGCAGTGATCCCGCCGTGGTATCGGCGTAGGTGCGGAGTGCCGGCACATAGAGCAAGACATGGTTCAGTTGTGAGAATGGCGCCGGGACGGTCAGGTGAAAGAGGTTGTCGGAAGGAACCAGGACGAGCTCACTCTGAATGCCCTTCGCCTTCAACAGTGCCGCGAGGAGTACCGCCTGGTCGGCACTGTCGCCTTGTTTGGTGGTCAGCACGGTATCGGCGGTATGCGGTGGGATCTCCGAGTCGCCGAGTGCCACCGGCAGGTAGCCAATACTGGTTCTGACCCAATCGTAGAGGCGTTCGGCCACTGCCCGCTGATCCGTCTGGCCGTGGGTTATGAGAGCGGCCGTATCGTCGAGGCGGGGGGTGACGGCCTGCTGCGGCAACGCGGCTGCTGCATAGGCATGTGCGATCTGCTGCCAGCTCGCTGCGGTCGTGACGACCAGCCGTGGCAGCCGCTCGATGGCGGGCAGCATGGTGACTTCGAGCGGTACAAAGCCGGTGCTGTGATAGAGCCAGGCATAGGTCACGTCGGCGCCGTCGCTGACGTCACTGGCAACGGGGCCTGCGGCGTCGGCGTACAGTTTCATCCCGGCGGGGAGGCTGATGGTGGCGCGGACGTCCCAAAGCTGGGTGCGGTCGAACATCAGCGCCAGGCTGAAGACGCCGGGGAGCAGGGACTGAAACACATGTTCGCGCAGGTCCAGGACCACGCTGTCGCCGGCGGTTACGCCGGGGAAGCGGATCAGTTTCTGCCGCCGGGTCGGGGGAAATGGTGCAGCGGGGGAATTGCTGGCCGGCTGGTCGCTGAAGGAGGCTGGGTCCGCCGGCAGCTTGCGGCCGTCCGCTTTCAGCGTATAGGCCGCGATAATGGTCGTGTTCCCGCGGGCTGTGTCGTACTGCCAGGGAAACACGGCCAGGGAGCCGGCCTCGGTATCGGTTGCTGCGTGCCGTTCCAGATGCAGCGTCCGCAGATACGTTCCATCCGCCGCCACGTCATAGTGCAGCAGGACGATGTTGCTGATGGGGGCGGGTGCCGCGGCGCCGGATTGGTTCGGCAGGCATGCGAGGAGAAGTACCGCCAGCAAGAGCCGCAGCATCGCCGCCTGCATCCTGGACTCTCCCTGCCGCGTCCGCGGCGAGATTGGCAGGCGTCATGACGGTGGGCAATCGTTTTGCCGGGCGTCGCATCAGTTTATGCCAGCCGGCGGAAAGGTTGACGCATCGGCCGTTCCGCGTTGTGCCGGCGAAGGCCTGCGCCGGCGAGGGCCGGGGTCGGCATCCACGGTTTTGCAGGGCGCAGCAGGGCGGGCCGTGGATGGTGCCCCACCGGCCTTCGCCGGCGCAGGCTTTGCGCACCATGACGGTGAGCGCGGGTGGGTCGTTGCTTCGGATTTGCCAGGTGGCTGCGGAAAGAATCGCGAATCGCCATCCGGTTAGCGCAGGCGTGTCTTCTCATGTCGTTGCGAGCAGCGGAGCGATGCAGCAACCCTGGGTCATGTGGGCGCACGATTGGTCCGGGAATTCCCTCGAACGAGGTTGCTTCGTCGCTGCGCTCCTCGCAATAACACAGTGCTGGCCGGACAGGGACGATATCGCGACTGCGGGACGTCCAGGCCGCTTGATCGAAGGCCCTGGCGCGTCAGGTCGTGCTGCGGAGCCCGGTGCGGAAGCGGCGCGCCAATTGGCGGTACACCTCCGCGTTGCGGTCGAACTTCTTGCGTTCGTCGCCAGTCATCACGCGCAGCAGCCGGGCCGGGGTGCCGGCCCACAATTCGTTGGGACCGATCACCTTGCCCGGGGTCAGCAGGCCGCCAGCCGCCAGCATGCCGCCTTCCTCGATCACCGCGCCGTCCAGCACGGTGGCGGATATGCCGACGAAGGCGCGGTTCTTCAGCGTGCAGGCGTGGATGACCGCGTTGTGGCCGACGGTGACGTCGTCGCCGATGGTGGTGGAGAAGCCGCCGGAATCGACGTGGATGATGGCGCCGTCCTGGATGTTGGTGCGCGCGCCGATATGGATGAATTGCAGGTCGCCGCGCACCAGGCAGTGGAACCAGATGCCGGTCTCCGACCCGACGGTCACATCGCCGATCACCGCCGCGGTGGGGGCGATGAAGGCGTCGGGCGCGATCGTCGGGGTGATGCCGTCCAGCGAGAAGATCGGGCCGGTGCCGATGACCGGAACCGCCCCGCCGAACGCGGCGCCGGAGGCTGGCAAGCTGTCCTGGTGCGCCGGGGCGTCAGGCATCCGCCAGTTCCCGCGTGCCGACGCCGGCGTGAAGGCCGAGCATGAGGCCGATATTCTGCACGGCCGCGCCGGAGGCGCCCTTGCCCAGGTTGTCGAGCCGGGCGACCAGCACGGCCTGGCGGTGCTTCTCGTTGGCGTGGACGGTGAGCTCCAGCCGGTCGGTCTTGTTCAGGGCCTGCGGTTCCAGCTTGCCGTCTGCCGGCGGTGGGACCACGCGCACCAGATCGCAGCCTTGATAGCGGGCTGCCAGTGTTGCCTGGAGGTCGGCGGCCATGGGCTTGCCGGGCAGCGTGTCGAGATGCAGCGGGATGGAGACGAGCATGCCCTGGCGGAAATGCCCGACCGAGGGGACGAAGATCGGGCGGCGTGTCAGGCCGGCATAGAGGTGGGTCTCGGGCAGGTGCTTGTGCTCCAGCCCGAGGCCGTAAAGTTCGAAGGCGGGGCCGCCATCGCGGTCATGCGCCTCGATCATGGATTTGCCGCCGCCGGAGTAACCGCTGACGGCGTTGATGGTGATCGGGTAGTCGGTCGGCACGATGCCGGCGTCCACCAGCGGGCGGAGCAAACCGATGGCGCCGGTGGGATAGCAGCCGGGATTGGCGACGCGGGGGGAGGCTGCGATGCGGTCAGCCTGGCCGGGCAGCATTTCGGGGAAGCCGTAGGCCCAATCCGGATGGACGCGGTGGGCGGTGCTGGCGTCCAGCACACGGGGGGCGGCGTTGCCCAGGCTTTCGGCCATGGCAGCGGATTCGCGGGCGGCATCGTCGGGCAGGCAGAGAACCACCAGGTCCACCTGCGCCATCAGTTCGCAGCGCGCACCCGGATCGCGGCGGCGGTCGGCCGGCAGGCTGCGCAGTTCGACCTGTGGCAGCGCCGCCAGGCGGTCGCGGATGCCGAGGCCGGTGGTGCCGGATTCGCCGTCGATGAAGACGCTGGGCTTGGGCATGAGGATGCTCCGACGGGGGGCGTACCACAGCATAAGGTCTCCCCCTCCCCTTGTGGGAGGGGGCCGAGGGGAGGGGGGGTGGAAATTCGCTCCGGCCGCCCCCTTCCCCCGCAAGCGTCGGGGGAGCCTGCTCTTGTTGGACTAACGCTTGCTGAACTGGAAGCTGCGGCGGGCCTTTACCTTGCCGTACTTCTTGCGCTCCACGACGCGGGGGTCGCGGGTCAGGAAGCCGGCGACCTTCAGGATGCCGCGCAGGTCGGGTTCATAGTTTGTCAGGGCGCGCGAGATGCCGTGGCGCACGGCGCCGGCCTGGCCGGACAGGCCGCCGCCGGTGACGGTCGCGAACACGTCGAACTGGTTGTAGCGGTCGGCGACGAGGAAGGGCTGGGTGATCAGCATGCGCAGCACGGGGCGGGCGAAATACTGCACCACCTTCTTGTCGTTGACGGTGATCTCACCCTTGCCGGGCTTGATCCACACGCGCGCGACGGCGTTCTTGCGCCGGCCGGTGGCGTAGGCGCGGCCCCACTGGTCGCGCAGCGGCTCCCGCTTCGGCTGGTCGGTGATCAGCGGTGCGGCGGCGGCCGGGGTGGGTTGGGCCGCGGCCTGTGCCGCCAGCATTTCCTTGAGGTCGGAGAGCGAGCGCCCCTGGTTTCCGGACATCGGGTTCAGCCTCGCTTGTTCTTCGGATTGAGGGCGGCGACGTCCAGCTTCTGCGGTTGCTGGCCGTCATGCGGGTGCTCTGCACCGGCATAGATGTGGAGGTGCTTCATCTGCTTCCGCTGGAGCGGACCGCGGGTGATCATGCGTTCGACCGCCTTCTCCACCACACGCTCGGGGTGCTTGCTTTCCAGGCGCTGGCGGATGCTGCGGCCCTTGATGCCGCCGGGATAGCCGGTGTGGTAGTAGAACACCGACTGGTCCGCCTTGTTGCCGGTGATCTTCACCTTGGCGGCGTTCACCACGATGATGTTGTCGCCGCAATCGACATGCGGGGTGAATTGCGGCTTGTGCTTGCCGCGCAGGCGGTTGGCGATGATGACGGCGAGGCGGCCGAGGACGAGGCCCTCGGCGTCGATCAGCCACCAGTCCTTCTTCACCTCCGCCGGCTTCAGGGAGGGCGTGGTCTTCAGCATGGGATTTGGGGGTCCGTGCGGTTTGGCGGCGGGATATGGTCGGAAATGCCGGTGGGGTCAAGGGTTTTGGGGTGTGGTATTATGATACCACAAATGGCTGCGCAAAAGTTCTGCACCAGGTCTTCCACACTCGCGAGCCAGGTTGAGATGTCCCTGGCCTCTTTCCAGGGCAATCGCATTTGGGGGCGGTCCCTGTTTCATGTACGAAGCTCGTCGCGCGTGCGGCAAAGTAAGCCAGTTCACCACAGATTACGCAGATAACGCAGATTACTGTGAAGTCGGGAAGCAAGGCGACACTGCCTACGGCCGTCATGGCGGGCGCAGGCCCGCCATCCACGACTACGCTGCTGGCAACAAGAAAAGTCGTGGATGGCCGGCCTGCGCCG
>Ga0335072_10016778_pt1 | contig 10374 bp, 10 predicted proteins | sample Lox_Sample_21_FD_206725 | JGI IMG/M metagenome (GOLD analysis project Ga0335072, IMG submission 206725) | Soil microbial communities from Loxahatchee National Wildlife Refuge, Florida, United States - Lox_Sample_2.1 | ecosystem: Environmental > Terrestrial > Soil > Wetlands | place: USA... | reverse complement strand
AAGGCTTGGCGTGATGAATACTTCGGTCTGCTACCTGCTGTCTATAAGCGCATGGAACACGCAGCTTCAGAGCAATATACGATGGCCATTTCCCAAGAGCCATCACCGAATTTGAACATCGATAAATTTACGGTCGCAAAGTCATGGGCAAGAGCCAACACTCTTACCCCAGCAGGATCCTATAATAGAGACATTGCAGCTCGCAAATTGGCCAGTATCGGTAATGGAATAGTAACGGCCGCGACTTCTGCCCTATTCGAGACCAAAGTCCTCATGCAAAGAAACAAAGGCCGCCCAACACCAAACCGCGGCGTAGAAATCACCGATACTTTCGCATCCGCTCTTAGAAAGCACCTCGACGAAACGCACCTCACTCAAGCCGCAGCTTTCAAGGCCTCTCTAGACGACAAATTCCACGCCGGTGAAGTCGTCATGGTAGAATGGACAGCTAAAGACGGCGAGATTCTCGCAATCACCAACCTACAAGCCCACGGTCGTATCAAGGTCGAACCAAAAGGCGTTCCTATGAATAGATTCGGCCTTACCGGAGGTGGCTACCAAACCAAACGCATGGATAAAGCAAACCTCCGCTTTGAATTGCAAATCCTCCCCACGCCCTCCTACATCTTCGATGCCGACCTGCCAATCCTCTCCGCTCTGACGTCGGATCATTCGCCTCCTTTGGGCATCGCGGGCGCGATTCCCGTCTGGTTCGACATCGGCGAGAATCTTATACCGGCTATGTGGAAGAAAGTGTTATGCGTGGTGTTGGCTACTATTGCGATGCGGCCTGGGGCAGTGCTCAAGGAGCTAGTAAGGATCTTCTCCCCGGCGCTTGAGGAGTGGGAGATGCGGATTCTTATCGAGTGGGGGCTGAGCGTTGGGGCGTTGACCGTTTTGAGGGAGGGGTTTGAGGGGTGGAATGTGGCGGAGTGGTGGTGGGTTGTTGGGGGGAGGGCCTGATGCTCACGAGCGAAATGAGTTGGCAGTATCGTGGAGAACTTGTTTTTAATGTATATGTGGCATTAAGGTTGGGAACATAGGCGGAAAGCCGCACAAAAGGCAACTCATAGCATAGCATATGGCTGGTTTCGGGAAGGAGATCTGCTTCAAGTGGAGTCATGGCAAATAACTATCAGTTAGGAGCTGTATATATATAGCTTCATATTGGCACACGGCTGGCGCTGCACTGTGCGTATACCAAATACTGTGTGACAATATCATTATCGAGTATATCATGCATGTCCCTGCTACTTGTGAAATATAAATTTATATAAGCCCCTCATGAACCCTCCACACCAGGGCATGAAAATCTCGAAGATTGTCCATCAATACACCTTTACGATATACTATGTTCCAATTCATCCATATATATAATCAAGCAATCCCATTCCATTCCGTCTCGAACCGTGTCATAACGCCCGTTACCCCATATCTCGTATTCCATGATGACACTACGGCAAAAGTCTAGAAATTCAGCAACATCTTCAAAATCATAACCATCAAACACGCCACAACTCCAATAATAGCCTTATCAACCCACTCCGGGACGCCATCATTTGAATGCCGCCGTTGGAGCTGTACAGCTGCCTGCGGTTGTGCTTGCGGTGCGGGGGGTGATGGGATTGTGGTTGTTGGCTGTGGTGCGTTTTGCGCGGGTCGTGCGGAAGGATATGTTGATTGTGGCTGTAGTTGTGGTTGTGCAACAGGGCTAGCGAGGACCTCTCCGGCCATTGGGGCGGTTTGCACGAAGCCTTCTGCTAACTCGTCGCTCTCTCCATCTCGAGCATCCGCTGTACTGGGCCCCGCGTCGCCGCTAGCCATCTCATCTCTCCAGCCCATCTTCAGTTCCTTGGGGACTGCCTCGTCGGGCCTTTTCACATCAGGAGCCAACTTGGCAGCTTCCTTCTCACACTCCGTCAGGATTTCGAGGTTTGTTTTCGAGCAGGAGGGACATTTCCAGGCGCGGCTTTGAGTGGCCATGGTCCGTCGGACGGAGTCGCTGCATTCGAGACCGCCGAGTTGGCCTTTGGGGTCGGTTTCCATGAAGGTGCGGAGGCTGATTTACATACAAGTCAGCATACCATAATAGTGATAGGGATGGCGTTGTGTGGAAGGGAAAGCGTGGAGGAAAGTATGGGAAAACATGGAAAACTCACGCGACAAGTGCAGTCCTCAAACCCCAAGCCGGCTGCCACGTCTCCTCATGATGCCCACTAATACTAAGACAAATCTCCCTATTCGTCTCAAATCTTCCGCTGGGAGTCAAGAAGCGGAAACTCGGCGGCCTTAGCGGGTATGTGGGAGGAAGGACTATGCGGCCATGGTAGATGCCATCGTGGTACGGCCCTTTGGACTCGGGAGCTGTAGACGAGTCTCCGCCTGGGGGCCCGCGGAGCGTGAAGTGCCATTCGAAGAGGTTGTCGTCGAGGGGCGTAGCGGTGTAGTCAGGTGATGGGCTGGTGGAGAGTTCGGAGGCTTCGCGGACTGCGGTAGTAGTCAGCTAGAGTTAATATGAAGCTGACCCTTTGGTTGGGAGTGACGTACGTATGCGCCTTATCGTAGGGGATTTGGAGTTGAATTGCGCTCTTGTTGACATGTTTAATTTGGGATAATATGGCAAGCTGGAAGTAAAGAGATCTATGGAGTTGCTTGAGGAGATACGGGATTTGTAGAGTTTATGTTGAAGTTGAGGTGTCCTCGAAACCTGAAGGGACACTCCGCCGTCCCGCTCCGCCCGCTCTCGCTCCGCCAATTCAGGGTCTAGCTAATCACGTGCAACTTATGTGAAAATCGACGTACTAGTCTTAGATTAACGGCTCCTGGAGATCTGTATAATTTATTAAAATGAAAAGGATAAGTCTATATGAAAGATGGACACGCGATTGCATTCGTCTTTATCGCATGTAATTCATATAACCTGTTTTAACTTAGGCAGGGGTATCAAGCGCTGAACACCATTGGCATATATAATCAACTCATAAACATGAACATCAATCCGAGCTTTCCCATCTTGACCAAACGTAATGGCATGAACATGAGGCCATAGTAATAATACATGCCATGGGATACCAAAGAGGTATCCGGCCCTACTCTGCCATAACGCCCTACGAAATCACGCCCCACGAAATCTCGCCACTCAGGCAGCCTCCATTCTTCCCTCCTCGATTCTCTTAATCAGCTCTCTCTCCTGCGGGCTCCTCGGCGAAGCGTCAATCCCAAGCAACGCTGAGATACTAGTCGCACTCGCTCGGTTCTCCACCTCAGCCGACTTCTCCTCTCTATGATACACATTTCCACCTTCTGGGGAGATACACGGCGTCGGAGGAGCGATGGTGTTATATGCAATTCCACCTGCATTGCCATTTCCATGGCGCCAGGCCTCCTCGAGCATGTAAGGGCTTGCACCCTGTCCGTACTCGGCAGCGATAGTGGCCCAGAAGGGAGCGCGGTGAAGTTCATAAATGTGGGCAAGACGTTTATAGTCAATAAGAGAGGATGAACCAGAGATAGGTACGGCGCAGTCGAGGCGGAGAGGTGGGGTGGTGGTTGCCTGACGGGATGGAGAAGGCTTAGGGAGGATAGCAATGGGTTGACTAAGCGTACGTTGCGGAGAGGACGAGCCTGATCGTGATAGGAGACTTGCGGCCGGTGGCAGATGGACATTTTGGCCCTCCATAGAGTAAGCGTAAGAATCCGGTGTGCCAGGCGCGGAGGTGGACTCATAAATAGGAGATGGTGCGTTGGCGTGCATCACAGGGGAGTGACTGGAAGAACCAGAGGACACAGAAGTGGTGCGCTTGCGGCGGTTGCTTCCATGTGAAAGTTGATGGTAGTGCAGCCGGCATGCGAGCTCGGTCTTCTTGAGGTGGGTAGCGATGTGCTTGTATGGCATTTTCTGTAGACGTGTCTGAAGGAGATAGACTTCCTATGGAGAATGTTAGACCTAAATGCTGAAACGATTCATCCCAACATATTCTCGTAATCCACTAACTTCGTCTTCGCTCCATGCACGGCCACCGCCGGTAGAAGCAGGCTTTCGGTTCTTCTGGACTCCATAGTCATGACGGTCGAGAGCGTCAGATGGGGTATAGTGCGAGGATGTGTTGTGGATTGAGGTGTTCATTGTTGGTGGAGACATGACGAGTGTATATCGTGAACGATTGAAGCTGAGAGATATATACTGTAGGACGAAAAAGTATCTGGCAAAAGGTGTCGAAAGAAGTAGTTTTTCAAATGGGGCAGACCAAGCTGTCGTAGAATGCAATGGTGTTCTTGATGAACGAAGTGGGTTGAACAGATATCAAAGTTAAGAAAAAGTATAAACTACAGTAATGAATGTAAGCAGCCAAGCCAGTTGGGCAATAAAGGAAAGTGAAGAGGCAGCTGAGAAGAAAGTAGTCAACGCTTTTCTGTTTGCCAGAAACAAGAATAGTGAAGAAGAGGTCTTCGACATGATATATGCGAACATGTCCTACGGCCAAGACACGAGGCCGTGCGTATGGGACAGTCAACATAATGCCCTCGTCCCTTGATTGGACTAGTATTGGGGATTTGAGAAACCGTTTCTGATTGTACATGGTGTGCCTGCAGGGAATAGAGTTGCATATCTCAACGCTCATACAAGGCAGTAGGCACTTGCCTTCATCCCGTTTGTACATATGGTAGGGCGTTTCTCATCAGACCAGGATGATCCCGAGTCTGTGTTTGACGTCTTGTCTCCACCGTTACAAGTTGCGCGATCAGGCGAGACGAATGGTGGGATTAACGCTGTGCTGCTGGCAACGTCTCGAAATGCCGCAGGCCAGGTCAATCCTTCCAAGACCGCCACCACTAACCCGTGAGAGATCAGATTTCGTTGTTTCGGTTGAGAAGAATACAGATGTTGACCGACAGCGGGTGCCGAGTCATACCCATGTCGAAACTCGATTCGTCTCTTTTACCCCTGCTTGAAAACTCTCGAGCGCTGCGAACAGTCCCAAAGAACCTTAAATCTCCAAGAGCCTGTTAGTTGAGCGCCCGTAACATACTTGCAAATCTCCGTATATACCTAACTAATATCTCCGAGTGTCGCGGCTTAGGTGGCCAAATCTAATGAAAACATAGCTACATGGTCAATAAGAACGAAATTTACATGCCACCTTTCGACGTCCTTGAATGCCTGCGCAATGATGAGGATTCACAAGCATGATGCTGACGTATTCGCTGCCGCCCAGGAGTGTCCCAAGTTCGGTCAAGCTAGACTCCGAGTGATGAAGAGACACGTGGAGACTGAGCAATGCGTACATGAGACCCGGAGAAAGTTTCATTTGGCCCAAAGCACGGGTCAAGAGATTGCCTAATAGACGGAAGGATAACAATCCGATAGTCATTGTTTTGGAAGGCCATAAGAAGGTCTCTTCCTGAGCGGCCGCATTGCTGAGTGGAAGCTCTTTGGCGGGGCATCTGATGGGGAGCCGCCGACGGGCAAAGTCTCAAACGTGAGGTGTAACCAAATCGTCTCGAGATCTCGCTTAGCCCCTTCACGACCGTGCGTGGGGGCGAAATACGTTATTTAAGCATTATTTAGGGCATTGACTTGTTTGCGGAGGCATAGCGGTGTCAGTGGGGCTGGGAGAAAGGGCGGAAACGCAGGATCGGACGAAGAGGTCTGGGCGCATCCTATAATAAAACTCATTGTCATAGCAGCTCCGGTATATGACTTACTTACACGTACTGCTGTTTCGAACGTGTTTCTCAACGCACACGAACCACGGCAACCACAGCACAGAGCGAAGAACATCAAACACTAGACGAATCTACTACCGATCTTGAGAGTTGAAGCTCTGCATGTGGTCGCCGTTCCGATGAAGTACATATTCAGGAGGACTCGCCTGGAGTACCAGATAGGTGACATAAAGATCTCCGCGAACTCATAGCCGTGGCGTAAATGATCCAATGACGACTTCGGCTTCTAACGGACAGGCCTTTCCCGACTTTAAGATAGAATTTACCGTTCATAGTGATTAATAGTAGTGGTATGTCAGGTCTCTCGACAGATAGATAACACCCGAAACGTCGCAAGGACTTCCACGTTCGGGGGGGCTGGAGGAAGTCTCCGATCGTATTCTACATGCGCCATGTACTTAATGGTACATGCACTGTACCCTAACGAAGATACATAGGTGTACATGTACGAGATACCTTTTGGAAATCATATGTTGATTCTGAAGTAGGAATGATGAAGAGGTTTAGCGTCTCCCTTCCCGCTGCATGTGTGCTCTGGCTTGTCTGGCTTGCAGCGGGGCGGGCTCGACGCCCCAGACAAAATACCAAACACCTCGAAGACATGCAGGCGACGACGCCGGCTGTCCCGTACATAATCTGATATATACACTAGTACCGTAGCTGGCTTAAGCTGCTTAATCATACCTGACTTTCAGAGATAAGACAGATCTACTCTGCTCTGCATTGGACGACACGGCGGTCTCAGCCATTCCTGTGTAGGACCAGAGCAGATGAATCGAGTAATTTGAAAGAAATTTCTGGCGCCTTCGATTGGTGAAGGTTCCAAACAAGCATACCTCCTCACCTTACACTGCTCACCTTACTACACTGGGTGATACATGCGTTGTTCGCGCCATAGCACGTCCAACCCTGCTCACACTCCAATCCCAATCACAACTTCCTGGTGCCATTCTATTCTCTGCTTTCAGCATGATGCGTTGCGCACTGTATGATACGGTCGGTAGACTCGGTACTCACCGGTTATGAAATACCGCCATCTATTAAGTTCCCCTTCTACGCGGCCCGCGTGATCTCGTCATTAACGGATCGAGGCCGATCGGCCACCACTGCGCAATAATCCAAACAAGCTTTGCTCATCGAGAGGGACAAATCATGATATAGATGACGATGTGAATCAGGTATTCTAGAAGGTTGTGATGGTCCCTCCGTATCACGCAGTTGTGTACTTGTGGTACTTGGAAAGGTCGCGCGAGCACCTCTGACTGCCGAAGCCATGCTAAGAGGAACATTGCCAGCGACGAGTACGTAAAACAGTGAGCCATCAACGAAGTCTACGGCCCGTTGGCGACGATCAGAGGCAAGGTATCTGAATGTATATTAAGTCTAAGAGACGAGAAGTGCAGGTGCAATATGCTCAAGGCTGGACAAGGCTTGACCTACCCCGCACATTTTGTGCCTTAGTAAAGGCACTCTATTTCAGTTCTTAATCCTTATTCCTTGCCACTCCTGCACGCTGCACTCCCCCTCCGCTTCCCAACCCCTCCCAAAGGAACCTCTCGCAGGTTTTTCTCTATGCTCCGCCTGGCGAAAGCCGTCAATCATTGCAGCCGGCCTTCCAAGTGCGTAATAGTTGAATGGCGAAGAGATAGGCTGCCGGCGATGGAACAGACAGGTTCAGATTGTCCCGATTTACGAGTGTCATCCTTTTTGTGCAGGGATGCTGAGGATTCGCCCTGCCGTTGTTGCACAAGCTGTCATTGCTTAGTCTATTTAGCCAGGGATCAAGGGAAGCATGAGCTCATGGCTAGGAGGCGCACTACTTGGCTAGGATTGGCGATCATATCGCAGGCCACATGTCTACGGTACTCTACCGCACTTGTACAGGTACATAATCGTGACCACGGATATAGCCTGTCCGAACACCAATTCTCTAAGACTGCGCGGCGGTTGTCCCGGTCTGACAGATACTCAGGTGGTCGACATACGCTGCTGTCAATATCGAGGTGCGGTACAGGCATCATCGTCCGCTGATCACGTTCCTTGTCACCATTTATCCATGACATATAGCTCTGCAGCCGGATGCAAGTATCTCTACTTAATTGTGCCTGCCGAAACTACCAGCTCAAACATTGGTACTTTCAACTCTGGCCGTATCACTTGACCATACATACTCACTATCAAAGTCAACGCATGATCAAGTGAATCTATTGCGTTGAACACTCGTGCCTAAGAAAAAAGCCGATCAGAGACATGAAGCAATGATGTACTGGCCCTGTTGAATACAATTGCTGTACTTTGTATACTTGAGGCCGTAAGTATCTTTGTACCTGCACCAGCCTCATCATTTAACGACCTTAAAATCCCAATGAATTTCATTTGCGCGTGAGTCCCCACACAACACACACATATCTCCTTTATGCTCTGGTAAACCCTCAATCACTCATCAATTTTCACCGCAGACAATTCTAACCCACCATGTCAAAGCGCACCGAACGTCCCAAGCTTGACCCTTCTTCTCAACCAGCTCTCCCCGCCGCACCTGAGACCCCCCCCAAACAAGAAGCATTACAACCCTCGAGTCCGCGCCAGAAGCGACGTGTCTCGGGACCAACATCATCCAGCCCTATTGCCCCAGTCGCAGGACCATCATCAAGTATGGCGACGTCATCAGGCATGCCGGAGCAAGAGACGTCGTCGGCTTCCATGCAGCCACCCGTGAAGAAAAGCCGCACCAACACCCCATGGACAGCTGCTGAAGAGCAGAGGCTTAAGAACATGAGGGAAGCTGGTAACAGCTGGGCAGATATAGCAAAGGTATGAAACATCCAGGTATGCATGCTCAGGCATGTACACGACAATGTAAAGACTACAGACTGAACTTTGGCCCGCAGACATTCCCTAGCAGAACGGAAGGAAGTGTGAAAAAGCACTGGTATAAGGTAAATTAACTCACCTCAGTATACACGTATCCTTGCTAACCGCGGTAGGACATGCATTATGCAGAATTTGCAGAGGACGAGGTCAAACTTCCATTCCAGCCTAGTGCACACATGTTAATGATTCAATAGAGCCAAGCCCTTCTCAATGCTATCAAAGAATACGAAACAAACAAGTGGAAAGTGATCGGGCAAAAGGTTGGCAAGCCAGCTAAGGTTAGTCTTGATGAGCGCTTATACTACTTTCCGAGAATGTTTAAGTCTTGCGGATACAGATGCTGATGTGTTACTCAAAGGCTTGCGAGCAGTATGCTAAAGAGCATTTCGGAAACAAGACTTAAGTCTTGGCGTCCATACCTAGAGGTGTAGAGAATGTCCCACTGCCTCGAGCAGTGCCACACACTAGCTCTCACTCACGGACCACCTGCTTTTCTACCTGCTTTTACATTCACTTTTTCAATCGAGCACGGTGCATAGCCCGCATTCATATTGCATTAACGCTCTTCAATTCACTTCATGGTCTTGCTTGCATGACAGCATGGCGTAGGAACCATTAAAAGTTCAAACATCAAGATGATGGTGGCTGAATGCGATGAATTATTACCGTACACCACCTTTGATTTTCTGGAGCGGAATTTTCTATACATGGCCTACGGGGTAATGGGAAGGAAGTCTGCTTTCAAGTTTGACGGTGGAGGACATGATGGCCTGGAAGGCCGGAACGATGGAATGGATACCCAAGGACGTTGATTGACGGATGATCTAAGAACTCTTCTCTTCGCTGGTCACGGGGTGGAATTATGAAAAATGACCTTCTTATATTCTGACCACAGACAATTTTTCAGTGTATCAGCACTGCATTCTACTTGTCAAATTCCTGTCACGCACTCTGTGAAGTTTTCACCTACTCATACTTTGCATGTAACGACTTGTATCTGTGCCTTCTTGGGCTCCTTTGCTCCTTCAGCTCTGAAGCCCTGCCAAACATGCTCCGCTACCATCACACCACATCAGATCATGTGCCATCGTTCTGCTCGTCTCTCTTTTATCTTGTCCTTTGTACGATACCGCTTCCTCCCTTGTTTCTCATCCCTCCCGGAGACCACCCCTTGCCCATATTCAGTGCAGTGATTTGTATGCTCTAGCAACTACGGGTGCGATGATGGAGACAATTCAGGGCGTGAAGGCTGATGTCAGGAAGAGTGTTTTGAGGTAAAAGGAGCAGAAACAATGCTTCAGGGGACGCAGCAGGAGTAATTTTGTATCAGGACTTAAACTGTCATGGAAACTCAACGCTTATGGGCCATTGAGACTAAAGTCAGTAGCAAAACGTAAACTCAGCAACTAAATGCTCAGTTGCAATATCAATAGCGGCCCTGAGGTATTTTCGCTGCTTCGTTGGGAATGCTGAGGGAGATTATTCGGCTTTGGGATACGGACTCTTCCGGCGCTTTGACGGTACCTGAATCAGAATAACGTTCTTACATTAGTCTATTCAATGTACATGTACACGCTGGGCAAGTCATCAGCCACGTATACGATGTACTCTCCCTCCGATCAATCGACATTCACACATGAAGGTGGTCCACTGTTGGGGGCAGGTACGAAGAGGCGACAGCGGGACCAAACACGAGGTCACATCGCGGATGGTTCGATGCCGGGGGGAATGAGAGCGGGAAAGGTCCCCTAATAGAAACAGTCGGCGCGCGTC
>Ga0335072_10016777_pt1 | contig 10374 bp, 11 predicted proteins | sample Lox_Sample_21_FD_206725 | JGI IMG/M metagenome (GOLD analysis project Ga0335072, IMG submission 206725) | Soil microbial communities from Loxahatchee National Wildlife Refuge, Florida, United States - Lox_Sample_2.1 | ecosystem: Environmental > Terrestrial > Soil > Wetlands | place: USA... | reverse complement strand
ACCCGCGCCAGATCCCTCACGCGCCTGAAAATCGCCGCGTTTCCGGATGACGCATGAAAAGAAGATCATGCCGAAGGGAAAGCGCTACTACGTCTACATCATGACCAATCGCCCGCGCTCTCATGTTCTCTACACAGGCGTAACGGGACGATTGCCCCGGCGCGTTTTCGAGCACAAAAACAAAATCGCACCCGGCTTCACGAGTCGCTACAACCTGACCCGGCTGGTGTATTACGAGTGCCTCGTTTATCCCGACTCGGCCATCGCCCGCGAAAAGGAAATCAAGGGTTGGCGTCGTAGCAAGAAGATTCGCCTGATCGAGTCCATGAACCCACATTGGCACGACCTGGCCGAACGCTGGTTCGACCTCTACAAGCCGGCTGTGAGCTCTGAGTAGCCGGCTCATCGATCCCCTCTACACTTACACTGCGTCATCCCGAGGCGCCGTGCCTTGACCAACGGCGCGGAGGGATCTCGCGTACACTGCGTCATCCCGAGGCGCCGTGCCTTGACCAACGGCGCGGAGGGATCTCGCGCGAATTACTACCAAACTTCGGGTCAAGAAAACTTGCGCCCACCCCCCCACGTTTTCCACAGACTTTATTTTTTTCTTGTGACGGATAACCTTGACTGAGAAATCTCACACGTCAAACTGGGACTATGCCATCTAAATCCAGTACCAATTCAAAGCTAGCTTCACCCGACGGCTCTGCCGCCAGCGGAGCCCAGATTAGGTCTCTGATTCGAAAGAATTTAGTCGCAAACCCTGATTTTCCAAGATTATACGCAGAAGTCCTCGAATCGGAAGGCTATAACTACAATCAAGCCAAAGACTTAGCTATCCAGCTCCAAAAAAAATTAGGTGTGTACAAGCCCCAAAAGCCTGTCCAAACCTGCTCCCACATCATGGTCACCGGAATCCCTTGCCAATCGCCCGCCCTCCGCGGTGAGCAATTCTGTTACTTCCATCAGCGCATGCTCCAGGGCGTTGCGCTTCCCCGCAAGCGCCTCCACCACATCGCGCTGCTCGAAAGCGAGGAGGCGATCCAGGTCTCCATCATGGAAGTCGTCAACGGACTCATGAGCGGCTCGATCGACCTCCGCCGCGGAGAACTCATCCTGCGTGCCCTGAGCATCGCCGTGCGCAACTCGCGCCGCGTGCGCTTCAACATCAGCCGCGACCAGATGGTCACCGAAGTCCCGCACTACCAGCAGGAAGACGAAGCCCGCGAACGTTCCCGCGAAGAAGTCCGCGCCGAAATCGTCAGGATGCGAGCCGAGGCCGCCCCACTGGCCGCAGAAAAAGTGGCAGCGCACAACTCAAAACAGCAAGCATCCGCAACGCAAGCCGCCAGGGCGCAAGAGATCGAAACTCCGTCGGCACCCGATACCGCGCAACGCAAACCGCCGCTTGGGGTCCGAGACCCGGCGGGAAACGATCGCAAAATCGCCGCCCGCGCCGGCAGCTGAGGAAACGAGACACGAAGTCAAAGTACTCACCTTGCCGCAAACACCGCGACGAGGATGGGGCGCCCACGAGTTCGAGACAAATCTGGGAGGCTCGCTTTGGAACGCGGACAGCCGGGGCGTCCGCTGCGCAAGCTCATTCTCCGGGTTCAAAGCGGTAGCCGACCCAGGGTTCGGTGACGAGGTAGCGGGGCGCGGCGGCGTCGGGCTCCAACTTCTTTCTTAGTTGGCCGACGAAGACGCGCAAATACTCCACCTGTTCCGTGCTTTGGCCTCCCCAGATCGCGCCCAGCAGCGTGCGGTGATTCACGACTTTTCCCGGACGGCGCGCGAGATAGACAAGCAGATCGAACTCTTTCGGCGTGAGACGGACTTCCTTGCGCCGGACGGTGACTTTGTGGGCGGCTGCGTCGATGTGGAAGTCGCCGATCTCAATGACGGAATCCTCTTCACTGTCCGTCGGGATGCGGCGAAGATTGGCGCGCACGCGGGCCAGCAGCTCGTTCATGCCGAAGGGCTTGGTGACGTAGTCGTCGGCGCCGGCGTCGAGAGCTTCGACTTTTTGCTGCTCTTTTTCGCGCACGGAGAGAACGATGATCGGAATCTGCGAGGAAGCGCGTACGCGCCGGCAGAGCTGCACGCCATCGACGGACGGCATCGACAAGTCGGTGATGATCAGGTTCGGCGACCAGTCTTTCATGATCTCGAGCGCCATCTCGCCGGAGTTGGCGACGCGGATGTCATAGCCCTGGGCCGAGAGGCTGGTGCGCAGCACGCGGGTGATCTGCGGTTCGTCATCCACGACGAGAATATGCGGCGGATCCGGCATCAGCGGGCCTCCTGGGTGACGATGTGCACGTCGACGGAGGGCGAGTCGCGGAGGAAGCGCTGAATCGCCGAAAGATACAGATAGCGTTGCCAGCCGCTACGGGCGGAGCGCCCGAAGATGACTTGCGTGATGTGGTGTTCTCTGACGAACTGCGCGACCCCATCGGCAACATTGCGTCCGACGGCCCGGACGACGGTGGCCCCGAGGTTCTGGGCGAAGCGTAGGTTTTCCGCGAGACTTTTCTGATCTTCGGGACGCCGGTCGCGGCCGACATCCACGTAGAAGACATAGAACTCGCCGCCCAGGGCCTGAGTCATGCGCGATCCGCGCGCGATCAGATATTGCGCGCCGGGATTGGAGCTAATGCAAACAGCGATGCGCTCGCGGACGGTATGGGCCTGCTGGGTTCCGTCCTTTTCGAGGATTGCGTCGAGGCTGCGATCGACGACGCGCGTCACCTGGCGCAACGCGAGTTCGCGGAGAGCGATCAGATTTCCCGGGCGAAAAAAGTGAGCGAGCGCGCGCTGGGCGCGGTCGACAGGATAGATATCTCCGCGAAGCATGCGGCTTTTCAAGGCCTGCGGTGTGACATCGGCGAGCACGATTTCGTCAACCCGCTGCATCACCCAGTCGGGAACCGTCTCGCGCACCTGGACGCCGGTAATCTGCTGCACCGTCGGCCCGAGGCTCTCGATGTGCTGGACGTTCATTGTCGAGAGGACGTCGGTCCTGGCGTCGAGCAGTTCCATCACATCTTCGTAGCGCTTGACGTGCTTACTGCCTTCAATGTTGGTGTGGGCGAGTTCATCGACCAGCACGACGGAAGGCTTGCGGGCGAGGATGGCGTCGACATCCATCTCGTCGAAGAGGGTTCCTTTGTATTCGAGCTTGCGGGGAGGAACGCGGTCGAGCTTGGCGGCCATCTCGGCCGTGGCCCTGCGGCCGTGGGTTTCGACAACGCCGATGGCGACGTCTTCCCCGCGGCTGGCGCGGCGCACCGCTTCGCTCAGCATGTTGTAAGTTTTGCCCACGCCGGGGGCGTATCCGAGGAAGAGCTTGAAAATGCCGCGAGTCTTTTCGGTCGAGACTTCGCTCAACCACTCGTCGGGGGTTTTTGTCGTTGGAGGTATGATCGGCGGCATTGTCGGTCTTAGCGCGAATTTACCATCTACATCGTACAATGCGGATGTGAAAAAGGGCGCTGGAACGCAGGCAATGCGCTACACAGTGGTGGTCGCGGCGGTCGCGCTGATTACCGTACTCGCCTTCCGCCTGCACTTGAACTCCGCGACCGCGGGGTTGATGTTCATTTTTGGAGTGCTGCTGGCCTCCGCCTATTGGGGCCTGCGCTATGCCGTCGCACTGGCCTTGTGCGGAGCTGCATCGTTTGATTTCTTCTTCCTGCCGCCAGTGGGAACGTTCACCATCAACGATACGAAGAATTGGATCGCCTTTATCAGTTTTCTTGTAACCGCGCTGGTGGCTACCAAACTGGGCGATCAGGCGCGGCGCGAGACCGAGAGCGCGAAACAGAGGCGGCGGGAGGTCGAACGCCTGTACGCGCTAAGCCAGCGGTTGCTGACGTTGGAAAATGTTATGGAACTGCTGAACGCGTTGCCTGGATTTGTGCGCGACACGTTTGCAGTGAGTGATGTGGCTGTGATTGCCGCCGATCATGCGTCGATTTATCGCTCGCCGATGAACGCCAGGTTCGACGAGAAGGTGCTGCGGTCGGCGTTGTTGCGCGGAGAGCCCGTGGCCGAGGGTGGTATCGCGTATGTTCCGCTGCGGCTCGGCATGCGGACGGTAGGAGCGTTGTCAGTATCGGGCAAGGAGCTTTCCCGGGAAACTCTGGATGCGATCGGAAGTTTGGCCGGACTGGCGGTGGAGCGCGCGCGCGCTCTGGAAGCGCTGAGCAAGCACCGGGCTGAGCAGGAGCATGAGCGGCTGCGATCGGCGCTGCTCGATTCAGTCACACATGAGTTCCGTACCCCGCTGACTTCCATCAAGGCGAGCGTGACCACGCTGCTTTCAGGGGCGAACCTCGATGATCCCGGGAAAAGGGATTTGCTGACCGTTATTGATGAAGAGACCGACCGGCTGAATCGCCTCGTGGGTGAAGCCTCAGAGATGGCGCAACTCGATGCAGGCATGTTCAAGCTGGAACTCAAGCCGCATGATATGTGGGAAGCGCTCCAACCCGCACTGCAGGATGCGAAGGCGTCGTTGGAGAATCACGCCGTCGAAGTTGGATCGGACTATGGCAGTCTGCCGAAGGTTCTGATGGATCTGCAACGTATTCGCGAGGTGCTGATGCATTTGCTGGAAAATGCAGGGAAATATTCCCCGGCCGGTACGCCCATCAAGGTATCGAGCGAAGTCCAGGGCGATTGGATGATGACCAGCGTTGCCGACCGTGGGCCGGGCATCGATTCGTTTGAGCAGTCGCTGATTTTCGAGAAGTTCTATCGCGGCCAGCATCAGCGCTACAGCGCCCCGGGAACGGGCATGGGTCTGGCGATTGCGAAAGTCATCGTTGAAGCGCATGGAGGAACTTTGGGGGTGGTGAGCCAGCTGGGGAGCGGTTCGGTATTCTCGTTCCGGCTGCCGCTGGATAAAAGTTCACTGGCAGAGTAGAACCCGATGTGTAAGCGATCGCTTGCGGGGAGATTCGTCATCGGTTGGGGACAGATTTGCGCAAGCAGGTCAGAAACGGGCTGCCGGAAGTTTCGAGCTTGTGTTCCAGCCGGTCGGTGCAATCGCAGCTACCGCAAGCCCAAGGCTCGGAGCCGTTCTGATCGCGGCATTGGCGGCGATCGTGCGCGTCCTGCACTTTGACCAGATCGAAGAACTCCTCCCAATACGGGCGTTCTTCTTGCAGCGGAGTCGGGCAATAACAGATTTCGACCCAGCGGGCTTCGTCTCCCGTCAAGATCCGCGCATCTCTCATGTTGCGGAGGTACTCACCTTCGGCTACCGATCCTTCGCCAAGGGTGCCGCGCTCTATGGCTTCCAGCAACGCTTTCTCGCGCCCGGCCTTGACTCGTGCTCGCACCAGATAACGCATGTCCGTAGGATGCGAAGCTTTGCCCCTGAGATTCATCCGCTCAAAACCCCTACGGTACGAAAACCGCCCTTCGGCTACCCTCGGTCGAGAATGCTTTTCGGCGCAGGGCAAGGTTGCCCCATCCTGTCGCGCCCAAAAACCTGTGGGACCAGGGCGGGAAAACCCTCAAGTTGGTCACCCGCCCGGATTCTCGAGTACATCGAGTCGCCAGCGGCGGCATCTAAAGGCCATGATGGTTCCCGGGAAACCCAGTCTAGGATTGTTTGGCATGGGATTGGCAGCGGTGCTGGTTGTCCTAATCGTGCTGATGATCTCTTCGTGGTCCCATCGCCGAAACGATGTTGCGCCGCATGCTCCCCTGCATGGGTCACCGGCTGCTCATCCGTAAGCCGTTCGGTGAGTGGTCCGGTGCTTCACGCGTTCCTTAAGGGGCCGTTCGATAGAGGCAGCGACCTATCCTGTTCCACTCACCAGTTTTTCGGCTTCGTTCACCAGAGAGGTAATGGGATTGTCCTTGGAAATGACTGAAGTGACGCCCGCAGTGCGGGCATTGCGCTGGACCATTACACTCGGGTAAATCGTAAATAGGATGATGGGTACGTTGGGGAGAGAGCGCCGCAAAAGAGGCGCCGCTTGCAAGCCATTCAATCCGGGCATGGAAAGATCAAGGATGATGAGATCAGGCTTGAGCGCGGGCGCTTCCTTTACCGCCTGATCGCCGTTGTCGGCTTCGCCGCAAATCTCAAATCCCGCGGTTTCGAAAATACGCCGCAAGGCCTTGCGCACCAGTCGACTATCGTCCACCAACAGTACGCACTTCGACATAACATAAAACTCGGGTCTCCAGCGGCTTCCGTGGCCGCCGGGTGAAAACTTCGTCGTACAGCTAAGCGGCGCATCGCGGGATGTTCATCGTGGAGCGAAGCACCGAAGAGGGCGGTTTTCTCGTTGCTTTGAGGGATTCCGAAAAGCTCAGGTTCAGCGCTCCACTACGCCCTCTATCGCACTCTACGAGCTAGGGAAGTGTGCCGCCATACTGGCAAGACCGGATTTTGGCGCATATCGGCGCTTGCAGGATCAACGGTAGAGTGAGTGCAGAATAGCCTGGAACTATCGTGCCCGCGACCATCGCCATGAGCCAACTCGCGATTACGCGTTTAAAGAAATCGCGCTCGAAGCCGGGGCGCCTTGGGAACTGCTCTGTACATTTGGAATTCCCAGGATCTGCATCTGCTGTGCCAGGGTGTTATAGCTTTGCTGGGCAGAGGAAAGGTTCCCAGACTGCAATTCCTGTCCGAGCTGTTCAAACAGTTGGCTGATTGAGCTCGTTTGGCTGTCGCCGCCACCGTGATGATGATGATGATGGCCCTGTCCCTGGGTCTGCCCGGTCTGATTCTGCATGTCCTGCTGAATGTTGGCGTAATCCTGCTGCGCGGCGGAGAGATTCCCCGACTGCAAGTCCTGACCAAGCTGGTTGAATGCCTGGGCCAAAGGATTGCTACTCTGGGTCGACGAAGTCGTATTACTCTGGGGCACGAGCTGCTGCAATGTGGTGAAATCAGATTGCGCGGCCGACAAATTCCCCGACTGCAGATCTTCGCCTAATTGCTGAAACTCCTGCTGTATCTGTTGCGCCCGGTTCTGAACGCTCGGATTATCGAATCCAAACAAATTGCTGGAAATTCCTGCTACTGACATTGCGTCTCTCCTCAGTTCATGGACTTAAGTTCGTTATCGGCAAAGTAGTTTCGGACTTGAATGCCACACTTGCCGAAAATCATTGAGGCAGCTCGCGTGCCAAACCCGCAGTCACGACCTTTTCGTTTAAAACTCAGGGTCTGCGTCGTTTAGCGACATTGGAGTGGGCTCATCCTGGGAACCCGCGGCCCCGCCCAGGCAAACCTTTCCCATTCGGCTTGGGCAGGAACTGCACCGAGCAGTCGGGAAGTCGAAAACCGCCGCGGTCGATGGCAGGCTCGTTGCCGCTCGTCAAGTCAGGCAGTATCATGAGTGCTTATGAGCTTTTCGGAAACGATCTTCCTGTTCTTCCTGGCCCTGATCATCTTTGGCCCGAAGAAGCTGCCGGAGATCGCTCGCCAGGCCGGCAAGCTGCTCAACGAGTTTCGCCGAGCCTCCAACGAATTCAAGGCGCAGATCGAGCAGGAGATCGCCCATCTGGAAGTCGAGGAGAGGAAAAAGACCATTCTTCCACCCAGCCCTCCCGTCGAGGGCACGGCCAGCCGCACGCTGAGCGGTTCTTCGAGCGGATCGAGTTATCCAAGTTATCGAACGATAGAAGCCGCGACGCCTGCAGAACCCGCGTCCGATCAAGCCCCGGCTGCGTTGAGCGTTGCCGCGGAGCAGCCGGCCCCTGTGAACGGCAAGGCTGCGGTTGAGGGTGCGACCGAAACTATTTCTTCAACTACCTCGCAGGAGTCGCATGCCTGAATCTGCTGTCGCGGAACCCGCCCGCGAGCAGGAAGCCGAATCGATGCCCACGATGGGGTTCCTCGATCATCTGGAGGAACTGCGCAAGCGCCTGGTGTACTCGATCGTCGCGATCGGGGTCGGCTGCGCCGCGGCCTGGGGATTTCACGAGCGCATCTACGACATCATGCAGCGTCCCATCATGGACGCGCTGCATAAGAACGGCATGTCGGAAAAACTCGTCTTCCTCAATCCCACCGAGCCGTTCAATCTCTATATCAAAATTTCTGCGCTGGCCGGGCTCTTTCTCACGTCCCCATTTGTCCTCTATCAAGTCTGGATGTTCATCTCTCCGGGACTCTACCGCCGCGAGAAAAAGTACGTGGTGCCGTTCATGATTTCGACGATCGCGCTGTTCTGTGCCGGCGGCTACTTCGGCTACAGGATTGTCTATCCCAGCGCCCTCGATATCCTCCTCAGGTTCGGCCGGCAGTTTACGCCGATGATCACTATCGGCGAGTACACGCAGCTTTTTCTCAGTATCATTCTCGGCATGGGGGTCATTTTCGAAATGCCGATCCTGGTTTTCTTTTTGGCGTTCATGGGAATCCTGACGCCAGGCTTCATGCTGAAGCACTTGCGTTATGCGGTTCTCATCATCTTTATCATCGCCGCGATCGTCACGCCCTCGCCCGATATCGTGAACATGTGTGTCTTTGCCGCGCCCATGCTCGGACTGTATGCCGTCAGCGTTCTGGTCGCCTGGCTTGTGCATCCAAAGCAACGAGAGAAGAGGGCTCAGCGAGCGTAATGACGAGGACTGATTGCAAGATGCTCTGCTGGATTCCGATGCTTGCCTTGGCGCTGGGCGGATTTGCTTGTGATCACGCGAAAGGTCCGGCTGCTGCACCGCCTGCCCAAACTCCTGCGCAAACGGCGAATGCAGATAACCCTCCGCTGAATCTTCCGCCGGACAACGGTCCGCCGCCGAGGTTCGATGGCGATCGCGCCATGCAGTACGTGAAAGAGATCGTGAAATTCGGCCCGCGCCCCGTGGGTAGTGCCAATCACAAGAAAGTTGAGGAATACATTCTCTCCAGGCTGAAGGGGGATGAGGTCGAGAACGATGTATTCACCGCCGATACGCCGGTCGGCAAAATGCCCGTCCATAACATCATTGCGAAATTCCCCGGCAGCAAAGACGGAATCATCGTCGTCGCCAGCCACTACGACACGAATTATCCCTTGCGAAATACGTCCTACGTCGGCGCCAACGACGGAGGGTCGTCGAGCGGGCTTCTGCTCGAACTTGCCAATCAACTGCGCGGCAAAACCCGCGACGGCTACAGTGTCTGGCTGGTTTGGGACGATGCTGAAGAAGCCATGAAGCCCGACGGTTCCGCCGGCCAACCGTTCGAAATGCCCTTCGAGCAGGACAGCCTTTACGGAATCAAGCATCTCGCGGAGAAATGGCAGGCCGACGGCACGCTGAAGAAGGTGAAAGCGTTTCTGCTGGCCGATATGATCGGTGACTCCGATCTCAACATCGATCGTGACTCGAATTCAACGCCCTGGCTGGAAAATGTGGTCTATGAGGCCGCGACTCGCCTGGGCTATCAGTCGCACTTTTTCGCGCGGACCGTAGGAATGGAAGACGATCACATTCCCTTCATGAAGCGCGGAGTGCCTAGCGCCGACCTGATCGACTTCGATTACGGCTACAACAATGTCTTCTGGCACACCCCGCAGGACACGGTAGACAAGCTCAGCCCCAAGAGCCTCGAGATCACGGGCAGCGTGATTCTCGAAACCATCCGCATCCTCGACAACATGTCGCAACTCCCACCGAAGTGATCGGTTCGTGTACGGACAGCGCGGGGTCCCCACGCCCGGCTTTGGCGTGATGGGATGGAGTCGCCCTCGGCTGTCCGGCGGAGCGAAGCTCCGCTTGCAACTCTTTCCCTTCCCTCCGCACCGAACCTTCGTGCCGTTGAGGCGGGGAACATGCCCTCTTATCGACTTGAGCATGCTGCGGGTCGGACGGGGAAGCCGGTCGATCCCATCTGGTCTCGAGCACAATCCGCGGACGTGATCGGGAGACCGCCAGATGGGTTTGTCACCCGGAGCGGGAGTGCGCATCCACCACTCGGAGTCCGAATCCCGCCTCAGCGGTGAACGGTAGCCCATGCGATCGACTTGCGCGTAAACGATTTTTTCGCAATCCTCAGCTCAAAATGCGATAAATGTGCTTAGATATTTGCTATGAGATATTGCCGATTTCAACTGAACGGCGAAGCCCATTATGGCTTGGTCGAATCCGTTGCGGGGCGAGACGCGATCGTACGCATTCTGCTCACGGCTCCAGAAGCAGCGGACGGCGACATGGAGAGCTTGCGCACGCGGCGCATTGACGCGATCCCGCTGGAAGAAGCTGTCCTTCTCCCGCCGGTGCGGCCGTCGAAAATTGTCTGCATCGGGCGTAACTATCGCGAGCACGCCGCCGAGTTGGGGCACGACGTTCCGCAAGAGCCGCTGATTTTTCTGAAAGCTACGTCAGCTCTGTTGGCGCCCGGTGGTACGGTGC
>Ga0335072_10016775_pt1 | contig 10375 bp, 9 predicted proteins | sample Lox_Sample_21_FD_206725 | JGI IMG/M metagenome (GOLD analysis project Ga0335072, IMG submission 206725) | Soil microbial communities from Loxahatchee National Wildlife Refuge, Florida, United States - Lox_Sample_2.1 | ecosystem: Environmental > Terrestrial > Soil > Wetlands | place: USA: Florida... | reverse complement strand
CAGCGGTGGTCGAGCCCTGGTACCTGCTGGACAGGTTGTACTCGTCCAGGTTGTCCTTCGTAATGAAGGACAGGCCGGTGTCAGAGTCCGACGGTGGGAGCGTTCCGCCGGAGATGTTGTACAGGTACAGGTACAGGGTCGGCAGGAACCCCTGCAGGTACGGGTCCTGGTAGATGGTGAAGCCGGTTTTGCCGGCCTTGATGTTGGTCAGCGTCTGCGGGACCGTGTCGAAGCCGCCATTGGGGAGACTCGACATGCCGGTCTCGGCGAGCGCCTGGGCGAGGAACGAGGTCGAGGTCGAGTCCACGGCGAACGCGCCCTTGACGGTCTTATGCGCGAGAAGGTAGGCCTTCTCGTTCGCGAGGATCGTGGCCGGCACCGTGGTGGTCGGGATCTCGGCCACCGAGTAGCCCAGCGGCTTGAGCACCGAGGCGGCGCCGTCGTAGCGGGGCTGAATGTTTCCCTGCCCGGGCGTCTCGATAAAGATGACCACCGGGCCGGGGGTGGGGATCAGCGACCTGATGCGCACGCCGAGCTGCTGGCCGGAGGTGAACAGTGCCTGGCCGACGTAGCACAGCCGGTTGCAGCCGATGTCGGGGACGCCAGAGGAGCTGACCAGCCCGTCGGCGTTGTAGCTGATCACCGGGATGCCGGCGTTCATCGCGTCCGCCACCGGCGTGGTGAACGAGGTGGAGTTGATGAGCGTGGTGGCAATGCCGGCCGCCTTGGCTGAGATCGCCGTGTTGATCTCCGAGACCATCTGGGAAGCAATGGAATTTGTCGATCCTCCCCACTTTGGCACGGGCAGGCCGAGCAGCGCGGCCGCATCCTGGAACCCGTACTGGGTGGGGACAAAGAAGCTGTTCGTGGTGACGTGGTTGACGAACCAGAACTGCCAAGCGGGGGTCTTGGGGAAGTTGCCGGCGACGCCGCCCTTGCTCGAAGCGCCCGCCTTCGACGAGCCACAGGCAGACAGCAGCGCTCCTGCCGCCGCCGTGGCGCTGACTAAGCCGGCACCTGACAGGAGCTTGCGCCGCGTCGGGCCGTCCTTCATGTTCAGTGTCTCGATCGCCTCATCGACCTTAGGGTCGACCTCTCGCATCGCGGACCTCCAGCTAATTCGTTGAGGCAGGAGTTGTCTGGTGAGATCGTCTGGCTGGCATGTCGAAGTGGAATGAGCGGGCCGGCGCGATTCGGACCTCTGCCCAGCAGGCAGTGCCGTCGGGGCAGGACCGGCCGCTCGCGTCGCATGTGCCGTCGGTCCCGCGCGCCATGGTGACCTGCTTCCTGCTCGTTCCCGATCCCGGCCTGAACTGCGTTAACCTCCGCCGGAGGCGACCGATGTCCAGGCAATGTTAGCGCTCACATCCCGCCAACAATAAAGCCTTGTGTCTCCATAAGCTAGAGCTAAGATTCATGATCCTCAATAAAGTACTAATTGCTTTCGTTGCATAGGTGAACGTCGGCTACGCGCCCGCGCATCCGAAACTTTCGGCCCCTCTCGTGGAGCGGGAATCCTCTTGTCCGCAGGTCCCGCAGAGCCGGCTCGCGCGCAGGGCTGTCGGCGGTCCGACTCATGCGCCCTGGCTACCGGCCACGCAAGCCGGTACCGGCGCGATTGGGAGTTTACTTAACTGATTAAACTGTTCACCTGAGTAGTTACCTTCGGACACAGGAGATGCCATGACGGCGCGCAGTCGTACGCCGGCGTGGCGGGCACAGGTCGTGGCGCGGATAGCGGAGCTGCGCCCGGTAGTGCTGGCGCTGATGCGCGAGTCAGTGCCTGACGAACTGCAAGGGTTCGGGCAGGCGACCGGTCGCCAGCTACAGGCACTGGCCCGCCTGCCCTTGGATGGCATGACCATGGGGGAACTGGCCGCCTTCCTCAAGGTCACCGGCGCAGCCGCCAGCGTGCTGGCCGAGCGGCTCGTGGCCCAGGGCCTGGCGGTTCGGCACCCTGTTCCCGGCGACCGGCGAGTGGTCCGGCTGGCGCCGACCTCGGAGGGAATAGCGATGGCCGAGCGATACCGGGACAACCAGCGCCGCGCGGTGGCAATGCTGCTTGACCGGCTCAGCGATGCCCAGGTTGCCGGCTGGCTGGACATCATGGAGGCCCTAGCCGCTGACCAGGAGCTAGCGCCACCAGCGCCAGTGCCAGCAGAGCCAGTGGCGGAGGCAGCAGGGACGGCCCGGTGACCCGCTCCCGCTACGAGCAGGCAGGCGTGCCCACTCAGGAAACGGAGGCTGACCGGTACCGGGGTCGATGGTCGGTACTGTCGAACACCACGCTCGGCGTGCTGATGGCCACCATCGACGCGTCGATCGTGCTGATCTCACTGCCCGACATCTTCCGCGGTATCCGGCTGAACCCGCTCACCCCGGGCAACACTAGCTACTTCCTGTGGATGCTCATGGGGTACATGCTGGTCACCGCGGTGCTGGTGGTCAGCTTCGGCCGCATGGGAGACATGTTCGGCAGGGTCCGCATGTACAACATGGGCTACGTGATCTTCACCGTCTTCTCGATCCTGCTGTCGGTTACCTGGATGCACGGGCCCGCTGGGGCGATCTACATGATCGTGATGCGCGTGTTCCAGGGTGTCGGCGGTTCGTTCATCATGGCGAACTCGGCCGCGATCATCACCGATGCCTTCCCCCGCCAGCAGCGCGGCCTGGCGCTGGGCATCAACGCGGTCGCCGCCATCGCCGGGTCGTTCATCGGCCTTGTGCTCGGCGGCATCCTGGCGCCGATTGACTGGCGGCTGGTGTTCTGGGTGTCGGTACCGGTCGGTGTGGCCGGTACCGTCTGGGGCTACATCAACCTCAAAGACCACGGCATCCGCACGCCAGCACGGATCGACTGGGCCGGCAACGTGACCTTCGGCGTCGGGCTTGTAGCTCTGCTGGTCGGCATCGTGTACGGCATCGAGCCGTACGGCGGGCACGTGATGGGCTGGACCAACCCGCTGGTGATCGCCGCGCTCGCGGGCGGCGTGGTGCTGCTCGGGCTGTTTACCTGGATCGAGACCAGGGTGCCGGCGCCGATGTTCCGTATTTCGCTGTTCAAGATCAGGGCGTTCACCGCCGGTAACCTGGCCAGCCTGATGGCCGCGCTGGGCCGCGGCGGGTTGATGTTCATCCTGATCATCTGGCTCCAGGGCATCTGGCTACCCCGGCACGGTTACAGCTTCGCCCAGACCCCGCTGTGGGCCGGGATCTACATGCTCCCGCTGACCGCTGGATTCCTCATCGCCGGGCCTACCTCGGGCTGGCTGTCGGACCGGTTCGGCGCCCGCCCGTTCGCCACCGTCGGCATGCTGCTCGCCGCTGCGACGTTCGGCCTGCTGGAGATACTGCCGGTCAACTTCTCCTACCCGGCGTTCGCTGTGCTCCTGCTGCTGAACGGGCTGGCGATGGGCCTGTTCGCGTCCCCGAACCGGGCCGCGATCATGAACAGCCTGCCCGCCGACCAGCGGGGCCAGGGCTCCGGGATGAGCACCACCACGCAGAACTCGGCCATGGTGCTTTCCATCGGCATCTTCTTCACCCTCATCATCACCGGCCTGGCCGCGAGCCTACCCTCCACCCTCTTTCACGGCCTGACCGCGCAGGGCGTACCCGCCGCCGCGGCAGCCAGGATCGCCCACCTTCCGCCCACGGCTACTGTGTTCGGCGCGTTCCTGGGCTACAACCCCGTCGCCAGCCTGCTCGGTCCGACCGGAATCCTGGCCAGGCTGCCTCATGCCAGGGCCGCCTACCTCACCGGGCGGAGTTTCTTCCCCAGCCTGATCTCCGCCCCGTTCGCCAGCGGGCTGCACGAGGCGTTCGACTTCGCCATCGCCGCCATGCTCGTCGCCGCCGCTGCCTCCTGGCTGCGCGGCAAGCCCAGCACCCAGCGAGACACGACGGAGAAGTGACACGATGACCAGCGCGCTTCTCATCATGGATGTACAGCAAGGCGTAGTAGAGCGCTTCGGCCAGCCCGGCTTGCTCGACCGCCTGGCCGAGGGGCTGGCTGCCGCCAGGAACGCCGGGGTCCCGGTCATCTTCGTCCGCGTCGCGTTCCGGCGCGGCTTCCCAGAGGTCAGCACGAACAACCGCAGTTTCAGCACCCTTGCGGGCACCGCCGGGGACAGGTTCGGCGAGGACAACCTGGCGACGCAGGTCCACCCTGCGGTGGCGCCGCGCCCTGGCGAGGCCGTCGTGGTCAAGAAACGGGTCAGCGCCTTCACCGGCAGCGACCTAGAGGTACTGCTGCGCTCCATGAACATCGCTGAGCTCGTGCTCACCGGGATCGCGACCAGCGGCGTAGTGCTCTCTACGCTGCGCGAGGCCGCTGACCGCGACTACCAGCTCACCGTGCTCGCCGACGCCTGCGCGGATGCGGACGAGGAGGTCCACCGCGTCCTGGTGGGCAAGGTCTTTCCGCGGCAGGCTACCGTCATCACCACCCAGCAGTGGGTCACAAACCTCGCTGCACCTGCAACGTCTGGATAGGCCAGGCCGGCCGCCGCCGGTGCCGACCGCTCGCCAGTCGCCGCGCGCCTGCAGGGGGCTTCAGCCGCCCGGGTAGCCAGCGCGGCCATCGCCACTGCGAGATCTACTCGAGCAACCAGAGATCACGACGGGGGTCGGTGGCGACCAAGCATCGGCCCGGCTGGTCGTGACGACTGGCGCTGCACGGTGACGGTACCTGCTCTTCGGTCAGGCACGTGCGGGACTGCTCACCGCGGATTGAACCGTGGGAAAGACCTCGAGCAACCGGTCAAGGCCGGCGACGCGCAAAGCTGCGCCCACTGCGGGTGTCACCGCGGCCAGTCGCAGCGAGCCGCCGAGCAGGCGGGCGCGGCGCCCGGTGCCGACGAGGAAGGCTAGGCCGTCAGCATCGACGTGGCTGACTAGGGACAGGTCCATGACAAGCCGGCTGCTGGCAGGACGAAGCAGGTGCAGGAACTGCTCGCGCAGCCCAGGCACGCGCGTGATGTCGAGCGCGCCCGTGAGGACGGCAATGATCGACCCACGCTCGGTCCGCGTGGCGAGAGCTGGATCACAAACCGGACTACCGATCCGGTCCGTGGCCGTATCGATCATCAGATGACTCCATTCAGCGGTGTTCGCGACTCGGGCGGGTCAGTGACGGCGGGCGGTGCGACGCGCCGTGCCGCCTAGCTGACGGCGAGCACCAAGACGGTTAGCGCTGGGCCCAGCCGGCCTACGGCATCGATGTGGTCACGAGCAAGGCGGCCGTTATGACCCGGCCCTGGATGTGAACGTCTCCGGTAGCCCCGGACAGCCAGCCGCCTGACAACGGCTGAGACCTGCGCTCGTCTCTGACGCTACTCTGGTCGGCCGATACTAGCAACTGATTTCCAGTATCAGGGTTCGATGACGGCCGCGGCTGTGCTGCGGTTGCCGTATCCGCTTACGCAGCCGAAGCGAGTTTCCGATCTAGTCCAGACCTCGCCCGGCTCCTAACCCACCCGAGCTAAACAGGCCGGCCAGCACTGCGCATGGCTGCAGGACCTGGAGGCATTCTGGCGACACGCTATAGCGGCTCGCGGACCCACTGCCAGCCGCTCTCTTCGTCACAGACGGGCCGCACAACACTCGCCTCGGCTGCGTCAGACAGTTCGGCGGCAAGCTTGATCAGCTGGCGGTGGAAATCATCCGGCGTGGATGGACAGCCAGGCACGGGCGTGACGAGCGTCACGGCTGAGCCCTCGCCCCCTGCAAGCCGGGCGGTGATGTTGCCGTTATAGTCACGGCCGACTCCCGCAATGGCATTAGCCCGGATGATGTCACTGCCATCGTCCTTGGCCACCCACACGGTTCGCGCATCCACAAGCCTCACCCCGGTCGTTGTGGCAGCACCTACTGAACACTGTGCCACAAGGCCTCACGTAGCAGGCAGCGACCGTCGGCGGGGATGGACAGCAGCCTGGCAAGTCGGCCTCTCAATGGCCGTTCAGGTCGACTGCGCGCCAGTTCGGCGCTAGGCCTGAAGTTACAACTTGAAGAGCTTGGCGCACGGCAGCGCAACGCGTACCCGGCGTGTTCCGAAGTCGACCAGCACGTCGGATTGGTCTGCGACCTCGAGGACACTTCCGAGGCCGTACTTGTCGTGCGTCACCAGGTCACCCGGCTCGTAGGTCTCAGCAGGTTCCTCGACGACGGGGACATTGAAGGGACTTCCCGGCAGGTAACGCCTCGGAGCACCGGAGTGCGTTGGTCTCATTTCCCTACCGTACGCGCCTCGCCCGCAAGTGTGCACACATCGGCCAACATGATGCTTGCAGTGCGTGCAGCGCACGGGCTTTGACACACTCGATCTGGGTGGCATCGACGCACCACCGCTCGCCCCGCGGCTGCTAAGAGAAGGGAACGCGACATGGCTGCGTTGATCACTGCCGCCGACCTCGGCATCGACACCAGCACTGACCAGGGCCTGTTCGACTGGCTCTTGGCCAGCCTGCTGTTCGGGCGGCCGGTGCCGCAGCAGGCCGCCGCAAGTGCATTCCGCAAGTTCAGGGAAGACGGCTGGGACACCCCAAGCCACTTCACCGCAGACGACCGCCACCCGCTCTGGCATGAGCTATGGGACGGCGACTACCACCGGCTGAGCTCAGTCATGAGCGAGGAACTACGCGACGTGATGCGCGGGCTCATCGCGGATTACGACGGCTCCGTCGCGCGCCTGGTGCGCACTGCAAGTACGCGCGACGAGGTCAGCCAGCGGCTTCAGCGCTTCAAGGGCGTGGGACCCAAGACCGCCGAGATCTTCCTGCGCGAAGTCCCTGAGGTGTTGATCGGAACCGGCTGACTGGACTGCCGTCATCGGTCATGACCTGCTCGCGAGCAGTGCCGCGACGGCGGCTTCAGCGCCCGCCCCCGCCGGCAGCACCGCAGGCAGCACCGGGATGCCGGTCAACCCCCCGTCGGACTCGAATCGGCCGATGAGCCGCGGGTCGATGTAAGAACTCCGTGCGACGGTGGGGGTATCGCCAAGCCACTCCGCGACCGTGCGGATGCTTGCGGTAATCGCGCGCTTGGTGTCGCGGGCGGATGCCGGCCGACCGAAGCTGGCCAGCTGCAAGGCCATCAAGACAGTGGCATTCCAGGTCCGGAACTCCTTCGCGGTGAAGTGCCCGCCAGCATGCTCGGCGATGTAAGCGCTCACGTCGTGGGAGTGGAGCCGATGCCATCCGGCGGCGTCCTGCCAGGCGAACAGCGCGTCGAGGCCGTTATCGCTGGCAGTTAGCGTGCGCAGGGTGGACAGGATGGCACCGTCGGCGACCGTGACATCCCGTCGCTTGCCTTCCTTGGCAACGTAGTCGAACACCGCCCCATCGCGCTTCACCGTAACGTGCCGCTTCTCCAGCGTCACCGCGCCATAGTGGTGGTCAAGCTCGGCGTACCGCTCGCCACCGAGGCGGAACAGGCCAAGGTCGATCAGCCGGACCACGCTGGCGGCGATCTTGTCGCGGTCGAGCCGACGCCGGTGCAGGTCATGCATGGTCGCCACGCGGAGTGCGGGGAGCGCGCCAGCGAATCGCAGCATGTGTTCGAACTTCTGCGCATCGCGCTGCTCTCGCCATAGTTCGTGATAGCGGTACTGCGTGCGTCCCCGGCTGTCCACGCCCGTGGCCTGAATGTGACCAAACGGATCCGGCGAGATCCAGACCTTTTCCCAGGCAGGCGGGAGCGCGAGGGCATGGATGCGCTGCAGCGTCGCGACATCGGTGACATCCGCGCCAGCCGTGTCCGTGTATCCGAACCCGCCGGTCATTCGTACCCTGCTGATTCCCGGGCCACGCGGATCGCTGCGGGACAGTCCCGCGACTGCTGACGAGACCGCAACCACTTCTACCATCGACCCTCCCGGACGGTAGTGGATTTCGTTGCCATCGCAAACGATTTACGTTAACGCGGAGGGGGTACCCGCAACCACACCCGAGGTCATCTGTCGTGGCGCCGAGGGCCGCAAGCTGGGGAGAAGGGGCTCCATGGCAAAGGCAAGAGGCGGCTGGGGGCGTCGCGCTGGCCGCGCGTCCCGAGTGCTGGCGACCGTCTTCGCGTTCGCTGGGGCGACGCTGCTCATAACGGCGCCGGTAGCTGTTGCCACTGGAGTAAGGCCGACGTTTGCTCAGGCAATAGAGGTCCGTGCTCCGTCGAATGCCGGGACCACACCCCCAGCTCCCCAGGCGGGGCTCGACGGCATCTCGTGCACGTCGGCAGGCAAGTGCACGGCCGTCGGCACCTATGAGGACAGTTCCGGCAACGGCCAGGCGATGAAGGCGACCGAGACAAGAGGCACGTGGCGACAAGCGACCAAGGTGACCGCGCCTTCGAACGCGGCGACCAATCCGGATGCCTCGCTCGGCGGCATCTCGTGCACCTCGGCGGCCAAGTGCGTCGCCGTCGGCAGTTACCTGGACAGCTCCGGCAACGGCCAGGCGATGGAGGCGACCGAGACACGCGGCACGTGGCGACAAGCGACCAATGTGACCGCGCCTTCGAACGCCGGAACCGATCCGAATGCGGTGCTCAAGGGCATCTCGTGCACCTCGGCAGGTAACTGCGCAGCCGTCGGCACCTATGCGGACAGTTCCGGCAACGGCCAGGCAATGGAGGCGACCGAGACACGCGGCACGTGGGGACAGGCCGCCGTGATCACTGCGCCTTCGAACGCGGGGACCAATCCGGAAGCCCTGTTGTACAGCATCTCGTGCATCTCGGCGGGCAACTGCGTTGGCGTCGGCAGTTACCTGGACAGTTCCAGCCACCTTCAAGTCATGGCGGCTGCGCAGACCAGCGGCACGTGGGGACAGGCGACCGAGGTGACCGCGCCTTCGAACGCTGGGAGCAATCCGGAGGCGGTGCTCAAGGGCATCTCGTGCACGTCGCCACGCAAGTGCACAGCCGTCGGCCAGTACCTAGACAGCTCCGGCAACGGTCAAGCGATGGAGGCGACCGAGACACGCGGCGCGTGGGAACAGGCGACCGAGGTGACCGCGCCTTCGAACGCGGGCACCAATCCGAATGCGAAGCTCTACGCCGTCTCGTGCACGTCGGCCCGCAAGTGCACAGCCGCCGGCACCTACGAAGACACCTCCAGCCATCCTCAGGCGATGGCGGCGACCGAGACACGCGGCACGTGGGAACAGGCCGCCCGGGTCACTGCACCGTCGAACGCCGGGACCAATCCCCAAGCGGATCTCAGCGGCATCTCGTGCACTTCGGCAGGCAAGTGCACAGCCGTCGGCGAGTACCTGGACAGCTCAGGAAGATTCCAGGCGATGGCTGCCCGCAGAGCCCGGCCCCGCTGCAGGCGGGCGGTTACTTTCCGGCCCGGAGCGCACGGCCCCGTTCAGGCCCCACAGCGCCATGACCTGCGGTTATTACCGCACGTCAAGCCCGGGCTCGCGCGAGATGTCGATACCCACCCCGGCCATCACAGCGAGGTCGACGTGAGCCGCTCGCCGAGCTTAAGAAGGGAGCCCGGGTTGCTGACCCGCAGTTTCTTGGATCAGGCTGGTTGTGAGCAGGCCGCCAGGTCGACGAGCCTGGCGGTCCCGCTGCCGTGCGCGATGCCTGACTGATGCTGGCTACTTCCCGTCGTTTCCGGCGCGCGTATTGACTGCGTCGGCGAAATCCAGCAGGAGTTTGCCGGTCGTTTGGGGGTCTTCCATCATGGGGGTGTGTCCCACACCTGCCAGCAGCTCGATGCGGGCGCCGGGCACGATGCGGTAGCGGGCCGCCGACGCGGAGCGCCACCGCTGGTCGTCGGTGCCGAAGATCACTAGCACCGGCAGGTGCAGCGCGGCTAGCCTGTTGGGAATGCTCTGCTGCCTCAGGTAGTCCATGGATCCACGCGCCGTCCCTGCCACAGCGCGGTGGTTCATCCCCAGCGTGGCCTCGATGATGGCTTCGGGGATGTCGATGGGACGGGTGAAGGCAGTGCGCATGGCCTTGCGGATGGTGGCCTCGGTTTTCAGGTGCCATAGCAGGCGCCCAGGTATCGGGGCAAACAGGAGCTGACCGAGCATGCCCTGGTCGACATAAGCGTCCGGGTCGGGCCCGGTGTCGATCAGCACCAGGGCCCGAACCATGGCAGGCCGCTGCTCGGCCAGCGCGGTGGCGACGCTGCCGCCCGTAGAATGTCCGATGACCGTCATCTGATCCACGCCGATCTGGTCCAGCACGGCCCTGACCCGTCGGGCCTGGGCAGGGATGTCGTACCCGCCGACCGGGCTGGACGACCTCCCGTGACCGAGCAGGTCGGCACGGATGACCCGGTAGGTATCCGCCAGTGCCCGGACCACCGGGTCCCACCAGGCCACCGAGGCCCCAGTGCCGTGGATCAGCAGCAAGACGG
>Ga0335072_10016773_pt1 | contig 10375 bp, 5 predicted proteins | sample Lox_Sample_21_FD_206725 | JGI IMG/M metagenome (GOLD analysis project Ga0335072, IMG submission 206725) | Soil microbial communities from Loxahatchee National Wildlife Refuge, Florida, United States - Lox_Sample_2.1 | ecosystem: Environmental > Terrestrial > Soil > Wetlands | place: USA: Florida... | reverse complement strand
TGTCGCGCACCGAGACGAACACGCAGCCCTTGAGCGGCAGCTCGACGCCGCTGCCGAGCTGGGACTTGGCGAAGGCGTGGCCGAAATCGGCGTCGAGGCCCATCACCTCGCCGGTCGATTTCATCTCGGGCCCCAGGATCGTGTCGACGCCCGGGAAGCGCGCGAACGGAAACACCGATTCCTTGACCGCGACGTGGCGCCGCGTGCCGCTGGGGAAACGGAACGCGGAGAGCGGCTCGCCCGCCATGAGGCGCGCCGCGATCTTGGCGATGGCGACGCCGGTCGCCTTGGCGACGAAGGGCACGGTGCGCGAGGCGCGCGGGTTGACCTCGAGAATGTAGACATCCTTGCCCTTGACGGCATATTGCACGTTCATGAGCCCGACCACGCCGAGGGCGAGGGCGAGCTTCTCGGTCTGCGCGCCGATGTCGGCGATGACGTCGGCCGCGAGCGAATAGGGCGGCAGCGAGCAGGCGGAATCGCCGGAATGGATGCCCGCCTCCTCGATATGCTCCATGATGCCGGCGACGTGCACCTGCTTCCCGTCCGAGACCGCGTCGACGTCGACCTCGATCGCGTCCTGGAGATAGGAATCGATGAGCACCGGATTCTCGCCCGAGACCTTGACCGCCTCGCTCATGTAGCGCGCGAGGCCGTCGGAATCGTGCACGATCTCCATGGCGCGCCCGCCGAGCACGTAGGAGGGGCGGATCACGACCGGATAGCCGACCGCGGCGGCGACGCGCTCGGCCTCGGCGACCGAATGGGCGATGCCGTTGACCGGCTGGCGCAGGCCGAGCTTCGCGAGCAGCTTCTGGAAGCGCTCGCGGTCCTCGGCGAGGTCGATCGCGTCGGGCGGCGTGCCGAGAATCGGAATGCGCGCGGCCTCCAGGGCATCGGCGAGGTTGAGCGGGGTCTGCCCGCCGAACTGCACGACGACGCCCGCGAGCGTGCCCCGGCTTTCCTCGACGCGCACGAGCTCGATCACGTCCTCGGCGGTGAGCGGCTCGAAATAGAGCCGGTCCGAGGTATCGTAATCGGTCGAGACCGTCTCGGGATTGCAATTGACCATGATGGTCTCGTAGCCGCGCTCGGCGAGCGCGTAGACCGCGTGCACGCAGCAATAATCGAACTCGATGCCTTGGCCGATGCGGTTGGGCCCGCCGCCCAGGATCACGATCTTGCGCTTGTCGCTCGGCTCCGCCTCGCACTCGGCCGGATGCAGGCCGTCGCCCTCGTAGGTCGAGTACATATAAGGTGTCGCCGACGCGAACTCGGCGGCGCAGGTGTCGATGCGCTTATAGACCGGGTGCACGTCGAGCGCGTTGCGGCGTGCCGCGACCTGGGACTCCTTGGCGCCCGCGAGCTCGGCGAGCCGCGCGTCGGAGAAGCCGAGCTGCTTCAGCTTCAAGAGTGCCGCGCGGTCCTCGGGCAGGCCGTCCCGGCGCACGCCCGTCTCGGCGGCGACGATCTTCTCGATCTCGCGCAGGAACCAGGGATCGTAATGGCAGGCGCGGGCGATCTCCTCGACCGAGAGGCCGAAGCGGAACGCCTGGGCGATCACGAGCAGCCGGTCGGGGGTCGGGACCGAGAGCGCGGCGCGCACCACGTCCTTGTTGGCGCCGCCCGCGGCACCCGGAATCTCGATCTCGTTGAGCCCCGAGAGGCCGGTCTCCATCGAGCGCAGCGCCTTCTGGAGCGATTCCGCGAAGGAGCGCCCGATCGCCATCGCCTCGCCCACCGACTTCATCGAGGTGGTGAGGAGCTTCTCCGCACCGGGGAACTTCTCGAAGGTGAAGCGCGGCATCTTGGTGACCACGTAGTCGATGGTCGGCTCGAAGCTCGCGGGCGTCACCTTCGTGATGTCGTTCGCGAGCTCGTCGAGCGTGTAGCCGACCGCGAGCTTGGCCGCGATCTTCGCGATCGGGAAGCCGGTCGCCTTGGAGGCGAGTGCCGACGAGCGCGAGACGCGCGGGTTCATCTCGATGATGAGGAGCCGGCCGGTCCCTGGATCGACCGCGAACTGGACGTTGGAGCCGCCGGTATCGACCCCGATCTCGCGCAAGCACGCGATCGAGGCGTTGCGCATGATCTGGTATTCCTTGTCGGTGAGGGTGAGGGCGGGTGCGACCGTGATGCTGTCGCCCGTGTGGATGCCCATCGGGTCGACGTTCTCGATCGAGCACACGATGATGCAGTTGTCGGCGCGGTCGCGCACGACCTCCATCTCGAATTCCTTCCAGCCGAGCACCGATTCCTCGACCAGGATCTCGGTCACGGGCGAGGCCTTGAGCCCGCCCATCACGATCTCGACGAATTCGTCCTGGTTGTAGGCGATGCCGCCGCCGGTGCCGGCGAGGGTGAAGGAGGGGCGGATGATCGCGGGCAGGCCGATCTCGCCGAGCGCCGCCTTCGCCTCCTCGAGCGTGTGGGCGATGGCACTCTTGGGGGACGCGAGGCCGATCCTGGTCATGGCGTCGCGGAACTTCTGCCGGTCCTCGGCCTTCTCGATGACCTCGGCGCGCGCGCCGATCATCTCGACGCCGAATTTCTCGAGCACGCCGCGGCGCGCGAGCTCCATCGCCGTGTTGAGCGCGGTCTGGCCGCCCATGGTCGGCAAGAGCGCCGAGGGCCGCTCCTTCTCGACGATGCGCGCCACCACCTCGGGCGTGATCGGCTCGATGTAGGTCGCATCCGCGAGGCCCGGGTCGGTCATGATGGTGGCCGGGTTCGAGTTCACCAGGATCACCCGGTAGCCCTCGTCCTTCAACGCCTTGCAGGCTTGCGTGCCCGAATAATCGAACTCGCACGCCTGGCCGATCACGATCGGCCCCGCGCCGATGATCAGGATCGATTTGAGATCGGTGCGCTTAGGCATGGGGTGCCTGCCGTGCCGCGCGCCCAATTCCCCTCCCCCCTCGAGGGGGAGGGTAGGGTGGGGGGTAGTGGCGCGATGCGCGAAATGCGAACATCAACCCATGGTTTTGCCGACCGCTCGACGTTTGCGCAAGACGCCAACGGATGCCGAAATTCGACTTTGGTCGCGGCTTCGACGCAACCAGCTCGACGGATTTCGCTTTCGCCGCCAGCAGCCGATCGGCGCTTACGTCGTCGATTTTTTCTGTCCCGAGGCGCGGCTGATCATCGAAATCGACGGGGGCCAGCACGCGATCGATGAAGTCCGCGATGCGAAACGCACCCAGTGGCTCGAAGGGCGCGGATATCGTGTATTGAGATTCTGGAATAACGATGTGCTCGGCAATACGGACGGGGCTCTCGGGACGATCCGCGATGCGCTCCGCGCGGAAAAACCCCTCCCCCCTTGAGGGGGAGGATAGGGAGGGGGGTGACGCGGTCAAATTCCGAACGCCAATCGACCCCCCACCCGGCAACGCATTCGCGTTGCCTCCCTCCCCCTCAAGGGGGGAGGGGCAAGTGAAGATCGAGGGGCGAAGCTCGCGCGATCCCCCACCCGGGAATGCATTCCCATCGCCGCCCGCCCTCTCAAGGCGGGAGGGGCACGCATCTTCAAGTGAAAATAAATCGGTGCGCTTAGGCATTCTTGTCCATCATCTTCACGAACCGCTCGAAGAGATAATGGCTGTCCTGGGGGCCGGGCGAGGCCTCGGGGTGGTATTGGACCGCGAAGGCCGGCTTGTCGGTGAGCTTGAAGCCCTCGACCGAGCCGTCGAAGAGCGATTTGTGGGTAACCTCGGCGTTCTTCGGCAGCGAATCCTCGACCACGACGAAGCCGTGGTTCTGGCTCGTGATCTCGACCTTGCCGGTCTCGAAATCCTTGACCGGGTGGTTCGCACCGCGATGGCCGTGATGCATCTTCTCGGTGCGCGCGCCCACCGCGAGCGCCATCATCTGATGGCCCAAGCAAATCCCGAAGGTCGGCATCCCGAGCTCGATGAGCTTCCGGATGGTGGGCACGGCGTACTCGCCGGTCGCCGCCGGATCGCCCGGCCCGTTCGAGAGGAACACGCCGTCGGGCTTGTGGCGCAACACGTCGTCGGCGCTCGCGGTCGCCGGCACCACGGTCACGCGGCAGCCGGCCGAGGCGAGGCAACGCAGAATGTTCCGCTTCGCCCCGTAATCGATCGCGACCACGTGGCGGCGCGGGGTCGTTTGGCGTCCATAGCCGCGGCCGAGCGCCCAACGCGTTTCGTCCCAGCTATAGGTCTGGCGGCAGGTCACGTCCTTCGCCAAATCCATGCCTTCGAGGCCCGGCCAGGCCGCGGCCTCGGCCGCGAGCTCGGCGAGATCGAAGCGCCCGTCGGGCGCGTGGCACAAGACGCCGTTGGCGGCCCCGCCGTCGCGCAGGCGGCGCGTCAAGCGGCGCGTGTCGACGGCACAGGCGCCCACGAGATCGTGGGACGCGAGCCAGGCGCTCAAGGGCTGCGCCGCGCGCCAATTGCTCGGCTCGGTCACGTCGTCGCGCAGGATCAGGCCGCGCGCGGCGGGGGTCGCGGTCTCGATGTCCTCGGCGTTGGTGCCGACATTACCCACATGGGGGAAGGTGAAGGTGATGATCTGGCCGGCATAGGAGGGATCGGTCAGGATTTCCTGATAGCCGGTCATTGAGGTGTTGAAGCAAATCTCGCCCACCGCCTTTCCGTGCGCGCCGATGCCGCGGCCCCAGGCGACCGACCCGTCGCTCAGCACAAGAACGGCGGTCGCGCCAGGGGCTTGGCGCGTGACGGCGGGCCGCGGGTCGGACATCGGATGTTCCTTGAAGCGCCTCGCGCCGGCGGCAAACCGGCGGGTTCGCGCTTTGATAGGCAAAACCCGTGCCGCCGTCAAGCCCGACTCGGTGAAAAATTTCTTGTCAATTCAATCGGTTAAGTCACGATAAGGGTTTGCATTCCGGGCCTGTTTCAGTTAAGTTGCACGCTTTCCCGCGTCCCGCGCCGTCGCTTGTCCTTTTGTGCCCCATGCTGCGTGAAAAATTCACCGACGCGCTCAAGACCGCCATGAAGGGGAAGGACATGGGCGCCGTCTCGGCGCTCCGTCTCATCCTGGCCAAGCTCAAGGAGCGCGACATCGAGGTGCGCCCCAAGGGCCTGGTCGAAGGCATCCCGGATCCGGAGATCGTGCAGATGCTCCAGGGCATGGTGAAGCAGCGGCGCGAATCGATCGAGCTTTACGAGAAGGGGAAGCGGCCCGAGCTCGCGCAGAAGGAGCGCGACGAGATCGCGGTCATCGAATCCTTCATGCCGAAGCAACTCTCGGACGCCGAGATGGCGGCGGCGATCAAGGACGCGGTGGCGGCGACCGGTGCGACCTCGATCAAGGACATGGGCAAGGTCATGGGCGCCTTGAAGGCGCGCCATGCCGGGACCATGGATTTCGCCAAGGCGGGCGGCCTGGTGAAGGCCGAGCTCGGCGCGGGCTGAGACGGATCGCGTCGCGCGTTGCCGGGGCCGCGGCGCGCGCATGGATAGCGGATTTCGCTTGGGCATAGGGCAAGGACAGGGCGCCGTCGGGGCGTCCGAGGCTCGTCGCTAATCACACGGATGCTTGCTCGACCCATGGCGCTCCCACCCCAATTCCTCGACGATCTGCGCGCGCGCGTCGGCTTGGCCGAGGTGATCGGCCGGCGCGTCAAGCTCCAGCGCAAGGGGCGCGAATATTCCGGCCTGTGCCCGTTCCACAACGAAAAGACGCCCTCCTTCACGGTCAACGAGGAGAAGGGCTTCTTCCATTGCTTCGGCTGCGGCGCCCATGGCGACGTGATCGGCTTCATGATGCGCGCCGAGCATATGAGCTTCCTCGACGCGATCGAGCGGCTCGCCTCCGAGGCCGGGCTGCAGGTGCCCCAATCGACGCCCCAGGAGCGCGCCAAGGCAGAGCGCTACAAATCCCTCGGCACCGCGATCGAGGCGGCATGCGCCTTCTATGAGCGCCAGCTCGCGTCGCCCGCGGGGCGCGAGGCGCTCGAGTATCTGAAGCGCCGCGGCCTCGACGACGTGACCATCGCGCGTTTCCGCCTCGGCTGGTCGCCCGCCGGGAACGCGCTCAGGGCGCATCTTCTGAAGGAAGGCTACGCCGTGGCCATGCTGCTCGAGGCCGGGCTCCTGGGCCGGAACGAGGAGCGCGGCGAGAATTTCGATTATTTCCGCGGCCGCGTCATGTTCCCGATCGCCGATGCGCGTGGGCGCGTGGTCGCGTTCGGCGCCCGGGTGCTGCGCGACGGCGAGCCCAAATATCTGAACTCGCGCGACGGCGAGCTGTTCCACAAGGGACGCATGCTCTACGGCCTCGCCCATGCGCGGCGCGGGGCGGCCGATGCGGGCGAGCTCGTGGTGGTCGAGGGCTACATGGACGTGATCGCGCTCCACAAGGCGGGGTTCGCGAACGCGGTCGCTCCGCTCGGGACGGCACTCACGGAGGCGCAGCTCACGGAGATGTGGCGTCTCGTCGACGAGCCCATCCTCTGTTTCGACGGCGATGCCGCCGGCCAACGCGCCGCGGCGCGCGCGGCCGAGCGGGCGCTGCCGTTGCTCAGGCCGGGGAAGTCGCTCAAATTCGTCGAGCTTCCGAAGGGCGAGGACCCGGACACGCTGATCCTGACCCAAGGGCCCGCGGCGCTGCGCGCCCTTCTCGAGAAGGCGCGGCCGCTGGTCGATTTCGTGTGGCAGATGGAGCGCGCGACCAACCAAGGCGACACGCCCGAGCGGCGCGCGCGCCTCGAGCAACGCATCGAGGAGATCGCGGGCCGCATCGAGGACGGAACCGTCAGTCGCGCCTATCGCCGGGCGCTACGCGACCGTTTCTTCGAGGGCTTCGGCCCCAAGGGCTATCGGGCGGGAAGTCCGGCCGGGGTCGATGTCGGACGCGCCGCGCGCGAGCGGCTCCTGGGCCGCCTCCGGGCCGGCCAAAGCGGCCGCTTTCCCGCGCGCGAGCCGGTTTTGCCCTCGGGCCCTGCGGCCTCGGGCGACGTGCGGGTCCTGCTGCTCAGGCACCAGCAGGGGCTGGTCGCCGCCGTGATCAACCATCCGAGCATCCTCGACCAGGTGGGGGAGGCGTTCGGCACCCTCGATTTGCCGCCCGGCGAGCTTGACAGGCTGAGGCGCGAAATCATAAAGAGCTGGGCCCCGGATATTGACTCCGAGGGGGTCAAAAGCCACTTAAAGGACCTTGGTTTCGGCGCGGTTCTCGAGCGCGTCCTGAGCGCCGAAGTTTACGAGGCCGCTCCCTTCGCCGACCCGGCGCGTGCGCCGGAGGAGGCGGGGCGGGAGTGGCGTCACAGTCACGAGCTGCTGACGCGGCGCCGCGTCCAGCTCGACATCGACGAGGCGGAACGCGAGCTCGCCGAGGATATGACGGAAGAGAATCTGAGCCGGCTGCGGGCGCTCAAGCGGCAGATCGACGACATGGACTCGGGCGATGGCGGCCGGGACGAGGGCCGCTTGCGCGACAGCCATTGAGACCTGGGAAGTGGGGCGCGACCCGCTTTGGGGCCGGGGCGCGGATCGACGAGGACGGACCGAATTCGGGGGCGAGTGACGGTATGGTGACCAAAAGCATCGCAAGCAAGCTCTCCTCGGCCAAGGCCGAGCTGGCCAAGGCCATTTCACGGTTCGGCGGCAAGGCGTCGGCCAAGGCGGACGAGCCCCACAAGGTCGACTCCGCGAAGGTCGATTCGCACAAGGCCGAGTCCCATAAGGCGGACGCGCACAAGACGGACGCACACAAGGCCGAGTCCCACAAGGCTGACGCGCACAAGGCCGACGCGCACAAGGCCGGGTCGGCCAAGGGCGCTGCAGCGCCCCCAGCGGCTCAGCCGAAGCCCGCGGCCCTCGCCAAGGGCGGCAAGAGCGCCAAACCCAAGAGCAAAGGCAAGGCGAAGGAGCCGGGCGAGGCCGGTCCCGATTCGGGCGAAGGTCCCCTCATGGACGGCATGGCGGCCGCGGTCAAGAAGATGGTCGCGCGCGCCAAGGAGCGCGGCTACGTCACCTACGACGAGCTGAATTCGGTGCTGCCGGCGGACCAGGCGTCCTCCGAGCAGATCGAGGACACGATGTCGATGCTCAGCGAGATGGGCGTCAACGTCGTCGAGAGCGAGGAGGCGGAGGAGCCCGCGCACGCCCAGACGCCGGCCGAGCCCGCCGAGGCGGAAGCGGAGGCCGAGGCCGAGCCGGAGGCCGAGAGCGACGGCGAGGGCCGCACCGCGGGCAACATCGACGACGAGCTCGGCCGCACCGACGATCCGGTGCGCATGTATCTGCGCGAAATGGGCTCGGTCGAGCTGCTCTCGCGCGAGGGCGAGATCGCGATCGCCAAGCGCATCGAGGCGGGGCGCGAGCGCATGATCGGCGCGATCTGCGAGAGCCCGCTCACCATCAAGGCGATCGTGCTGTGGCACGACGCGCTCGGCGACCAGAAGCTCCTGCTGCGCGACATCATCGATCTCGACGCGACCTACGGCGCCGGACCCGACGGGGCGGCGCTCGCCGCGACCGAGGCGGGCGCCGAGACGGCCGAGGGTGCCGCGGCCGAGCCCGCGCCGGCGGCGCCCGAGCCCGCCGAGGAGACCGATCCCGACGCCGAGGCGGAAGAGAACGCCATGTCGCTCGCCGCCATGGAGCAGCATTTGATGCCCCAGGTGCTCGAGACCTTCGAGCAGATCGCGCGTACCTGGAAGCGCATGTCGAAGCTCCAGGAGGAGCGCATCGCGGCGATGCAGAAGGGCGAGGCGTTGGTTCCCGCCGCCGAGAAGCGCTACAAGAAGCTGCGTGGCGAGCTCGTGCAGCTGATGCAGAACGTGCGCCTCAACAACGGGCGCATCGAGCAGCTGGTCGACCAGCTCTACGGGCTCAACCGGCGCTGCATGCAGCTCGACGGCGAGCTCATGCGCATGGCCGAGAGCGCCAACGTCAAGCGCGACCAGTTCCTCGCGGAGTACCAGGGCCACGAGCTCGATCCCAACTGGATGGAGCGCCTGCGCGAGCTGCCGGGTGCCGGCTGGAAGCGGTTCTCGGCCAAGAAATACGCCGACCGCATCGAGGAGCTGCGCGCCGGCCTGCGCCGCCTTTCCGACGAATGCGGCCTCCCGATCGGCGAGTTCCGGCGCATCGTGCATTCGGTGCAGCAGGGCGAGCGCGAGGCGAGCCGCGCCAAGAAGGAGATGGTCGAGGCGAATTTGCGCCTGGTGATCTCGATCGCGAAGAAATACACCAACCGCGGCCTCCAGTTCCTCGACCTCATCCAGGAAGGCAACATCGGCCTCATGAAGGCGGTCGACAAGTTCGAGTACCGGCGCGGCTACAAGTTCTCGACCTACGCCACCTGGTGGATCCGCCAGGCGATCACGCGCTCGATCGCGGACCAGGCGCGCACCATCCGCATACCCGTGCACATGATCGAGACCATCAACAAGCTGGTGCGCACCTCGCGCCAGATGCTGCACGAGATCGGACGCGAGCCGACGCCCGAGGAGCTCGCGGTCAAGCTCGCGATGCCGCTCGAGAAGGTGCGGAAAGTGCTGAAGATCGCGAAGGAGCCGATCAGCCTCGAGACGCCGATCGGCGACGAGGAGGACAGCCATCTCGGCGACTTCATCGAGGACAAGAACGCGGTGCTGCCGCTCGACGCCGCGATCCAGGCCAATCTGCGCGAGACCACGACGCGCGTGCTCGCGACCTTGACGCCGCGCGAGGAGCGCGTGCTGAGGATGCGCTTCGGCATCGGCATGAACACCGACCACACGCTCGAGGAAGTGGGCCAGCAATTCTCGGTCACGCGCGAGCGCATACGTCAGATCGAGGCCAAGGCGCTCCGGAAGCTCAAGCATCCGAGCCGCTCGCGCAAGCTGCGGAGCTTCCTCGACACCACGTGACCCGATCCCGCGCATGGGGCGCTCGTTCGCGGGCGCCGCAACGGGAAGGCGGAAATCGGGCGCGGGCCGCAGGGGCCGCGCCTTTTTTGCTGGCAAGCGCTCGCTCGCGGGGGCTGGGCCGCGGCGGCTTCGCGGCGCGGAGCGCTTGACAGGAGGTGCCGACCCCGGCCTTTGTTCGTTGGGGGCCCGTAGTTCAGCTGGTCAGAACGCGCCGCTCATAACGGTGTTGTCGCAGGTTCGAGTCCTGCCGGGCCCACCAGTTTTTGTCGGGAGCAGAGGAAGTCTGCAATCCGACGCACGGAAGCCTGCAAGAGTGATCTTTAGGCAGGGCCGGCCGCGGTTGGGAGCCGGGCTGCGCCGACGCGGTGTGGGCGGCGTGGATACGCGACAACACCAGGCGCCGAATCCGCCCGATTGCGGTTATGGGGTGTTCGGCTGCCGACGGCGCGCCGATTGAAGGGGTTTCTGCTGCGCCGCGATCCGCAACAGCTCGCGTTGGCCAAGCTCGGCCGTGCGCCGAAAATGCCGGCT
>Ga0335072_10016772_pt1 | contig 10376 bp, 9 predicted proteins | sample Lox_Sample_21_FD_206725 | JGI IMG/M metagenome (GOLD analysis project Ga0335072, IMG submission 206725) | Soil microbial communities from Loxahatchee National Wildlife Refuge, Florida, United States - Lox_Sample_2.1 | ecosystem: Environmental > Terrestrial > Soil > Wetlands | place: USA: Florida... | reverse complement strand
TCCCCGATCAGCTCCTCCACCACGCCGGTGGAGATGGGGTCCAGGGCGCTGCAGGGCTCGTCCATCAACAGCACCTCCGGCCGGGAGGCGATGGCGCGGGCTATGCACAGGCGCTGCTGCTGGCCGCCGGAGAGACGCAGGGCGGGGCGGTCGAGATCGTCCTTGACCTCCTCGAACAGGCCCGCCCGGCGCAGGGCGTCCTCCACGAGCGGCTCGAGCTCCCGCCGGCGGGGGCGCTTGCGAGATTGTTCGCGCAGGGCGAAGGCGACGTTGTCGAAGATCGACATCGGGAAGGGGTTGGGCTGCTGGAAGACCATCGCCACCCGTGCCCTGAGGTCGGTGTCGGGCAGCTCGTGGATGTCCTGGCCGTCGAGCAGCACCTCGCCGGCGCGGGCCGCGCTGGGGGTGAGCTCGGTGAGCCTGTTGAGGGTGCGCAGCAGCGTCGTCTTGCCGCAGCCGGAGGGCCCGATCAGCGCCAGCACCTCCCCCTGGTGGATCGACAGCGACACGGACTTCACGGCGGGCTTGCCGGAGTACCGCACGCTGAGGTTCCTCACCGCCAGCCGTTCCGGCCCCGCCGGCGAGGGGCCGAGCTCCCGCAGCGGGTTGCGCTCGCTCGCCGGCGGGACCACCGCGGTGGGGAGCCGATCGAGCACGATCGTGCGCACCGGCGGCACCGCCGGCGCCTGGGACTCCAGCGACGCAAGCGGAGCCACGGGCGGCGCCTCGGGCACCAGTCGCAGGGAATCGTCGAGGAGCATCTCTTCAGCCGCCATCGGACACATTTCCAATCAAGTCAGGTTTCTTCATCGGCTTGCTGAGCTTAGCGCTAAAACGGCCGTTTGGGAAGACCTCACACCACACCCCCCGCCAGCGACATGCCGGTGTTCTTGGCGTGGGCCCGGCCGATGCGGTCGACGACCAGGTTGAGGACCAGCACGAGCACCATCAGCACGAAGGCCGCCGCGTAGGCCTTCTGCGGCGCCGCGCCTTCGCCGGCGGGAGAGTTGTCGTAGACGTAGCTCGTCAGCGAGGAGCCGGTGCCGCGCAGCAGGCCGATCAGGGGCGCGGAGCCCTGGCTTTCGATGTGCAGGGTGTCCCCCAGCAGCAGCAGCACGATGGCGGTGTCGCCGATGATGCGGCTCACCCCCAGGGTCACTCCGGTGGCGATGTTCGAGCGCACGCTCGGCAGCAGCACCCGCCGGATGGTGGCGATGCGGGTCTTGCCCAGGGCGAAGGCGGCCTCGCGCATGTGGTTGGGCACCGCCCGCAGGCCGTCGCGGGTGGCCACGAACAGGGGCGGCAGGGCGATCAGCGACATCACCGCGCCGCACGCCAGGAAGGAGCGTCCGTAGACGCCGCCGCCTTCGGCGCGGAAGGAGAAGGGGGCGAGCAGGTTCAGCTGGAAGACGGCCAGGCCGAACAGCGCGAGCACGATGTCGGGCGTGCCGGCCACGATCTCGATGCTCGACTCCACCACCCGCGCCAACCAGCTCGGCCGGCCGTACTCGGCGATCCACACCGCGCTGCACACCGCCAACGGCACCGCCAGGGCGATCCCGATCGCCGTCAGCAGCGCCGTGCCGATCAGGGGGTCGAGGATCCCGCCGGAGCTCGCCTGGGAGGTGCCGATCGCCGGCCGCGTGAAGAGCAGGCCCGGCCGCAGGTACTGGAGGCCGCGAAAGCCCATGTACAGCACGATCGCGCCGGCGATCGCGCACAGGCCGAGGCCCGTGGCCCACGCCAGCGCCAGCACCACCCGGTCGCGCCAGCGCCAGCTCCACGGCGAGGACCGCCGCCCCGGTCGGGAGCTCGGCTGAAAGCCAGGCTCCGGATCGTCCTGCAGTTGGGGGGCGTACACGCTCATCTGATGTCCTGACCCACGAGCTAGCCCGCCGTCTGGTAGCGCCGCAGCGGCAGCTTGATCAGGTAGCCCGCCACCGAGAGCACGCAGGCGGAGAACAGCAGCAGCGCCGCGAACGCGTACAGCGTCGCCTGCAGGGCCGGCGCGCCGATGCCTTCGTGGTAGTCCACGATCGCCGAGGCCAGCGTGCGCAGCGGCTCGTAGAGGAACACCAGCGGCCCGTGGGAGAGGTTCGGTATGAACGAGCTCCCGCCGGCGACCATCTGGATCATCACGGCCTCACCGAGCGCGCGGGCGGTGGCGAGCACCGCCGCGGCCACGATCGCCGGGCGAATCGCCCGCAGCGTCACCGCGAGCACCGCCCGCAGCGGGTTCAGCCCGAGCGCCACCGCCCCCTCGCGCCAGGAGCGCGGCGCCGCCTGCAGGGCCTCGCAGATCAGGGCGATCATGATCGGCGTGATCATCACCGTGAGGATCACGATCACAACCCCCAGGCCCTGGCCGGTGAGCTCCACGGTGCTCTGCACGGAGGCCTTCTGGGAGGAGGTGATCAGGTGGTTGCCCACGAAGGGCACCAGCACGAGGATGCCGATCAGGCCGTAGATCACCGACGGCACCGACGCCAGCAGCCGGATCACGGGGATCGCCACCTTGCGCAGCCCATCTGGGGCCAGCTCCACGATGAAGATCGACGCCAGCACCGCCACCACGATGCCGAGGATCACGGCGAAGAAGGTGCTCAACAGCGTCCCGTACACGAGCGGCCAGGCGTTCAGCGCAAACGCCGACGCCGGCGGGTTCACGCCCGTGGCCTGCATGCTTTCCAGCTGCTCGTTCAGGTTCCCACCCGGCCCGAGCCAGGAGAGCCCGTTGTGGGCGAAGATCGGCCACGCTCGCACGCCCACGAACACCACCATCGCCAGCACACACGCACCGATCGACAGCGACACCGCGCCCAGCACACGCTCGGCGCGGCGGTCAGGCCACGGGTTGCGCACCCGCGCGAGCGCACCCGAGAGCCGCCGGCGGACCCCTCGCAGGAGCCCGCCGGGGCCGGGCGACTCAGGTGGCGCCGGCCCCGCCTGGAGAAACGGGGCCGGCGCGCGCTGGCGAGAGGTGGTGCTCACCGTCCCGTCAGGTGATGGGGATCCACTGGCTGGAGATGATCTTCCGCGCCGCCGCCGACTTGCTGATCCAGTTGATGAACGACGACGCTTTGCCCTGCGCCATCCCCTGGGTCACCTCGTAGAAGCGCGCCACGCCGGCGTACTGGCCGGAGGTCACCGTGGACTTGGTGCAGGCCACGCCGTTGAAGCCGACCGAGTTGAGCTTCGCCTGGCCGAGGGTCGCCTGGTAGTTGGAGAGGAAGCCGATCGCGTTCGGATCCGATTCCACCGCCGCCCGCAGCAGGCCCTCGGAGGACTTTTCCTGGGCCAGCGGCTCGGTCACTTTCTTGCCTTCCAGCAGCAGCGTCTGGAAGCTCGTGAGCACGCCCGCCACCGAGGTGCGGCTGATCAGGTCGATCGTGCCGCTGGCGCTGGCGCCGGGAACCTGGCTCCAGTTGCGGGTCTTGCCGGTGAAGATCGAGGTCAGCTGTGAGCCGGTGAGGTTGGACAGGGCGTTCGCCTTGTTGGTCACCACGCAGATCCCGTACTTGGCGATCGGGTAGAACACCAGGCCCTTGGGGTCCGTGGGCAGCGGGTCGCGGGAGACGTCGGCGATCGTCACACGGCCCGCCGCCACGTCGTTGATGCCCACCTGCGCTCCACCCTGGGAGATCTTGAACTTGACCGCCCCTTTGGCGATCTTCGCGTACTTCTGGGCGAGCAGCGACACGAGCGGGTAGGACGCCGTGGCGCCGCTGATCGTGATCGTGGTGCTCGCCGCCGAAGCGGCTGCGGGCGCCACTGCGAGCCCGAGCACGCCCGTCGCCACGAGGGCGATGGAGCGGCTTCGTATGCGGCGATTCAGGTTCATTGGAAAAGCACTCCGTTTTCTCGGTTCGTTGACTGTTGGTTGACAAGCTGTCGCAGAATCTACCATAATCCTCATTAGTTGGATTGACTTTCCTTAGTTTATGAGGAACACGGGCTGGGGGCGCAGGTTGCGCACCCGCCGCCATCACCACCCACCCAGCAGCCACCCAACCACCACCACCCCAACCACCACCACCCCAAGCGGATGACAGGAACAGGCACAGACACGGAGGGAACGGAGCCGGAGGGCTCTTCCTCGCGCCCCGCCCCCACGGGCGGGGCAATCGGCGGCTCGAGCTCGCCCGCGTGGCGGCCGCGCGCGGGGCAACCGCGCGGGCCGCGTTTGCCCTCCATGCGCGTCACGGCGGCCCTCGCCGCGGGCATGCTGGCGCTGGGGGTGGCGATCGGCGCGGCCATCGGACCGGCGCCGGACGCCTCCTTCGCGGGCGCCTCGGAGATCTCCAAGCTGATCCCCGCTCTCGCCGCCACCGTGGCGAGCTCCGCCGCCCACCGGGCCGCCGCACCGACCACCGCCACCGCCACGCCACCGTCCGCGCAGGCCCAGCCCACGCCGGCCGCCAAACCGGCCTCCAGCGCCGCCTCCCCTTCCAACGCCGGCACAGGCGCCACCGCCAAGGCCACCCAGCCCAAGAGCCCCAGCTCCTCCGCGCCGAGCAGCGGCGAAGGCGAAGGGGCGCAGCAGGCCAAGCTGCCGCCGGTGACGAGCATCTGGCTGATCACCCTCTCCGGCGGCACCTTCTCCCAGATCCTCGCCCAGCCCGCGGCCGCCCCCTACGTCACCGCTCAGCTCCTGCCCGCGGGCACGCTGCTGAGCGAATGGTCGGCCATCGACGCCAGCTCCCTCGCAGCCGAGACCCCGCTGCTCACCGGCAAGCCGCCCCAGCTGCTCGACACCATCGTGCAGCCCCCCTGCCCGGAAGGCGCGGCGGGCGAAGGCTGCAAGCCCGAAACCGCCGGCGCCCTCGCCGCAGCCGACGAATTCCTCAAGCAGACGGTGCCCACCATCACCTCCACCGCCGCCTACCGCGAACGGGGCCTGATCGCGATCACCTTCGGCGCGGTCGGCAACGCCACCGCCAGCGGCCTGCCGGCCGGCGCGTCCACGGCGACGCTCAGCGCCGAACCGCCCGCGGGGGTGCTGCTGATCTCGCCCCACGTCAAGAAGGGCGTGCGCTCCTCGCGCGCCTACGACCCGACTTCACCCGTGCGGAGCCTGGAAGCGCTCCTGCACTGAAGGCAGCACAGCAGTCCATCGATCACGAACGGAGACCCACATTGCAGCTACTGAAAACGACCAACCGCAACGCCACTTGGTGGCTCGCCGCAATGCTGGGCTCCTTCGCCCTGCTGCTCGCGACCCCGGCGCTCGTGCGCGCGGAAGAATCCAATCCCAACAACTACTCCTGCCTCGGCGGCCTCTCGCCGGGCTCCCCGGAAGTGGGCAGCGAAGAACAGCAGGTCGCCTACTCCTTCTACTGCGACGGTCCCATCACGGGCTACCAGCTGCAGGCCCAGATACCGGTCACGGGAGTGCAGGCCGCGCCGTTGGTGAGCTCCAACGCGACCAAAGAACCCCTCACCGACACGTTCTCCTGCTCGAACGAAATCCCCGGCTACGCGGCCAACTGCGTGGGCTCCGCCAAAGCGGGCTACGAGACGATCGCCGGGCAGTTCGCGATCGGCACGCCGATCTGCAAGGAGCCTCGGGTGGACGTGCTGCTCACGGTCGTCTACGCCTACCTCGAAAAAGGCGTGGTCACCCAGGCGATCGCCGGGCCCTACGACCTCGGCCGGCCCAGCGGCTGCAAGCCCGACGCCTACTCCGGCTGGAACCGCTTGAACCCCAAGCCCGTCCCGCCGGCCAAGCACAAGAGCAAGAGGGGCAAGAAGCACAAGAAGGGCGCCGCCAACAAGAAGGCCTCGAGCAAAGCCAAGAAGAGCTAGTCCGCGGCCCAGCGGGGAACCGCGGCTCCGGCGAGCTGGCGTCTCTAGGATCGTCCTGGATGCGCCAGCTCGCCCTCCTCACGGCCGTGTGCCTGCTCGCGGGCTGCGGCTCCGCCACCGCCACCCACAGCCAGAGCACGCCGCCGGGCGCCGCCGCCAGCCTGGCTCCCAGTGCCGCCTGCGGGGGCGCAGTGGGGGACACGCTTGGGACGGTGGCGGCGCGGATCTACCACGAGGCGGCGAGCGGCGGGGACGTGGCGCAGGCTGTCCACCGGGTGGTGAGCTCGGCGGCGCTGGCGAGCGCCGTGAACGCCGGCAACGGAACGGCCGCGGGAGCGGCCCTGCGGGGATTGCTGCTCAACCAGATCGTCGCCATCGAGGTGCTCCGCGGCGGACGGGTGCTCGCGCGGGCGGGCGGCGGAGCGGCGATCGCACCCGTCCGGGGCTCCATCCCGGGAACCTCCGCCACCTACGTCCTCTCGGTGCAATCCGACAGGAGCTACCTGCAGGTGGTCAACCAGGTGACGGGCGCCCAGGTGCTGCTGCTGGGCGGCGCAGGAGCCGGCGCGGACGCCGGCGGCTGGCGGCGGCTGGCGGGCACCATGGCCGGCACCCTGCCAGCGGGCTCGCCCACGGACGGCGCCGTGAGCGTCGCCGGGAAGAGCTTTCAGGCGCACGTCCTCACCGGCGCGGTGTACCCGTCGGGCACCCTGCACGTGGCCCTGCTCACGCCCTCGGCCGGCATCTCCTGTCCGGGCTCGCTCGCGCAGGCGCGAGTGGAAACGCTGGGGCACGTCGGGGAAGCGATCTACCGGGAGGAGCTCCACAGCCCGGACGTCGGCGAAACGGTGCGTCACATGGAACACGCCGCCTTCTTCACGGGCGCCGTGGCGGCCCAGGACCCAGCGGCCACACGGTCGGCGATCGTGCGGTTCTTCCGTGAACACATCCACGTGGTGCGCGTGCGGGTGACGGTGGGCGGACACCTGCTCGTGGACGTGGGTGGGCCCTACGTGCTGGCGCCCGTGCAGGGGGTGCTGCGAAGCGGCGGCCGCGTGGTGGGCCACTTCGAGATGGCCATCCAGGACGACGCCGGCTACCTGAAGCTCGCCCATCTCTTCACCGGCGCCCAGGTGCTGATGCGGGTGGGCTCCCGGCAGGTGATGGGCACCCTCTCCCCCGGCCCCCCCGTTGTCCCCGACCGCGGCTCGGTCTCCTACGGCGGCCACACCTACGAGGCCTACTCCTTCACCGGCGAAGCCTTCCCCTCCGGCCCGCTGCGAATCTCGCTTTTGCTGGCGTCCTGAGACTCGCCGGCCGCGACCACAGCCTGGTTGAAGCCCCGCACCCTCCGTGAGGCGTCGCCTCTACGATGAGGCTATGGAAGCGGTGCCGGTCGACCTTCCGGGACACGAGCTGGTGAGCCAGGGCCTGGCTGATCTGCGCGAGGGACGCGAGAGCGAGGCTTCGCTGCTCGTGAGCATGGCGGCTCCGCGACTGCGGGCGCTGGGCTTTGAGATTCCCGACGGCGAAGCCCATCGGCCGTCTCACCGTCTCTACGAACTGCTTTCACGGGAGCCGGGCGCACACAGCCGCTACAACGCGCTCGTGCGCCGCATGGTGAGCTTCGCCCGGGCGGCCGAGAGTGCGTCCGCTCGTCGATGAGACACGCATCCGGGAGCTCGCGCGGGAGCTCGGGCGCGTGGCTCGCGGGCCGGTCCGGATCTACCTGACGGGCGGCGCCACGGCGGTGATCGAGGGCTGGCGTGCGACGACGGTGGATGTCGATTTGCGTTTCGAGCCGGAAGACGACGATCTTTTCCGTGCCTTGCCGGACCTCAAGGAGCGCCTGGGCCTGAACATCGAGCTCGCCTCACCACCGGACTTCATCCCCGAGCTCCCAGGCTGGCGAGATCGAAGCCCGCACGTGCTCAGCGAGGGACGTGTAGAGGTCCACCACTTCGACCTCTACTCGCAGGCCTTGTCGAAGATCGAGCGCAGCTTCGAGCAGGATCTGAAAGACGTCCGCGTCATGATCGAACGTGACCTCGTGGAGCCAGTTCGCCTGCGTGAGCTTTACGAGGCAATCGAGCCCGAGCTCTACCGCTACCCGGCGATCGACCCGGCTGTGTTCAAGCGGCAGCTCGACGCGGTGCTGGAGCCAGCGCCGGAATAGCTTTCGCGCGTCCTCGACCTACGCCAGCAAGCTGGAGGTCATGCGTTCGATCTCCGCGATCGTGGTGAGGCCCTGGCGGACCTTTTCCAGGCCGTCGTCGCGCAGACGGCGCATGCCTTCGCGGACCGCCACCGTGACCATGATGTCCACGGAGGCGCGTTCGAGGATCAGGGCGCGGATGTGCTCGGTGACGGACATCACCTCGTAGATCCCCAGACGGCCGCGATAGCCGGTGCCGCCGCAGCGGGAGCAGCCGACGGCATTGAGGGGCTGGGCGCCGGCGAGGTCGTGCTCGGCGAGCACCGACTCGGCCACCTCCAGCGGCTGCTTGCAGTGCTCGCACAGCTGGCGGACGAGGCGCTGGGCGACGATGCAGTCGATCGCCGAGGACACGAGGAAGGGCTCGATGCCCATGTCGATCAGCCGGCCCAGAGCCGAGGGGGCGTCGCGGGTGTGGAGGGTGGAGAGCACGAGATGGCCGGTGAGGGCCGCCTCCACGGCGATGTGGGCGGTCTCCCGGTCGCGGATCTCGCCCACCATGATCACGTCCGGGTCGGCCCGCAACATCGAGCGCAGGCCCACGTCGAAGGTGACCCCCGCCTTGGGGGCGATCTGCATCTGCTTGATGCCGGGGATGCGCTGCTCCACGGGGTCCTCGATGGTGAGGATCGAGCGATCGCCGTCGTTGAGCACGTGCAGAGCGCCGTAGAGGGTGGTTGACTTGCCCGAGCCGGTGGGACCGGTGACGAGCACCGCGCCGCTGGGCTTGGCGATGGCCCGTTCGAAGCGTTCGAGCTCGTCGGTCCCCATGCCCAGCGACTGCAGGCCCTGGACGGTGACGCCCTTGTCGAGGATCCGCAGCACCACGCCCTCGCCGTAGACGAGCGGCAGCGTGACCACCCGGATGTCCACTCGCCGGCCCTCGACGGTGACCGCGAAGCGGCCGTCCTGGGGAAGGCGCCGCTCGGCGATGTCGAGGTCGGCCATGATCTTGATGCGGGAGATCACACCGGTGGCCATGCGTCGTTTGATGGTGGCCGCCGGCGCGAGCACGCCGTCGATGCGAAACAGCACCTTGGCGTCGCCCTCTTCGGGGTTGAAGTGGATGTCGGAGGCTCCCTGCTGGACGGCCTGGGCGATCACGGAGTGCACGAGGCGGATGATGGGGGCGTCGTTGTCGGCCTCCTCGACGAATCCCTCGGCTTCGGCGCGGGCCGCGACTTCGGCCTCGTGCTCCTCCTCGAGGATGTCTTCGATGGACTCGTCCATGCCCGCCAGGCGGGTGAGGAGCATGCCCAGGTCCTCGCCGGAGGCCACCGCGACACGGACCTTGCGGCCGGTGATCATCGCGATGTCGTCCACCGTGAGCACGTTCGTGGGGTCCGCCGTGGCGAGCAGCAGGCTGCCATCCTCGGCGAAGCCGATCGGCACCGCCTGGTAGCGCTTGGCTGCCTCCGGGCCGATCAGCTGCACGGCGCCCATGTCGATGTCGTACACCGACAGATCCACGTAGTCCAGGCCGAAGCGCTCGGCCACTACCCGCGCGAGCTGATCCTGGCGCAGGATGCCCTCCTGCACGAGGATCTCCCCCGTCTGCTTGCGACGCTCCTTCGCGAGGTCCACCGCCCGGTCGACCTCGCCGCGCTCGGCGAAGCCGAGGTCCACGGCGACCTCGCCGATCATGCGACTCGAACGGCCCCCCTCGCGCGCCGGATAGAGGCCCTTCTGGGCGCGCTCGTGGACAGCGGGGGAAACCTCCGGAGAGCTGTCGGCTGAGGCTGCCTCGGCGGGCGTGGCAGGGGTGTCGAGGGCGGAAACTGCCATCAGGACACCATCGGCATCATCCTGACGGCCCTTGATCGCGGGAAACCACCGACATCCGGGGCGCTGTCGCCGGTGCGGGCAGCTGGGCGGAGACGACGGCGGGGGCGGGACCACGGCGGCGGGGCGAAACATCCAAAACGGGGTGCCCGCGCGTGCCCGCGCGCACGCGCACGCGCACGCGCGGGCACCCAAAAAACGGAGCCTCGCCGTCCGCGGCCTCCCCACCCCATCGCGGCCGGCCCCGACTCAATCCCCACCGATCGGATCAGGAACAACCGCTGGCGATCTCGAGCGCATGATGTACGGTGATTGACATGCCCCCTTTGATCTGGGATCACCGGCCCGAAGGCCTGCGCAGGCCGGCGATGGTATGCGCCTTCGAGGGCTGGAACGACGCGGGCGACTCGGCGTCGAACGCGATCGGCTTCTTCGTGCGCTCGCTGCGGGCCAGGCGCTTCGCCCACTACGACCCCCAGGAGTTCTTCGACTTCCAGGCCAACAGGCCGGTGATCCGCCACACCGAGGGAGGGTCCCGGGAGCTGAAGTGGCCGACGGTGGAGATCTTCGAAGG
>Ga0335072_10016771_pt1 | contig 10376 bp, 6 predicted proteins | sample Lox_Sample_21_FD_206725 | JGI IMG/M metagenome (GOLD analysis project Ga0335072, IMG submission 206725) | Soil microbial communities from Loxahatchee National Wildlife Refuge, Florida, United States - Lox_Sample_2.1 | ecosystem: Environmental > Terrestrial > Soil > Wetlands | place: USA: Florida... | reverse complement strand
CAATCCGATGCCGCGAGCCGCCCGGCAGTTTTCCCAGGCGCTCGATGGTCTCCGGCGTGAGCAGGTCGGTGATCTCGCCCGGGATGGACGCCAGGTACACAGGCTGGTCGATCCCGGGTTCGCTGCCGGGTCCGCCGCGCCGGACCCGGATGCCCCCCTTCGAGTTCTCCCAGCTTGCGACGAGATCGAGCAGCGCCTGCGGGCACTCGGCGCGGATGCGATCAATGACCGCGGCGCCGCCCAGCCGGTCCCGCAAGACTTGGTCAACAAATGCCTCGTTGATGTACTCCGATCCCAGCTTCCCGCCGGAGGCGCGGGCAATCTCTATCAACCGCTCCTGGCCGGACCAGTCCGGCTCCACCCTGAACGCGGTGATGTCGACTGTCCCGCCCCCGCAGTCAATGACCATGAAGCGGGACCCGGCGACCACGAGTTGGCTCTGCTGCTCCTGCTGGGTGCCCAGGACGCGGGCGAGGTGGGCCCGGCAGTACACCGCGGCCGCCTCAGGCTCAAGCGCGAGCAGCAGCCGATCTCGCTCCTGCGGCATTCCGGCCTCGGCCGCCGCCCGGCGCATCAGCTGCTTCTCCTCCTCATCCCAGATGGCTGGGACGGTCAGGCACCAGCGGATCTGGCTGTCCAGGTAGCCGCTGCCCTCGATCTCCTTGAGCGCCATCTGGTGGATTCGCCGCAGGTAGCTCACCACGAGCGGGTAGGCCTTGGCGACGCTGTCCACCACGATGGACCCGGCACCTGGTGCCCTGGCTCCGCGGTAGGCATCGGCCTTGAGCGCCATCTTGAAACCGCTCGCGTACCCGTAACCGTGGCCGTCGCTGCCCGCGTTCAGGCGAGCCCACTCCTGCCTGGCCTCGTGCCCCCACGCGGTCACTTCGCCGTCCCGCGTGACGAGCACCGCCGACAGGTCCTTGGGGTAGGGGCTAGGCAGTCCGGCCCAGTCGTCACGGAAAGACAGGCGCCGAAGGGCTTCGTTCAGGTCGTCATGTACCTCGGCCCACGCATAGCCAGTGCCATGGGTGCCGAAGTCGATCGCGGCGACGACAGGATAGGTCTGGCTCACAGGCTGCCCCCATGACTTATCGGCGGACTCGGTTCGGGTGGTTGCAAGGATGGCCGTGCCTGCGGCCGCGGGCGGGCCGCCGAGGGGACGGCCACCGCCACCGGCTCGCCATGAGGGACGAAGAGTGTGTACCCGCCCTGCCGCTGCCCGGTCCGCCGGACGGTGTCCACGAGGGGATCGCGCACAACGCGGTCCAGGACGTTGCGCACCTGCCGGCCACCGAGGGCCATCGACTGCGGCTTGCTCATCTCACGCCGGACCACGTCCAGGATGGAGTCCCGGTCCAAGTCCAGGGTGATCCCTGCCCGGGCGGAGGAAGCGACAAGCTGGCTGAGGAACTTGCTGGCAATGGCATCGACGTGCTGCGGGCGGAGCAGGTCGAAGGCAAGCACGCCGTTACCGAGCCGGCCGAGCAACTCGGGCCGGTTCAGGTCGGTGGTGAAGTGCCGTCGTACCGCCTCCTCGAAGTGCGCCTGGATCTCCGCCACAGACGGCAGCCCTCCGTCAGGCCCGCGGTCCCGGACCTTCTCATAGATCCCCGCGGCCCCCAGGTTGGAGGTGAAGATGATGAGGGTCTGCGAGAAGTAGGTCGTCCTGCCAAGCCCGTCGGTCAGCCGGCCGTCCTCCAGGATCTGCAGGAACTTATCGAAAATGGCCGGATGCGCCTTCTCGATCTCATCGAACAGCAGCACGCTGAACGGCCGCTCGGAGACCCGGTTAGTCAGCTCGCCCCCGCGCTCGTGGCCCACATAACCGGGCGGGGCACCGGTGAGGCGCTCGGCAGTGTGCGGCTCGGAAAAGGTTGACATGTCGAACCGGATGAGCGCCGTCTCGTCGTCAAAGATCAGCTGCGACAGCGCCCGGCACAGCTCGGTCTTGCCAACACCCGTCGGGCCGGCGAAGAAGAACACGCCCTTAGGCCGGGCCTCGACGCTGAACGGGTCGGAGACGAAGTCAATGCCCAGCGTGGCCGCGGCGAGGCCACGGCTCACCGCTTCCACCGCGGCCTCCTGGCCAAGCACCCGCTCGCCCAGGATCCGGCTCGCCTGCGGAATGAGCCCCACGAGCCGCTGCCACGGATCCTCCCGCTGTCCGAAGACCGCTCGGTTCACCAGTTCGCGGGCGTCCTGCAGCGGGAGCCGGTCCAGCCTGCTTGTGCGTTGCAGGCCGCTGAGTTCTGACAGGGCCATGCCCTCGGTGAGGTTGGTGAGTACCCGCAGCGGTTCCTCGTAGTCCTGGCCCTGCTGGTAGCCGTAGTAGCGGCGAGCCTCACTCGTCAGGTACCCACGGCGCTCCCGGTGGTCCGGCAGCGGGACCTCGACCGGGCACACGAACGGCTCGTCGTGGTACAGCCAGGTCGGAACGGTCGCCAGGTCCATTGTTACGAGCAAGAGCTGGTTGCTGACCGGCGAACTCGGGACTCGGGCCGCCCCCATCATGGCCTTCTTAACCATCAGCAGCAGGTCACGGTCGTTGCGGTCGTTGTGCTCCGGATCGGTCAGCAGCAGTTCCGCGAAGTCCAGCACCACTGCGGTCGGCGTGTCCTTCTGGGCTAGCCCGCGCCTGATCGCTGCCAGGGCATCACGCGGCTGCGCATAGCGCACGGGCTCGGACGTGCCTGGCGCGAACGCGCTTGCCATTCGTTTTCTGGCCGCCTCTGCCCTTCTCGCCCGGTCCCCGCCTGCGGTCCCCGGGTTAGCCTCGGGGCTCTCCCCGGCCTGAGCGACGGCTGGCTGCCCGGCATCGTCGCCGGCGCCCGTGCCGTCCGCGGATCCGTTCGCAAGCAGCCTGCTGAACCGCGCGCCGCCGTCTTCGCCTGCGAACGTGAGCCCGTCGACCTGGTCATAGCTGCCCACGAGGCCGTAGCCAAGGGCCGTCAGCACTTCCCTGACTGCCTGGCTGACCGGCACGAACTGGTGGTTCCAGATCGTCACGTCATGGACGTTGCCGTGCAGGATCACGTGGCGGCCGCGGACGATCTCCGCGACGAGTCGCTGGATCCACCGCGATGCGCGGGGGATTCCCGCCGGCTGGCCATCCACGGCGGCTCCTGGTGTCACGCCGGCCACTCAGGCATGCCTTGACTGAGTCGCGGGCTTCCAGTGCTGGCGCGCCTCGTTCGCGTCAGGTCGGGTGACGGGCTTGCCCTCCCAGTGCAGTTCGCCGGCCACCACGTTCTCCTTGGCGAGTTCTGCGTGGAAGCGTTCAATTATCTCCTCGGTGAGGTCGCACCGCGCGACTTGGCCGTCGACCGTCTGCTCGAGGACGAAGTCGCTGCCGTCAGCGTGGTAAACGATTTCGACGTTGCGGCCCTCGTCCGGGACGAAGGCCATCTGCACGACTGATCCGTCCGCGCGCTGCGCCTGGATGGTGACGGTGGTCTCCTGGGCCTGATAGCTGCGGGGCACGAGGGTGAAACCGGCCCTGGGCAGCGCCTTGGCCACCGCCTCAGACACCAGCTGTGCCCGGTCAAGCTGGTCAAGCCAAAGGTCGAAGGCGCTTTCCAGGCTGGCCGCGGCCCGCCTGGCGTCGGCGGCCAGCGCCAGCGCACGCGGCACGTCCTGCGCGGCGACCGCCGCTTCGAGGTCGGCGAGGATCCGCTCCGCGTTCGCCGCGCCGTCCAGGCCGGCCCCCGAGGCTGCCGCCTCGCCGAGCACTTCCCGCACAGCGGCCCGCGCGGCGTCGCCCTCCGCCTGCATCCGGGCGAGGTCTTCCCTGCGGGCCTGCGCCTGCGCGAGGTGTGCCCGGGCGGCACCGGCCAGCTCGGCGTAGGCGGAGTCGAAGGCACCCGCATCGCCGACCCGGCTCTCTGCGAGCGCCAGCAGGCGCTCCACTGCCGCAGCTCCTGGCGCGTCAAGGGCCGCATGGTCCTGAACGCTGGCAACCGAGGCCCGTACGGCCGCCAGCGCGCCTCGGCGTTCCCTGGTGACGAGGATCCCGGCGGCAGCGACGGCGATCTCGCTGGCTTCCCGCTGGGCCGCCTCCAGCCGGTTGCGGCCCGCCGATAGCTGAGCCTCGTCCCGGGCCGCCCGCACGTCCGTGGTTACCTGCCCGATCTCGGCCAGCAACGCGGCGCTGCGGCCGCCGATGCCGGCGGACTCGGCGGTACTCGTTCCTCCTTCCGTCCTGGACCGCGCCACATTGAGCTCGCGCACCAGGGTTTCCCGCTCCGCTTCCAGGCGCTGCCGTCTGGCCTCCTCCTCACGGCGCTTGCGCTCGGCCTCCCGCTGCGCGCGGCGTGCCGCGAGCTCCCGCTCTAGTGCAGCTGCCAACTCGGCAGACGTGTATTTCGGACTCCTTGACATTTAGCCCTCCTCTAGTGCCAGTGGGACGCCCTCGGCGGCCATGAGGCCTTCAAAACTCGCGCGAAATCCAGCGACCGGAGGTACCCCGGTCCAGCTGAGGGTGTCCGGCCCGACATCGAACTCGAGTCCCGCCGACGTGTCCTGGTCCGGCGGCTGGTGCCGGCCAGTCAGGAAGTGCAGGCGCTGGTTGCTCGAACCGCGCCAGGCCAGGGACGCGTGCCTGGCGGCGAGATACGGGCCGTCCACGAGCACGTCAAGACGATCAAGCAAGGCGCGCTGCCCGCCGTCGCCATGTCGGCGCAGGTGCTCGATAGTGAACCCGGTATAGCTCATGGCGGACCAGTCCCGGGTGGCGCGCAGCAAGTCAAGCAGGCGGACCAGACCGGACGCCTGGGACATCGGCTCTCCGCCGGAGAAAGTCACTCCTTGGACGTCGGGAGGCAGGCCATTGAGCTGCTCGGCCAGTTCTTCCACCAGCACCGCCGTTCCCCCGGTGAAGGGCAAGTCCTCCGGGGAGATGCAGCCCTCGCAGCGCAGCGGGCAGCCTCGCACCCACACGGCGGCGCGGATTCCAGGGCCAAGCACCGCAGTGCGCTGGCTTATCCGGCTGATCGTCAGCACTCCCGCAAAGTCAGGTGACGTCATGAGTGCCCTCCTGCGGTGAGAGGGAGGGAAACCGGTCAGGGCCGCCATCGGCGACGATCTGGCACCACGGGCAGCCGGCCAGCCCGCCCGGGTACACGTGGGCTGGCCGCGCGCCACATTGGGTAAGGCCGGCAAGCACGTCCCGCAGGGCGCTGGCCCAGGCGGCGGGAGTTGGCCGCCGGGTCGGATCGTCATGCCCGGCTCCCAGGCAGTCAGCGAACATCTCCCGCATGCGCCCTGGCAGAAGCCCCGCGGGCGGGGTTCCCCGAGGCAGGGACACCGGTGATCCGGTCAGCCAGCACAGCCGGGCGCGGACATTGGCCGCCTCTTCATACGGCGGCGGCGCGCCCGGCGGTATGCCGGCGAAAGGATGGCAGCCCAGGAAGAGGATCTGGGCGATGAGGACGGCGAGCGCCCAGCAGTCGCTAACCGGGGCACGCAGCGCCCCGGCCGCTTCGTCCAGGCACTCCGGCGCGGTGTACTCAGTCCTGGAGAACGGGCACGGCAGCGGGGCGTCCCCGCCGGACCCGGCGAGTTGCCAGCCGTCCACGTCCACGAAGGCGACCTCTGCCCGGGCGGACACGAAGAGGTTGTCCGGGGCGAGATCTCCGACAACGTAGCCGCGCTCAGCGATCAGCTTCATGGTGTTCGCCAGGTCGGCCGCGACGGCGACATGCCAGCGCCAGGTGGCGCCGGGAAGCGCGCGAGTGCGCGGGCCGTCCTGGAGCAGATGCCGCATCGGCAGGAACAGCGGTGGCCCCAGGCGCGGCTGCACGTAGCCGAGGAGGGAACCGTCGTCCTCCCGCAGGATGCGGCCGACCGGCCAGGACAGGCGCACGACGGAGCCACGCGTGGTGAACGCCCGGTCCGTCGCGGCGAACATGGCGTCAAGCCGCTCGCCGAGGCGCATGGCAGTGGGGTTGCGGACTAGCTTCGCCGCAGCGCTCGGGGCCTGGACGACGGCACGTACCTCACCCTGCGAGCCCGGCGGACCCAGGAGCGCGCCTAGAGTCACGCGGGACCGGACGCCCTGCGGGGACTCGACGATCACGTCGGTCACCGCCGCACCCCTACGACCAGGGTCTTATCGTCACTGGTCAGCTCGCAGACGCGCTCGGAGGCCAGCAGTCGCAGCAGCGCCGTCTGGTCCTCGCCCGTGTCGGCACGGGCGAACAGCGGCCGGAAGAATCCCTCGTGCGGGTGCTGCGCTAGGGCGCCGGAATGCACCAGGCTTAGCTCTCGCAGGCCGTCGGTGCTGACCGCAATGCCGTTCAGGTCAGGAATGCGGGCCACCGCCACCTGGGCGGCGTCGGCCGCGCCCGGCGAGGTAATGAACGTAGTGCGCCCCGGTTGCTGGCGGACTACGTCGGCCGTTGTGGTGCCGGGATCGGGCGGCAGCAGCAGGTCAAGGTGATCGTCCCCGGACCGTGTCACCACGAAGCCGTCCCCGACGGAGACAACCGCCAGCCAGGGGTGGGCCGCCATCACGAGCGTCAGGGTGGTCCCCACGTCACGCGGCTCCGCGCCAGGCACGGCCGCCGACAATCCATTGGCCATAGCGGCGAACGCGGCAAGCACGCCCCTGAGTACGTGCTGGGCGAAGGTGGTCCAGCCGCTGGCATCGGCTGGCCAGCCCGCTGAGTCGACCCCGTCAAGCTGCGATTGCGCCCACTGGACGGCCAGCGACGCGGCAAGCGACGAGCCGACCGCTGACAGCCGCAGCCCGCTGCCGCCGTCCGCCACTGCCACGATGACCCCGCTGGCCGACTGGCTCACCGCGTAGGAGTCTTCGCAGCCGCTTCCCTTCCGCGCGTGCTCGGCACCGGTCACCGATCCGGCCAGGAACCGCCAGCCCTGGGTCATATCCGCTCCCGGGTCATGTCCGCGGAACCTCCCAGCCGAGCTCTTCCCTGATCGCGGCGAACGGGTCGTCGGCGGAGCTAGCAACGAGGACGAGGTCGAGGAGCTTAGCGAAGTCGAAGTCAGTGAGCGGGAAGTATCCTTGGTCGCCCGACATCGCGCGCAGCACTGTCTCATCGGCGCCGGGCGCCCCGAACGAGAAGAACTGGATGTGCCGCTGGTTGCGGGCGGTACGGATACGTTCTGCGGCGGCTCGCCAGGCGTCCTCGGGCAGGTCCCTGTCGAACGGGCTGCCATCGGTAAACATGACGATCCGGACCTGGCCGGTCTGCAGTTGGCGCTCCTGGGCGAGGTAGCTAACCCGCGCCGCACCCAGGTCAAGTGCCAGGTTGATCGCCTCCACCATGGGCGTGGTCCCGAACGCCTCAAGCGCACCGAGGTCGAGGTCGGACGCTGCGATGAAGGCGCCGCCATCCTCGTGCGCGTGCGGGCCGGGCCGCGACTCGGGGCCAGTCAGGAGCCGCACGCCGCGGCCGCTGAAGGAGACAACAGCGAATTCGACATCCCGTAGCGAGCCGGCGCCCTGCCGGCGGACCTCAGGGAGCCACTGACGCAACTGCTCGTTAAGCAGCTCAATCCGGGGCTTACGGCTATCGGCGGGACCGGTGAGAAAGGACATGGAGGTGGAAAGGTCGAGCAGCACGATGACGACGCGACGACGGTAGGTCGCGGAATTGAGGGCGACATCGCCAAGGCTCTCGTACAGGTCGCTCGTCAGCGCGAAATCAGGGTCGAATGTCATTACTGCTCCCCCCCGCGGAGGTTATGGGGTCGGGTGACAGGCCTTTACCGTCAATCAGCGAGTGGACAACCCAGGCCGTTCCGTCTGGCGAGCGGGTGACCTGAACAGCGGAATCGCGGGGCGGTGCCGGGTCGTCGCCCTCCCACCAGCCCGGCTCTATGAGGCCATTCACCTCTACGAGACCCCGGGGCCGCAGCACGGCGCGCACAATCCCTACTGCAACGGTGCCACCCAAAACGTCCACCGGGCCGACAGGAGCGGGAGGAGGGAGGCTGGCGTGTATCGTGGCCGTCCCGGACCGCACTGCATCCTTACCGGGATCGCGCTTGCGCCTGCGATCCCAGTACAAGTGTGTGACGAGCAGCAATATCCCCGAGCAAGCAATAGCTACCGCCCACCAAATTATGGCGTTCGAGTCCCCACCCCCCAGAGCGGCACCTGGCAGATACATCTTTATCAGGGCAACACAGATTGGGCAAGTAGGTAAAAGTGATTTTTATATTTGTTTAATGCGGGTCTTATTTGATTGATCCTTGGGCGCCGGTATTACGAGCTGCGGTTTGGGTTCGCGAGGGAGTTCAGGCATGATCGCGGGCAACGTCTTCCGGTGCCAGCTCCAGTCATGGTGTTGCCAATGGCACGGCCGTGACCTGGGGGTGAGCACCGGCACGTACGCCGGCCCGGCTGTGGCGATGAAGAACAAGACGGCTCCGGCGACCACGAGCAGGCCGCCCGCCAGGGCGGACCACCGGGACCGCCGCAGGTCCGCCTCGATCAGCCAGACATGGGGCAGGGCCAAGCAACCACCGGACATACGGGGCCGCCCGCGCTGCGTTCGCCTCCGCCCGGCGCAACCGCCGCGTAATGGCCTGGCGCCGTGCGGGGTCCTTCTCCGCCGCCGCCTTCCGCGCCAGGTCGACGGCGACCTCCTGGTGGTCCAGCAAGGCATCGACTTTCGTCGCCACCACGCCGAAGAACTATGCAGGCTCGGCCTGGATCAGAGGCCTGCCTCGGCTACCAGGTCGGGGCTTCGGCTCTGCCCTATAATGTGTGGTAACGAGGTGACTACTGTGGCCTGTGATAATAAGGTGCATTGAGGTGATGGGAGACGCCTGAGGGAGACAAGTACCAAAGCGGGGATGAGAAGGGACAGGCAGCGGGGGAGGCGGCCGCACGCCTGGATCAGCTCCTGGGGCGCATCACGCAGGACGTCGGCGCCCACATCGGGCTCATTTACCTCCTGGTCCCTGAGCGGCAGGTGCTGCAGATGACCGCGGTGATAGGGGCCCCCAGGAGGCTAGCCTTGCCGTGGGTCCGGCTGGCGCTAGCGGCGCCGGCGCCAGTGCCCGAGGCCGTCCGATCGCAGCGCCCTGTGTGGCTTTCCGGCCAGCAAGCGTTCGCCCGCCGCTTTCCCCGTCCCGCTATCGCCTTTCCGTACTCCGTCGCCCATTACGCCATCCCGCTTGTGGCCGGCGGAGTCTGCTGGGGTGCGTTGAATCTGCTGTGGCCGGGCAGCCGCCCAGAGCTGCCCGTCGGCGAGCAGGCGCGAATCAGTGAGGCCGCCGAGGAGATGGCTGAGGTGCTGCGGGACGCCGCGGCCCGGCATCAGCCGGTGTGCCCGAGGGATGAGCCGCTGGTCATGGAGCCGCTTCCGCCGCTTCACCGCGCCGAGCCTGCCGCCCTCGCGGAGCGCTTCACCGACGGCTTCGTCGCGCTCGACTGGCGCGGCCGGATGACCTTCCTGACTGACCGTGCCGCTCAGCTGCTCGGTCGCGAACGGGCCGAGCTGCTGGACACCGAACCGTGGGACGTGTTGCCCTGGCTGAACGACCCGGCCTATGAGAATGCCTTCGTCGCTGGGCTCTTCAGCCGTCAGCCCACTGGTTTCACCGCCCGCCGGCCGGATGGCGCGTGGCTGTCATTCATGCTCTACCCGGACGTCGCTGGCGTCAGCGTGCGCATCAGGCCGGAAGACGCCCCCGACAGCGAGCGCGAGCCAGCCGAGGACACCATGCCCGGCGCGCCAGCTCGCGCGGGCACCCTCTTCCACCTTCTGCACCTGGCCGTCGCGCTCACCGAGGCGGCGGGCGTCAACGAGGTGGCCGAGTCGCTCGTGCACCAGATGCGACCCGTCCTCGGCGCCCAGGGGCTGGCACTCGTGTTCGCTGAGGAGGGCCAGACACGGATGGTGGGTGCGCGCGGCTTGCCGGCGGGGATGGCGGCGTACTTCGACGGCCTGCCGATGACGAGCCAGAGCGAAAGCATAAGGACGATAAAGAGTGGTGTCCCGCGTTTCCACGCCACCAATGCCGAGTTGGTGCGCGCCTTTCCCCAGCATCGGCATTACCGGGATATCGTCGCCGCCGCCTATTTGCCGTTGACGGTCTCCGGCGGCACCTTCGGCTGCCTGGTGCTGGTATACGACAAGCCGCGGTCGTTCACCCCGGACGAACGCGCGGAGCTCACCTCGCTGGCCGGGATGATCGCGCAGGCCCTAGAGCGTGCCCGGCTCTACGACGCCAACGCGCAGGTGGCGCGAGGTCTCCAGGACGGGCTGTTGCCGCGGCATCTGCCGCGGGTACCCGGCCTTGAGGTCGCGGCGTGCTACCGCCCGGCGACGCACGCCCTGGAGGTGGGCGGCGATTTCTACGACCTGATCGACTTCGGTGCCCAGGGCGCGGCCGCGGTG
>Ga0335072_10016769_pt1 | contig 10376 bp, 6 predicted proteins | sample Lox_Sample_21_FD_206725 | JGI IMG/M metagenome (GOLD analysis project Ga0335072, IMG submission 206725) | Soil microbial communities from Loxahatchee National Wildlife Refuge, Florida, United States - Lox_Sample_2.1 | ecosystem: Environmental > Terrestrial > Soil > Wetlands | place: USA: Florida... | reverse complement strand
CGGTACGGCGTGAAGCGTTACGACCTGATCATCGTCGGCGCAGGCATCATCGGCACGGCGTGCGCGGATGCCGCCAGCGAGCACGGCCTGCGCGTGGCGGTGGTGGAACCCGGCCCCATCGGCGGCGGCGCTACCGCCTCGGCCATGGGGCACCTGGTGGCGATGGACGACGATCCGGCCGAGCTCGCGCTGGCGAATTATTCGCTGGCCTTGTGGGAAAACTTCACCCACGTCGCGCCGATCGAATACAGCCGCTGCGGCACCTTGTGGGTGGCCAGCACCGCCGCGGAATACGCGCACATTCCGCAAAAAATCGCACGCCTCGCCAGCGTCGGCGTGCAGGCCGAATTGATCGACGGCGAACAGCTCTACCGCCTTGAACCGGCGCTTGCCCCCGGCCTGTGCGGCGGCATGCGCGTGCCGCGCGAAGCGGTGGTGTATCCGCCCGCCATGGCGCGCCATCTGCTCGATCGCGCGCGTGCGCGCGGCGCAGTGCTGCATGCGCAACGCGTCACCGCCATCACGCAGCAAGGCGTGCAACTGGATGATCAAACCCGGCTGGCCGGCCCGGTACTGGTCGCCACCGGCTGCGCCCTGCCCCAACTTCTGCCGCAATTGCCGATGCGTGCGCGCAAGGGGCATCTGGTGATTACCGACCGCTATCCGGGCGTGGTCCATCATCAATTGCTGGAACTGGGTTATGCGGACAGCGCACACGGCGATGCGGACAGCAGCGTCGCCTTCAACGTGCAGCCGCGGCCGACCGGGCAGATCCTGATCGGCTCGTCGCGCGAATACGGCGCCAATACTGCCGAGGTGTCGATGCCGATGGTGCAACGCATGCTGGCGCGCACATTCCGTTATCTACCTGCATTACGGCAGCTCGATGCATTGCGCATCTGGACCGGTTTTCGCCCGGTCAGCGCCGATGGCCTGCCTTACCTCGGGCGCGTGCCGGAACACGCCAACCTGTGGGTTGCCGCCGGGCACGAAGGCCTGGGCATCACCACCTCGCTGGGCAGTGCGCGCCTGGTGATCGACCAATATCTGGGCCGCGCCACGGCGATCGATCCGCGGCCCTACGATCCTGCGCGCGCGGTGGCAAGCGCATGACGCAGGTACGCATCCACATCGACGGGCAAGCGCTCGACGTACCGGCCGGCATCAGCGTGGCCGCGGCGATTGCGCAGGCACAACGCCCATTTCGCCGCTCGGTGAGCGGACAGGCGCGCGCACCGTTTTGCGGTATGGGCGTCTGCTTCGAATGCCGCGTGCAGATCGACGGCGTCGCGCAGCAACGCGCATGCATGCTGCCGGTGCGAGAAGGCATGCAGGTGGTGACCGATGGCTGAGCGCTACGACATCGTGATCGTCGGCGCCGGCCCGGCCGGCCTGACCGCGGCCGAGGCGGCGCTTGCCCAAGGTGCGCGCGTAGCCTGGCTCGATGCGCAAGCTGCAGCCGGCGGCCAGGTGTGGCGCAAGGACGTTCAATACGGCTGGCCGCGCCGCGCGCAGCGCGTGATCGCCAGCGTGTCGAACCATCCCAGGCTGACCTGGATGCCGCAGACGCAAGTGATCGCGGCCGAACCGAATAGCTTGCTGCTGCAGAACACGCGCGAAGCACGGCGCATCCGCTACGGCGCCTTGATTCTCGGCACCGGCGCACGCGAATTGCTGTTGCCGATGCCGGGCTGGACGTTGCCGGGCGTGACCGGCGCCGGCGCCTTGCAGGCGCTGGCCAAGCAAGGCTGGCCATTGGCCGGACGCCGCGTGGTGATCGCCGGCAGCGGTCCCTTGTTGCTTGCCGCGGCCGCCACCGCGAAGCGTCACGGCGCGCGCGTGCTTGGCATCTACGAGCAGGCGGCCGAAACGGCCGTACACGCTTTTGCACGCCAGCTGTGGCACTGGCCCGGCAAGGCCGCGCAAGCGGCGCTGTTGCGCAGCCAACTGGCGGGCATTCCTTATCAGTACGGCAGCATCGTGACGCGCGCGCTCGGCGAGCATGCGCTGGAACGGATCGAAGTGGATGGGCCGCACGGCGTGCAACGCATCGAGTGCGACCATCTCGCGCTCGGTTATGGCCTGGTGCCGAATGTGGAACTTGCGCAGATGCTTGGTTGCGCCATACGGCTGGAAGGCGCGCATCCCTGCATCGAGGTGAATGCCGCGCAAGGCACCAGCGTGCCCAACATCTATGCCGCCGGCGAAATGTGCGGCATCGGCGGACGCGATTGCGCCTGGCTGGAAGGCCGCATCGCGGGCCTCGCCGCCAGCGGTGGCGCCGTCGATGCAGCACTGCAGCGGCAGCAACGCCATGCGCGCCGGTTCGCCACGCTGCTGCGCGATCACTTCAAGCTCGATCCCTATATCTACGACCTGGCCGACGCCGACACCCTGATCTGCCGCTGCGAGGACGTACCGCTGCGCGCGCTCGCCGGCTACGACGATGCACGCAGCGCCAAGCTCGCCACGCGCTGCGGCATGGGTGCCTGCCAGGGCCGCGTATGCGGCACCGCGCTGGCCGAACTTGGTTTGTTTGCGCGCAGCGGCCTGCGCCCGCCCCTGTTTCCCGCCCGGCTCGCGACGCTGGGCGAGCTCGCCTCTTCTTCCGACACTGAAGGATCCAACTCATGAGCAATGCAAGCATGTGGCATGGCGTCTTGCCGGCCATCACCACGCCGTTCGCCGCCGACGACCAGGTCGATCACGCCTTTCTCGCCAGCCATGCGAAGCAGCTTATCGACGCCGGCTGCCGCGGCATCGTGCCGCTGGGTTCGCTGGGCGAAGCGGCCACGCTGAGCTTCGAGGAAAAACTCGACATCCTGCGCACCCTGGTCAACGCCCTGGAAGGCCGCGCACCGGTGATTCCCGGCATTGCTGCGCTTTCCACGCGCGAAGCGGTGAAGCTGGCCAAGGAAGCCAAGGCATTCGGCTGCGGCGGCCTGATGGTGCTGCCGCCGTATGTGTATTCCACCGATTGGCGCGAAATGGGTGCGCACGTGCGCGCCGTCATCCGCGCCACCGATCTGCCGTGCATGCTTTACAACAATCCGGTCGCCTACAAGACCGACTTCACGCCAGCGCAAATCGCCGAACTGGCCGGTGAATTTTCCAACCTGCAAGCGGTGAAGGAATCCTCCGCCGACGTGCGCCGCTTTGCCGGTATCCGCGCCTTGCTTGGCGATCGCCTGCAATTGCTGGTGGGCATGGACGACGCCATCGTCGAAGGCGTGGCGATGGGCGCGGTGGGCTGGATCGCCGGCCTGGTGAACGCGTATCCCAAGGAATCGGTGAAGCTGTTCGAACTGGCGCGCGACGGCGGCCCGAAGGCGGCCGAATCGCTGTACCAGTGGTTCCTGCCGCTGCTACGCCTGGATACCGTGCCCACCTTCGTGCAGCTGATCAAGCTGGTGCAAGAAAAAGTCGGCATGGGCAGCGAACGTGTGCGCGCGCCACGTCTGCCGGTGGCCGGCACCGAACGCGAGCTGGCGCTGAAGATCATCGATCACGCCATCGCGCACCAACCGACCGTCTGACATGAGCACGCTCGAACATGTCTTGATCGGCGGAGGCTGGTGCGCCTCGCAGGATGCGCGCGGCAGCTTTCGCGCGGAAGATCCCGCCCGCGCCGAAGCGATCGGCCCGGCGTTTCCCATCAGCGGTGAGGCCGACATCGAAGCGGCCATGCGTGCCGCGATTGAAGCGGCGGATGCATTGAGCGCAACGCCGCCCGCGCGGATTGCGGATTTTCTGGAACGCTATGCCGCCGCCATCGACGCGGATGCCGACCAGCTGGTGGCGCTGGCGCACGCGGAAACCGCCCTGCCCGCCGAGCCGCGCCTGCGCTCGGTGGAACTGCCGCGCACCAGCAACCAGCTGCGCATCGCCGCGCTGGCGGTGCGCCACTACGCATGGACTGATCCGGTGATCGACACGCAGGCCGGCCTGCGTGCGCATCGCGCGCCGCTCAACAAACCGGTGCTGGTGTTCGGGCCGAACAATTTTCCGTTCGCCTTCAACGCCATCGCCGGCAGCGATTTCGCCTCCGCCATCGCGGCACGCAATCCGGTGATCGCCAAGGCGCATCCCTCGCATCCGGCCACCAGCCAACGCCTGGCGCAGCTGGCGCACACGGCCTTGCTGGAAGCCGGCCTGCCGGCGGCGGCGGTGCAGATGCTTTATCACTTCGACAACGCGCTAGGTCTTGCATGGGCCGGCGATGCGCGCCTGGGCGCGATCGGCTTCACCGGCAGCCGCGGCGGCGGGCTTGCGCTGAAAACGGCGGCAGACAAGGCCGGCGTGCCGATCTATGCGGAGCTTTCCAGCGTCAATCCAGTGTTCCTGCTGCCGGGCGTGCTGGCCGAACGCGGCGAGGCCCTGGCGCAGGAGTTCTTTACCTCCTGCACGATGGGCAGCGGGCAGTTCTGCACCAACCCCGGCATCGTGATCGTGCCCACGGGCGCGCATGGCGATGCCTTCGTCGCGGCGGCAACGCGGCTGTTTGCCGATGCCGAAGCCAAGGTGCTGTTCTCGCGCGGCGTGCAGCAGAACCTGGTGCGGGCGGTGGACGGTCTACGTGCAGCCGGTGCGCACGTGCTCGCGGGCGGCAACGCGGCAGATGGCTATCGATACCCGCCAACACTGCTCAACGTGGACAGCGAAACCTTCCTGGCGCATGCGGAACGTTTGCAGGCCGAAGCATTCGGCCCGGTCAGCCTGATCGTTCGGGCGCAGGACACGGCAAGCATGCAGCGTATCGCCGCCTCGTTCGAAGGCAATCTCACCGGCACCCTCTATCGCGCCGCGGATGGCAGCGATGACGCGGCATGGCAAACGCTCGCGCCGGTCCTGCGCAGCAAGGTCGGCCGCCTGATCGCCAACAAGATGCCGACCGGCGTAGCGGTAAGCGCTGCGATGAACCATGGCGGGCCGTATCCCAGCACCAGTCATGCCGGTTTCACTTCGGTGGGCATGCCGGCGGCGATTCACCGCTTCAGCGCCTTGCACAGTTACGACAACGTGCCCGAAACCTTGCTGCCGGCGGAGTTGCGCAACCGCAATCCCGGCGGCGTGCAGCGCCTGGTGGATGGACGCTGGACGGATGGAGATATCGGCTAATCGTTCTTCGCCCCGGCACACGCCGGGGCGAAGCAAGTTCCTGTACCTGGAGACACGCGCCATGACGAACGTTACCGCAGCTGCCACCCCTACCGCGCACACGGGAAGGCGAGCCAGGGCAGGTCTGCTTGCCTGCTGCATCATGGCGATCTCCGCCACCGCCACCGCCGCTTCGCCGACACAGGATGCGACGCAGGCTTTCCACGCGCTCTACACCCGCGAATGGCAATGGCGCCAACAGCAATTCGCCGGCAGCGACGACGAGGACAGCAGCGGCCAGGCCGCCGCCCACCTGCCCAAGGTGGATGCCGCCACGCAGGCGCTGCGCGAACGCTACTGGGCCGGCGTGCTCGCGCAACTCGATGCCATCCCCGAGGCAAAGCTCAGCCAGGAAGACCAGCTCAACGAGGAGGTCTACAAACAGCAGATCCAGACGCTGCTGACTGATCAGCAGTTCAAGACCTGGCAGATGCCGTTCAACAGCGACTCGGCCTTCTGGAGCGACTTAGGCTTCAGCGCGCGCGGCAGCTTCGTCACGCTCAAGGATTACCAGAACTACCTGGGCAAGCTGCACGATATCCCGCGCTACTTCGACGAACAGATCGCCAACATGCGGCTGGGACTGGCGCGCGGCTTCACCCAGCCGCAAGTGATCCTGCAAGGGCGCGATGTATCGATTGCCGCCGTCTCCGACGCGCCGGGCGAGCAGAACCTGTTCTACACGCCGTTCAAGCACATGCCGGCCACCCTCTCCGCCGCGCAGCAGGAAGCGCTGCGCAAACAGGCGCTGGCAGAAATCCAGCAGGATGTGATTCCCGCCTACGCGAAACTGCTGACGTTCATGCGCAACGACTATATGCCGCATGCACGCACCACGATCGCAGCGGAGGACTTGCCGGACGGCAAGGCGTTCTACCAGTCGCAGATCCGCGAATACACCACGCTGGACATGAGCCCGGATGCGATCCACGCCCTGGGCCTGAAGGAAATGGCCAGCATCCATCAGCAGATGCTGGACACCATCAAACAGAGCGGCTTCAAGGGCAGCTTTGCCGATTTCCTCAAGTTCCTGCGCACCGATCCGCGCTTCTACGCCAAGACGCCGGATGAGCTGTTGAAAGATGCCGCGTGGATTGCCAAACAAGTCGACGGCGTGGTGGGCGACTATATCGGCCGCCTGCCGCGGCGGCGCTTTACGATCAAGCCGGTGCCGGCCGATCTCGCCCCCTTCTACACCGGCGGCCGCGGCGGCCCCGGCATTTATCTGGTCAATACCTACGACCTGCCCTCGCGCCCGCTTTATTCGCTGCCGGCGCTGACCTTGCACGAATCCTCGCCGGGGCACGCCTTGCAGATGCCGCTAGCAGCGGAATTGAAGGGTCTGCCGGATTTCCGCCGCTATACCTACATCTCCGCGTACGGCGAAGGCTGGGCCGTGTATTGCGAATACCTGGGCCAGGAAATGGGCATGTACAAAACGCCGTACGAGCAGTTCGGTTATCTGAGCTATCAGGCCTGGCGCGCGGCTCGCCTGGTGGTGGATACCGGCCTGCATCACCTGCATTGGACACGCGAACAGGCGCGTGAATACCTGCGCGAAAACACCGCGCTGGCCGAACACGAAATCGACACCGAAGTGGATCGCTACATCGCATGGCCCGGGCAAGCCTTGTCGTATTACCTGGGCGAGCTGGAGATACGCCAGGATCGTGCGCGGGCGGAACAGGCGCTGGGAAGCAAATTCGACATCCGCGCCTTTCATGATGCGGTGCTGTCGACCGGCTCCGTACCGCTGCCCGTGCTGCACAAGCGGATCGATCAGTTTATTGCCGATGGCGGGAAGTCGCCGTATGCGCCATCGCACTAACGCGCTCGCCAGGATACGTCCCCCCCTGCTTGCAGGGGAGGGCTAGGGTGGGGTGCGAGCGCAGCGAGCGGCAGGAACCCGACGCCATGGCCATATGCTTCTCGCAGGAGAACAGAACGGATGTTCTCCTACTGCCGCAAGGGACGGCGCAGAACTGCCCGCTCATCATTCGCCAAGGGGAAGCATGACATGAGCCTGATCACCGACATGATCCGCCGCAAGTCCGTCGCGGCCATGCAACTGGAAACCGGCGAACGCAGCGGACTGCGCCGCGTGCTCGGCCTATGGCAACTCACCGCGATCGGACTGGGCGGCATCATCGGCGTGGGCATCTTCGTGTTGACCGGCACGGTGGCCGCCACGCAGGCGGGACCCGCTGTGGTGCTGTCGTTCCTGCTGGCAGGCATCGCCAGCGGCGCGGCGGCACTGTGCTACGCCGAATTCTCCGGGCTCATTCCGGTCTCCGGCAGCGCCTACACCTATGGCTACGCCGTGCTCGGCGAATTCGCCGGCTGGGTCATCGGCTGGGATCTGCTGCTGGAATACGCCTTGATCGCCGCCGTCGTTGCAGTGGGCTGGTCCGGCTACGTGCAAGCCTTGCTGGATGCGGCGGGGGTGCACTTACCGGTGTGGGCGCAAGGCGCTTACGGCAGCGCGCCTGGCCGCTTGTTCAATCTTCCCGCCGTGGTCGTGTCACTCGCCATCACCGCCTTGTTGGCGATGCGCATGCAATGGGGCGCGCGCTTCAACACCACCATCGTGGCGATCAAGATCGCCGCGGCGGCGGGCATCGTGGTCGCCGGCGCCGCCTATGTGAAGCCGGAACGCTGGCACCCCTTCATGCCGTTCGGCATGCACGGCGTGGTCACCGGCGCCGCGGTGGTGTTCTTCGCAGTGTTTGGCTACGACATGCTCACCACCGCGGCGGAAGAATCGCGCCATCCGCAACGCGACCTGCCGCGCGCAGTGCTGCTGTCGCTCGCCATCGCGATGCTGCTGTATTTCGCGATTTGTCTCGTGCTGACCGGCATCGTGCCCTACACCACGCTGGACACCCCCGCCCCAGTGGCGAGCGCGTTCTCTGCGATCGGGCTGCCGCAAGTGATGGTGGCGATCTCGCTGGCATCGATCTGCGGCATCACCAGCGTGATCTTCGCCAACCTGCTGGCCGGTGCACGCATCTGGTTCGCCCTGTCGCGCGATGGCTTGCTGCCCGGCTGGTTCGCCAAGGTGCATCCGCGCTGGCACACACCGCACCGGACCACCGTATTGCTCGGCGCCGTAACTGCGGTCGCATCGGGCCTGTTTCCATTGAACGAACTGGCCAAGCTGGTGAACATCGGCGTGCTGAGCGCCTTCATCGTGATCTGCACAGCGGTAGCCGTACTGCGCTGGCGCCAACCGGAATTGGAACGCCCGTTCCGCACGCCACTGGTCCCGCTGGTGCCGATCATCGGCGTGGGCTTCTCCTGCTGGCTGATCTGGGGCCTGCCCAGCATCACGTACTGGCGCTTCGGGCTTTGGCTGCTGGTGGGACTGGTGGTGTATGTCGGATATGGGCGCCGGCACAGCCGCTTGAATACTTCTGGCGACGGCATGGCGGCGGTAACTGAGTCTTCGTCCTGATGCAGTTCCGGGCGTGGATAGCGGCAAATTACGCGTTATCCCGTTCCCGGCTGAATTTGTGCGCCACATCTGCACGCGCCGCCAGCTGCGCTCGCGCACTCATAATCGCTGACGAGATCATTACCTCACTGCAGCACCGGACCACGCGCTGCCGCTCCATGCTGCATGTTGATTTGCGCCTGCTGAGCCTCGAACTGCCCCCACATCTGCGCCTGCTGCTGGTCAAACGCCTGCACCTGCTGCATGGTCTGATGCACCGTGGGTGCTGGCTGGGTCATGTCGATCGAAGCGTGCGCGTGAGGCTGGTTGCTCAGGAAATGCACAGCACCCTTGCCGATATGGATTTCATGCAACTGTTCCGGTTGCGTGATGCGGCCCATGCAGCAAGCCGCGGTCGATTGCTCAAGCCGCGCTTCGGACGTGCCTTCCGGCAACAGCGCTTTCAATCGCGCGTATAGGGCGTGCTGGGGATGATCGGGATGGCTGTAGCTCAACGACTCGGCAGCAAGCGCCGTGTGCGTTTCCTGGCGCTGCGCTTCGTACCTGGTATCACGCAGCGGTTCGTTTGACCGGGCGCGTGGATCTTCCTTGGCTTTTTCCCGCTCGTGCTCCCGTTCACGCTGCCGGCTCATGGCTTCCATCTGGCGTTGCATTTCCTGCAACTGCGCCTGGATGGCGGTGATGGCGTCTAGACCAGGCTCCGCATCGCGATGATGTGACGATGCAACCGGTTCGGGCAGCATTTCGGGTGTCGGTGAGCGGTATCCCAGGCCGTGGGTGGGAGGCGATGCATGCATGGGCATCCCAAGCCATGGGGCTTCGCTTAGCGGGGCCGTTTGCATGTGCGCACGCTGCTGCAGCTCCGCGATCGTCGCGCGCGCCTCGATCAAGGCTCGGGTGCCTGGATCGGCCAAGCCGGTTGCTGGCAATCCTTGATCCTTTTGAAACTGCATAACCGTCATGCGGGTGGTGTCGTCATAGGCGCCCGTCACCGGCAGTGGCTGACCGCGGTGATCGGTCATGCCAAGGGTGTGCAGTTGTTGCTGCAGGGCCGTGATGGCGGCGGCATCGAGATCGGGTGCTGCCATCTGCGGGAAAGTGATGGACGGCTCAGTGACAGAGGCCATGCGTGTGGCTTCACGCAGCGCCGTCCATGTACGCGGTCCAGCGACGCCGTCCACGCTTAGACCTTGATCGCGCTGGAAGGCTTCGAGCGCTTGGCGCGTGTTACGACCAAAATCGTTGTCGACCGCCAATGGCTGGCCTTGTGCATTGGCATAACCAAGCTTGCTCAAATGCGTTTGCAGCTCGCCAACGGCAGCACCGCGGGTGCCCTCAGTCAGCAAGCTGCCCGCGGTGCGATGCCCTGCAACGTGCGCCTCGGCAACGTGCTGGAACTGGCCCGGCCCCATCGTCATGGTGGCCTGCCATGCCGCTTCAGTGGACAGTCCCTTGTCAATCTGGGCCTGGTATTCGATCCGCATTTCGTCCAGGGCGGCGGCTACCTGCGCTGCCGTGGTGTGCATTTTGTTGCCGTGTTTTTCATAGTTCGCATACACATGCCCAGGTGTATCTGGGTCTTCGACGCTTGCCCATTCCTGACACGTCGCTTTTTGCGCATCGCGAAGCAAGGCTCCAGGTTGGCCAGTTATATACGCATAAATTTGCGGACGCTTACTCGGCAGGACGTATTCATTGAAAAGCCTGTCCTGCAATTCTGGGGTGAATTTCTCATAGGGATCGATTTTCAGCTTTTCTAAACCGT
>Ga0335072_10016768_pt1 | contig 10377 bp, 11 predicted proteins | sample Lox_Sample_21_FD_206725 | JGI IMG/M metagenome (GOLD analysis project Ga0335072, IMG submission 206725) | Soil microbial communities from Loxahatchee National Wildlife Refuge, Florida, United States - Lox_Sample_2.1 | ecosystem: Environmental > Terrestrial > Soil > Wetlands | place: USA... | reverse complement strand
CGGGGTCGTACTGGACTCGCGTCGCAGCTCATATCGGGCGTGGTACAAGTCAACGAACCGCTTTCGGCGACCCTCGGCCCCGACCTGAGCGGGCTCGATGTCCATGCCTCGAGCTTGTGGCTCACGGCATCTTGGGGCATCGACCTCGCGGCCGCCATCGCTCTTGCCTGCCTCGCGGTCTGGGCGGCGCTCGAGCCGGGCCCGGCCCGGGGGCGCTCCCACGGGAACCTCGACCTCGCCACCACTTCAGCCGACGGCGATTTCGTCGAACGGCACGAAGCTATCGCCGAAAAGTGGCCGGCGAACCACCGCTGGCCGGGGGCGTGAGGGCGGGCCTAGCGAGAACGGGCTTGCTTCAGGCGCCGGACCACTTCGAGCCCAGGGCCTCCTGAGGTAGGGGCCTCGGGGCAGTACTGCCTCCCGAGCAGCGCTGATAGCACGGCGCCCGTCGAGCGGGTTATCGCGTCGAGGTCGTAGCCTCCCTCCAGCACGGCGACCACCCGCCCTGGCCCGGGGGCGAACCCGAGGGCGAACGCTGCCAGCCTCGCGTAATCCCCGGCGCTCAGCGCCAGGTCGGCGAGAGGGTCTGCCCTATGAGCGTCGAACCCGGACGATATGAGCACCCATGTCGGGCCGAACCTTCCGACGGCCGGTGCAACGACCTCTTCGAACGCCGCCAGCACCACGTCGCCGGTCGCCCCCGGTGGCAGCGGGATATTGAGGGTCAGTCCCTCCGCCCTGGGACCACCCGTGGCGCCGAGAGCACCCGTACCCGGGTAGAGCGGCCACTGGTGGACCGAGACGTAAAGGACGCTCGGGTCGTCCCAGAAGATGGCCTGCGTCCCGTTGCCATGGTGAACGTCCCAATCGAGCACCAGGACACGCTCGCCTTTTGCGACCAGGTGAGCAGCTGCGACCGCGACGGTGTTGACAAGGCAAAAGCCCATTGCCTGGTCTGCGGTTGCGTGGTGCCCGGGTGGCCTGTGAGCCACGAACCCGGCCCCCTCGCCGGAGCTCTCGAGCGCGCCCACGACGGCAAGCGCACCCCCGGCGGCCCGCAGGGCCGTCGGCCACGAACCAGGGCCCGCAAAGGTGTCGGCGTCGAGGTGGCCACCTCCTGCATGGCAAAAGTCCTCCAGGGACCGCAGGTAATGCGGCGCGTGGACGAGCTCCAGCTCCTCCCGGCTGGCCTCCCTGGGAGGTAGCTGTACGAGCTCGCCGCCGAGCCCTGCCTCCTCTATGCCCTTCAGGGCGGCCAGGACCCGTGCGGGGCGCTCAGGGTGGCCTTGGCCCGTGTGGTGGTCGTCCAGGTGCGGGCTCGAGCTGAGGTAGAGCACTGGGCCGAGGCTAGGCCCCCTGCGGGGAGCGAGGCCCGGCTACGCAGGTGACTTTGGAGCGCCTACGGCGGGCCGTTAGGCCCTACTGGCGCCGGGCGGCCCCCGCACATCCTTTTAACAGACCAAAAACGGTCGACACGAAAGGAACCTTCAATGCGCAGGAAATCATTCGACGCACTGGTCAGCACAGGCGGCGTCCTGTTGACGGTAGTCCTTGTGGCCGCAGGGATCTTGCTCTTCTGGGGTTACAGCTACTCGAACAACACCGTCAAGAGCCAGCTATCAGCGCAAAAAATTACCTTCCCGACCAAAGCGGAGCTGGCGTTGGCGAAAAACCCCGCTCCCGGCGGGTTCTCCGAAGTCACCCCGGCCATGGTGCCCTACCTCGAGCCCTATGCCGGCCAGCAGATGACAACCGGCGCCCAGGCGCTGGCCTATGCCAACCATTTCATTGCCATCCACCTGAACGAGATGACCGGTGGCCAGACCTATTCCCAGGTCAGTGGGGCGGCTATGGCTGCCACAGGCGCCAAGGCGACAGCCCTCAAGTCGCTCGAGCAGACCGTCTTCCAGGGGACGACACTGCGCAGCATGCTGCTCAATGCCTACGGGTGGTGGCAGATCGGCCAGATCGCCCTGATCAGCTCGATCGTGAGCTGGGTAATGGCCGGCGTGACCCTCCTGCTGTCTGCGCTCGGGATAAGGCACTTCCGCCGGGCCTCGCTCGACGAGGAAATCCCGAGGCTGAGCACGAGCAAGGTCTTCGGTACATCCGCTGACAAGCTGGTGCCGAGCGCTTCGTAACCCAGATCCCCGAGCCGGCTAAGGGCTGGCAGCTCGGGTTGCAACAACAAGCCCCCTGCGCGACGGTGCCCCGGGACGGGAGAGCGATCTCTCCGCCGGGGCACCAGCGCGTCCGAGCCGGGAGTAGGCTTGACCACGAAGAGGGAGGCGCGTGTGGCAGTACGGATCTTCATCCTCGACGACCACGAAATAGTCAGGCGTGGGCTCCGGGAGCTGTTCGAGGCTCAAGACGATTTCGAGGTCGTCGGGGAAGCATCCAACGCCGAGGAGGCGATGCTGCGCGTCCCGCCGACCCGTCCCGACGTCGCCGTGCTCGACGTCCGGCTCCCGGACGGCAGCGGCATCGAGGTATGCCGGGACTTGCGCACATCGGTCCCCGAGCTGCGCTGCCTGATGCTCACGTCGTTCGCCGACGACGAGGCCCTCTTCGCCGCGATACTTGCCGGCGCAAGCGGCTACTTGCTCAAGCAGATCCGCGGGCCCGAGCTGGTCACAGCGATCCGCCGCGTCGCCGAAGGCCAATCGCTCATCGACCCCGCCCTGACTGCCGGCGTCATGGAGCGCCTGCGCGGCAAGCAAGAAGACGAGCGCATCGCAAAACTTTCCCCGCAGGAACGCCGGATCCTCGACCTGATAGCCGAGGGCAAGACCAACCGCCAGATAGGTGCCGAGATGTACCTGGCCGAAAAGACGGTCAAGAACTACGTCTCGAACCTGCTGTCAAAGATGGGCTTTTCGCGGCGTACCGAGGCCGCCGTCTACGCCGCCCGTACCAAGAGCGGCCCTAAGTCAGAGGGCTGACGCCGCCGTGTAAATGCACTCCCCGGCGCACTGACCCTGTGCGTCGAGGGCATCGGCCTCGAGCTCGCTCGATATTTCGACCCCTGGCGGGCCACCACCGGGCGCCTCTCCGACCACATGTGCCAAACCGTCGTCGGCGAGCCGGAAGACTTGGGGGCACAGCTCCTCGCAAAGGCCGTCTCCGGTGCAATAGTCCTGCTCGATCCACACTCTCATCGTCATCCTTCCCTCTTTGCAGATGGCACTACTCAACATCTACCGAAGGTGGGCCACAGTGCCCTAGGGCAATTGGTCCCGCAATGACCGGCCAATGTCACCGGCCCTGGCCCGCCGCGAGCCGGCCGGCAAAGGCGAAGGCGCTAAAGCGCCTCGGTGGGGATCTCTTTGCCGGAGTAGGCGATCCCGACGAGCTCGAGCCCGTTGCCAAGCTCGCCGGCATGGCCACAGGAAGGGCAAATCCCGATATGGCCTGCGACGTCTTGCGAACCGAGCACCCCGTCGCGGCCACAGGCACACTTCATACGGGCGGGCACCCGCTCCACTTCGATGGTCGCGCCGCACAGCCGGCCCCACCGCTGCGGCTCGGACGAGGTGAGAAAACCGAAGCACTCGGAGATCTCCTCAGCGTCGATCCCCTCGTGGCAACGGACACGTAGCCCCGCCACCTGGCGTCCCCCTGCCCTCGTCGAGCACTCCTCGAGAAGGCTCTCGACAAGTGACAGCTCATGCACCGTCGGGCGCTCCCACGCTCAGCGGACCGTCGGGCATGCAGCCCGAGCCGGCGAGAGCGCGGGCGCGGCCGCGACCGGGTGGTTGCGAGACGGCGCTCACGACGGCGGAAGCTGCGACGCGAACAGCTCCTTCGGCCGCTCGTGAAAGCCCGAAGCCCAGGCCGGGATCGCGGATGCTGACGGTGACGAGCAAAGCGGTTGGGGACCACCCATAAAGAGCGCTCGCCAGGGCGAGCAAGGACTCGGGGCCAATGTCCTCCCAACAGCTCGCCCCCACCGCCCGTTCCGGAGCGGCCCGGTCCTCCGAGCCCCCGAGGGCCCTCACCGAGACCGAGCCCGCCGGGCGGCCGTCGGCGGCAGCATCGATGAACACGACCATCGCCGCCCGGGATATGTCGAGCGCCATTTCGGGGGCGAGCTGGTGAGCCCACTTGATAGTCGCCCCGGCAAGCGCCGGCACCGAGGAACGCTGCGCCCAAAGGGCCTGGGCCACCTCCTGGCCGACCCCGTCGTCCCCGCGCAAGGCGTTGCCGTAGCCGATGACGAGCGGGCCGGTCTCGCTCATCGTCAACCAGCGCCCCGCGAAAGCTGGCGCAACAACTGGCCCTCTGGCCCGACGATGTCGATCTGGAGAGGCATTTGGCCGACTGCGTGCGTGGAACAGGAAAGGCACGGGTCGTAGGCGCGGATGACAGCCTCGACACGGTTGAGAGCGCCCTCTTTCACCTCGTCGCCCTTTACGTAGTGGCGGGCCACCTGGAGCACCGAGCGGTTCATCGCAAGGCTGTTGTGCCCCGTTGCGATCACGAGGTTGACCCACTGGACGATCCCGTTGTCGTCGACGCGGTAGTGGTGGAAAAGAGTGCCGCGTGGCGCCTCGGAAACACCGACGCCCTCCGAACGGTTGACAGCAGCGCGCGAGCGGACATCGTCTCCGAGGATGTCGGGGTCAGAAAGCAACGCTTCGATCATTGCCACGCAATGGACGACCTCGATGAGGCGCGCCCAGTGGTAGTGGAACGAACTGTTGGGGAAGCGCCCGAGCCGCAAGCGGTACTCGGCGAGCTCCACGTCGGCATCCTCGGTACCGAGCTGGTCGGCGACGTTGAGACGGGCAAGCGGCCCTACCCGGTACATCCCCTCGGGGTAGCCGAGGGGCTTGAAGTAGGTCGACTTCAGGTAGGACCACGGCTCCACAGCCTCACCGAGGAAATCCCAATAAGGGCGCGGGTCGACCCCGTCCAGCAAATGGGCCCCCCTGCCGTCGACCACCCGCAAACCCCCGTCGGAATAGGCGACGTTGCCGGTCTCGTGCACGAGCCCCATGTAGAGGCTCGGGAAGCTCCCGAACAAAGCCGCCTCCTCCGCCCACGAAGCCAGGTTTTCCTTGTACCACTCGAGCGTCCGCGCGGCGATCTTGCGGGCCTCGGGCACAGATGCGAGGATCGCATCGCGCTGCGGTTCGCTCAGCGGCGCGCTCACCCCGCCCGGGACCACCCACGCCGGGTGGATGCGCTTGCCGCCGAGCCGTTCGATTATCTCCTGACCGAACCGCCTGAGCGCTATGCCGTCCCGTGCCAACTGGGGCGCCTGGGCGGCAACGCCGACGATATTGCGCGAAGCCGGGTCATGGTCGAAGCCGAGCAGCAAGTCCGGCGAAGAGAGGTGGAAAAACGAAAGGGCATGGGACTGGACGATCTGAGCAAGGTTCATCACTCGGCGCAGCCTGACAGCAACAGGGGGCACCGCCACCCCGAGGATTTCGTCGCACGCCTTGGCGGACGCGATCAGGTGGCTCACCGGGCAAATCCCGCAGATCCGGGCCATCAGGGACGGCATTTCGTGCACAGGGCGCCCTTGCGCGATCCGCTCGAAGCCGCGGAACTGGGTCACGTGGAAGTGGGCGTCGGTCACTTCGCCGTCGGCGCCCACGAACAGGGTGATCTTGGCGTGGCCTTCTATCCGTGTTACCGGCTCGATGACTATTTCGCTCATGGATGTGGCTCCCTCAACCGAACTTGGTCTCCGGCGCCGCCTCGTCGAGGCGGCCGTCGAGCACAGCAGATATGGCCTGGAATATCCGGTCGGCTGACGGAGGGCAGCCGGTGATGTAGACGTCCACCGGGACACAGGCGTGCACGGGGAGCGACTCTGGCAACAACGGCGGGAGGCCAACCTTGGGGACCTGCAGGTTTAATGTCGCGTTCTGGAGGTAGGCCCGCTCGAGCGCCGGGCCGGGGCCGAACGAGTTGCGCATGCCGGGGACATTGGTCGTGATGGCGCAGTCGCCGAGAGAAACGAGGGTACGAGTCCTCTCGCGCACGATGAGGAGCCTGCGGAGGTCTTCGGCCGAGCCGACGGCGCCCTCGACCAGGGTTACGTCAACTCCCTCGGGGAACTCTTTCGCGTCGACGAGCGCGCCGTAAACGAGGTCGGCACGCCCGACCAGGTCCAAAAGGCGCTCGTCGATGTCCAGGAAGGACATATGGCACCCCGAGCAGCCGTCCAGCCAGATGGTGGCCAGGCGGGGCTTGGCCTGTTGTGCGCTCATCCAGTCCTCCCGTGAGCCTTGACGAGGTACGGCAGGTACGGTCTGCGTGCTTTGGGCTCCGAGACCGAACGGCCCTTTTCGGACAGGGCGCCGGTCGGGCACACCTGGACGCATTTACCGCAGCTCGTACAAGTTGGAGAACTGCCCCACGGCGTGCCGAGGTCGCTCACGAGACGAGACCCCACCCCTCGCCCCCTTATGTCCCAAGTGTGCGCACCCTCGATCTCGTCGCAGACCCTCACGCAGCGGGTGCAAAGTATGCACCGGTTTTGGTCGAGGACGAAGCGCTCGTGCGTTGCGTCGACTTCCAGCTCCGGGTGGAGCGCCGGCAGCGAGAAATGGTTCAGTGAAAGCGCCCTGGCGTGAGACTGGAGCTCGCAGTTGTTGTTTGCCACGCACACCGAGCAGACGTGGTTGCGCTCGACGAAGAAAAGCTCGATGATGTTGCGCCTGTAAGCGACGAGGCGTTCGGAGGTCGTCGTGACCTTCATCCCCTCCTCGACCTTCGTCGTGCAAGAAGGCAAAAGCTTGGGGCTGCCTTCGAGCTCGACCACGCACAGGCGGCAGGCCCCGACGTCGCTCAGGCCCTCGAGGTGGCACAGGGTCGGGATACGGATGCCGCTCTCTCGTGCCGCAGACAAGATGCTCTGGTCGGAGCTCGCGGCCACGTCCTTGCCGTCGATAACGAGTGTCCTTACCTCGCTCATGGCGGCCCACCCTCGCTCGTACCAAGGGCCGCAGTATGCCCGCCTCCTGCGCCCGCAGTGGCGAACGAGGGTGGCATGGCCCCGATATCCTCGTCGCCGATCTGGCAGACGCCCGCCGGGCAGGTGCGATCGTCGATGTGAGCCAGGTACTCGTCACGGAAGTAGCGCAGGGTCGAAAAAACCGGGTTCGGTGCGCCCTGGCCGAGGCCGCAAAGGCTCGTCGCCTTGACCATGCCGGCGAGAGACTCCAGCTGCGCGAGCTGGGCGCGGCTGCCCCGCCCGGTCGAAATCCGATCGAGGAGCCTGTACATTTCCTCCGTCCCTGCACGGCACGGGAGGCACTTGCCACATGACTCCTCCCGGCAGAAGTCCATGAAAAACTTGGCCACGTCGACCATGCAAGTCTTGTCGTCCATGACGATCATGCCTCCCGAGCCCATGATCGAGCCTGCGGCGGCGAGGGTTTCGTAATCGACCGGCATGTCGATCAGTGCCTCGGGTATGCACCCTCCCGAAGGCCCGCCCGTCTGCACCGCCTTGAAACGGCGCTCACCTGCGAGCCCACCGCCTATGTCGAAGACGATCTGGCGCAACGTGAGGCCCATCGGCACCTCGATGAGGCCGGTGTTCTTGACCGCGCCCGCAAGCGCGAAGACCTTGGTGCCTTTGGAGTGCTCGGTGCCGATCGAGCTCAGCCAGGCACCTCCGCGGTCGACCACCTGGGGCACGTTCGCAAAGGTCTCGACGTTGTTTATGAGGGTGGGCAAACCCCAAAGCCCGGCCGCTGCAGGGTAGGGCGGGCGAGGCCTGGGTGAGCCCCGGCCGCCCTCTATCGACGCAATGAGCGCCGTCTCCTCCCCGCAAACAAACGCGCCGGCGCCGATGCGGACCTCGACGAGGAACTCGAAGCGCGTCCCGGCGACCTCGCGCCCGAGGTAACCGTCCCTCTCCGCCTGGCGTACCGCGCTCGTGAGGCGCTTGACGGCAAGGGGGTACTCGGCCCGCACGTATACGTACCCGCGGCTCGCCCCCACCGCGTAGCCGGCGATCGCCATCCCTTCGAGCACCTGCTGGGGGCAGCTCTCGAGGACGCTGCGGTCCATGAACGCACCGGGGTCGCCCTCGTCCGCATTGCAAACGACGAACCTGCCTCCCGCGCCTGCGGACTTGGCCACAGTCCTCCACTTGAGGCCGGTCGGGTAGCCCGCACCTCCCCGCCCGCGCAGCCCGCTCGCCACGACTTCGGCTATGACCTCATCGGGCGTCATCTCGGTAACCGCTTTGGTGAGCGCCCGGTACCCGCCCGAGGCCACGTAGTCGCCGAGGCTCTCGGGGTCGACCTTGCCGCACCGCTCGAGGACAACCTTCACCTGGTGCGCGAAGAACGGGTCGTCGGCGACCGAACGGCCGCCGGCTGCCTCGCCGAGCGGGGCCTTACCTGCCAAAGTCGCCAGGACCTGAGCGGACTTTTGGGGCTCGTCGGGTGAGACGTAGTCGAACAAACGGCACTCTTCGGGCACTTCCACGAGCGGCCCGGCGGCGCACAGCCCGAGGCAACCGACACGCCTCACCGCGACATCGCCGAAGCCCTCAGCCCTGACCTGATCGCAAAGCTGCTCGAAAAGGCGGTCGGATCCCATGGAAAGGCAACCCGCCGCCTGGCACACGTTCGCCGATACCCGGACCGGGCCGTCGGGCAGCACCGGTTCGGCTTGGCGGCGGCGCCGTCGAGCTGTTGCGCCCTCTTCGGGCGATCCCGGGGCCGTCACAATTCCTCCAGTAGGCGAACCAGATCAGACGGTGCCACCCTGCCTTTGACCTCCCCGTCGACCACCACGGCCGGTGCCATGCTGCACGCACCTAGGCAGCGTGCCTTGAGGACCGAAACCCGGCCATCTGCCGTGGTCGTACCGGCACGTGCCCCCAACTCGCGCTCGACGGCATCGAGCAAGGATTTGGCGCCATTTATGTAGCAGGCGGTGCCCGAGCAGACAACACAGGTGTGCAGCCCTTGCGGTTTGAGGGTGAAGTACGAATAAAAAGTCGCTACGCCGTAGACCTTGCTCGGTGGCACCCCAAGGTTGTCGCCCACGTAACCCAACGTGTCGTCGTCAAGGTAGCCAAAGAGCTCCTGCGCGGTGTGAAGCGCTTCGATGAGCCCGTCGGGCCGGTAACCCAACCGCCGCATCCTGATGTCCACTTGGCGCCAGCGCTTGTCGTCGTTGGGAGCCGGTCGCCCGACCCCGCTCCGTGCGGCAACCGCGTCCAAAGCCAACTCGTCCTCCTCGGATCCAGCCAAGAGCCTATCCCTCAGCTAAGTAGCCGTTCGAGAAAGAGCCGTGGGGCCGAAGGTCCTCTCGATTGGAGCCGCTCGGCCCGAGGCGCTCGCGTGGCCGGCCTTTAGGGTGTACTTAGGCTTACCTCACTCCGGAGAGACCAATTGCCCCCTGCCCCAGGCCTGACGTACCGCAGCGACGCGCTGCCGGCCCCGTTGGCACGGCCGTTCCCAAGGAAATTGGCCCTGGCGACAACGCTTGCCGTCGTCGGCCCCGGGTTGATGGTGATGCTCGCGGACACCGACGCAGGCAGCGTTGTGACAGCGGCACAATCGGGGGCTGCGTGGGGTTATTCGCTCCTGCCCCTCGAGGTAGCCCTCGTGCCGGTCCTTTACCTCGTGATGGAGTTGACGGTCCGATTGGGGATCGCGACCGGGAAAGGGCACGCGTCTCTCATAAAAGAGTGCTTCGGGCGCAAATGGGCCGTCTTTTCGGTGGCGACGCTCGTCGTGAGCACGACGGGCGCCATGGTCACCGAGCTCGCCGGGCTAGCCGGAGTGGGCGCGATGGTCGGCATCCCGCCGGGCGTCGTCGTAGTGGGAGCGGTGTGCTTCCTCGGCACGGTCGTCCTGTCCGGGAGCTACCGCAGAGTCGAACGGATAGGCCTTGCGCTCGGGTTGTTCGAGCTCGCTTTCCTGGTGGCCGCGCTACGGGCGCACCCCGCCCTGCACTCGATCGCCGGCAGTTTCGGGTCCGTCGGGCCACTGGCGCAGCCAGGCTACCTTGCGATCGTCGCCGCCAACGTCGGAGCGGTGATCATGCCCTGGATGATCTTCTACCAGCAGTCGGCGGTCGTCGACAAAGGACTGCAAGTCAAACAGCTGAAACTGGCGCGTGCAGACACAGCTATCGGGGCAGCGGTCACCCAGCTCGTGATGATCGCCGTCCTGGTGGCGGCAGCGGTCGCGCTCGGAGACGGCGGCCGGCACCGTTCCGGGACATACGGGACGGGCGCTCTTCGGGACGTCCAAACGATCTCGGCCGCCCTGGTCCCTTCGCTCGGCGTCACAGCCGGGCGGCTGGCCTTTGCGCTCGGCTTGGCCGGGGCGGCACTGGTGGCGGCCCTCGTCGTAAGCCTCGCCGCTGCCTGGGCGTTCGCAGAGGCTTCGG
>Ga0335072_10016767_pt1 | contig 10377 bp, 7 predicted proteins | sample Lox_Sample_21_FD_206725 | JGI IMG/M metagenome (GOLD analysis project Ga0335072, IMG submission 206725) | Soil microbial communities from Loxahatchee National Wildlife Refuge, Florida, United States - Lox_Sample_2.1 | ecosystem: Environmental > Terrestrial > Soil > Wetlands | place: USA: Florida... | reverse complement strand
CACTCGAGTAGCCAGAGTAACGAGTCTCGGCATGTTGACGGCTGCAATCGCCCACGAAGTCAACCAGCCCCTCTCCGGCATAATCACGAATGCCAGCACCTGCTTGCGGATGCTTTCTGCGGATCCCCCAAATATCGATGGCGCGCGGGAAACTGTCCGGCGCACGATTCGCGACGGCAATCGGGCCTCAGACGTAATCACGCGATTGCGAACGCTTTACTGCAAGAAAGAGCCGGTTCTTGAATCGATGGACCTGAATGAAGCGGCTCGAGAGGTGGCGGCGTTGTCGTCGACTGAGATCCAGAGGAACGGCGTGACTCTCCGGCAAGAATTAGCGGATGACCTCCCCCCGGCGCTCGGTGATCGCGTCCAGCTTCAGCAGGTCATCTTGAACTTGCTTCGAAACGCAGTCGACGCAATGAGCGCAATCGACGACCGCCCGAGAGAGCTGCTTATTAGAACGGAACGGGACGAGGATCATCAACTGAGACTGAGCGTGAAAGATTCCGGAGTCGGTCTCGCGCCCGAAGCTGCGGAGAAGATCTTCGAAGCGTTTTACACGACCAAAACGGACGGTATGGGAATCGGACTCTCCATCAGCCGCTCGATCATTGAGACTCATCAGGGACGTCTCCGGGCAACACGCAACGAGGGGCCGGGATCTACATTTTCATTTTCGATCCCTTGTTGGCGCGAGGATCTGGCGAACCCGGAAACTCGTGTCAAACGAGCCGATACATCGACGGGTCCCGCATAATACGGTTCCATCGATCACAATCAGCTCAGAGGCAGTACCAAAGTACAATGGACGGCCCTCATCAAATGGCGCATTCTCTCTGTCATGGGACTCCCGAAGGCTAGCACCGCAAGCGAGCGTCCGATTCTGGCCGTGGTTGATGATGATGAGTCGGTGCGCGAGTCGCTACCTGATCTGCTTAGGGAATTCGGTTTTGCAGCCCGAGCTTTTTCGTCAGCAGAGGAATTTCTCTCATCGGGTTGTGTCGATGAGACTAGCTGTTTGATTCTCGACGTAGCTATGCCGGGCATGACGGGACCGGAATGTCAGCAGGAGCTAAAGCGTCGTGGAAAAGAGACCCCGATCATATTCATTACCGGTCGAAAAGATGAGACGATTCGTGCCCGCGTGCTCAAGCAAGGGGCAGCTGGGTTTCTACTCAAACCATTCAGTGACACAGCCCTGCTTGCAGCCATCAAGGCAGCGCTGCAAGTCAACTGAGGTTCCGCCAGCCGAACCTGCGGGAGGAATGCAATTCACACTGCTAAAACTGGCTGCCAAGCTTGGAGTACCTCGCCAAAGCTCTGTTGTTGCCCCTCGCCAACAATCCTAATCATACGAAGCTATTAGTTTGGCAGCCGAACGGATGGTTCCTATCCGGACAGGATCACCTTCGATCAGAGCCAACACGTTTCGGCTGGCCATTTACGGCCAATTTTCCAGTTGCCGATGATGCACCCACCTATGGGCCATTCAAACTTGCCATCACTACCGCTAATCCGCAACTAAGTTCGGAGTTTTTCTATTGCAGTGTTGCGTTTCTCGCGATAAGCTCCCCGCATTCCCCATCGTTAGCAGTCCGGGTCCCAGGGCCGGAAAGTCCAGCTTAATCACGGCGGTTCAGCATGTTCTTCTTGCTTACATATGCAGCTGCCATACTGCTGGCCGACCAAAGCAGCAAGTGGGCGGCACAGAAGCGGCTCTCCGAACCCTTTAGCTTGGGTCCCTTTCGACTTATCGAGGTCCGTCACTGCGCGCGGTTTTATCAACCAACCCTCTGCCGGAGTGCAATGCTCTTGATCTGGTGCCTGGCATTGCTTTCCGCCGCATGGCTGCATCGCGCGGGTTTGGACCTTCAGAGCCCGCTTGCTGTGCTCGGCGTGGGATGCGCGCTGGGTGGAGCAGCCGGAAATCTGACTGACATCTTCCGGCAGCAGTACATCGTCGATTTCATCGACCTCCGCTGGTGGCCGGTTTTCAACCTCGCGGACGTTGCCATCGTCGCCGGTTTAGCGCTTGCTTTCCTGAGGTAAGGAGCAGCCATGCGTCGTGTGCTTTTTCGTTGGCGAGGTTTGACGGTCTGGAGCTACCCCGCTCTGCTGTACGTCGGCCTGCTTTGTGGAGTTCTGGCGGCCATGATAGCGGCCCGTGCTGCAGGGATTTCTCCTCTTCGCACCTACGTCGCAACTATCCTGCTTCTCATTCCGGCGCTCGCGGGTGCGAGGCTGCTGTGGATTGCGAGCCATTGGACCTACTGTCGCACCCACCCGCGCGATATCTGGAACCGCCGCCAGGGCGGCTTCATGATGTACGGCGGACTTCCTTTTGCGCTGCTGGTTTCCATCCCATTGCTTCGCGCGCTGCGCCTCAACTTCGGCACGTTCTGGGACGTTAGCACGTACACGATTCTGGTCGGCATGATGTTTACTCGCGTCGGATGCCTGCTCAATGGCTGCTGCTCGGGACGACACACTTCAAGCTGGATCGGTCTCAACCTTCCTAATCACGAAGGAATCCGCGAGAAGCGAATTCCTAACCAGTTGCTGGAAGGACTTTGTGCTGCCGGATTGCTGACGCTAGTTACTGCAATCTGGGGACGAACGCCCTTTCCCGGAGCTGTATTCCTGGTTGTGGTGCTGGGCTACTCCGGGACGAGATTTGCAATGGAATTTCTGCGCGATCGCGAGCCGCACGTCGCACGGTTCACCGTCGGTCACGGTGCCGCAAGCGCCGCGCTGCTCGCGTCGGTCATTATTCTGGCGCTGCGCTGGCCACGATAGCCGAACAGCCTGCCTGAGTGAAAGCTGCGCAGGCGACGAATTTCTGTCTCAAGGGGTGAGGTCATGGCAAATATTCTGACGGGCGACTTCGACGTGGTAGCTGAGTTCGCGTTACCTGCCATCAACCGGGTACTGGCCGCGATGCATCAATGCCAGCGCATGCCGCACTCCGTTTCGCTGCTGGTTAACGATAATCCTCCACCTTGGCATAGATTCCCCATACCAGTGGTCACGAGCTTTACGGACGGTTTTGGCGATCCGGTCGTGAATCAGCAGCAGATCGCCGGCTTCGTGGGCGTTGCGGCGCCGGCGTCTGCCGCCTCCATCGTGCGCGGCGGGGGCGGAATTGTGAATCCGATTGGCGGCGGCCTGATCAACCCGCCGGTGATCGAGCCCAGCCACATCCAGGGAAGGGCACAACTGCAATTGTTCCCGCCGACCATCGACGTACCCGATGCCACCGGAACCAACCTCAGCGTCACCATGAATTTGATGGCGCGGTACTTCCCAGATGCCAACACCGCGCCGCTCGCCGAATTCATCCGCGGCAACCTGACGGTCACCGCTCCGGTGAATCAGATCAGCTCACTGGTGGGGAACGTCATACAGTTTGATTTCAACGCTGACACGGCGCAGGTAAATTTTGCGCCTACCTACAGCAACGCAGCGCTCAGCGCCGACGACCTCGCGGGTATCGATCTGCTGGTCCAGAATGCGCTGAGAACCAGCGTGCTGCCGTCCAGCGCAAATCTGCCGAGCGGTATTTCGGCACTACAGTTCAAGGCTCTGCAAGGCCCGCCCAAGGCGCTGGCCGTGCTGCTGAACCTGAGTCAGCACAGCTCGAGCTGGAGCAGCGTCAGCAATGTTTTCCTGAATGCCGGAGACGACTTTGCCTTCGCCGTCGGAAGCGACTTCATCATCGCGTCCCTACAGTCGCTAGCGAACAGCATCCTCAGCCAGGACTTGTCGAGTTCCGGCATCAAGCTGAAGAACGCCAGCTTCGATCTTCAGACGGGAAAGATCGTCGTCACCATCAACGGACACGCCGACACTTCGGTCGGAGGTACCGACTTTACCGCAACCCTGGACTTCTCGCTCAGGACGGTGGGGCCCTCTGTTTATCTTGTTCCCGGCGGTGTCTCTCTGGGAAACCTGAGCAATCCGATCGTGAACATTATCAACTGGATTACGGGCGACGGGACGAGCGAAGTCACCAAGGCGCGTAATCAGGCCCTGACCGCCAGCGGCGCCTACGCTACCGTCACCAATATGTTCAACGTAAATTCCAGCCTCGGGAGTTTTCTCAACACGCTATTGAACCCCGATTTCGGCAACGGGCCGCCACCGGGCCAGAGCATCTTTCTCACCTATACGGGAGTTGACATCCAGCCGGCCGGAATCATCGCGCGCGGTTCATTGTGGCTGCTATTTGTCTGGCCCGCGCCGTATGTCGAGTTCGAGCAGATTCCTTCGGCCGCGCCAAGTCGCCCTCCGATCGGCGGTGTCGTCGGCACGCTCGGCTCAGGGCCGGACTATTCGGCGTTCAAGAGCTGGATCCCCGGCGGCACCATCGATCAGTATGTCTGGAGCACGAGCGTAAACAACCAGCTCTATCCCTTCGGTGTCGATCCCGACAAGTTCGTCCTGTTGAGCTCCGGTACCACGCTGACCGAGGAACAGGACATCGCGGTGACGCGGCCGCCCGGCGAGACCGGTGGCTCGTTGCCGCCCTATCAGCCGCTGTGTCTCACGGTTCAGGGCACGCGACTGTCTTCGCAAGGAGCGGTCGTTTCGCAATTCGTGACCGGAAACGTGTGCGGATACACGACCACGCCGGTGCTTCCGCCGCCTGGCCTTAATGTGCAGTCCGGCCGTCTGACGAACGCGCCCGTGCTGGCGATGACTCGCCGTGGGCCACAAGGCCAAGTCGTGGTGACCGGATACGCCTCAGCGCAGGCGGGCGGGCCAGGCGCGGCCAACCCCAACCTCATCGTTCACTTCGGCGACAGCCAATCGGCCGCGGAGTTGAACGTGATCACGCGTGCCTTGCAGAAGAGCAAACGACCGCACAGTCCCGCGCTGGTCCTTGCAGCGCTGCCATCGGCACAGCTCAGCAAAGCCTCGTTTACCAACGGCGTGATCTACGCCGACGATCGCAACGGCGCCTGGGCTTCGCAGTTTGGTCTGCAGAATCCGCACCGGCCACTTACGATCCTTGTCGATCCCAAAGGGAAAGTCACCTGGAAGCACGAAGGCGCGCTGCACGAAGAGACCCTTGTAGCAACGCTCTCCAAGCATCTGGTGGACGTCCATAACGTCCCTGTCTACATGGCGGGCGTGAACGTCAGGATCAGCCATCCTGCTCCCAACTTCCTCTTCGAATACACGCCGGGACGAGAAATGACGCTGAGCAAGGTCAAGGGCAGTGCGGTGGTGCTGGTGTTCTGGCGGAGTTCGATCGAGCCCAGCATTCAAGCTGTTCTCGATTTGCAGAAGGCTGCCACTAGTAACGGGCAGGTGGTGCTGGCGGTCAACGACGGAGAAAGTCCTGAAGTAGCGCGCGCGGCCGCTGCCGCGAGCGGCTTCACGGCGACCGTCGTGACCGATCCGGAGCGGGAAATTGCGCTGGCCTACGGCGTGGATCTCTGGCCGACCATTGTTGCCGTCGACGCCACCGGGAATGTCGCGGGAGTTAAGTATGGCCATCACGCCGGAGAACATGCGGAATCCGTGGCGCAAACAACGACCGCCGGACAGTAGAGCGCTTGGAGCAAGGGCGCCTGGGAGAATTTTATAAATGCTCTTGTTCCGGTTCCGGGTACCAGGTGCATTCGGCTGTAGGTGTATGCGAAAGGAGCTTCGATGACCGCCCTTCTAATTGTGCTGACGCCGCTCTTGCTGTTGGCGATCGTTTCGTTGTTTGGATTTGTGGGATGCAGGTTCCAGCCTGGCGCGGCTTCGAATTCATACTCTCCAGTTGTACAAGCGGCAGGTGCAAAAGCGCCTACTGTCAGCGCCCTGTTAGATGTTGAGGGAGCACAACTACTGGTAGCGACCGTGCAATGGGGAGGATCCGGCACGCCACAATTCAGCGCTCAAGTCGGCAGTGGAGCTACAGTGCAATGTAATTTCGCGCCTGCCAGCGAAGTGAACGGTGGAAATCCGTTCAGCTGGAATGGTATCAATATCCAGGTATTCACCGGGCAAGTTCCCGCTAACGTTGACGTGTTGGTAGTGACGGTTACGTTGCCGAGCCAGGACCCGTCGCCGGTGCAATGGAGCCTTTGCATTTGGCCTTATATGACCAGCTCGCAGACGCTGTATGGTGCCGTGAATACCGACCTGCACGCCACATTCGTGGGCACGCCTCTGAGCCTTCAGACCCCCTCCGCCGTTAGCGTCAAAACCGGCGACGCTCTGTACGCGGTGGCCTTCGCCGCCGACCCTCCTGCTACCGCCGCCGGCCAGGTAGCTTTTCCCGGCACCAACAAGCTAGCCGCTCCCTCGGGATTTACTACCGCCGCCGACAATAGCAACGATCCTATTCTGGAAGGCCTAGTTGCGACTGCTAACACGGGTCCGGTGACTGCGCAGGTCACCGACACCAACACCAACACCAACATCAAGCCACTCGGCTTTGTGCTGGCTTTCGGAGTCACCATCAGCTAGCTGTTGGCACGTCTATTGATCATGGCTCGCCTGTAGCAGGCGCTGGTCATTCTGAGCCGGCGCCGGTGTGGCCCGGCACGCCCATCAACGAGCGCAACAGCCCGACCTCGGATTCGATAGCCGTCTTTAGGCTGGGCTCCATGTCGGGCGCGAAGAACGGCGAATGATTCGACGGCAGGCTTTCGCCTTTCGCACGTGCTTCGGCGAACTGCTGCGGATTGGCGACTCCCAACTGATAGTAGAACGACGGCACTCCAGCGAGCTCGTACTCCGAATAGTCTTCCGAGGTCATCACCGGGGGAAGCGTAACTACGTTGCCCGCGCCCAATGTCTGCCGCAGCACCGGCGCAAGCTGATCCGACAGCCTGGGATCGTTGTACATGGCATCGGCGCCATCGCTCACTTCCACTAGCGGAGCCTTCGGCGCTCCGGCCGCTTCGGCTTCCGCCTTGGTCACGCGCTCGATCGACGCCAGCAAATGCTTGCGCACCTCCGGCGAAAGGGAGCGCACGGTGAGCCCGAGGCGAACTTCATCGGGGATGATGTTGTTCTTTGTCCCACCCTGAATGTAGCCGACGGTAATCACCGCCGCGTCACCGGGCTTGATCTCGCGCGAGACGATGGTTTGCAAGCTCAGAATTGTTCGGGCGGCAATGACGATAGGATCAATCGCGGTCTCGGGTCTGGCGCCGTGCCCGCCACGGCCGTAGATCGTGATGTTGACGCTATCGGCGTTGGACGACATGTAGCCCGGAGTGATGCCGACTTTGCCTGCGGGCAGGTCGTTAGTGGTATGCAGTGCGATGCCGATCGAGGGCTTAGGAAAGCGCGTAAACAGGCCATCGGCGAGCATCATCTTGGCGCCGCCCACGCGTTCTTCGGCGGGCTGGCCAATCAGCATCAGCGTGCCGCGCCACTGGTCGTTGGTCTTGGCCATGATCTCGGCTGTGCCGACCAGCGCCGCCATGTGAATGTCGTGTCCGCAGGCGTGCATCACGGGAACCTCGTGCCCGTCGTCGTCTTTGGTGGTGACGTGGCTTGCATAGGCGAGGCCAGTCTTCTCCGGCACAGGGAGCGCGTCGAGTTCGGTGCGCAGCATGATGACCGGCCCGGTCCCGTTGCGCAGAATGGCGACTACACCGTTGCCCCCAACGTGCTCAGTAACCTGATAACCGAGCCGGTGCAACTGCTCCGCCAGCTTGGCCGCCGTGTTTACTTCGTGCAGAGAGAGCTCGGGATGCTCATGCAGATCCACGTAGATCGCTTGCACCTGCGGGTATACAGATTGAACCTCGGCAGGGAGCGAGCCAGACGACGAACCTTGGGCAACGACGGACGCCGTTGCAAAGAGAAAGAAGGATGCGCTAACTGCGAAGCGTTTCATGTTTGCCCACCCGCACCTACGAACCAGACGGTCGAGACTTCGAATCTCTCAGGGTGCCCCAGTCTATTCGACACAGCCCATAAGCAACAAACCCGGCAGCTATCAGCCAGCCTCCAAACACCAGTCCGTTGATGCCGAAGATTTGTTCTTCCTCGCTATGCAGGATGGAAAAGGCCAGCAGCAGCGTGGGCAAGACACCTACGGCAATGACACCCCACAGTCCTCCGGGCACCCGGAACGGCCGGGGAAGCGAAGGCTCGGTGATACGCAGCACGACGAGCGCGATAAACTCCAACAACAGGCTCGCGCCATAAATCAGAATGTCGAGCGTGACCAGCCGCTCGAATCCCAGGCCGAGACACAGCGCCCATGCCGTAGCGAGGATCATGATCGAGACCCAGGGCGCGTTGCGCCGGTTACGACGAGCAAAGGCCTTGGGCAGCATGCCGTCCAGCGCCATTGCATAGGGAAGCCGCGAATAGCTGAGCACCAGCGCATTGAACATGCCGAAGGCGCTCATCATGCCGCCCAGCACCAACCACAGGCGCAACCACCGTCCGCCCAGCAGCCCCGCAATCTCCGCCCATGAACCCGTCTCCCACGTTGTAGGACTGAGGTGCGTAAGGCTGACGGCGGCGACGGGAAGGATGTAGGAGACGGCCACCAGCATCACCGCGGACAACATGGCGCGCGCGTACGTGCGCTGGGGATGCGCGACCTCACCGGCAATCGTCGACGCATTGTCCCAGCCCATATAGTTCCACATCGCGATCATCAAGCCTCCAACCATGCCGACGTGCGAGACGGTCGGCGTGGCCGCGACCTGCGCCAGCGCTCCATGTTTGAACGGCGCCAGCACAATCATGATGGCGAACGGAGCCGATAAAAGACCAAACAGCCAGATGGACGTGATGGAGACGACTTCGATGCCCGCCAGATTCAGTCCCGCGCAAACCGCAACTACCGCGACTCCCAGCGCCACGCCACGGTGTCCCGAACCCAACCACGGATAAAGTTGGGCCAGGTAAAGGACGAACAGCGTGGGATAGATGGCCATATCGAAGACGCTGGCAACCAGCGAGAGCCACGCCTCCTGAAAGCCCCAGCAATCACCCATTGCGCGCCGTACCCACACGTAGAAGCCGCCTTCCTGTGGCAATGCGCTGGCCAGCTCGCCAATCATCAGGGCCGTCGGCAAGCTCCACAGTACCGGCGTCAGCAATAGAATAAGAATGGCTCGACCGTAGCCGGCGCCGTGCACGATGTCCTCGGTGCCGTAGGCGCCCCCGGACACCATGAAGAAGGTAGCGATCACTAGCGGCCAAAGAGTCAGCTTGGTCGAGCGGTGTCGCGCGACAGCAGAGCGAGCCATCGGATTCGAGGCGTTCGGTGTGGGGAGCCGGGGCACGAGCAGTTAGTTTACGTCACGTCTCCGAGAAAACGGCTCGAGCCGCGACTTCGGTTAACCGGGTGATGTGACTCAGTGGCTATCCGTGTATCCCACCAATGGACACGAAGTGGTGGCACGAGCAGGAAAATAGCGCTCTATCATGGTGCCACTGTAGTGCTGAATTAAACTTTTTACTTCCCCTCGCGGTGAATTCGCTTTTCTAAATTCAGAATCGGTGTACTCTCGTACCACTCCCAGTTTCTGTGAAAGGAAACGTAAGCGCCACTTACGTTATCGGTAGTATGGACCCTCATCCTTTTCAGCCGGCCGATGTCGAGGCGGCTCTCGGTCAGCGGTATATCGTCAGTTCGGAAATTGCCGTTGGTGGCCAGGGGGCAGTTTTCGGGGCGACCAGAATTTCCCAGCCCGACGGTTCACCCGCGAATGACCTTGTCGCTTTGAAGTTGAACCTGCATCGCAACCAGGATATTCGCGTTCAACGCGAGATCACTGCGATGGAGAACATCTCTCATCCCAACCTCGCCCGGCTGATTGAACATGGCAACTGTGAAGTGGGCGGCAAACCGACGCGATACGTCAGCTGGGAATTCATCGAGGGACAAACCCTAAGCGAAAAGCTGAAAAGCGGACATCTTCTGGAATCGGAAGTTCTTGCGATCGGACGCGATGTCCTGGCGGCCATCGCGGAGATTTGGTCCCGGCGCATTGTTCACGGTGATATCAAGCCGTCGAACATCATGCTGCGCGACTCCGGCGGCGCCGTCCTCATCGATCTCGGTGCGGCCCGGCACTTGGAGCAGGACAATTCCCCAGCGGCACGCAAGCCTTTCGGTACGCCCGGTTATCTTTCGCCAGAGCAGGCCCGCGGAACGCGGACGTTGTCTTGCGCTTCCGACATCTTTTCGCTTGGCATCGTCATGCTGCAGTGCTTGATCGGACGCCACCCGACAGATTACAGCCAAAACGCTCTGGCAGAGGGACTGCGAGCGAGCTCCGGTAGACTTCCCGTATGTGTGGGATTGGTGACCGCTCTGGATAAGATGCTGTCGGCCAGTCCGACCTTCCGGCCGTCTCCTGCGGGTTTGAGCGTGCATTTCCAACGCTTGCAGCGAAATAT
>Ga0335072_10016766_pt1 | contig 10378 bp, 10 predicted proteins | sample Lox_Sample_21_FD_206725 | JGI IMG/M metagenome (GOLD analysis project Ga0335072, IMG submission 206725) | Soil microbial communities from Loxahatchee National Wildlife Refuge, Florida, United States - Lox_Sample_2.1 | ecosystem: Environmental > Terrestrial > Soil > Wetlands | place: USA... | reverse complement strand
CTGCGCGACGACACGCAGGAGGTGGCGCGCGAGTACGGCGCCACGGTCACGCCGGACGTGTTCGTGCTCGACGCCGAGGGCAGGCTGCGCTACCGCGGCGCGCCCGACGCCGACTACGACAACCCGCGGGAGCAGGCCGAGTGGCTGCGCGAGGCCCTTGACGCGGTCCTGGACGGCTCGATCCTGGCGCGGCCGGAGACCAAGCCGGTTGGCTGCTCGATCAAGTGGAAGCCGTAGCGCAGCGGCTCTAGCGCCCGTTCACGCGACGTAGCCGTTGGGCGGGTCGAGTGGCAAACCCGCCGCGGCCCAGTCGAGCAAGCCGCCCAGCATGTTGTGCGCATCGAACCCGGCGCCGCGGAACGCCTCGGTGGCCATCGCCGATCGGCTGCCGCTGCGGCAGTAGAAGACGACCGGACGGTCGCGGTCGATGCTGTCGACCTGGGCGGCGAGCTGCGAGAGCTCGATGAAGTGGTCGCCGGCGATCCGGCCGGCCTCGTGCTCCTCGGGCTGTCGCACATCGATCAGCTGAATGTCGCCTTGCGCGAGCAGGTCGGCCACCTGCTGCGGGGTGTAATCGTCCATCCCCTGGAGGCTAGTGGCTCAGAGAGACTGCACGAGCTTGTACGCTGCCGCTCGGGATGGGCTTCTTTGCACGTGGCGGAGGGCCGGACGGCGAGCAGCAGTCGGGGGAGCTGGCGCGGATCGAGGGCGGAGGGATTCCGAGCCGCGCCGAGGAGCGGCTGAAAGCACTCGGCACGGGCGGCTCGTTGTTCACGAGCGGACTGTCGGTGAAGGAGTTCGCACTGCTGGATCGCATGGGCCCCCAACCGCTCGCCCAAGTGATGGGCGCGAGCGTGGTGCGGACCGGATGGCAGTACCTGCCGGCGCTCGAGCCGACGCAGACAATCGTGACGAGCGCCATGGGGCGGGGCTACGCCGTCGGCGCGAGCGGCTACGCGCTCAACAACCGCTACGGAGCCCCCTCAATGGGCCAGGTCCGCAACTACAAATGGCGCTGGAGCGTCGTATGCGAGCTACAGACACTGAGCGACGCGTGGAACCTGGCGCGTCGTCGCGCGCTCGACCGGCTGGCCGAGGAGGCCCTCCACGTCGGCGCCGATGCCGTGGTCGGCGTCCACCTCCAGCGCTCCGACCACGACCTGGCGAGGGGCACGATCGATTACGTGGTGAGCGGAACGGCGATCCGAATACCGGGCTCGGACGGAACCTCCTGGCCGGTCCTGAGCGACGTCTCGGTCCAGGACTACTGGCGGCTGCACAGCGCCGGGCGTGAACCGGCGGGCTTCCTGGCTACCACCTCCGTGTGGTTCGCCGCGCCGTCGCGCGCGACGCGACTGCGGCGACGGCGCCAACCAACTCAGAACCTCGAGCTCGAGGAGCTGAGCCGCGCCTTCAACGCCGCGCGGGAGACGGTGCGCGCCAGGCTCCAGGGTCAGGTATCGGACGCTCGCGCCGAGGGAGCGGTCGGGGTCGAGTTCTCCCACCAGGTGGAGCGGGACAAGTTCGCGGTGGCGTCGGCGTTCAGCGAGACGCGACGTGGCTGGCATCGCGGCGCGCTTGGGATCCCCTACCGAGTAACCGGGCGGAGCGACGTCGAGCGCCGAGGTTGGGTGATCACCATGCACGCCGCGGGCACGGCGATCCGTCACGGCGCCGGTGCGCCGATGCCGCCGATCAAAACCCAGATACACATGTAGCTATACGTAGAGGTGTATGTATGAGCGAGTACAACGCGCAGTCCGTTGAGGGGATTCCCGAGTCGGGCGTCGAGCGGCTCGAGCAGAACCGCCAGGGCCTCTACACCTCGGACCTGACAGTCAACGAGTTCATGCTCGTTACCGAGGCCGGGTTCGACCCCGTCGGGCTGGTCGTGGGCAGCTCGATCTTCCACATCGGGATCCAGGTCGCCGGGCCGACGACGAGCCGCGAGCTCGACACGCTCTCGCAGGCCATGTACAGCGCGCGCCACCTCGCGATGACGCGGATGGAGGAGGAGGCCGACCAGCTCGGCGCCGACGGGATCGTCGGCGTGCGCCTCGACATCGGCCGCTACGACTGGGGACCGAACATGGCCGAGTTCATCGCGCTCGGCACCGCGGTCAAGCACCGCGACGGCGTGCTCCACCGCGCGCCGAACGGCCGACCGTTCCAGAGCGACCTGTCGGGCCAGGAGTTCTGGACGCTGCTGCGCACCGGGCACCGCCCGGTGGGGATGGTGATGGGCAGCTGCGTGTTCCACGTCGGCCGGCGCGGGCCGTTGCGCACGATCGCGCAGACCGGGCGCAACGTCGAGCTGCCCAACTACACCCAGGCGCTGTACGAGGCCCGCGAGCTGGCCATGCAGCGGATGCAGACCGAGGCGCAGGAGCTGCAGGCGGAGGGGATCGTCGGCGTCTCGCTGTCCGAGCGCAGCCACGGCTGGGGCAGCCACGTGATCGAGTTCTTCGCGCTCGGCACGGCGATCGTGCCGACTGAGAGCGGGGCGAAGATCGAGCCGCCGGTCACGGTGCTTGATCTGAACGACCCGCAGTAGCGCCGCGCAGCGTGCAAAACGAACGGGCCCCGCCCGGCCGCAGCCGAGCGGGGCATCTCGTCATTTGATCCGAACGGTGAGAGCTACTGCTTCACGCGCGCGGTATCGCGATTCCACCAGGGTGGCTGGGGCCCGTTCGTGGTCCAGCAGTTGACGCCGCTTGCATCGCACCACGTCTGCTCGGTGTTGAAGCTTCCGAGCCACGGGGTCGGCTGCTGCAGCGCCGTGCTGACCTTGCCCACGAAGCTGGCCGGGTCATCGACGTTGCCATAGCCGTTGTAGGCCGGCAGCTCCGGATACGGGAAGATCCGGATAGCGCGAGTAAGCGCCGTCGAGCTGGCGGCACCCAGCGCCGGGATGCTCAGCGTCTCGTCGCCGGTCGGCGTCCCGGTCGTGCTCACGACAACCGGCGTCGAGGGCGTCGGCGGTCCCGTGGCGGCCGCGTACTGATTCGAAGTCAGTGCATTCGGGGCATGTCCCGTCTCGGCCCAGCTGACCACGGAGGCGAGGCCCGGATACGTATCGGGTCCGTTGCCGCCGCAGTGGCCGACGCTCGGCAACAGGTAGTACCGGGCGAACTGCTGGGTGTTCCACAGGCCACCCATGGCCTTGACGACGGCCTGGTAGTAGGCGATCGAGCTGATCGTCGGGATCGACCAGTCGGCCTCACCCTGCCACAGGATCAGCTTTCCGCCGGCGTTCCGGAACGCGGATAGATCCGGATCGGTGGCGTCCCAGAACGGAGCGAGCTTCTCGATCTGCTCGAAGTAGGACTTCGTGAACACCTCATCGCTGACACCGTTCGTCCCGATGTCGACCCCGGATTGCGGGGTCCCGAAGGTGAAGTACTGCAGCCACGCCGTGATGAACGTCGCCGGCATGACCGTCCCTCCGGGCGTCAGCGGGATGTTGGCGCTCGTGCCGTTATTCCAGTTGAACTCGCTACCGAGCGGATACCCGCCGGGGTAGAGGTGCTGGCCCTGCGGATCGACCGGCCCGTCGTAGATTTTCTCCGCGGCGGCGATCTGCTGTGCCGTCAGACAATTCGTCGTCAGGGTTGCCGAGCATTCGACTGAGTCGAGGTTGAACTTCTGCTCGCAGGAGCGGTAGTCGAGCATCAGCCCGACCTGCGGATAGCACGCCTTCATCGCGGCGTTCAGGATGATGTTCGCGTCGGCCTGGTCCAGGATCGGGCTGTCGTCGGGGTTCAGATAGTTGCCGTCCTGGTAGTTGGCGGCATACGTGTACTCGTGCAGGACCGCGTTGAGCTCGGTCATGATCGAAGCGGGCGCGCCCGCGAGGATCCCGTTGAAATCGTGCGGGAAGCGCTGCGCCTCGGTCAGCGCCTGGTGCCCGCCCTGAGAGCAGCCGTCGAAGTAGGAGTAGATCGGGCGGTAGCCGTAGTAGGCCTGAGCCAGGCCCTTCACGACAACGGCCAGGTCGTGGTCGGACAGGTACGCGAAGTCGACCCGCTGTTCCGCGTTGGTGGACCACGCCGTCCCGTTGCCGCTGTGCCCCTCGTCCTGGGAGGCGACCACGAACCAGCCATTCTGCAGCGGCTGATAATCGGTCGTCTGCGGTGCGTTCAGGCCGATGTTGCCGCATAGGCCACCGCAGCCGATCTCGAGGTAGCGCCCACGCCAGGTCGAGACCGGGAGCAGCGCCTCGAAGCCGATGTACTGCTCGATATGGCCCGTCACCGCGCAATACTCGGGCGACCCGGCCGAAGCCGCCCCGACCTCGGTCGCGTCAATGGTGACGTTGAGCCCGCCGATCTGCTGCGTCTGGGCGAGTGCGGCACAGGAGATCTTGGCCGGCCGGACCGGCAACGACGCCATGCTCAGGGAGTCCGACACCGAGGGCGCTGAATTCCCGGACGCCGAGCCGGGCGCCCAGCCGTGAGACGAGTCCTGGCCGAACGCGGGGACCGCCAGAAGGATGCCGCAACACATGGCCACTGCCACCCCGAGCCCAAACGCCGGGACCACGCGGCGGCGACGGGCATGCCTCAGCGGCGCTGAGAAACGCATGATCGCTCCTTTCCCTCGCTCCCCCGGGGCGGGAGAGCACCGTGGCGACCTTACAGACTCCAGGCGGATTGTTGGCAATTTTGTTCGCGAGCTTCGCGTCAATTCAAATGAACAAAATTGTTGACAATCTCTACACCATTCTTATGGTTGCGGTGCAGCGAATTGGCGCGCTGCCGACCGGGCAGGGACAGGCGTGCACCTGGCTAGCATCGCGAAGGTCCCGAAGACCCGCGAGCGCAGGGCCCTGTCAATCCGACCGCAGGACCGCGTGAGCCCCGGCGGGCGGGAAGATCTGCGCGACGACGTCAGGGCCCCGGGTGGCGGCGCGCGTGCGGGCGAACGGGTTGTCGGTGACCTTGTGCAGTGCCAACCCGAGCGTCAGCGTCGTGGTCGTCGTGACGATCATCACGAGCAGCAGGGCGGACTGGATCCGCCGGCGCTTGATGTCGCCGAGCGCGAGGCGCCAGATCAGGAGCAAGCGCCCCACGACGCGCGTCAGCCCTCGAGGCCAGCCATCTCGGTGAGGCTGCGGGAAGTGCCGCCGGTGAGCCGGGTCTCGTCGACGAATTTTCCGTCGCGCATCGAGATCAGCCGGTCGGCGGTGGCGGCGACGCGTGAATCGTGGGTCACCGTGATCAGCGTCTGGCCGCCGATGCGCAGCTGATCGAACAGGCGCAGCACCTCGGTCGTACCGGCGCTGTCAAGGTTGCCGGTCGGCTCGTCGGCCAACACCACCAGCGGCGAGTTGGCGAGCGCGCGGGCGATGGCCACCCGCTGGCGCTGCCCGCCGGAGAGGGCGGAGGGAAGGTGTTCGGCGCGATCCTCGAGGTCGACCCGGGCGAGCAGCTCGCGTGCCCGCTCACGGGCCTTCCGTGGCGAGGCGCCGGCTAGCAGCGCCGGTAGCTCGATGTTCTCGAGCGCGGTCAGCTCGTCGACGAGGTGGAACGACTGGAACACGAACCCGAGCACATGCCGTCGCAGGCGTGCGAGCCCGGCCTCGGGCATCCCGTCGATTCGCCGGTCGGCGAGCTCGATCGTGCCCGCCGTCGGCCGCTCGAGCCCGCCCAAGAGGTAGAGCGGGGTCGACTTGCCGCAGCCGCTGGGGCCGACGATGGCAACCGACTCGCCTTGGGCGACCTGGAGGCAGACGTCGTCGACGGCCTGGACGAGGGCGGCATCCCTGCCGTAGTCCTTGCGCAGACCGTGGGTCGAGAGGACGGTGCCGGCCGTCATCGCGCCTTGGCCTCGTTCCAGTACCGAGCACAGGCCTCGAGCCAGCGCAGGTCCGCTTGGAGGCGGAGCACGACGCCTTCGAGCAGCAACGCCGCCACCGATCGGTCGGGCTCCGCGAGCGCCGCTCGCTGGGCCTGGGCGAGTCCGGTGAGGAGCTCGCGGCGCTGGTTATCGACGATTCCGACTGGATCGGCGAGCCCCGCCGCGGCCGCTGCGACGAGCTTGAGGTGAAACTCGGCCGGCGCCGGCTTGGGCCAGCTCGTGTCGAACAGCCACACGTCGACCCGTTCACGGCCGGCCGGCGTGAGCTCATAGACCTTGCGATCGGGGCGGTCGGTCTGGCCCACGCGCGTGGACGTCACCAGGCCGGCCTTCTCGAGCCGGGAGAGGGTGACGTACACCTGACCCTCGTTGAGCGCGCCGGCGAGGGGACCGAGCGCGAGCGCGAGGCGTGCCCGCAGCTGGTAGCCGTGGGAGGCCTCGCCGGCGAGAAGCGCGAGCAGGACCTCGCGGACGACCCGGAGCTGATAGCCGTGGAGCGGCTCTCGCTCGGGCAGGGTGGCGGGTTCGGTCAAGGGGGGTGCCTAACGGTTACCTAGAGGGGCAGACTAACCGTTAGGTAGTGTCCCGTCGAGCCGCCCGCGATGAAACTTTTCTGTCACGGCGCAGCAGGACTAAACGGTCTGAGCGCGAACGCCGAAACAGGTTCTGTGACATTTGTCTTGCGCTTGGTGTAGGCTGCCGCGCCGACATAGAAGCCCAGCCGAGTCCCCGTCGCCACGGCGCCGGGGAGCGGGGAACCCAGTGGGGCCGAAAGGCTCCGCGGGGCGAATCGTCGGAAGTCCGGCGTAGCGCACTCTTTCAGCGCGAGCCCGTCAGCTAACCCCGTAGGCGCAGAAAGAGAAGGGGTTGTGCTTGTCGTATTTGGACTTTCGACGGATCGCCTGTAGGGCAGGTGCGTCGGTAATCATGGCCGCGGCGGCGCTCGGCGCCACCTCCGCGGCCGCCTCGGCGACCGCGAAGCACGCGGCCGCAGACCCGCCCGCCTCTGGTGGCGCCGCCATGGCGGCCACCGTCAAGACGGCTGGCACGCTGAACCGGCCCAGCACGTTCAATCAGTTGGGCCGCCGCATCCTCCGGCCGGGGCTGCAAGGCAACGACGTGACCGTTCTGCAGGGGTATCTGACGATCGCCGGCTATCCGACCTCGGTCGACGGCGATTTCGGTCCCGACACCGGCAACAGCGTGGCTGCCTTCAAACAGGCTCACGACATCACGCCGGCCAACGATGTGGCCGGTCTGTCGTTCGACAAGGTCCTCAAGGCCGCGATCAGCGCCGAGGAAAGCGACGTGCCGACCGGCACGACGCGCATCAACGCTGATGGAACCGCGACCGCGCCCGCCGGCGCGCCGGCCATTGTTCAGACGATGGTGTCCGCGGCGAACTCGATCCTCGACAGCTCCTACTGCGTGGGCGGCGGTCACGGGACCTGGAACTCGAGCTGCTACGACTGCTCGGGATCCGTGAGCTTTGTGTTGCACGCCGCGGGCTTGCTATCCCAGTCCGAGGACTCCACGGGACTCGAGTCCTTCGGAGTCTCGGGCCCCGGCAAGTGGGTCAGCATCTACTCCGACCCAAGCCACGCCTTCATCGTGATCGGTGGACGGGCGTTCGACACCGCCGACTATGGAGGGCCGAACATCCCCGCCGGGACGGGACCACGCTGGCGCAGTAACCCGCTCGGCAACCTCGCCGACGGGGGCGACTATGTCGTGCGTCATCCGGCCGGTCTGTAGCACGTAACCCGCCAGGCTCGGGAGCCAGGAGAGATATGCACGGGACGCCCGGTGGCTTTAGCCGCCGGGCTTCCGTCGCTCTGGCGTAGCATGCAAAGCATGTCCGCGCTCGCCGAGCTATACACGATTCCGCGCGAGCACCTGGACTTTCGCGACACGATCCGCCAGATCGCGCGGGAGCGGATCGCCCCCCGCGCGGCCGAGATCGACGAGAAGGCGGAGTACCCGCACGACCTGCGCCGGCTGCTCTCCGAGCACGACGTGCTCGCGCTGCCGTTCGAGACCGAGTACGGAGGCACGGGCACCGGCACGCTGATGCTGAACATGGCGGTCGAGGAGATCGCCAAGGCGTGCGCCTCGACGGCGCTGATCCTGATGATCCAGGAGCTCGGGACGCTCCCGATCAAGTTGTTCGGGAGCGAGGAGCTCAAGGAGAGATTCCTGCCGCGGTGCGCGACGGGCGAGTGGACGCCGGCATTTGCGCTGTCTGAGCCCGATGCCGGCTCGGACCCGGGCGGGATGATCACACGGGCGGTCAAGGATGGAGACGGCTGGGTGATCAGCGGCACCAAGAACTGGATCACGAACCTTGGGGTGGCGGACTTCTACGTCGTGTTCGCGGTCACGGACCCAAGCGCGGGCCACTCGCGGGGGATCAGCGCGTTCGTGGTCGAAGCCGACCGCCCCGGCTTCAGCGTGGGAAAGCTCGAGCACAAGCTCGGCATCCGTGGTTCCCCGACCGGCCAGCCGATCTTCGACGACGTGTGGGTACCGGACGCGAACCTGGTTGGTGAGGTCAACCAGGGGTTCAAGGTGGCGATGGCGACGCTCGATCGCTCCCGTCTGGGCGTGGCCTCCCAGGCGCTCGGGATCGCGCAGGGCGCCACCGACTACGCCGCGTCCTACGCGCGCGAGCGCCGGCAGTTCGGAGCGCCGATCAACTCCTTCCAGGGGATCCAGTTCAAGCTCGCCGACATGGAGACCCAATGCGCCGCGGCGCGCGAGCTTCTGTATCAGGCGTGCGCCAAGGTGGACCGCGGCGATCCCGACCTCGGCAAGTACTCGGCGATGGCCAAGCTGTTTTGCTCTGACGTGGCGATGCGGGTGACCGTCGAGGCCGTTCAGGTCCTCGGGGGATATGGATACGTCAAGGAATATCCCGTCGAGCGAATGATGCGCGACGCCAAGATCACGCAGATCTACGAGGGGACGAACGAGATCCAGCGACTGGTCATCGCGCGGACCATGCGGTAGTTGTAAGTAGAAGATGCGTCCTCAGCCCCCCACCGTTCGCCGAGTCCTCCTTTCGGCTCTGGCTGCCCTGACCATCGGCCTGGGCGCGGTCAGCCTGATCGCGGGGTTCAGCGAGTCGTTCCCGGTCCGTCTCCTGCAAGGGATCGCGGTGTTCGCCGCCGGCGCGGTGATTGTCGGGTGCGCCGTCGGACTGGCCATGCTCCGCCTGGCCGGATGGCGCGAGCCAGAGTCGGAGGTCGACTTCGAGGCGCTGGTGCAGCGGACCGAGCGTCTGGCCGCCGAGGGATCCTGGGTCTCATGGGAGGACGTGGAGGAGGACGAGGAGGAGGACACCCCGCTCGATCCCCATGACGAGGACGACTTCCGGGCGCTCGTGCGCTCCGCTATCGACGAGTTGCCGCTCGAGTTCCACCGGGCGCTCGAGCACGTGGCGATCGTGATATCCGACGGCGGCTCACGCCGGCGGGCCTACGGGCTCTACCAGGGCGACACCGTGGCCCAGGACTACTTCCATGATCGGATCGTGATCTTCCGCGACACGCTCGTCCGCGACTTCGGACACGACCCCGATCTGCTGCGTGCCCAGGTGACACGGACGGTCCGCCACGAGCTCGCCCACCACCTGGGGTGGGATGAGAAGGGCGTGCGCGGGCTGGGACTGTAGGCATCTCGTGAGCACCAGCAAGGTCAAGAAGGCCGCTCAGCGCGACGGTCGTGCGGCCGCCGCAGCTGCCGCCATTGAGCCCGTCGTGTCGATGCCGCCGAGCGGCGCTCAATCGCCGTTCACGCCGATCGAGGACTACGCGTTCCTGTCCGATTGCCACACGGGCGCGCTGGTGGCGCCCGACGGGTCGATCGATTGGCTGTGCGTACCGCGGTTCGACTCGCCGAGCGTGTTCGGGGCACTGCTCGACCGTGGCGCCGGCACGTTCAGGCTCGGCCCCTTCGGGATCAACGTGCCGAGCGGGCGGGCATACGAGCCGGGCACCAATTCGCTGGTCACGTCCTGGAAGACCTCGTCGGGGTGGGCGACCGTGCACGAGGGGTTGACGATGGGTCCGCGTCGGGGGGAGGACACGATCACGCCGCATACGCGCCCGCCGACCGACGAGGACGCCGATCACGTGCTGGTGCGGACGGTCAAATGCGTCGAGGGCAGCGTCGAGATCGAGCTCGTGTGCGAGCCGGGCTTCGATTACGGCCGCGCGCTGGCCGAGTGGACGCTCGAGCCTGATCGTCATTGCGCCACGGCGACCGGGGCGGGTCAGGCGATGCGGCTGCAGACCGACATGCTGCTCGGGATCGAGGCCAATCACGTGCGGGCGCGCCATGTGCTCCGCGAAGGCGAAGAGCTCTTCTGTGCGCTGTCGTGGGACGACGGAGCGAGGGTGCCGAGCACGGTCGAGGAGGCCAACGCCCAACTGCAGGCCACGACGCGCTTCTGGCGGCACTGGCTTTCGCGGGCGCGGATCCCGGACCACGCGTTCCGGCCGCTGATCCAGCGCTCGGC
>Ga0335072_10016765_pt1 | contig 10378 bp, 8 predicted proteins | sample Lox_Sample_21_FD_206725 | JGI IMG/M metagenome (GOLD analysis project Ga0335072, IMG submission 206725) | Soil microbial communities from Loxahatchee National Wildlife Refuge, Florida, United States - Lox_Sample_2.1 | ecosystem: Environmental > Terrestrial > Soil > Wetlands | place: USA: Florida... | reverse complement strand
GCCTCGCGGCTCAACCCCACGCTGCGCGAATAGCGCAGCGTGGGAGAGGTTTTCTGCTCGTGCGAGCCTTCGTGGTTCGTCAATCGTCCAGGTCGGCACCCCACATCTTCTCCAGCGCGTACATCGAACGGGCTTCGGGCTTGAACAGATGGACGATGATGTCGCCGGCGTCGATCAGGACCCAGTCGGAGCCGCCTTTGCCTTCCACCTGCACGCGCTGGAACCCGGCTTTGTGCAGCTTCTCGCTCAGGTGCTCGGCCATCGCGTTGATCTGGCGGTCGGCCAGCCCGGTCGCGATCACCATGCGGTCGCAGAACATCGCCTTCCCCGCCAGGTCGAGCGTCACGACGTTCTCGGCCTTGTCGTCGTCCAGGCTGCCGACGATCACCGATTGCAGCTTCTCCAGCATGCTCGGTTCCACCACCTTGCGGTGCTCGCGCGGTGCGGCCTTGGGTCCGGCGGCGATGGTCTTCTTGCGCGGCGTGCCGGGAGTCTTGTCGGCAGCCGGCAGCGGCGGCTTCACCCGCTTGCGAGGCGAGGGCTTGTGGCGTGCGGGCGAGGCGGGCTGTGACGGCTTGGCTATGGCATTGCTCCTTGCAGGCGGCCGGCGCGAATCGCGGTGGCGGAAACCGCGGTCTGCGGCGCGGTCAACATTACCCATCCCGGGGCCGTGCCGGGCAAGAGGGATGCTGCATGCTGTGGCCGCCGCGCATGCCGCAGCCACCGCGCAGCCTGGCCCGCCAGCGCTCGCCGCGTATAGTCCGGGCGCGGCAGTACTGCGACCGGGACAAGACGCAGCAACTCCCGCCAGTGCAGCCAGCGCGGCAACTGGGTCAGGATATCGGCCCCCATCAGCCACACGAATTTCACCCGCGGGAAACGCCGCCGCAACAGACGCAGCGAGTCGATGGTGTAGCGGGTGCTCCAGGCGGCCTCGATCGCGGTGGCGAGCACGCGCCGGCCATCGGCGATCCTGCGCGCCCCGGCGATGCGTTGCAGGAACGGCGCCATGTCGTGGGGGGGCTTCAGCGGATTGCCCGGCGATACCAGCAGCCACACCTGGTCCAGCCGTAACCGGCGCAGTGCGAGCATCGCGATATGGCGATGCCCGGCATGCGCCGGATTGAACGAGCCGCCGAGCAGGCCCACGCGGATGCGCCGGCGGTCGCCGTATTTCGGCAGCGGATCAATCACGCGCTGGTTCAGGGGCGCACCTGTCCCGTGCCGCGCAGGACATAGCGATACGTCGTGAGTTGCTCCAGGCCGACCGGACCGCGTGCATGGATGCGGCCGGTGGCGATGCCGATCTCGGCGCCGAAGCCGAACTCGCCGCCGTCGCAGAACTGGGTGGAGGCGTTCCACAGCGCCACCGCCGAATCCAGCCCGGCGAGGAAACGTTCCGCCACCAGGACATCGTCAGTGACGATCGCGTCGGTGTGCTCGCTGCCGTGGCGCGCGACGTGCGCCAGCGCGGCATCGACGCCGTCCACCACCGCGACGGACAAAATCGCGTCCAGCCATTCGATGTCGAAATCGGTCTCGGTTGCCGGCGGCAGCTCGGGCACGATGTCGCGCGCGGCGGCGTCGGCGCGGAAGTCGCAGCCCAGCGCGCGCAGATCGGCGACGATGGCCGGCAGCAGGGCAGGGGCGATGGCGCGGTCGATCAGCAGCGTTTCGGTGGCGCCGCAAATGCCGGTGCGGCGCATCTTCCCGTTGGCAACGATCCTGCGTGCCATGTCGTGGTCGGCGGCTTCGTGGACGTAGGTGTGGCAGAGGCCCTCGGCATGCGCCAGCACCGGCACGCGTGCCTCGCGCTGGACGCGCTCGACCAGCGACTTTCCGCCGCGCGGGATGATCAGGTCGAGCAAGCCGGCACCGGCCAGCATCGCGGCAACATAGGCACGGTCGGCGGTGGGCGCGATCTGCACGCTGGCTTCCGGCAGGCCGGCGTCACGCAAGCCCTGCACCAGCGCCGCGTTGATCGCCTGCGCGCTGCGGATGCTTTCCGAACCGCCGCGCAGGATCACGGCGTTGCCCGATTTGAGGCACAGCGCGGCGGCGTCGGCGCCGACATTCGGGCGGCTTTCGTAGATCATGCCGATCACGCCGATCGGCGTGGCAATGCGCTCGATGCGCAGTCCGTTCGGCCGGGTCCAGTCGGCCAGCACGCGATCGAGCGGGTCGGGCAGGGCGGCGACGTCTTGCAGGCCCCTGGCCATCGCCTCGATACGCGCCTCGGTCAGCGCCAGGCGATCGCGGAAGGCAGCGGTGCCAGTGGCGGCTTCGAGGTCGGCGGCGTTGGCGGCCAGGATGGCAGGTGCGTGCGTGCGCAACGCGGCGGCCATGGCGTGCAGCGCGTCGTTGCGTTGCGCCGCGCTGCTGCGTGCAAGCGTGTGCGAGGCAGTGCGCGCCGCCTGCGCGGCACGTTGCAGATGCTGGGTGGCGTCGGTTTCGATATGCATGGGACCGATCCCTTCGCCGCCAGGATGGCGCCAAACGGCGGGATTTTCCAGGGCAGGCCCGGAAGGTCAAAGCAGCGCCGGAGCCGAAGGTCAAATCAGCAGCAGGCCGCGCCTGCCATCACGCACGGCGGAAACGGATAGGCGTCGATCCAGGCTTGCCAGGCGCCCACCATGCGCCACAGCGAGCGCCAACAGATAGCGACGCCTGATGGAGCGCTCGGGATTGCTTCGTCCTGCTCGCAATGACATCGGCCCGCGTTCGGGTGTCAACCTCGAAACCAAGCGCACATGCGGCGCGCAATTTGCCGAACAGTTCGACAGACCGGATAGCGCCCTTGACCGCGTCATAACACTCCATGCGAAGCTCTCACCCGCCGCGCCCGCGGGACATGCGGCAATACCAGGGGAGAACGACCATGCAAGCAGCCGCGCCGTTTGGCGGCCTGAGTCACGAAATCACCGATCTCGAACGCCAGACCATGGCACGCGTCGCGCGCCGCCTGCTGCCATTGCTCATCGGATGCTATTTCGTCGCCTATCTCGACCGCGTGAATGTCGGATTTGCCGCGCTCACCATGAACAAGGCGCTGCACTTCAGCTCCGCCGTCTACGGCTTCGGCGGCGGCATCTTCTTCATCGGCTATTTCATCTTCGAAGTCCCCAGCAACATCCTGCTCGCCAGGGTTGGCGCGCGCATCTGGATCGCACGCATCCTGATCACCTGGGGCATCATCTCGGGCTGCACCGCACTGATTTCCGGCCCGATGTCGTTCTATTCGATCCGTTTCGTCCTGGGCCTCGCCGAGGCCGGCTTCTTCCCGGGCATTATCCTCTACCTGACCTGGTGGTTCCCGTCCTACTACCGCTCACGCATGGTCGGCGTGTTCATGGCGGCAATTCCACTCTCGAATATCCTCGGCTCCATCGTGTCCGGCTTTCTGCTCGATCTCGACGGCGCGTTCGGCATCGCCGGCTGGCAATGGCTGTTCATCCTGGAAGCCGTTCCCGCCGTGCTCCTCGGCATCGTGTTCTGGGCCTTCATGACCGACTGGCCGCGCGATGCGCACTGGTTGTCGCCGGAGCAGCGGAACTGGCTGATCGCACGGCTCGATCTGGAGCAGGCGCGGCGCGAGGCCATCCGCAGCTACAGCCTGAAACAGGCATTGCTCGACAGGCGCGTGTTGCTGCTGTCGCTGGTGTATTTCGGTGGCACGTTCTCGGGCTACGGCATCGTGTTGTTCCAGCCGCAGATTGTACACCGCCTGACCGCCGGCTTCGGCGCGACCGGCGTGATCAACGCCATTCCTTACGTGTTCGGCGCCTGCGCCATGGTCCTGTGGGGCCGCCATTCCGACCGTACCGGTGAGCGGCCGCGTCATGTCGCCATCGCATATTCCGTGAGTGCGACGGGGCTGATCGCCACCGGCCTGATGACCGATCCGGTGCTGACCATGGCGACGCTGGTGATCGCCTCGATCGGCCAGTCGTCCACAGGCCCGACTTTCTGGAGCCTGCCGACGGCGATGTTGACCGGCACCGCCGCCGCCGGCGGCATCGCGTTGATCAACGCGCTCGGCAACCTGGGCGGTTTCTTCGGCCCCTATCTGTTCGGCCTGATCAAGGACGCGAGCGGCGGCAGCTTCACCTTCGGCTTGATCGCGCTGGCGGTGGGGCCGATCATGTCGGCGCTGATCGTGCTCGCGCTGGGCCACGACCGGCGGCTGGAGCATATCCCCGGCCAACCGCCAGTGACCGAGGAATAAGCAACCGGTGCATGCTCGCCGCGCCGCAGGGAAGGACGTCCAGATGATCACCAAGTTCGACAGCTCCTATGCCGGCCATATCGACATGGAGAACCTCGGCTACGGCGGCACCCCGGTGAACGACCGGCGGTTCTCCAACGAGAAACTGGCCACCACGCTGACCAAGGCCGTGGAGATGGCCAAGGTGATGGACCGCGCCGGCTTCCATGCCTTCTGGATGGCGGAGCATCATTTCCAGTACGAAGGCTATGAGGGCATTCCCAACGTGCTGATGATGGCGATGCACCTGGTGCACGTCACGCAGCGCCTGAAGATCGGCTGCGGCTTCAATATCGCGCCGATGTGGCACCCGCTGAGGCTGGCCGAGGATTACGCCATGGCCGACATCCTCAGCGAGGGCCGGGTGATTTTCGGCGTCGGCCGCGGCTATCACACTCGCGAAGTGGAAACCTTCGGCGCGCCCTTGCTCGACCAGAACGCCAACCGCGAGTTGTTCGAAGAGCAGGTGGACATCGTTTTCAAGGCGTTCAATGAAGAGTCGTTCAGCCATCAAGGGAAGTACTACACGCTGCCGCCGGAGGTGCCGTATCGCGGCTACACGCTGAAGGAACTCACGCTGGTGCCGCGCCCCCTGCGCCGGCCGGTGGAATGCTGGCAGCCGATCCAGAGCGGCTCGCAGCGCGCGTTCGATTTCATGGCGAAGCACGGCATTTGCGGCGTGATCGGCGGTGGTTCCGCGGAAGGCGGCGCGGTGGACCGCCACATGGTGGCGTTCCGCGATGCCTATGCCCGGGCGGGCAGGCAGATCGAACTCGGCGAACGGCTCTCGCTCGGCTACCAGTTCTACATCGCCGAAAGCCGCGAGGCCGGCATTCGCGAGGCAGCGAAATACTACGAGGAGAACATGAAGATGTTCGGCGAGTTGCGCCTGGTGCGCGCGCTGACCGAAGAACAGATTGAAGCGATGCGCGATCCGAAGCGCGCGGTGATGACGAAGCTGCCGCGGATCGAGGATGCGGTGAAGGCGGGCGGCTTCCTCACCGGCACGGCCGACGACATCGTCGCGCAATTGAAGGCGGTGGAGCAGCGGTATCCCGGGCTGGACCGCGTGACCTGCAGCATGGCGATCGGCGTGCCGCTGAACGTCGCCCTGGAGCAATTGCAGCGCTTCTCCGAGGAAGTGATGCCGGCGTTCAAGGCAGCGCGAGCGCCCGTGGCGGCTCAGGCGCAATAGCCGCGCGGCGCTCGACATCCGGCGGGACGAAGACCCGGCCGTGAAGAGCGGCCTGCAGGCTGAGCGCATTCAGGCGATCGACCATGGAGTCGCCCGATCTGGCACCCGCGCGCAGCCTCGCCATGACCTGCGCCAGCGCATCGTGCTGTGGCATCGCCGGTGGTGCGGCGGGTGTCTCGGTATGGGTCTCGATGGCGGTGTCGGGGTGTTTGGCGCGAGCCGTTGCGTTCGAATGATCCGGCCGCCGGGTGGCCAACCGTTTCGGTGGCGTCGTTCCGGCACGCGCCGATGGTGCGTGCTCCGCGGTTGATTGTTCCGGCATTTGTATCGGCATCATAGCCGTGGCTGCCGGTATCAGGCGCGGCGCTTCCGTCGATGGGAAGGGCAAGGGCGCCAGGGGCAGCGGTGCAACGGGCGGCGGCGGCGCAGGGGAGGGGGCTGCTTGCGGCTTTGGCTCCGGTGGCGCCGGCACAAGGGCCACCAGCGCCACGGCAGGAATTGCGACGGGTGCAACCGCGGCCGGCGGCTTTGCCGGACTGACTGCCGGGATTGCAGCGGTGGGCGCCGCGACCTTGGCTGTGATCACCGGTTTCTCCGCCTCGTGCAGATCCGGCTTCGCCGGTGCCTCGATCGTTGCAGCCCGAGCGGCCGGAATTGGCGTTCCCCCGGCTGGCGCCGCCGCGGTTCTGGCCGGCGTTGCTGTCAGCATGGCCGGCGCCGCCGCGGTCCTCGCTGGCGTTGCTGTCGGCGTGGCCGGCGACGCCGCGGTTCTGGCCGGCATTGCTGTCGGCGTTGCCAATGCCGTCTTGGTCATGGCCGGCATTGCTGTCGGCGTGGCCGGCGCCGCCACGGTCCCGGCTGGCATTGCTGGCGTCCGGGCCGGTGTTATTGCCGCTGTCGGCGTTCGCCTGGCGGATTCGGAAACAATCGCGTGCGTCCCTGAAGGCGCGGGTTCAACCAACGGGAACTCGCGGTGTGACAAGGGGGAGGCGATCATCAGCACCATGGCAGCCGCCGTGGCCGCAATCGCCGCGCGTCGCCATTCGCCGCTGCGGTCCGCATTTTCGGCGGCCTGGGCTGCATCGTCCGATCCCGCGCCTGTTTGGTACGGGTCCGGGACGTCCGTCACGACGATCGCCGGCAGCGCTTCATCCCGGACCAGCGCCGGGTGGCATTCCCGGGTGGCCGGCCCTCGCGGTTCCGGCAGCCGGCCGATATGCACAAGCCGCGCACCGCCAATCTCAGGGGCCAACACGTCGCCGGTCCCCGGTGCCGGCAGTTCTCTCTCGCGGCGCGCACGGAGTTCCGCATCGCGTATCACCTGCAACGCGTCCTCGGGGGACTCGCGCCGCCCGCCATCCCCACGGCTTGAAGCACGCGGTGCGGCAAGGGCGGGCACGCGTCTCGACGTTTGCCGGATTTCGAATGGCGGCAACGGACGCTCGCGATAGCCCGGCAAATCGCGCAGGGCCGGCATCACCGGCATCGGGGCAGGCGCGATCGCCAGCCGCTCCGCCATGGCCTGAATGCGGCCGCGGATGATCTCGCGGCGTTCAAATTCATCCTGCCGGTGCCGCGCCTGAATGGCCTCGAACTGGGAACGCGCAATACCCGCCGGCGTCGCAATGAAGAACGGGGAGTCCTCCCGCCTGCGCCGCACGTAACCGCAGCGCAGCAGGCGCACGAGCAAATATGGTTCGATGTCGTCCTGCGTCAGGCCGCATTCGCCCGCATCCACGATCCGACCGAGCAACCCAATGGTGTCGCGTCCCAGATGGGGCTGCCGGACTGCCAGCTCTCCCATGCATGAAGTCTCCGTTCATGGCGCTGGCAACATGACCGCGGGCCGCCGTTACGGCCAGTAAATCACCCGCGACACGGCGTTGCGGCAGGGCAGCGCCGCGTCTAGATCACGCGGGTTTGCGGAGATGTATCGATGCCGGAAGAAGAGAGCGTGATCGCGCGGCGGGACCGACGCGCCGGGCGGATTTTGCTGAACCGGCCGAAGGCGCTGAACGCGCTGGACCTGGAGATGATCCGCGCGTTGACCCGCGTGCTGACCGAGTGGCAGGACGATCCGCACGTTCACCTGGTCGTCATCGAAGGTGCCGGCGAGCGTGCCTTCTGTGCGGGCGGCGACATTCGTGCATTGCGCGACGCGCAGCTCGGCGGCAATCGTCCGGCGGCGGATGCGTTCTTCGCCGAGGAGTATGCGCTGAACCGGATGATCGCGGCATATCCGAAACCCTATGTCGCGCTGATCGACGGCATCTGCATGGGCGGCGGCATCGGCGTTTCCGTGCACGCACCGTACCGCGTGGCGACCGAGCATGCGATGTTCGCGATGCCCGAAACGGCGATCGGGTTCTTTCCCGACATCGGGGCCACGTTCTTCCTGCCGCGGCTGCCGGGGAAAATGGGATTCTATCTCGGCCTGAGCGGCGCGCGCATGCAGGGTGCCGATGCGGTGCATGCGGGGCTCGGCACGCATTTCTGCCCGCGCGCGCAGCTTGCCGCGCTGGGCGAAGTGCTGGCGGCGGATGGTGCGGGCGTGTTGGCGGCATTCGCGGCGCCGTTGCCCGTGTTCTCCCTGGCGGCGGATCGCGCGGCACTGGACCGCTGCTTCAGCGGCGACGACGTGCCGGAGATCGTCCGGCGCCTGGCGGCCGAGGACGGCGACTGGGCGAAGCGCACGCTGGACATGCTGCGTGGGGTGTCGCCGTCGGCATTGTGCTGGACCTTGAAGGCGTTGCAACGCGGCGCAGAGCTGACGCTGCCACGGGCACTGGACGCGGAATTCGCACTGACCCGGACCGCGATGGCGCATCCGGATTTTGCCGAGGGCGTGCGGGCCATGGTGGTGGACAAGGACCGCCGCCCGCGGTGGCAGCCAACTCGGATCGAGGATGTGGATCCGGCCGCGATCGCGGCGATGTTCGAATAGAATTCGCAGGCGTGGGGGATCGCGCGCGCATCCGGGCCCGGCGCCGCGAGACAGGCAGCGCCGCGAGCGATTCCGCAACGGGGGATGCCGCCCGGCGGGATCGGTTTTGGACCCGCCGCCAGGCCATGCGACACTGCCGCCATCTTTGGATCGCGGAGACCGCCATGCCCGCTTTCATCTGCACCACCTGCGGTACGCAATATCCCGACAGCGATCAGCCTCCCGCCGGATGCGCGATCTGCCAGGAGGAACGACAATACGTGAACCTTCTCGGCCAGAGCTGGACGACGCTCGCCGCAATGCACCGCACGCATTTCAACGCCTTTCGCCGCCACGAGCCAGGCCTGATCGGCATCGGTACCACGCCCAATTTCGCCATTGCCCAACGTGCGCTGCTGCTGCGCAGCGACATCGGCAACATCCTGTGGGATTGCGTCAGCTTTATCGACGACGCGACGGTGGAGATCGTCCGCGCACTGGGCGGCATCGCCGGCATCGCGATCTCCCATCCGCATTACTATTCGTCGATGGTGGAATGGAGCCGCGCGTTCGGCAACGCACCGATCTGGCTGCACGCGGCCGACCAGCGCTGGGTGATGCGTCCCGATCCGTCCGTCGCGTTCTGGGACGGCGAGACGAAGCAACTGGCGTCCGGGGTCACGCTGATCCGCTGCGGCGGCCATTTTGCGGGCGGCACGGTGCTGCACTGGGCGCAAGGCGCCGGCGGCAAGGGCGCGCTGCTGTCCGGGGACATCGTCCAGGTGGGGCCGGACAGGAACGTCAGCTTCATGCGCAGCTATCCGGACCTGATCCCGCTCGATGCCGCAACGGTGCGCCGGATCGACGACATCCTGCAGCCATGGCCGTTCGATCCGATCTATGGCGCGTGGTGGGACCGCGTGATCGCGAGCGGCGGCAAGCAGGCAATGGCGTATTCGGTCCGCCGTTACATTGCCGCAGTGAGTGGTCCGCCGGTCGAATGCTAACTTCAGCAAGCGGCCGATATCCTGGTTGATCGGTGCTCGCGCCGGTGGCATTTTGCTCGCAACGGTTGCTAAATCCCGCAGGCAGGACGCCGATGTTTCCTGGCTATTATTGCCTTTCGGCAAATATAAGGTAGTCGTGGCGGTGCGGCAGGCTATCGTCATTCTCGGCATGCACCGCAGCGGCACCTCGGCGATGGCGGGCGTCAGTTGCCTGCTTGGCGCCGCGGCCCCGGCCGGCATGATGGAAGCGGCCTTCGACAATCCCGCGGGCTTCTGGGAATCGCTGCCGATTTCCGCGCTGAACGAGTCGATCTTCCGGACGGCCGGGTTCAATTGGTACAACTCCCTCGCCTTCGACCCGGCGATCTTCGGTAGCGCCATACGCTGCGAACTGGCCGGCCATTGCCGGTCGGTACTCGCGGCAGAATTCGGTGATGCGCCCATCTTCGTGATGAAGGATCCGCGTTTTTCGATATTGTACGAGCTCTGGCTGCCGGTCTTCGCGGCAATGGATGCCGCCGTTGCACCGGTCCTCGCGCTGCGGCATCCGGCCGAAGTCACGGCCTCGCTGCGCCGCCGCGACAACATGCCGATCGACATTGCCGCGCCAATGTGGCTGCACTACTCGCTTGAAGCCGAGCGCCTGACACGCGGCCGGCCGCGCGCGCTGCTGTCCTATGATCGGCTGTTGCAGGACTGGCGTGGCGCGGTCGCGCACATCGCGGAGGCGACCGGTTTCGTCTGGCCAACCCGGCCGGACGCCGCCGCTGCGGCGATTGATGACTTCCTGCGCCCGCAGATGCGCCATCACCACGCAGCGCCTGCCCGGATCGCGGTGGGCAAGCCGCCCCTCGCCGGCTGGATCGCGGAAACCTACGGCGCGATCCGTGCCGTCGCCGATGGCGGCGATGACGCCCAGTACGCGCGGCTGGATCGCATCAGGGCGGAGTTCGCGGTTTGGCGCGCCGGTGCGCCGTTCATCACGATGG
>Ga0335072_10016764_pt1 | contig 10378 bp, 6 predicted proteins | sample Lox_Sample_21_FD_206725 | JGI IMG/M metagenome (GOLD analysis project Ga0335072, IMG submission 206725) | Soil microbial communities from Loxahatchee National Wildlife Refuge, Florida, United States - Lox_Sample_2.1 | ecosystem: Environmental > Terrestrial > Soil > Wetlands | place: USA: Florida... | reverse complement strand
GGCCGGGAGCAGACCGGCACCGGTCGCCCCCAGGACCTTGCTGCCTCGTCGGTCCGTGCATTCGGCCGAGGGGGACATGGCACGGGCCGCCCCCAGGATCCTGCTGCCCCGTGCATGCGCCGCCCTATGCGAGCAGTCTCGTCGCATCCCCCGTGCACCGAAGACCTCTCCTGCGCAAATCTATGGACGGGTCCGCCGCGATCCATTCGGACGCAGCGAAGATCGTGGAAACTTTGCTTCGGATGGAAATTCCGCGCGCGTCACGCACGCAGAAGTTCCACGTTGCGCAAAGTTTCCACGTTGAAGGAGTTTCTATGATCATTATCCAGGCACGGTACAGGCGGGTTGTCGGCAGCGAGCACACGCCTGCCGGAGGCAGCAGGTTTCCCTTAATTAACGGCACTGCTAGTGATGCACATTTCTTTACCTGAGAAGCTGAATTTACAGGTTAAGCCCAACGCCGTTTACCTTGTTGCCCGTCATGCTGCGACGTGAGGTTTTACGAAGTCGGCGAGCCCGATCGGGGGCGGGCCGTGGTAGCGGATGTTCCCGTCTTGTGGGCTCTTGACGCCGTAGGGGGTGCGGCAAGTGCGCTCGGCAGGCTCGGATGCGGGTCCGGGTCTGGGTTCGGGTGCGGGTGCTGGCAGCGGGTGCGGAGGCGGGAGCGGCAGTGGGGGCGGGAGGGGCTGCGAAGCGGGTAGGGGGCGCGGGCGCGGGCCGGGTGCGCCGGGGGATTCAGGTGGCACCTCGTCCCTCGCGACGGGCTGGAACGCCTGAATTTCGCTCTTAGCTCTCCGCGATCTTGAAGATTTCGATCCCGAAGGGGCTCAGCGTGACCCTGTCCACGATCTCCGTGTCTCCAAGCGGGATGAGGCCAATGGGTGGCGCGTGCTCCGTCGTTCCCCCCAGGTGCGGCTTGACGGTCAGTTCCTCGTCGGCGTGGCTGGCGATCACCGCGAAACGCGTGCCGTCGCGGTGGACGAGGACGTCGCAGGCGACGTCCGGGTCGTCGACGGTCACCGGGCGCCGGACGCCGGCGTGCGTGGCAAGTGCCCCGTACAGCGCGATCGTCGCGTCCGGGTTGACCCCGGGAACGGCCGAAGCCATGTACTCGAGCGGGTACGTGCACAGGATCAGGGAGCCCCGGCCCGCCTGGCGCCGCAGCAGTGCGGGGCGGTCGCGGGCGTCGGTGGCGATCACCTCGGCGGTGGTCGGGGTGACCGGCAGGTAGGCCCGGGCATGCTCGTTCCCGGCGACGGGGAAGGTGAGCGTGGTGCCCCGGCTCAGGCCGCCGAAGTCGCGGGTGAAGGTGAGCTCGGCGAAGTCGTCGGTGATCGGGTCGACGAGGCCGACGTCAAGCTGGTGCCTGACGCCGAACAGTTCGTTCATCGCCCCGTAGGAGGGGCCGCGGTGCCAGGGCACGTCCCCGGCGGAATACGAGACGTAGACCGTCGCGCCGTCCTCGGCGAGACGTTGAAGCGCTGCGGCGGTGGGGGCGAGGAACTGTTTGACGGACGGGGCGAGATAAAGCCGCGCCCCCGGCTCGATCCCGTCCGATTCCCTGGTCAGCCTGGGCGGCAGGTCGGCGAGCCGCGCGGAGACGTATGACTGGTGGAGCGACCTGGCGACGGCGGCGTGGCTGTCCGGCGAGGTGAACGGGTACCGGGTGTCCAGGTAGCTGGAGACGATCAGCGCGGTGTCGGTGTCGGCCCGCTCGCAGTGCGCATGGTCGATGGCGGTGATCGTCTCCGCGAACTGCCGCATCTCATTGAGCGTGACCTTCGGGGTGCCGTGCGCGTCGGTCAGCCCGAAATTCTGCTCGAACGCGTGATGCCGGTACGGGTCCTGACCGGGGAGCGCGAAGTCGGTGTTGTTCCACGCGATCCAGCCGGTGGCGCCGGCCAGCAGCGTGCTGTGCAGCAGGTGCCGGTAGTACGTGGCCGCATTGGCGTCGGACGCGAAGTCGGAACTGACCCCGAACTCCTCCATGATCACCGGCTTGCCGAAGGTTCCCGCCAGTTCGCAGGCGATGGCGGCCGCGTAGCGCTGCCGGACGGGGTCGTCGCCGACGGGGTAGATGTGCGGGCCGAGGAAGTCGGTTATCTCCGATACCTCGGTCAGCCGGAAGCCGTTGTCGTTGCCGGTGACCTCGATTCCCCAGGCGCCGTCGCCAAGCGAGAACGGCTGCCGGCCGCCGGCCGCGCGGACCGCGTCCCGCATGATCCTGGCCCACGTCGCGACGATCTCGTGGCCGGTGTCCGACCCGCCGTAGAGCGGCATCTCGTTGGAGACCAGCCAGCCCGCGACCGCTGGGTGCTCGTGGAAGCGGCGGACCATCTCGGCGGCGAACCAGGCCTGGCGGCCGACCAGCCAGACATCGGTGTACAGATGGCGGTTGTCCCGCCAGGCGGGGTCCCAGTTCTCGCCGGACATGTGACCGACGATGAAGGTCGGGATCGTGGCGAGGCCGTGCTCAGCGTGCCGGCCGAGGAAGTCGGCGAAGCGATCCGTCATCGTCTCGTCGATCTCGTACGGACCGGGCATGAAGTCGGGCCAGTAGAAAAACGACCTGGTCATGGTCAGGCCGTGGTCCCTGAGCGCGGCCAGTTCCGCGCTGACCACCGCGGGGTCGTAGCTCCGCCACATGAGCGGGCCGCCGGTCCGTGACCAGAAGTTAGCGCCGAGCCAGTTCACCGGCGCGCCGGCCGCCATGATCCTCGGTGTGTTCCTCCGCATGGGTGGCCTCCTCCGCCGTGGTGCGCTCAGTCTCCCGGTCGGTCGGCCTCGCTGGCCAGAACTATACCGGTTTAGTACGCGACATTCCAACGTAAGGGGAGGTCGCGGGCGGTTGCCGGGCGCGTCCAGGGCTTACCGGGAAACTTTCCCTGGACTTTCCGGGACGCGTCCCGGACGCATCCCGGTTATGCTTAACCGGGATAGTGAGCCTTCGCCGTGCGCTCGTCTCGGGACCTACCCAGCGAACGCCCGGATCAAGGGCTGGGACAACCGCTTGGGGGCCCGGATGAAACGTCCGACCATCACCGACATCGCGCAGCGGGCCGGCGTGACCAAGGCCGCGGTCTCCTTCGCGCTCAACGGACAGCCCGGGGTCTCCGCCGCGACCAGGGAGCGGATCCTGGCGATCGCCGAGGAGATCGGCTTCCAGCCAAGCAGTGCCGCCCGCGCCCTGACCGTCGGCAAGAGCGGGGTGTTCGGCCTGGTGATCGACCGGCCGGCCCGCACCCTCGGCATCGAGCCGTTCTTCATGCAACTGGTCTCCGGTATCCAGGCCGACCTCGCCGAGCACGAGGTCATGCTCCAGTTCACGATGACCGAAGACAGCGACGCGGAGATCGAGCTCTACCGGCAGTGGTGGGCGCAACGGCGGGTTGACGGCGTCTTCGTCGTTGATCTCCAGGTCGATGACCGGCGGATCCCGGCCATCGAGAAGCTGCACATGCCGGCCGTGGTGGTCGGCACACCGCGCGGGTCCGGCTCGCTGCCCGCGATCTGGCAGGACGACCGGGCCGCGGTGGATGTCGTGGTCGGCTATCTCGCGGCCCAGGGCCACCGGCGGATCGCCCGGGTGGGCGGGCCGGCCGTGTACTGGCACTCGGTGCTCCGACGCGACGCGCTTGAGGCGGCCGCCGCGGCGGCCGGGCTCACGGCGTTCTCTGTCGAGACGGACTACACCGCCGAGCACGGGGCCCAGGCGACCGTGGGTCTGCTAGGGTCCGCCGAGCCGCCCACCGCGATCCTCTACGACAACGACGTGATGGCCGCGGCCGGGCTTGGCGTCGCGCAGCGGATGGGCATCAGCGTGCCCGACGGAGTATCGATCGTCTCCTGGGATGACTCAGCCCTGTGCGAGCTGATGCATCCCGCGCTGACCGCACTGCACAGAGATATCGCGGGTGCTGGTTCGGCCGCCGCACGGATGCTGCGCGACCTGGTGGCCGGCGGTCACCCCGAGAGCGTCGCGGAGAGCGTGCCGGTGCTCGAGGTCCGGATGAGCTCCGGCCAGGCCGGCGTCCCCCAGCCCGGCCGCGCTCGCCTGACGGCCTAGTCGGGCAGCCGGTCACCTGAGCCGGTGCCGGGCTACCGTCGCACCAGGTCTTAAGGCGTTCGCGCGGGATCGGGGGAAGCCGGATTCGTTCCTCTTACCGGCTTTGACCTTGGGTTTTGATCTTGACTCGGCGGGAGCCTAGTGCTGCTGCGCGACGGGCGGCCGGTGGCCTGGCCATAGCCGCGGCCGGCGGGAACGGCTGTCCTCGCCGGGTGGGACGCCGCCGCAATCATGCTGTGATGTAAGCGATATCACAAACGGCCCTTTACGTGGACGCCGCTTTGGGTTAACACTTAACCGGTATAGCCCACCTGTTCAACGGCGACGCCGAGGCGGACGGGACCGAGCGCGGTCTGCCGCGTTCTTCGGCCCGCAACGGCGACGCCGCACCCAGAACGGACAAACACCCGGCACGGGGGCCCTCACGGGAACGGTTGGCGTGCGCCGTCCCGGCGCGCGCTCTCCCGCATCCGTGACTGCTGTCCCGCCCCGGGACATCGCAGGACTTTGCTAGTGAGGAGGCATGAGCAGGTGAGACCTACAAGGAGCAAGACGGGCCAACGATGGCGTTACGGTGCCGCCGCTGTCGCCGTGATGGCGCTTGGCGTTGCCACCGCCTGCAGTAACAGCTCGTCGTCGACCGGCAGTTCCACATCGCCGTCGGCGTCCGGGTCGAGCTCGGCGACGGCGGCCGGCAGCGGCTCGACCACCAACTTCCCGAGGAACGAGACCCTGTACACCAGCGGAACGGCGTACTCGGCACCGTCCAACTGGAACCCGCTCGACACGGGTAACTACGCGACCGGGACGCAGGGGCTGATCTACGAGCCGCTGTACCTGTACGACCCGATCAAGGGCACCTACGACCCGTGGCTCGCGACTGGGGCCCTGACCTCGGGGTGGAAGGGCAACACCTACGTCATCAACGTCCGCTCTGGCGTTCAGTGGAGCGACGGCACTCCGCTCACCGGCGCGGACGTCGCCTACTCGATCAACCTGGCCAGGACCAACGCGACCGACCCGTACGCGGCTAACGTATCGACGGTCGCGAATGCTACCGCGAACGGCAACACCGTCACCGTCACTTTCAAGGGCACGCCGGGCTACACCGAGTTCACCGACTACCTGTGGAAGGCGCCTGTCCTTCCCGAGCACATCTGGTCGAAGTTCCCGGCCAGCCAGATCGCGACCGCTGCCAACACGAACCCGGTCGGCACCGGCCCGATGACGCTGGACACCTACAACGCGCAGGAAGTCGCGTACCAGACCAAGCCAAGCTGGTGGGCTACCAGCGCGCTCGGGCTGAGCTTCAAGTTCAAGTACCTGGTGGACGTCGTCAACGGCTCCAACGACCAGGAGCTCGGCCAGCTGACCGCCGGCAACATCGACTGGTCCAACAACTTCCTGCCCGGTATCAACCAGCTGCTGCAGGCCGTCGGCGGCAACTCGGGTTACACCCTCAAGACGTACTACCCGACGACCCCGTACATGCTGTCGGCGAACACCGTGTGGCTTGAGCCGAACGACTCCGTCGCACCGATGAACAACGTCAACTTCCGCAAGGCGCTGGCGTACGCGCTCGACCCGACGGCCATCGCGCAGACGGTCTACGGCGGGATCGCCAAGGCGGCCAACCCGACCGGCCTGCTGCCCACCCTGTCCTCCTACGTCAACCAGAGCGTGGTGTCGCAGGACGCGCCGACCTACAACCCGGCCAAGGCCAAGCAACTGCTTGCGGCGTCCGGGTACAACGGCCAGGCGATCACCCTGCAGGTGCCTAACGGCTGGTCGGACTGGATGGACGCGACCACCGTCATCAAGTCAGAACTCGACGCCATCGGCATCAACCTCCAGCTGATCTACCCGCAGGCCAACGCGCGCACCTCGAACGTGACCGACGGCAACTTCGACCTGCAGCTGGACAACAACGCCGGTCTCGACTCCACGCCGTGGAGCTACTTCCAGCGGGTCTACCAGCTCCCGATCGAGAAGCAGCAGACCTCGCAGCTGAACTGGGAACGGTTCAGCTCGCCGTCTGACTGGTCGCTCGTGCAGGAGGCGGCCACGGTCCCGCTGACCGACACCACGAAGCTCGACTCCATCTACTCCCAGCTGGAGACGGACTTCTTCGCACAGGAGCCGGTGATCCCGCTCTGGTACAACGGCGCCTGGTTCCAGGGCAACACCCAGTACTGGTCGGCGTACCCGTCAAGTACTGGCTCCGACCAGAACATGCCGGTCATGTGGAACGGCTACATCGGCGCGATGACCACGGTCTACGCGCTGGCCGACCTCACGCCGACGCCGAAGACGTCGAGCTGACCCTCGCGGCTCGTCGATCGGATTAGCGAACCCTTTTCATCCTGCCCTCGCCCTCAAGGTCAGACGGGCCAGGATCGCCAGGATGAAAAGGGCTCGGTCACTAGCACGGTCCCGTAACAAGCCCGCCTCCCGGCCCGCATCAGCGGCCGGGAGGCGGGTCCACGGGACCGTTGATCTAACTTGGGAGCCTGCCCGTGCGGCGCTATCTCGTCAGGAAACTGATCACCTATGTGCTGGCGTTCTTCGTCGGCGTGACCATTGACTGGGGCATACCGCACCTGATGCCGGGCGACCCCATCCAGGGCCTGCTGTCAAAGTTCGACCTGGACTCCGCGTCGTACGCGGCGCTATACAAATCATTCGCTCAGTCATTCGGCCTGAACGTCCCGTTGTGGCAGCAGTACCTCGACTTCTGGAAGGGCGTGCTGACCGGGAACATGGGGATCAGCATCTCGGACGCCCCGGCCAAGGTCACCACGCTCGTCTTCGGCGCGATGCCGTACACGCTCGCGCTGCTTGTCCCCGCGGTGGTGCTCTCCTATATCGTCGGGAACCGGCTCGGCGCGGCGGCCGCACGACGCAGGCTTCTCGATGACACCGTCCTCCCGGTCGGCTACATCCTCCAGTCGATTCCGTACCCGTGGCTGGCACTGGTGGTTCCGTACCTGCTCGGCGTCGTCTGGAAGGTGTTCCCGACCTCCGGCGCGTACTCGGAGACGCTGCTGCCCTCGTGGTCGTGGACGTTCATCGCGTCGCTGCTCGACCACTGGTTCCTGCCGTTCCTCACCGTGTTCATCGTGAGCCTGGGCGGCTGGGCGATCGGCATGCGCAACCTGGTCATCTACGAGCTTGAGAACGACAGCTCCCGCTACATGCGCGCGCTGGGCGCAAGCGAGCGCGTGGTCCGCAGGTACGCGTACCGCAACGCCTCGCTGCCGCAGCTCTCCGGTCTGGCCCTGCAACTCGGCGTCGTCATCGGCGGCAACATCGTGACCGAGATCGCGTTCGACTATCCCGGTCTCGGACACCTCATCTACGGCGCGATCGAAAGCCAGGACTACTTCCTGCTGCAGGGCATCTTCATCTTCATCGTCCTCGGCGTGCTGATCGCGAACTTCATCATCGACCTGGTCTTCATCGCGGTAGACCCGAGGACCCGGCTCAGCATGCAGGGAGCGGCAGCATGAGCGAATCGGTGAGCGAAGCCCCGCAGACGCCGCAGCTGCCATCCGCGGTTGCCGCCTCTCCGGTCGCAGCCGCCGCCGTCGGCACCGCGCCCGGTGTCACGATTGGCCGCAGGCGCGGCGACTTCCTCTATTACGGACTGCGCAACAAGAAGCTGGTCTTCGGCCTCGGCCTGGAGCTGGTGCTGGCGGTCTTCGCGATCGTCGGGCCGATGATCGCGAAGTTCGCGCCAGAAGCACTGACCGGCGCTCAGCTGCAGCACCCGAACGGAACGTACTGGCTTGGCACGAACGCCCTCGGCCAGGACATCTTCTCGCAGCTCGCCAACGGCCTGCGGGAGAGCTACCTGGTGGGCCTCCTCGGCGCGGTGTCGGCGGCCGTCGTCGGCATGGCGCTCGGGTTCACCGCCGGCTGGCGCGGCGGCATCCTCGACGAGATCCTGCAGATGATCACCAACATCATCGTGATGATCCCGGCGCTTGTGCTGCTCGTCGTGATCGGGTCCTACCTCAACTCGCGCAGCGTGCTGTTCGAGGGCGTGTTCATCGGGCTGACCACCTGGCCGTGGGTGGCCCGTGCGGTCAGGGCGCAGACGTTCTCGCTGCGCTCGCGTGAGTTCGTCGAGCTGGCCAGGCTGTCGGGCAAGCGGCCGGTATCGATCATCATCAGGGACATCGCGCCGAACATGGCGTCGTACCTGTTCCTCGTCGTGATCCTGCTGTTCGGCAGCTCGATGCTGCTCGCGGCGAGCTACGACTTCCTCGGCCTCGGCCCGACCGGCACCGTCTCGCTCGGCTACATGATGAACGCGGCGCAGAACGAGGCCGCGCTGCTCTACCGGGAGTGGTGGTGGTTTATACCGCCTGGCGTGGTGCTCACGCTGATGGTCGCGGCGCTGCTGGTGGCCAACGTGGGCCTGGACGAGGTCTTCAACCCGAAGCTGAGGGAGCAATGAGCGTCAGCGTCGACAACCTTTCTGTGGCCTACCGGAGCCGTCGCGGCGACGTGACCGCCGTCGACGGGGTGAGTTTCGCGGTCGCTGACGGGGAGATCATGGGCCTGGCCGGGGAGTCGGGGAGCGGCAAGTCCACTCTCGGCAACGCCCTCACCTACCTGGACCAGCGGATGAAGGCGGCCGGCGGGAAGGTCGTCGTGGACGGCAGGGAGCTGCCGATCTCGGACAACAAGGCGATGCGTCCGCTGCGGATGACCGAGGTCTCCCTGGTGCCGCAGTACGCGATGTCAGCGCTGCCGCCGACCAGGAAGATCGGCAAGCTGGTCACCGATCTGCTCAAGTCGCACCACGTGAAGGACCGGCAGGCGGTGCTGACCGAGCTCAGCCGGCGGCTTGAGCTGATCGGCCTCAAGGAGGACGTGCTCAGCAAGTACTCCTTCGAACTGTCCGGCGGCATGCGGCAGCGGGTCACCATCATCATGTCCACGCTGCTGAACCCGTCGCTGCTTGTCGCCGACGAGGTGACGTCCGCGCTCGATGTCTCCACCCAGCGCGCGGTGGGGGAGATGCTGCTTGAGTTCCGCGACCGCGGGTACATCAAGTCGGCCATCGCGATCACCCACGACCTGTCGATCCTGGCCCAGATCGCCGACTCAATCGCGATCATGTACGCGGGCCGGCTGGCGGAGCGGGCCGCGACCGACACGATCGTGAACAGCCCGCTGCACCCCTATACGCAGGCCCTGCTCGCCTCGCTGCCCGAGGTCGGGGTGCGGCACGATCAGGTGACGCTGACCGGCATCCCGGGCCGGCCGCCGTCGCTCGCGAACCCGCCGGCCGGCTGCCGCTTCCGTGACCGGTGCCCGTTCGCGTTCGCCAAGTGCACGCAGACCCCGCCGTTCGAAGAGGTCAGGCCCGGCCACCTGGTCGCGTGCTGGAAGGTCAGCGAGGAGAATGCCGCGACGGCCGGAACCGGACAGGAGCAGCCCGCGGTGCTGCTTCCCGTTGAGGAGCAGGTATGACCACGCTGAAGATCGACCAGGTCTCCAAGCTCTACCGGGCCACATCCCGGGCCGGGGGACTAACCCCGGCGCTGCGCAAGGTCAGCTTCGAGCTGCGGCCCGGCGAGGTGATCTCGCTGATCGGCGAGTCAGGCAGCGGCAAGACGACGCTCGGCAAGGTCATGCTGCGGCTGGTGCAGCCGACCTCCGGCTCGGTCACCTTCGACGGCAAGGACATCGGGTCCTACTCCGCGCGCGGCCTGAAGGACTACTACCGGCACGTGCAGGGCGTGTTCCAGGACCCGTTCAGCTCCTACAACCCGATTTACCGGGCGGATCGCGTCTTCGACCTGGTGCGCGGGTCGTACTTCCCCGGGGTTGGCGACAAGGTGTGGTCCGCCAAGGTCGAACAGGCTCTCGACGCCGTGGCGCTGAACCCGGGGGACGTGCTCGGCAAGTACCCGCACCAGCTGTCCGGCGGCCAGCAGCAGCGGCTGCTCATCGCCCGCGCCCTGCTGCTCGACGTAAAGCTGCTGATCGCGGATGAGATCATCTCCATGCTCGACGCGTCGACCCGGGTGGACGTGCTGAACCTGCTGGTCAAGCTCAAGCGGCAGGGCCTGGCGATCCTGTTCATCACCCACGACCTGTCGCTCGGCAACTACGTGTCCGACCGGACGATCATCCTGCGGCACGGCGCGGTCGCGGAGATGGGCGCGACCGAGAAGATCTTCGGCAACCCGCAGCACGAGTACACGAAGATGCTGCTCTCGGCGGTACCGGAACTGCACAAGAAGTGGCAGCACGCCGCGCTCGGCCCGGTCGCGGTCTCCGCCAACGGCGCCGCCG
>Ga0335072_10016763_pt1 | contig 10379 bp, 13 predicted proteins | sample Lox_Sample_21_FD_206725 | JGI IMG/M metagenome (GOLD analysis project Ga0335072, IMG submission 206725) | Soil microbial communities from Loxahatchee National Wildlife Refuge, Florida, United States - Lox_Sample_2.1 | ecosystem: Environmental > Terrestrial > Soil > Wetlands | place: USA... | reverse complement strand
ATGAACCAAGTGCGGCTTTATGGCAAGCCTATAAGGGTCAATAAGGTCAGTCCTCACAATGCATTCTGTTGTGAATCGTTCATTGACGTAAGCCTCTTTAGGCTTCAGCGGATAAGCAGAAGACAGTTGAAGTCGGTGCTGAGCTCTTCATTGGTAACCTTGATCCCATGGTTGACGAGAAGACTCTCTATGACACGTTCTCCCGCTTTGGCTCCCTCATCTCCGCCCCCAAAATCGCTCGCGACCCCGAAAATGGTCTTTCCAAAGGATATGGCTTCGTATCCTATTCCAATTTCGAGGCATCAGACGACGCAATCGCAAACATGAACGGGCAATACCTCATGAATAAAGACATATCCGTTCAATACGCGTACAAGAAAGATGGCAAGGGCGAACGCCACGGTGACCAAGCAGAGCGAATGCTAGCGGCCCAGGCGAGAGTCCACAACGTGCAGCCAGAGCACCAACAGATCCCACCAGCGCTTCTCATGAACGGCATGGTACCGCAAGTACCATCACCAATGCTAGACGGACCACCTATTCCCATGGCGCCGCAAATGCGAGCACCACCACCAGGAATCCCAGCTATGCCCGAGGGCTTTGGCGGCCGCCCAAATGGCAACTATCAAAATGTTCCTCCGCCACAACAGCAGCGGCAAAACCCCCCTCTTCCCCCGCCTCCATCTGGGCTGCCGCAAAGACCTCCGCCTTCCCAGGCTGGATATGGAGGACCGCAAGAGTACCTTCCTCCTGGTTTCGGGGCACCTCCGCAACAAGGTTTCCCGAGTCAGTTGCCGCCGGGCTTTGGACCGCCTGGAGGGATGCCAGGTGCGCCACCTGGCTTACCTGCTGGGTTCATGCCGCCGCCCGGTTTTGCGCCGCCAGTGCCTCCGCAGGGTCCGCCAGGATATGGGAGGCGGTGAAATCGCATTGATTAAGACATTTTTTAAGAAGAAAGGCAGTATAGGGCAATGAGGTTCAGGGGCAGAAAATAGACAGCATTTACAGGAGTTTTAGGAGGTCTCAAAAGGGTAAGTCGCTGATTTTTGAGCTGTACAATCAAGCAGTAACGGACTTGGCAGCGTCATGCGATTTGGGCGGTCTATACGATCTTCTTGTATATGGGAAGCACAAAAACCATCATGGATACAGTACAAGTCATTGAACTGAGATGAATTTTGTAGAGTACAAAACAAGCCTTCGTAGATATCATCCCGATTGTGAATGCAAATCCTTCATGAACGTCATCCCCTCGTTAACGCAAAGCCATCGTGGCGGATATAATACCATATTAGTACACATTTTGTGTGTACGTGTGATCCTAGCCATGCAGAAGAGCGGAGAGAATCATGTGAACGATTTGACGGTACTAGAATGTTTTAGCATTACTAGAAATTAATTTGAAAAAGGCCATGAGCACGACCCTAGGGTTATGCTCAGAGCACGTCATCCTTGTCGAGCGGAAAGTCTGGATTAGCTAGCTCAGCGGGCGTACCAATTCCGGAAAATGGAGAGGCCACACCGCTAGGCGGGACGGGAATTCGGATGTCCTCGGGAGAACCTGGGACGATTTCCTGCGGAAGTCCAGGGATATGGATGCGCTTTGCCTCATTTTGATAGCTGGCGGGAATGATCTTTCGTTCTATTAGCTTGACGAGGATTACTGTTAAGCTATGGCACTGACCTCAATGATTTCATTGCGAGGGAACTTGAGCTTGGGGATGGCCATCGCATCACACGCCATGAGGTATCCGTACAGTACGCGGAGGACAGATTCATGAGCGATGATTAAGAGATCATTTTTCTCACGCTCGAGCTCCAGAATTATAGGTTCGAGGCGTACGGCAAGGTCGTGGTAGGACTGAAAATGTTAGCTTGCTCTATGCATAAGTATCAGTGAGTGGCTTACTTCAGCTCTTGGGTATCTGTGATGATATGGATCAAGTTCGTGTTTCTCTACCTCCTCCGGATATTCCTTGCGAATTCGTCTTTCAGACATTTTTTCGCAAACGCCCGGATTAAGCTGACTCATCTGAGACCGCTGTCGCACTTGGTAGCCAAGACTGGCAAGATACTCTGCAGTTTCAACAGTTCTCTTACGCGTAGATGTCCAGACAGACAAGGGCTTCAGTGGAGCAGTTGAACCACCTTTTGCTATTGATGCTGCTCGTTCCTCCTCTCTATGACGAAGAAGTGCGTCCGACATTTTCTTAGCATAGTCAATGCCCTCGGATGACAAAGAGGCGTCAGATTTGAAGGAATCTTCTTGGCTAGATGTACCAGCGCGGGCGAAAAAGGTTTGTCGAGCTTTGATGTGGATGTTCATCAGATAGAAGACAATACGATGAGAAAGGTATCCGAAACTGACATTATTCAGTTGGATTCTTTCTCCAGCATTGATCATTTTGACGTAGTTGAGATCGGGTTCATTCATAGTCTCAAAATGTGGAATCTTCACATTAATACGTTCCAGGTAAAGCTTGGCTGCCTCGTCCGGATCCATGCCGACGAACTGCACAAGAATTAGTAAGAGGATGCAGCCTTTTGGGTCTATATACATCTGGAGACGAGATCTTAACACTCCGAGCGTTCTCCTGCAGGATTCGCTCATCTGTCACATAAGATTCCAGGAAGAGGGTCTATACTACATATTAGAAGTCATGAAACAAGATTTTCTGAGGTAGATCAAATATACCTGGACTTGATTTTTAGCAAACTCTTTTGCGAGAGACCTTCGGCCTCCACTGAGGGGATTGACGGCATCATAAATAGCCACCTGACCATTATCATGCTCGAACCAAGCATAAATATCCTCACGGCACTTCTTCAAAATCTTCTGGCGCAGCAATACTGACGGAGCTGAGGCGTTGACGAAAAAGTAATCATCAGGTACATCAACACCAGGACCTAAAGTAGCACGGCGGTAATCACCTAGGTGAAAGATGCGTGTCTTAACACCGAGCCTAACATCGTCAATCCAAGTTTCAGAGGATATTGTTACAGTGGTTGAATACTTACCATCGAAGATATCTAGCAATCGATACAGAGATGTGGCTAATACAGTGTAAGTTATCCAACCCTATGTGATGTGAAAACACAGTTTTGTATCATGGAATACTTACGTTTTACCACGAGCCGGAGGACCAACAAGGACAATGGCTATTTTGCCAGAATGGAAAAGACGACCTGACATGGTACTATAGAGTTGAGCAGGGGCCATCGCAGTTGAGTCTGCGATGATATCGTGGACTCCATCGATGAAGGTGCTTGATTTCCTCCGGTAACGAGGAGAATTAACAGCGATGTCCGCCGTACTAAAGTGATCTAGGTCAGAACCAAGCTCAGGACGAGGTACAAAACAGATAACATGACCCAGGTATGATCCAAGTTCAGGGCGAGGAATAAAAGACTTCATATCATTAAGCTTAGGCAGGAGCTTGAGGCGAGCACCGATGGTCAAAACTTGACATCGTGCCGCTTTGGGGGAGATGGTGACTTCCTCTGATGACGCCATCACGGCTTGTAGAGTTGCTTATGTAGGAAATGTAAGGAGGAGTGAGCCTTCAAGTAGGATATTATGTATGTAGGAGGAGGTTCTTGTTCGGAACGATAGTGAAAATTTACTCACAGGAGCGTGTCCATGGTTGCGGAATTCGCAGAAAGCTCGGCGGAACCAGGTGGAAACGTTTGACGTGCCGACGACTAAGCAGGATATCGGATAAATCAACCAAGTTTTGTATACCTATGCGTCTCCGATTGTTTTGTGAAAGAGATGCAGCAACAGCTCTCCCTCTAACCCTTCCAGCCCTAAGCACATGCGCGCAGTTTCTTGTATGCCTCTCGTTATCTTGTGTTTATACAAGAGGAGTAATGATTGCTCAACACATATAGTGTTGTATTGACAGCATCAGACCCACGAGGTTGTTCGTAACTTGCGCGTTGTGAAAGTTTGTTGAAGAAGAAAGTTAAAGAGTAGGACAGCAGGGGTGTTCGATAGGCTTGCCGATGGATTGTCGTCAATGGAGCCAATTAGAGCTGCAGTGTCAAGCTCAGTGGATTTTATGCCAGATATACAAGGCTCAGACGCTAAGAACACCCTTCACTCCTGGCGAAAAAGTTGTTAGTATCATCAAGCCGAGCTCGTGCTCTTTATTCCTCCAGCTTCTCAAGTCGCTATTCCTTTTAATTCTCGCGACTCCTCCAGGCCGGTCTCTTACTCTCCTCTCCTACCTGCACCTGGAGTCATTCTGGGAGTTATGTCTACCATGGCTCTCGAGAAGGATTCGCCGCTAGCCTTCTTGTATTCAAACTCGGTCACAGCAGCTCTGCTAGACAACTACAGATCGTTCTCAGAGAGGAGGGGAGCATTACGTCTGCCAAATCCCGGAACAGTGGACAACATCGCGCGAGAGGTTCAACGAGATGTCTTTCTTACGAACTATACTTTCACCGGTCTTCGGGCGGACCTCACAAAAGCCTTCAGTATATCCCCCTTGTTCCAAGTCTCTCATGCCTTCTCTATGGGCTCGCAAGGCCTTCCTCCATATACTTTTGCAGCATTGTTCGGCACCAATAAGGTCAGTTGCTTATGAAACGTTCACTTTGTACGAGGCTGTGATTTTTTTAAGTTATCTATTCCAACGTCATAATATTGGCCAGTATCTAACCTTTATAGGTTTTCATGCAAGGAAACATCGATAACGAAGGACAACTTATGACGCGATTCAACTATCGCTGGTCGTCGGCTTTAGTCACGAAGACAAATATCCAAATAGCTCCTGGTCCAGGTCAGGCAATGGCACAGATTGACAATGAATATACTGGTACAGACTTCACCGCATCGCTGAAATCAGTGAACCCATCCATGATTGATGGAGGTCTTACTGGCATCTTCATTGGCAGCTATCTGCAATCAGTAACGCCAAATCTTGCACTTGGTCTGGAGGCAGTCTGGCAGCGCGCCGGTCTAACGGAAGGTCCACAAACAGCTTTATCGTACTGTGGAAGATACAAGGGCAGTGATTGGATTGCCAGTGCTCAATTGCAGGCGCAAGGCACAGTTAGCGCATCATACTGGCGGAAATTGACAGACAAAGTGGAGGCAGGTGTTGATCTCAACCTGGCATTTGCAGGGTTAAATGGTGGACCAATGATGAGTGGAGGTATGAGGAAGGAAGGAGTAACTACTGTCGGAGCAAAATATGCATTCCGGATGTCAACTTTCAGGGCACAGATTGATTCGACCGGGAAGTTGAGCTGTTTGTTGGAGAAAACGGTTGCGCCTCCTGTACGATTAACTTTCTCTGCGGACATGGATCACTTCAAGGTTAGTAAATCGTTTCCAAAACGCCCATATTGTGCCTTCACTAATTGCTCAAATATACAGCAACAAGCAAAAATTGGCCTCTCAGTCTCCATCGAAGCCAGCAATGAAGATCTCCAAGAGCAACAAGAAATGGGCGGCGAGCAGGCAGCTGCTAATATCCCCTTCTAGACACCATCTAGAAAATCCTTACTTCTGTAATGCACCAACGGATAATATTTCAATGCCGCTCTATCAAGCCGCCTCGAAGCCGCCATCGGAACCATTGCATACCTCACTCTCTTTTCCGTAAAACTGTCTTAATACAAATCTCGCATGGCCATCCGAAGCTATCCATATAGGTCTATGGCATAACGGTTTCTTCGTCTCAAATCGAGCCATCCATGGGGCCTTTGCATATGGCGACGAATAAGCGAACGATCTTCATTAGATTTCATCCCTTTTTCCTGACTGGATGGCGGGTTTGGTTTGCTAGGCGGACGGATGTATGATGCATAAGAGCGTGATGTGCCGTCTATAGAGCACATGGCGCCCCTCCTTGTAGAAATCTATGTACAAAAGTATTGAACGCCCCGTCCCTCTCATTGCGATCCTCTCCATACGTGCTTTATTGCCTGTGATCTCACTACTTCCCTGTTGCTGAAGTTCATTGCTGTTTGGAGCGGATCCAATTAGCTTCAGCATCTTTGTCTTTGCAATACTCTCCTTCTATGCTATGCTACCTGCAGTCTAACAATCTATACCAGAGACGCCGATGTTCAAGACCCTTCTCTCGCTCGAGATACCTTTCACTCCCACCATTCACTAGCCCCCTAATACCTATTATCCATGATTCCAGTATTCCATTTACACTGAGAATCACGCCTAACAAGCCATTCACAGTGGGATTTGATTGCCCCATTCACCGCCTCACCACAGCAATCCTCCACACATATATTCCCACATAATTTCCTTCGCTTCCTAGCTGGCAAAGAGGCAATAAAGGAGTTGTTCACCTTCGTCAATAATTAGATGATGGAGTTGCCGATAAAGGAGACAACTCCAACAGAGAGAGTGACATCTCTGCTCCCACAATCATGGGTTTGTCCTTCTCTATCATCGGAGTAGAAGTACGCCCTCAAAAGGACTATTTGTGGCCGCTCGCTACGCGAGGCGTATTTCGTTGTGCAAGTTGAATGGCACTGTCGATGACCTTCTGTCATTCCATATTTGCCTATACGGGTTCTCGTCGCAGGCATTTTGTCCTGTTGTGTCTTCTTGTGGTAATGAGGAGAATTCTAAGTATTCCAAAAGGATAGTTAGCATTATCTTATCATTAATACGGAGAGATGCAATCTCTGCGCACAGTATTCTTGTGAATTCGAATCCTCCAGGCCTCTGCACCTGTAAACATGTAACGAACATCATTGCGCCGCTGGATAGCGACGTAAAGGGATGGACTTACCATATCATGTACAGATATCTCGGCCTAATGAGTAGGAGAGTTTCCAATTTTGCAAGAAACTTGCTCTCATGGACTGTTGAAGTTGCGCGTGAGCATTTAATAAATGGGCAGCTGCTCCTTCACAAGGTCCTCTTGCAGTATGATGGTCTTCGGCTTCAGGAGACTGATATTGTGCAAATTGGCTTCAGCAAGTGTCATCCATGTAGCATCTGCGCCGAGGATCTGCTCTGTTCCAATATTAGGCCACTGAGCCCGAGTTCCTTCTGGTAAGATTCGACTTGGACATGGTTATGTAAAGTATTGATTCTTAGTGGAGATGTTTGAATACGTTATAGTTTGTGCTCATCGACCATAACAGCATCCAACAGATTCATCCAAGCATCACTACGCTCCATTCACTATCAGCTGCTGGTGATCATATTGACAGTGAATAGTGCGTCAAGATGAAATGTGTCTAACAAATGTGGTGCTCCCTCTTTTAGGTCATCAGCAAACACTTTGTGTAACCCGTGTCTTATGTCGTTCAATATCGCGAGGGTGGGCAGACATCGCCCATCGTTGTCCCTTTTTTAGGCCCTCTCCATTGGATATTCTCGAAGGTTATCTCCAAAATAGAGAATATTGCATTCGGTAAGATCATGGAGAGAGGTTACACAGAATGGTCTTAGCTGATGATCATCCAAAGCCGTAAAAGCGCCCCATATGTTCGGGCAAAGCCTCACAATTTATCTAACTTGCAGGGTCTCAGCAATTGCAATGCTCTCTATCCACCATGCAAGAGCCACGGACGACTGAGGTCGAGGAGACGAAATGTTTTGCCAAATACTGTACGCTTTTGAGGGTTGCACAAAAGAAGTTCATGTCATTCATGTGACAAGGTTTCGCAACACGGCACTAAGAAAATTATCACATTATAAAGGAACTAACAGGTGTAGGCTATCACAAATAAACAAAAATGGAGGTATTACAAGATCAAGTAGAAGACTTCAAAAGGAGTTTTTGTGTCACACGTGACGGCACTAACCTTTCTGCCAGTAGCCGATAGTACAGATCCGGGATTTTGGTAGGATCTTCGCATGCATGACAATTACATTACCCATTGCTTTTCCCTTCGCTTACAGCGGTCCCTACCGTCCGGCCTCTAGTGGTGAATCCTGGACGTCGAGCAACGGGGCGTAATTCATACAGGCATGGTGGACTTTTATAAATACGAAGCTGTACGTGAGTGGCCGTCCATAGGCAACATAGCTCATATGCATGGAAAGGTAGGGGATAGTGGCCTTCTCGGCACGAGGCGAGCATGCCTTTGCATGGGGGGTATGCAGCTTGCTCAATGGGGACATCCTCGATGATAGTGGTGGCGAGATACGATCCCGCAGGCACATGTTTTAGTGCTTAGCTTTTGACAGTAATGGTCGACATGATACAATAGTTCAAGTGTGGACTATGGTTTGTGACATCGGGATTACAATCCAGTAGGTCTGATGTGGAAAGATGACGGAGCATCATGATTGTCTTGGCGTGCACATATTTCGATGCCGTTGATCTGCAGGATTTGTCTGCCGTTGGAGCTTACCCCGCAGCACAGCGAACCAAGGAAAGGAAGAGACGCCCCGGATCAGCAAATGTCATGATTTCTTATACCAATCTCAAGTCCTTGAATACAAAGAGGATACCTTGTGAATTTTAATGGGCCCGATCAATTTATCCAATGATTAGAAGAAATGATAAGATAAATCGAGGGCATTGCGCACTTACTGGTGCTGGAGGTAATGCATCCATTGCTCTTATGGGCTGATAGTACATACTCAAGTAGAGGTTCCTCCTATGGGAATATCACCGGAATGGTGCGCTCTTGTTTTGCTGCACAGCTTGACGCAGAGCTTAATGCAGGAGACAGCATACCTTGAACTGCAATGATGCCACGCTACTTCCTATGCTGGTACGATTATAAGAATGCAGACGCTTCGACGTTTGGCCATATGATCGGGGCCTCAGACGCTATAGAATGGCGCACAAAATAGAGTAGGCATGACCATCGGCGGCTTGGGTGCCGGGGAATTAGGTTGCCTCATCGACTCCATCTCATATTTTGCCAACCGAGAGAGATCGGCAGAGGAGGCTTGAATCCATCTATCTGACGTGCAGCGCCAGGTTCCCTGTGAAGCTCGAGGCAGATGGTGGACTGTCATTGACTCGGAACCGGTGAACGAACGGCGAAGACTCCGTGCGTTCATTTGCGCTGTGTTTGGCATGCCGTATTGGCGGCGGCGGCATTTAAAGCTGTCAAGGGTGGCTTGTCTCTTCACTTTCCTTAGACCCTGAAAGAGGCCGGTCACGAGGTCCACAGGTTGCATAGCTCCATAATTGCACTGTTCTTGTTGGCTCACTGGTCCGGACTTACGATCCATCTGGCAAAGCTATTTATTGCGCATCCCAGCATTGTGGTAAAACTATATGGATGGAGGCGCTGAGAGCTATAACATAAGCGGGTGGAGCCATGGCTAGCTGGCGTAGAGCTACGAAATGGGATGGAAATACGGACCTGACCTCCACCCCCCCTTCGAGAACCCATGATTGGGCTATGCTTCGAAAGTGACACGTATGAGGCTGTCCAGTCATGGATGAGCCACGCCTCCGGTACTGAATTCAATTGTCGTTATGTTTCCTATATCAGTAATGTTGATGATAGCCGCCATATACATGGGCCCGAAGTGGCTCAAGCTTTTACATCACACGACAATCTGAAATGGACCTTGCGTCCGTGCATCATCCGGGTCGAGACGCCAGGGTAATCAGAAAAGGATCATGCTCTCATAAAGTGGATCTCTGTATTGTGTAGTACTGAACAGCAAGTACGACATTGTGACGCCGCAAGTTGCTTGTTCTTATGTATCCAGGAGTTACGAATCGTACCATGAGGTCATCTCTCCTTTGTTGGGGGGTTAAGGTAAGGTCGGTAGCCGTAGCTCTCTGCGGGACCCAGTAGTGGGCACAAACGTCTGTGCTTCCATTTCAACATTCTTTGCTGAATGGACGAACCCATATGAGGTCTTGATTCGAACGTATTTTCAGTATTTAAGACCGCTATGTATTCATGAGCCAGGAGGAGAACTTCGAGTAGCGAGACATGAATTTGGAACCTTCAGTGCAGCTTGTACATTGCCATTGAATTTCTAGGCGTTGTGCAAGTTGTGTAAGGCAAAGCTTTCAATAAATAAGGAGTATATCTTACTATTGTACAGCGCCCTTCCTAGAATTTAACGATGTGGGCTGAGGATTTCGAACTTATTGTTGGGCTGGGCAGATTTGGGTTGTCGTCTCTTGCCGTTTAAGGTCCCATGATCTGTCAAGACTTCGCCGCTTGTGGTAAGTAGGGAGAGTCATCAATCCCTATACCCTTAACCCCTTTGGACGGAACCTGTAGTGTAACGAGTCCAAAATATCTCCTACCCTTCCTCTTCCTTCTTTTCCTCTCCCAGATCTCAAATCCACCGAATCTACCAACCACCACCAACCAACGGCAAGCAGCAAAAATACAGGCCTTCCTCCACCCAGTCAGACTCTGGTCCCTTGAACCATTTTGTGATTGCCCTGCGTCCACTCCCGTTG
>Ga0335072_10016762_pt1 | contig 10379 bp, 9 predicted proteins | sample Lox_Sample_21_FD_206725 | JGI IMG/M metagenome (GOLD analysis project Ga0335072, IMG submission 206725) | Soil microbial communities from Loxahatchee National Wildlife Refuge, Florida, United States - Lox_Sample_2.1 | ecosystem: Environmental > Terrestrial > Soil > Wetlands | place: USA: Florida... | reverse complement strand
TCGAGCGCAAGTGGCCCCAGGATGCCGGCCCAGGCAAACGGTTCGTCGTCTGCACCGGCGGTGAGCCTCTGCTGCAACTCGACGCAGACCTGATCGTCGCGCTCCACCAGCGCGCTTTCGAAATTGCCATCGAGACGAATGGAACGATCGAGGCGCCCGCGGGGATTGACTGGATCTGCGTAAGCCCCAAGGCCGGGGCGGCGTTCAGGCAGCGCAGCGGCCACGAGTTGAAGCTGATCTATCCGCAACACGGCGCCGAGCCGGAAGCCTTCGAGAACCTCCCGTTTCGACACTTCTTCCTGCAGCCCATGGATGGACCTGCGCGCGAACTCAATACCACGCTCGCGCTCACTTACTGCCTCAATCACCCGCGCTGGCGCCTCAGCCTGCAAACCCACAAGCTGATTGGAATTCCGTAGGGGCAAAAAGGAGTAAGTGCTATTCGATCCTGTCGCGTTTCGCCAGATTGTGCCGTCCACACAAGATCTGAATATTCGCTGGGTCCTTTGAAGAGCCACCCTTCGAATAGGGAATGATGTGATCGAAGTGCAAACCGGTATTTGCGCCACAGGCGCGACACCTACCTTGATCTCGCTTCCAAACCTCAAGTTTTACCCAGCTTGGAATAAGCCGATCATCATCGAGTTTCGCGGGATTGATTGCGGGAACCGGGTAATCATCCGTCGTGCAGATTCTCAGTTTGAATTTGAAAACGCTCCGCCCTCCTGATGCTTCCGTCCAGTAATCGATCAAATCAAAGGTTCCGTTATAGACCCAAATGCCGGATCGAATTTTCTCGTAGACGCTGACTCGTTCGGGCGGCGCATCCCCTTCCTTGTACCGCCTTACAGAATCCGCGAATCGACCGTTCTGCGTAAGCGACCCGCCCGGATTGGTCCTCGGTTGATCAATTTTCTTGGGCTCAGGCACTTCTGCAGTCTTAGCGCAGTCATGCCCTTCATAGATCAGTATTCTTCCGTCGTCTTCGATCCGGTCGGCATACGGTGCCCCAGGCCGAATGCTCATTAGAATCACTGTTCCCCTGCCACACAGGCGAAAGTTCATTCCGCGCTGCAGATTGACGCCTACGGCCGAGCACATCTGCATGTAGGAGACGACATCTCCGGGCTTGAATTGTTCTGGCAAATCGAGACGATTATACGGCTGGCCGTCAACTCAAGCTCCGGCAACTCTCTGCTCCGCTTCCTTCAGCCATCCCCTTCGCAGCTTCTCCGCCGGAATGCTCGACAGATACGGTTTGATATCAATCACCGGCGTTCCGTCCAGCATGTCCACACCGCGCACACGGAGTGACGGGCCATCGCGGCCGAGCAGTTCCACCACCGTCAGCCCGATCGGATTCGGCCGCCGCGGCGAGCGCGTCGCAAACACCCCATGTGGCCGTTTCTCGTCGGTCGGCGGATGCGCCACTAGGTCGAATCCATCGGCGCGGTCGAACTGCCACAGCACATACAAATGCGAGAACCCTTCGATGTCCTTCAGGCCCGCCTCGTATTCGCGAAGCAATTCAATCACGCCCTCCGCCTCGTGCCTGGCGCCGATTCCCTTCGGAATGGCCGAGGTTTCCCGGTAGGGGCTGCGGATGAAGCCAATCGGTTGCGCGGTAAACATGTGTAGTCCTCTCCGGATTTGATCCTATTCGCGCTGGCGGCGCCATCCAAACCCCGAGCGCATTGAACCTCCCATATCAGCCCGGAAGACCCGGAAGACCGCTTGGCTCGGGTCTCATTTTGATTACGTCAATGGCAATTCCGCAATATAAAAAGCCTCTCCCGCATTCACCGGGAACAGTCCGGCAGCCTCCGGTGTCTAAGAGAATGCGTAGTAGTGTGGGGCCGGCAGGCTTTGGGCTCCAAGGCGATGTGACAAGGCCACATGCAAAGATGGCCGAATTGCGGTAACGTGGGAGGGCAAGGAATTGCAGGCAGACCTCACCATGGGCAATGTTGCGGGCGCTCTGACGCTCCACTCGGAAGAAGCAGCTCTCATTGAAGAGCTGCGTGCCGGCTCTGAGGAGGCCTTTGCCTGGCTGATCGCTCACTACCATCAGCCCATCTACTCCTTGCTGGCGCGCACCGTGCGCAACCGCGCCGACGCTGCCGACCTTACCCAGGAGGTTTTCGTTAAGGTTTTCAGGGGCATTCGCGGTTTTCACGGCGAATCCTCGCTCAGAACCTGGATTTACCGGATTGCGTTGCGCGAGGCGTCAAACCAGCACCGCTGGTGGACGCGCCATCAACAGCGGGAGTTTCCCATGGAGCAGGAGATGACGGTGGCCGAGGGCAAAACGCCGGTGTGCCTCAAAGACATGCTGGTCGATCCCTCCGAGTCGCCCTATGATCAAGCCCTGCACCAGGAAAATCGGGCACAAGTCGAGCGCGCCCTCCGCCAGGTGCCGGAATCCTATCGCACCACAGTGATCCTGCGTGACATTGAAGGATTTCAATACGACGAAATTGCCGCCATGCAGGGCGTAAATGTTGGAACGGTCAAGTCGCGGCTGATGCGCGGGCGCGCCAGTTTGAAAGCGCTCCTCATGGCGCATCAACCCGGCTCGCGGCCCCGAGCGCTGCCAGGGATGGATTTGTCCCTGCGAGAGGAGGCGCGATGAACGGCTGCCATCAGGTGCAGGCTGGCTTCACAGACTATTTGGATGGCCGGTTGAGCGGAGTTCAGATGCAGGAAATCAATGCGCACCTGGGCAATTGCCCGAAGTGTGCGCTGGAATGGAAGTCTCTGCGCGATCTGCAGGCATCGCTGGCCGAACTGGGCCCCGTGCCCGAACCTGCAGATCTGCCGCTGCGCATTCGCGTCGCCCTCAGCCGCGAACGCGCTCGCAGCCGCCGCAGCATCTTCACCGCATGGGAGCTCGCCTGGAAAAACACCCTGGGGCCTTTCCTGCTCCAGGCCGGCGCAGGTTTTGCCAGCGCCGTTCTCCTTCTCGGATCGGTGATCGCGCTGGTCACCATGTTCGCCCAGCCCCAAGTCGCCGGGGCCACTCCCGACGACTCTTTAGGAAACGCAACTGCCCCCCGCCTGCTTTATTTCTCTAATGCTCCGGGCGACAACGGGACAGACGGCCTCTCCGGCCCAATGGTGGTGGAAGCCTACGTCAACGACGAAGGCGAAGTGTACGATTACCGCATCGTCTCGGGCCCCAACGATGCCGTGACGCGGTCCCGGGTTGAGGACCTGATGCTCTTCAGCCGTTTTGCCCCGGCGCGCTTCTTCGGCCAGCCCGTTCGCGGCCTCGCCGTGCTCTCGTTTGCCGGCATCTCGGTGCGGGGATAAAGGCAGGGAACAAGAGAACCTCTTTAGACGAAGACCGCGAATAGCCAGTCGGCGTGAAGTTTCTTCGTTCCATTCACTTACTTCATGCTTTGGTGGATGGGTCGACCGTAGCCGGCGTCAAACCCGTAAGAATTGGTAGGCACGATTGGATTCGAACCAACGACCTCTTCCGTGTCAAGGAAGCGCTCTAACCAACTGAGCTACGCGCCTATTCGCGACACTTGGTAGTTTACCAAGGCCTGCGCGACGTGGGAAGCTGCGCAATTGATAGCCAACGGCCGGGAGCTCCCGTTTGACCCCGCCTCCGCGTCTAACTAGACTTGCATACAGGGTTTTTTCATGATGTCGCGTCCATCCGCGCCTGGGGCATTCTTCACCACCGCATTCCTCTTTCTTTTCGCAGGTCTCGCGCCCGTGCTGGCTCCCGCGCAGTCCTCCAGCAGCTCCTCCTCCAGCCAAAGCTCGTCTTCCTCGCAAATGTACGCCCAGGAAAAGGCGCCTACGCTGGTTGAGGCGGCCGGCCCGACCATCTCGCTCATCAGTTCAGAACCGGTCTTCGTCATGGCGGCCGCGCTCAACGCCTGCGGTTACGATGAAGGCCTCGACTTGAGCGACCCCATCCGCAAGCGCATTCGCGACGAGATGAACCAGGCCTTCGCGCAGAGTGAAGCGGCCCGTACCAAGCGCGACGCCCTCTGCCTCTACATCGCGCAGCATCGTTTGACCGGTACTGAGCACGACATCTCGCAGTACATCTCGCTCGCCCTATACCTCACGCCGCCTCCCGAGCTTGAGCTCACCGCCGACCTGACCGAGATGCCCCCTGACTCCACCCAGGTGGCGGAAATTCTGCCTCTCCTGCGCGAGTTTGCCGCCTCGATTGACCTGCACGGCATCTGGCTTACGGCGCACCACAATTATGACGAGGAGATCGACGAGCTGCACGACCCTCTGACGCAGATGATGCTCGCCACCAACGTCTATCTCCATATGCCGCCCCCGACTTACGATGGGCGCCGGTTCATCGTCGTCATTGAGCCGCAGCTCTCGCCCGGCATGGTGAATGCGCGCATCTACGGCACCGATTACGTGGTGGTCGTTTCGCCGGTCAACGGAACAATTCCCATGGCCGATGTGCGCCACACCTACCTGCACTACATCATCGATCCCATGCTGCTGTCGCGCACCAACGCGCTCAGCCGCGAGCAGCCCATCCTCAAAGAGATTCGTGACGCTCCACTCGATTTTCGTTTCCGCTCGGATGCCACGGCCCTGACCATTGAGTGCCTCATCAAGGCCATTGAAGCGCGCACCATGGATACCGGCGTGCCCGTTTACAAGATTCCCGCCGGCGTTGACCGATCGCAGTTGCCGATCTATGAGCATCAGCGCGAGCTCTACCAGCAGAAGGTTGATGCCGTGAAATGGGCCAAGGTCCAGCACGATATGGCGCAGGGATATGTGCTGACGCAGTATTTTTATGAGCAGATGATCCAGTTTGAGAAGGATCCGTCGAGCCTGAAAGACACCATGGGCGAAATGGTCTACAGCATGGACGTGGACCAGCAGGTGCACCGCGCCCGGGAAACCGTATTTGACAAGGTAGCCGATGAAGATGTGTTGCAGCGCAGCAAGCCGCGCCCGTTAACCGGATTGGATCTGGCTGAAGCGAAGCTCGCTTCCGGCGACGTGAATACCGCGGCAGCCATGGCAAAGAAGGCTCTCGCCGACCAGTCTGATACTCTCGCGTCCGTAGCCGACGCGGCCCGGGCACATTTCATCCTCGCACGCGTCGATCTCATGACCGGCCATCCCGACCAGGCGGTCGACGACTTCCAGAAGACCATCGCCACCAGCAAGCAGCTTCGCCTGCTCGCCTGGTCTCATATCTATCTCGGCCGTATGGACGACCTCGAGTGCAAGCGTGACGAAGCCTTGGCCGAATACAAAGAAGCTCTCGCCGCGCGCGACGGTCAGCTCGATACCCGGATCGCCGCCGAACACGGAGTCAAAATGCCTTACGTGATCCCCGGCCACGAACACGATTGCGATGACGAGACCGGCGACAATTCAGCCGGTCCTCCCGCGCCTCCGTCGGGACCGCAGGCGCAGCAAGGTGCAGCCAAACCGCAGTAATCCCCAAATCTGCCGCTTTGCAACAACATACTGCGTCTCATCGATGTGATCGAGAAGGTTCCCCGTCCGCCGATGAAGCGCCGCAATCGGTCAGAATGGAGTGAGCGCATCTCATCATTTGAAGGATGCCCGCGCGACCGCGACGCTGGGCATGCAGCAGGTTTCGGGCTGTCGAGCGCCGCCTCGCGATTTCACTGCACGCACTTTCAATCTCGCGCAAATGGGAAGGCCGAAAGTTGACCAGGCAAGTGGAACCCGATCTCAAGCCGCTTCAATCCGCGCTGGGCCGCGAATTCGCAAACCCTGAGCTGCTGGTCTGCGCGCTCACCCACCGTTCGCTCGCCCACGAGCTTGCCCAAGCCGATACCGGCCGCGCTTCGGTCAGCGACAACGAACGCCTCGAGTTTCTCGGCGACGCGGTCCTCAATCTCGTTGTCGCGGAGGCGCTTTTTGCCTTGCACCCCGAGTGGCACGAGGGGGAACTGACCCGCGTCCGTTCCGGCCTGGTGAGCCGCCAGCGCATGGCGCAGGTGGCCGAGGCGGTTGACCTCGGCAGGCATCTGCGCCTCAGCCGCGGTGAAGAGCGCAGCGGCCTGCGCCACAGGAGCACCGTGCTTTCCAATACCATGGAAGCTGTCATGGGCGCGCTGTTCCTTGATGGGGGCCTCGATCCGGTGCGTGCCTTTGTCCGCAATCAGGTCATGGGCGAAGCCGCCGACCGCCTCGCGCTTGAATTGCGCTCCGGCGCCGCTCTCGGCAACTACAAATCAGCCCTCCAGGAGCGGTTGCAGGCCGAGCGCGCGGGCGCCCCGGTCTATCGCGTCAAAAACGAAAGCGGCCCTGACCATCACAAACGCTTCCTTGTCGAGGTCCGCCTCAAAGGCGAAGCCGGTTCGCAGGGCAAGCCTCTGGCGCGAGGCATGGGACGCACCAAAAAACTGGCCGAGCAGGATGCTGCCCGCCGCGCTCTGGATCGGCTGGCTGCTCCCGGCCGCCTCGCCAAGCTGCCTCCACAGGCAAACCCTGACCCCACTGCTGCCGCGGCCGATGCACCCTCCGTCATTGCAGCCAAAGAAAAGGAACCGTCCCCGCAATGAGCACTCCCGCAGCCGCGCCCCGTTCTTTCCTGCACCGGTGGGCGCAAACGCGCGTGCACCTTCCCACACTGCCTCATGCCTTCGCTTCCCTTCTTCAAACCATCGTCATCGCCCTGTTTGTGCTCACGTTTCTGCTGCAACCCCTCCTCATTCCTTCTGAAAGCATGGAGCGCACGCTCCTCGTGGGAGATTTTCTGCTCTTCAACAAACAGGTCTTCGCGCCCGCCGGCCGGCTCGGAAAGTGGCTTCTCCCTTATCGTCCAGTCGAGCGCGGAGATATCATCGTCTTCCATCACCCCAATCCTCCAATGCTCATCAAGAGAGTCGTCGCCATCCCCGGCGACCGCCTTCGCATCGTCAACGGCCAGGTGTTTGTGAACGGCATCGCTCTCAATCAGCCCTACGCTGTCTTTGAGCCCGCCCCGCCCGATCCGGCCCGTGAAAACTTTCCCGCCAGCGTTTATACCGACCCCGAAGTCGATCCTGACTGGTGGCGCCAGATGCAAAGCCTTACGCGTAACGGCGAACTCATGGTGCCCAAAGGCGACTACTTCGTCCTCGGCGACAATCGCAATCACAGCCTCGACTCCCGCTACTGGGGCTTCGTCCCGCGCCGCGCCATCGTCGCCCGTCCGCTCGTCATTTACTTTTCCCTGGTTCGCCCTTCAGCCACTGATGCGCAGCAGGATCTTCCGCAAGCCCCGGATGATAAACTCGGACACAAACGCGGGCTCGCCGAACGTCTCATCGGACTCGTGCGCTGGAACCGCATCTTCCGCGTGGTCCACTGATTTGTGTGCGGCCCGTACGGCGAAAATGCAGCACTTGGGTGCTCTGGACTGCATGGACCCGGCAGGAGCCTTCGAGCGACAAATGTCAAACAAAAACACGCGAGCACCCAAAGAACCCCAGAAATCTCAGCCTGAACCGCCTCCTGCAAGAGTCGAGGAGACCCCGTTTGAGGCCATTGCCAGCGTATGCTCGCTGCTGGTCGTGCTGCTTTTCATCCTCACCTTCATCGCGCAGAATTTTGTCATTCCCTCCGGCTCCATGGAGAATACCCTGCTCGTCGGTGATCACCTCGTCGTCGACCGCATCACGCTCGCCCCGCCCACGAAGTGGATGCCGCTGGTCTACTACCGCGAGCCCAGGCACGACGACGTCATCGTCTTCATCAAGCCCGTTGCCGAACCTGAACCGGACGCCGAGGGCAATCCGCAGTACTTTTTCCTGGTCAAGCGCCTCATCGGTATCCCCGGCGACCATCTTCATCTCCGCGACGGCATCGTCATTCTCAACGGCGTCGCCCAGCCCCAACCCTTTGCCCAGCCCACCACGCCTGACAATTACCAGGAATTCCTCGATGACTTTCCCGCTGTGCCGCCTTATCCGCAGCCGGGTGGCGCCACCGAGAGTTGGGCGGCCGATTTTCCCAACCATGTCGTCGATGGAAATCTCATCGTCCCGCCGGGCAGGTATTTCATGATGGGCGATAACCGCCACGACAGCCTCGACTCGCGCTTCTGGGGCTTCGTGCCACGGCAGAACATCATCGGCCGCCCCCTCTTCAATTACTGGTCGTTCAAGACGCCCGAATCGGTCTACGAAGAGACCGGCGTCGTCGCGCGCCTCCAATGGATGGCCCACGTGGCGCTACACTTCTTCTCGGGCACTCGCTGGAGCCGCACCTTCCACATGATCCATTGACTATGCCGAAACATTCCTCACCCTCCGTCGCCCGTCCTTCCGCAGCCGCAGAGCCGTCTGGTGAAACCCTCTTCGAGTCCGTCGCCAGCATCTGTTCGGTCCTCGTCGTCGGCCTGTTCATCCTCACCTTTATCGCGCAAAACATGGTCATCCCCTCGGGTTCCATGGAAAACACGCTGCTCGTGGGCGATCATCTGGTGGTCGATCACATCACGCTGGCGCCGCCCACCAAGTGGATTGAGCCGTTGGTGTATTATCGCGAGCCGCGGCGCAACGATATCGTCGTCTTCATCAAGCCGGTGTTTTCCCCCGGCGATCCAACTGACGCAGATGGCAATCCGAAGGAAATTGATCTGGTCAAACGGCTCATCGCCGTGCCGGGCGATCACATTCACCTGCACAACGGCATTGTCATCTTGAACGGCGTCGCGCAGTCGCAGCCCCATGCCCAGCCCACCACGCCAGAGAACTTCAATGAGTTTCTCGATGACTTTCCGGCCGTGCCTCCGGCCGAGGTGCCCGGATCGACCGAATCGTGGGATCTGGCCTTTCCCAAATATGTCCAGGATGGCGATCTTGTCGTACCTCCGGGCATGTACTTCATGATGGGCGACAACCGGCACAACAGCGAGGATTCACGCTACTGGGGATTTGTGCCTCGGGCCAACATCCTCGGACGACCCATGTTGAACTACTGGTCGTTCAAGTCCACCGACGCGGATTACGAACAGCCTGGCCTCGCCGCGCGCTTCGAGTGGATGGGTCATGTGGTGCTGCATTTCTTCACCGATACCCGCTGGAGCCGCACCTTCCATGTGACGCGATAGGTTTTTTGGATCATTCCCGCCTGGAATCGCTCGGTGACCGGAAGCTGGTGGCTGGAAGCTAGAATTTATACAGACAATGACGAACGACACCGCAAGCAAAGAACGCGTTCGCGGGCGGCTGCGGATCGCTCTCGCGGCCATCGCTGTGCTCGTGCTCTTGCTCGTCGTGCCTCCGCTGATCAACGTCAGCCACTACAAAGGCCGCATCACCCGGCTCATCTCCCAATCCCTGGCTCGCCCGGTGCGCTTGTCGTCCGTGCAGGTGCGGCTCCTGCCCTGGCCGGGATTTGAGATCTCCAACCTGAGTGTTGCTGAAGATCCGGCCTACGGCGCCGAGCCGGTTCTCTATGCCAACCAGGTCATTGCTTCCATCCGGCTGCTGGCGCTGCTTCGCGGCCGCGTTGAGATCGGAAAAATCAGCGTAGATTTGGCTACCCTCAACCTCGTTCGCGCCGGTCCGGGCCGATGGAACCTCGACCCGCTCTTTCGCACCGCCGCGGAGAAAGCTGAGCCCTCCTCCGGCGCGCGGCGCGCGCCGCGCCTGCCCTACCTTGAGGCAACCGACTCGCGCATCGACTTCAAAAACGGAGTGGAGAAGCTCCCCTTCTCTCTCGTCAACGCCGATCTCTCGTTCTGGCAGGAAAGCTCCGGCGAGTGGCGCATTCGGCTGCGCGCCCAGCCCGCCCGCACTGATGTGAGCCTGCACCAGGAAGAAACCGGCATCGTTCGCATTGAGGCCAGCGTTCGCCGCGCACCATCGCTCAGCCAAATGCCTCTGCATCTCGACCTCGATTGGCGGGAAGCGCAACTCGGCCAGCTTGCCCGCATCATCACCGGCTCCGATCCCGGCTGGCGCGGCGACCTTACCGGCGAGCTCCACCTGAACGGCACTGCCGACGCCGCGCAAATCACCATGCGGCTCCGCGCCGCTGGTGTGCATCGCGCCGAGTTCACCCCAGCCTCGCCTCTCGACTTCGACGCCAATTGCGCGTTTATCTACCACTACGCGCAGCGCAGCCTGCAGAATCTGGCCTGCGATTCACCGCTCGGCGATGGCAGCGTGCACCTCACCGGAGAAATGCCGGGCCACGCTGCGCCGCCGCGGCTTTCGGTTGTGCTCGACCGCATTCCGGTGGCGGCCGGCCTCGCCGCGCTGCGCATTCTTCGCAGTGGCCTCGCTTCTGACCTTGATGCCAAAGGCAGCGTGAGCGGAAAAATCGTCTATGCGGTCGCTGCACCCAATAGCGCGCAGCCCACAAAGCCCGCCAGGCCGTTGAGAAAGCATCCTGCCAAGGCCGCG
>Ga0335072_10016761_pt1 | contig 10379 bp, 10 predicted proteins | sample Lox_Sample_21_FD_206725 | JGI IMG/M metagenome (GOLD analysis project Ga0335072, IMG submission 206725) | Soil microbial communities from Loxahatchee National Wildlife Refuge, Florida, United States - Lox_Sample_2.1 | ecosystem: Environmental > Terrestrial > Soil > Wetlands | place: USA... | reverse complement strand
GTGTTGCGGTCGGTTTTGGTGTGCGCGATGAGGCTGCGGATGCGGTCGCCGGTCTTGCCCAGAGCTTCCGATTTGGTGGCCACGTAGACGTCGATCACGCGCCGGATCTGGTAGTGGTCCACTTCCGTCGGCGTGTTGATCAGCCGGATGTCGGCCACCGAACTGAGCGGCGTGTAGCCCGCGCGATGATCGCCGGTCCACTCATCGGCCGGGAGCGCGTCGGCGTAGCGGCCGACGTCGATCGGAGAGAACCCGGGCGGATGGGTGCCGCGCAGGGGGATGCTCTCGAAGTCCTGCATCGACATGTTCTGAATCCAGCGGTTCGCGTACTGCACGGTGACCATATAGTTGTTGCCGGATTTGGGATCGATCCAGTAACTGGGCGCCACCATCCCGTCGGAGGTCATGGCCGTGATGACGTTGTCGACCACGTCCTTGGCCGAGAGGCCGATCAGCGAGGCCTTCTCACGGTCGATATTGAGCTGGATGCCGGGGTAGTTGATGTCCTGGGGAATATACGTAGCGCTTACGTTGGGGAAGGTTCGGATTTTCGCCGCCAGCTGTTCGGCCAGATCGTACGCACCCTCCATGTTCATGGAGCTCACCTGGAGATCGATCGGTGCGGGCAGACCCTGGTTGATGACGCCGTCGATCAGACCGCCCGCCTGGAAGTACGTGGTCAGCTCGGGCATCTCACGGGATAGGCGCTCCTGCACCCGGCGCATGTATACGTAGCTGCTGGTGGAATGGCCTTCCTTCAGGCTGGTCTGGACGAAAGCCGTATCCATCGAGGCATTGGAGGTAAAGATGGCGGAGAGATCGGGATAGACGCCGATGTTGGAGACGATCATATCGAGGTCTTTGGGTTTCACCTCCTCGCGGATGATCTGCTCGACGCGCGCGATGTAGTCATTGCTGACTTCGAGCCGGGTGCCCGAAGGCATGCGGACATTGATGATGAACTGGCCCGGATCGGTCCGCGGGAAGTAGGCCTGCCCGAGGAAGGGGAAGGTCACGACGAGCAGCACAGCGCAACCGCCCAGGATGACCGCGGTCGTAAACCCGGGCCGCAGAAGGGAGCGCCGCACAAGGCCCTCGTACCAGTTGACCATGCGCTGGAAGGAGTCGTTGAACTTCGTGACGACAAACTGAAGGCCGAAACGGTGTTTGGGTTTGGGCTGCTCCTGATCGACGAATTGGCCGGTATTCTCGTCACGTTCGCCGTGGCCATGCTCTTTCAGAAAGAGCGCGCAGAACAGCGGGATCACCGTCATGGCGAAGGCGTAGGAGGCGAACATGGAAAGCACCACGCCGAGAGCCAGGGGTGTGAAGAGATACTTGCTGACGCCGGACAGTCCAACCACGGGCAGGAACACGATCGACGTGGTGACGGTGGCGGCCAGCACGGCGAGCGAGACCTCGGTGCCGCCTTTTTCCGCGGCGATGCGCGTGGGCTCGCCCAGTTCCATGTAGCGGAAGATGTTCTCCAGCACCACCACGCCGTTGTCGATGAGCCGCGAAAAGGCCAGCGCCAGCCCCCCGAGGATCATGGTGTTGATGGTGCCGCCCATGAGGTTGGCCATCAGCAGACACGCCAGCGCGGAGAGCGGCACCGACAGCAGAACCGCAATCGTGGAACGCGGGCTGCCCAGGAAAAGCAGAATCATGATGCCCGTCAGCACAAGACCGATGACGGCTTCATTGATGAGCTGATGCAGAGCCAGCTTGACGAAGACGGACTGGTCGAACACGACCGCGGTTTTCAGCTGCGGCGGAATGTCGACCAGGTGCTTGATGGCCTGCTTCATGCCGTCGACGATGGTGATGGTGTTGCTGTTGCCGCCCTGCTTGAACACCGGTACGTAGACGGAGCGCTGGCCGTTGATGCGGACGATGTTGTACTGCAGCGCCCCCGCGTCGACCGCGTGTCCGATGTCGGCGACCAGAACCGAGCCGTTCCCCACCGATTTGAGCGGCATCTGGTTCATCGCCTCCGCCGTCGGGAACTGGCTGTTCGCGTAAATGTTGAAGTCCTTGTTCCCAATGCGGACGTCGCCGGCGGGCAGGATCAGGTTGGAGCTGTCGACGGCGTGAACAACGTCGCTGAGGCTGAGGTTGCGCGCCTCCATCTTCAAGGGGTCGACGTAAACCTGAATCTGCCGGTAGGTGCCGCCGTAGGGCTGCGGAACCGACGCGCCCTGCACGTTGGAGATCTGGTTGCGCACTTCGAACTGCGCGTAGTCCTTGAGCTGGGTTTCGTTCAGCCCCTTGCCTTCCAGCGTCACCAGACAAACAGGCTGCGTCGAGGCCGTCAGGCCGAGGACGACCGGCGGCAGTGTGCCCGGGGGCAGACGGCGCAGATCCGCCATGGCCAGGTTGGCGATGTTGCTGAGTGCCGCGTTGGGATCGGTGCCGGGCTTGAAGTAAATCTTGATCAGGCTGACGCCCGTCAGCGACCGCGACTCGCTGTGATCGACATTGGCGGCCAGTGTGAAAAACCGCTCGAAGGTGTTGGTGATGTCCGCTTCGATCTGCTGCGGCGGCATCCCGTTGTAAAACGTAGCCACCACCACCACCGGCATGTCGATGTCGGGGAAGAGATCGACCGGCATGCTGAACAGGTTCACGATCCCCACGATCGTGACCATCAGGCACAGCATCAGGATGAAATAGGGAAACTTCAGCGCAAACTTCGGCATTTACTGCGTGCCTCCGTTCTCCGCGGCAGTTTCGCCATTCATGTCGATGACGCCCCCGGATTGCGGAGCGGTCTCGGAGGCCGGCGTTTTGCGAACCACCGGGGTGACGGCTTCGCCGTCGCTGTATTTTGCCTGGGCGGCGAGGATCACCTGCTCGCCGGCGCGAAGGCCGCTCTCAATCTCCGCCAGCTCGCTGCCGCGGATCCCCACCTGGACCGTGCGCGTATGGACACGATTGTCGCCCCCCAGCACGGAAACCTGTTCCTGGCCGTTGCGCAGAACCAGCGCCCCGATCGGAACGGTCAGCACATTGTCCGCGTGGTTGAGACGCATCAGCGCGTTGGCGTACATGCCGGAGTCGACGGCCAGCCCCGGGTTGTCCACGTCGACTTCGGTTTCCATCGTGCGCGTCTCGAAGTTCAGCTCGCGGGTGAAGCGAACGACTTTGCCGGTGAACAAGCGGTTGAGCGCGTCCACGCGGACCTGCACCGGATCGCCGATGTGCACGTAACGGACGTAGGCCTCAGGCACGGGCAGGCGCAGGCGCATCACGTTGACCTGTGCCAGCTTCACGATGGGCAGATCCTGGTTGTTGGAGCTGATGCCGGCCTGGATGAGGGCGCCGGTGTCCGCGTAGCGCCAGACAATGACCCCATCGAGCGGAGCGACGACCTTGGTATAACCTTCGATGGCACTGACGCGTTCGTTGTCCGCGCGCGAAACTTCCATGCCACTCCGGGCCGCAGCCAGTGCGGCTTTGGCCGCATCGACTTGAGCGGCCGAGGAGAGGTCTTTGGCCTGCGCGTCATCGAGTTCCTGCTGAGCAACGAGGCCGGGCTGCGCTTTGGACGTGTCGAGAAGACGCTGATAGTCGGCGTGCAGCGCGGCGTGCGTGGACTCGGCGCGCTTGACTTCGTGCTGGGCACGGACGATTTCGTCGCTGCTTTGCGCGACCTCGGAGATGGTGCCCTGCAGCTGGGCCTTCAGCTCGGGCACTTCGAGAACAGCCAGGGTCTGCCCCTGGCGGACGCGGTCGCCAATGTCGACATAGATATTGCGGATAAAGCCCGACACTTTGGGATGGATGTCGACCACCTGGTAGGGCTGGAATTGCCCGGCGAGCGTGAGCACCTGGGCGATGCTGCCGCGCTGGACCACCGCGACTTCCGCGGCCGGCGGGCCGGGGGCGGCTTCCACGGTGGCCGTGCGGTGGTGGCCGCGCCAGGCGAGAAGCGAGAGCACGACGACGGCAAGAATGGCGAAAACGGCAATCCAAAAGCGCTTGCTCATATCCGGAAAGACACCTTCCTGGGATGGGGCCCCGGGGCCAACTGCAGTGGAGGTGGAAGGGGGAGCGTGCCGGGCCGGTCGCGCGGCAATTCGGGCGCGACACAGCGGCTACAACACCGTCGAAGAGAGCTTAACGGGAACGGGGCGGGGGGCGTGTGAAAAATGTGCTGCAGGGAACGCGGACCGGAACGATGCGGCGGCCGGCGGGGCTGAGCAGGAAGTGCGCCAGGGCCGGAGCCACGCGGGTCTGTTTGAAGACGACCGCGGCGAAGACAAAGACCGTGAGGAAAGCCAGCGAAGCGGAGTCGGCGACCAGGCGGGGCTCGACCGCCGGCAGAGCGCGCCGCTCATTGCCGGTCAGGAGCTTGGCGGCCGCCATCGGATGCGAACCCGGGTGCGGCGGATCGTACAGAGACAGCTTGTAGCGCAGCCCCCACGCAAAGACACAGAGGCCCAGGACCGCCAGTCCAAGGGCAAGAGCGCGCAGAGCTGGACTTTGTTTACGCAATCGGGTGGGCTGTGGGGTCGTCACGTGCGCTGGGACGATGATGCCACAGCCTTTGGACGTTCTCCAAACCCCAGGGGTAAGCGGAAGCCAGGAATCCGGTTGTTTTCAGGCGATTTACAATCGCGGCATGCAGGCAGGAGAGCTGGCGCGAGTGCTGGGGGCCGAGCTGCGCGGCGATGCCGCCGTGGAGATCGTCGGCGTGGCCGGCATTGAAGAAGCGGAACCGGGCGACATCACCTTCGTGGCGAATCCGAAGTACGCGGCGGCGGCAAAGACGACGCGGGCGGGCGCCATCCTGGTCGCACCGGATTTTCCCGATGTGCCTGCAGTCACCCTGCGCCTGAAGAATCCTTATCTCGCTTTTGCGCGTGCGGTGGAGATTTTCTATCAGCCCCCGGTGTGGCCGGCCGGAATCCATTCAACCGCCGTGGTCCACCCGTCCGCACAGGTCGGCAGGAATCCGCGGATCGGCGCCTACTCCGTCATCGGCGAGGGCGTCACGATCGGCGACGATGCAACGATCCTGCCGCATGTCGTGATTTACCCCGGTGCTCGGATCGGCGACCGCTTCTTCGCCCACGCGCACGCCGTGGTGCGGGAGAACTGCCGGCTGGGCGACGATGTGCTGCTGCAGAACGGCGTGGTGGTGGGATCGGACGGCTTTGGCTTTGCCAAAGACGAGCACGGCCGCTGGCACAAGATTCCGCAGTCGGGGCCGGCCGTGCTGGGGAATCGCGTCGAAGTGCAGGCCAACGCCTGCATCGACCGTGCCAGCGTAGGCGCGACGCGCATCGGCGATGGCGTAAAGGTGGACAACCTGGTCCAGGTGGGGCATGGCTCGTCGGTGGACGAGAACACGCTGCTCTGCGCGCAGGTGGGGCTCGCCGGGTCGACGCATGTGGGCAAAAGCGTGATCCTGGCCGGACAGGTGGGCGTCGCCGGGCACTGCACCATCGGCGACAACGTGGTGGCGATCGCCCAGGCCGGGCTGCACGGCGATATCCCCTCCGGCTCGATGCTGGCCGGCTCGCCCGCCTTCGATCACAAGCAGTGGCTGCGCGCAACCGCGCTCTTCGCCCGCTTACCGGAGTTGCTGCGACAATTCCAGCGCAGGGGTAAGCGCGAAGAGTAGAGTAGTACAAAACGCAGCCAAATTTTGCACGCGGCTAAAACAGCACCTCCGCCGTCTACTGCATCAAAACAATACTTATGCCCATGAACGACCAGGAAGCTTCGCTCTCGCTGGTACAACCTGCCACGGAGCCGATTCGGGTGCTGCTGCTGGACGATCATCCCGATAATCTGCTGCTGCGGTCCACCATTCTGCGCAAATACGGATACGTGACCGAAACCGCGAACACCGTCGAGGAAGCCGAGTCGCTGCTCGACCAGATCGACATTGCGGTGCTGGACTACCACCTGGGCGCGGGGAAATTCGGGACGGATGTAGCCTCGCATCTCCGTGAGCGGCATCCCCAGGTTCCCATCATCATTCTGTCGGCCACCCTGGAGCGGCGCTTCGGCGGCGTGGAAGACATGCACCTGCTCAAGGGCTACAGTTCCATCGACGATCTGGTCACGGCGCTGCGCTCCTTCGAGGCCAAGCGGCGCGGCAAGCCGGTCGTGGTGGACGCGCGCGACTTCTTCTATTCGCGCATCAACATGGCCATGGGCGACGACGTGGTGCTGGAGATCCTCGACGGCGAAGGAACCTGGCAGTACGTGAACGAAACCTGCGCGCGCGTGCTGGAGAAACCGCGGGACTGGTTCCCCGGCCGCAACATGTTCGAGGAGATGCCGGCGCTGGCGACAGACTGGGCCGACATTCTGAGCACCGTGGCCGAAACCCGCGAGACCTACATCGACCGCACCTTTCGCGGCGTGCTCAACCTGCCCAGCAAGGGCGATCGCTGGGTGTGGAACGTGCTCGCCTTCCCCATCACGCTGCACACCCGGGAAACCGGCGTGGTGCTGACGGCGCGCGCCCTCGAACGAAAGCCCATTCTGTAGGCAACGGCATGACCGGAAGGCTCTCCACCGGCGTGGTGCACAGCGTGCCGGCGGATTTGCGCAAAGCCCTTGTTTCCGACCCGGCGGCACAGGCCAGGTGGGAGGACATTACTCCGCTCGCGCGCAATGAATGGATCTGCTGGGTGACCTCCGTGAAGAAGCCGGAGACCCGAAGGCAGCATGTCGAGCGGGTGTGCTCGGAGCTGAAAGAAGGAATGCGCAGGCCGTGTTGCTGGCCCGGCTGCCCCCATCGCTAGAGTCAATCGGAGCAGGCTGACGCAAGATCCCTCACCGGCTCCCCAGCACATACATATTTCCGTCAGGGTCCCTGAAAACTGCCGACGTGCCCCAGTGTTCCTTCTTCGGTTCCTGAGCGAAGACCACGCCCTTCTTCTTCATCGCATCGGCCGTCGCGAAGACGTCGTCGGACCAGAACGAAATGGACTGGAACTGGCCGATCCGGCTCTCGTGGCCGTCCGGCGTGAAGAGTGCGATGCCGGTGTCGGCGCCCGGAACCTTCAGCTCGATCCAGCGCTGCTTCTCGTTGAACGGCTGATCGGTGGTGACCTTCATGCCCACCGCTTCGGTCCAGAACCTCAGAGCGCGGTCCTGGTCGGTGACGGGGACGCCGACGAATTTGATGCCTTTGATCATGGATTCCTCTCCTCGATTTCCGGAGCATAGCGAGGGTCGCGAAGGGGCGCAATCGTCCAGGCATTGCTATAGTATCGGTTGGCATAGAGCATGGCGACGGTGGACGACTACGTAGTCGATGTGCTGCTCCGCGACCTCGTCGGACACGACCGCAGGCCGGTGAGTTTTCTGGTCTATCTGTGGCTGGCGGCGGCCCAGGCGCGAACCGGCAAAGAGGTGCAGGTCAGCTTCCAGGAGATGGCCGAGTCGGTGGGCGTATCGAAAAGCGCGGCCCAGGCCGCGGTGCGATGGCTGGCGCAGCGAAAGCTGCTGCACGTCACGAAGGCGAATGCAACGGCCGTTCCCTGCTACAAAGTGATGACCCCATGGAAGGACGGCTCGCGGCGGGCACGCTGAATGCTAGTCTGGGGACCGATGAGGCGAAGGAGTTGTAGCCGAGCTGCGGCATCGAGTGCGGCGCTGGGACTGGTGCTGCTGGCGGGTTGCCAGTCGCCGTGGATCGCGTGCACCATCGTCAACCAGGAGGCGGCTCCGGTTTCGCTGGTGGAGGTCAATTATCCGGGCGGAACGTTTGGGGTGCAGACCATTGCCGCCGGCGCCAGCTATCGCTACCGCTTTCACGCGCTCAGTACGGACACACTGAGCATCGACTTCACCGACGGGGCGCACAAGGACCACACCGTCAAGGGGCCCGAACTGCGGTTCGGACAGGAGGGAACCCTGGAGATCGCGATTGAGCCCGACAGCAAGGTGATATGGACCCCGCACGCGACCATGCGGAAATAGCTGTGACGCCGACATAGGGTAACCGGCCCCGGCTCGTAGCCGGACAGTGCCCTTTCTGGCAAACTAGACAAATTGCTCCAACTGTACTTTTGTTCCTCAGGGAGGCGTGGGCGTGATTCGTGTCGAGAATCTGACCAAAACGTTTGGTGACTTTACTGCCGTCAAAGACATTACCTTTCAGGTGGACTCCGGGGAGATCTTCGCGTTTCTCGGGCCGAACGGCGCCGGCAAAACGACGACCATCAAGATGCTGACCACCCTGCTGCGCCCGACCAGCGGCCGGATCCATCTCGATGGCTTCGATCCGTGGGAGAAGCAGCGCGAAGCCCGGCAGCGGTTCGGCATCGTCTTTCAGGATCCAAGCCTGGACGGCGAACAGACCGCGTACGAAAACATGGAGCTGCACGGGATTCTCTATCACGTGCCGCACAAGGTGCGCGCGGAACGGATCGAGCAGCTGCTGAAGCTCTTCGAACTCTGGGAGCGGCGCAAGGATCTGGTCAAGACCTTCTCCGGCGGCATGAAACGCCGGCTGGAGATCGCGCGCGGCTTTCTGCACACCCCGAAGATTCTCTTTCTCGACGAGCCCACGCTGGGCCTCGACCCGCAGAGCCGCAACCAGCTCTGGACCCACGTGAAGGGTCTCAACGAGCGCGAGAAAACGACGGTCTTCCTGACCACCCATTACATGGACGAGGCGGACCGCGTGGCGCACCGGATTGCCGTCATGGATCACGGCGCCATTGTCGCGATCGGAACGTCCGCGGAACTGAAGGCGAAGACCGCCACCGATTCGCTGGAGAACGCCTTCCTTGCGCTGACCGGGACTTCGATCCGCGATGAGGCCGCGAATTCTGCGGATGCGATGCGGCGCTTTGCCCAGATGTGGCAGCAGCGGCGGTAAGGCGCGATACAGACGGAGGAAAAAAGCATGGGCGCGATTTACATCATGTGGCTGCGGGAGCTGAAGCGCTATTTTCGCTCGAAGGCGCAGATTATCGTCTCCCTGGGGCAGCCAACCCTGTATCTGCTGGCGCTGGGATTCGGCTTCGGGCCGGTGTTCGCGAAGGCGGGCGCGGGCAGCTATATCCAGTTCATCGCCCCGGGAGTGATCGGCATGACGGTGCTCTTCAGCTCCATCTTTTCCGGCATGGCCATGCTCTGGGACCGCCAGTTCGGTTTCCTCAAAGAGACCCTGGTGGCGCCCGTGCCGCGCATCCAGATCATCTTCGGGCGCACCCTGGGCGGCGCGACCGTGGCCAGCCTGCAGGGGCTGCTGATGCTCCTCGTGTGCCTCATCGCCGGATTCCGCCCCCTTCACCAGAACGGCGTGGGACACAACTGGGTGGCGATTCCGGCCGCGGGCATCTTCATCGGCATGATTGCGATTGTGTTCGCCGCCCTGGGATCATCCATCGGCTCGACGATCAAGGACATGCAGGGCTTCCAGATGCTGATGAACTTCCTCGTCATGCCCCTGTTCTTCCTCTCCGGAGCGCTGTTCCCCCTCAAAAACCTGGGCGCGATCCTCACCTGGATCACGCACCTGGACCCCCTGGCCTACGGCATCGACGGGCTGCGCGGAGTGCTGATCGGCAACTGGCAGTTCGGCTTCCGCTGGCAGTTCAACTTCATGCTCGATTTCTGCCTGCTGGCCGGCCTGGCGGCCATTTTTCTCGGCACCAGTGCCTGGCTGTTCTCCCGCATCGAGGTGTAACGAAACTGGTTCTGCGCGGGGCGTGCAACCCCCCGTCAGAATCGTGCTTCTGGTAACGTGATAGTGAAGCAATGATTAGTCTTCTCCCCGCGCTCCTTCTCTTTCAGGACACCAGTCCGGTGGCGCCTCCGCCCGTGAACAACGGCAACGACATCGTTGCCATGCTCCAGAACAGCGGACCGGTCGCCATGGCGGTGCTGATCGCCCTGTTGATCGGGAGCCTGTTCTCCTGGGCGATCATCCTGGGCAAGTGGGTGGCCTTCCGCCGGGCCCGCACCCAGAGCCGCCGCTTCCTGCGAGCATTTCGCAAGGCAAATCGCCTGCAGGAAATCGCCACCGTGAGCGAGCAGTTCAAGCCGAGCCCGCTGGTGAACGTCTTCGACGAAGTCTACGAGACCTATCGCCGGCAGACCGGCGGGTTCGGGCCTCCGCGCAACATCACTGCACTGGAGCGTGCCGGACACACTGCGGCCAGCGAGTCGCTGACCGCGATGGAGCAGCGGTTGACGTGGCTGGCCAGCATCGGCAGCATTTCCCCGTTTGTCGGCCTCTTCGGCACCGTGATGGGCATCGTGAAGGCCTTCGTCGGCCTGGGCACCGAAGGCACCGCAACCCTGCGGGCCGTCGCCCCCGGTGTGGCGGAAGCTCTGATCACCACCGCAGCCGGCCTGCTGGTGGCCATCCCGGCCGTGATCGCCTACAACCAGTTCACCGC
>Ga0335072_10016760_pt1 | contig 10380 bp, 6 predicted proteins | sample Lox_Sample_21_FD_206725 | JGI IMG/M metagenome (GOLD analysis project Ga0335072, IMG submission 206725) | Soil microbial communities from Loxahatchee National Wildlife Refuge, Florida, United States - Lox_Sample_2.1 | ecosystem: Environmental > Terrestrial > Soil > Wetlands | place: USA: Florida... | reverse complement strand
CATCAATCGCACACGTCTCGCTTCTGACTCGCCCTCCATCACTTGCCTGTTGTCGCCTGGATCACCTCACGCCAACCCCTTCAAAACAAGTCACCGCCCCTGCCCAGGGGGGAGGGGGGTACCGACCTTCACGCCAGGATCGCCTCGCTCCCCACCACCCTCACTCCAGCTCGCTCAAACTCGCCCTCGATCCTCCCCACCGACCCCTCCGCATCGATCGCCCGGCACGCATCGCGAAGCACCACCGCCTCGAACCCCGCCCGCCGCGCGTCGACCGCCGAGTACCCCACGCAAAAGTCATACGCCAGCCCCACAAAGAACAACCGCTCCAGCCCTCGCTCCCGGCAATACCCCGCCAGCCCGGTCGGAGTCACGTGGTCGTTCTCGAAAAACGCCGAGTACGAGTCGATCTCCTTTCGAAACCCCTTCCGCAGAACCAACTCCGCCCGCTCCATCTTCAACTCCGCGTGAATCTCCGCTCCCCCGGTCCCCTGCACGCAGTGATCCGGCCACAAGCGCTGCTCGTGATCCCCAATTCGAACCACATCGCCCGGCTTCTTCCCCACGTAACTCGACGCAAACGAGCAGTGCCCCTTCGGATGCCAGTCCTGGGTCAGCACAACGTGCTCAAATCGCGGCGCGATCCGATGAATCGCCGGAATCACCGCGTCGCCCTCGCTCACGGCCAGCGCCCCGCCCGGGCAGAAATCGTTCTGCACATCGACCACAATGAGCGCGTCTCGACCTGCAACCGCAAGCGCATCCCGGCCCGTCAGCTCCATCCAGCGATTATCGCCCCCGCCCGCATGCCGGGCCTGGTGCTACAACGGAAGGCAAACGCCATGGCTCTCCGAACCCGCATTCCGACCGCGCTTCTGCTGCTCTGCTGCGCGACTCCGATCCCGCTCGCGCAAACCCAGCCCGCCGCGCCAAAATCAGAGTCCCCATCGCTCGCGCCGAAAACCGCACAATCGTCCACCACCCCTGCCCAGCCGCCGGCGCCCGAATACACCGACCCCTGCGCGGCCCACGCGACCACCGTCGACTTCGACACCTGCTACGCCGATCAGTTCAGGCTCACCGACCAGGATTTGAACCACCTCTACCGCAACACCCTCCTCGCCTTCGAAGCCGACATCGCCGACGCCCACCAGCGCGCCGACCAGGGCCAGCTCAGCTACGACGCCACTGCCATCGCCGACCTGAAGAACGCCGAGGCCGCATGGATCAAATATCGCGACCTCCAGTGCCTCGCCGCCGGTCAGCAGCTGCAGGGCGGATCGATCCGCCCCATCGTCGTCAACAAGTGCATGATCCTCGTCACGCGCCACCGCATCGACGACATTCGAGCCGCCTACGAAATCGGCGGCCGCAATCTGGAGTAGCGCGTTACGGCAGCCCCTTCAGCTTCCGGTTGAAGAAATCCGCCTCGAGCCCGTATGCCGTCATCCAGCTCCGATGCAGCAGGAACCCGTGGATCTCATCCGGAAACACGTGCTCCTCAAACGGCGTTCCCTGCGCCCGCAGCGCCGCCGCCAGCCGCACCGTCTGCGAGAACTGCACGTTGCGATCGTCGTCCCCCTGGATCAGCAACACCGGCGACCGCCATCCCTTCACCGTCGCCAGCGGCGACGATTCCCACGCAATGCGCTCCGCCTGCTGGTCCGCATCCGGGTTGTAGTGCGGCTGCCAGTTCTCCAGCTCCAGATTCCAGTCGTGCACGCCATGAAAGTCCACGCCCGCCGCAAACAGATCCGATGCCCGCGACAACGCCAGCGCCGTCAGATACCCGCCATAGCTCCCGCCCCACACCCCGATCTTCGCTCCCTCCACATCCGCCCGGTTCCGCAGCCAGAGCCCCGCGCCCAGCACATCGTTGAACTCGCTCGCCCCCGCCGCGCCATAGTTCAGCGCCTCGCGGAAATTCAATCCGTACCCGATTCCGCTCCGGTAGTTCACGCTCAGCACGATGTACCCGAGACTCGCGAGGTACTGGTTCATCCCGTACGCGTCTGAGTAGTAGTCCATGTAATGCCAGCCCAGCAGCATCTGCCGCCGCGATCCGCCATGGAAGAAGATCAGCGCCGGATGCCGCTTCCCATCCTCCGCCGACCTGGGCAGAAACAGCTGCCCATGAATCTTCATCCCGTCCGCGGCCGACAGGATCACCTGCTGCGGCGTGATCATCCTCGCCGCTGGAAACTCCGCCGGAATCATCTGCGGAGCCAGGTCCTGCATCTCGCCATTGCTCTTCACGACCGCCGGCCGAATCGGCACCTTCGCATCGGCCCGCAGCACCGCCACCGTCCCGTCCGGCGCGATCACGGGAATGATCTCCAGACCCTCTCCATGCGTCAGCTCATGCGGCGAGCCGCCATCCGCGCTCACCTCCCACAAATGCCGCCGATCCGTGTCGAGTGGATCGCCCACGCTCTGGTTCGACGAGTACACCAGCGTCTTCCGGTCCTTGCCGAACGCCACGTAGTCCACTTCAAACTCGCCCGGCGTCAACTCCGTCGCTTCGCCTCCGCTCGCCGCCACCGAATACAAGTGCAGCCAGCCGCTGCCTTCCCAGGGAAAGACGATGTGCCCGTCCGCACTCCAGTACAGCTGCTGCGCCTCCGTTTCCGTCTCGTGGAACACGCTGCCCTGCCCGTCATGCGCCCGCCAGATCTCATGACCCTCGCCCGTCTTCACATCCGCAACATGCAGCGACCACGGCTGCGCGCTGCGCCGCGGCTTAAAGTCAACCCCCGACGTGTCCGGCGGAATACGAACAAACGCAATCTGCCGGCTGTCCGGCGACCAAACCGGCTCGCGATCGATCTCCGTCGAGGGATCCAGATACCGCAGCGCCTTCTCCTCAAACGAGTACACACCCACAAACCCGTGATCTCCGCGCCCGGTCACGAACGCCAGCCACTTCCCATCGGGCGACCACTCCAGCGATCCCAGCCGCCCGCGTCCGTGAAACAGCTGCATCGGCTTGGCCGACGCGTCCCTCAGGTCCAGCGTCCAGATCTGATCGTCGGCCAGATACGCCATCGTCGCACCATCGGGCGAAACCGCCGGCGATCGTCCCGCCGCCAGCTTGCGCGCGTCGCTTCCATGCACGCCCACCATCCAGATCTCTTCTTCGATCCCGGCCGGCAGCATCGCCGGGTTCGCCGCCGCTTTCTCTGGAAACTCAAAATCCCCGCCGCGCACATAAATGATGTGCTCGCCGTCCGGAGTCCAGACAATATCTCCCAGATCCACTCCATCGTCCGCATCGTCGCTCGTCACCCGATGCACCGTGTAAGCGGATCCGCTCGCTTCCGCCACCCAGATGTTTCGCTTGCCTTCCTGGTTCGCGATCCACAGAAAACGGCCGCCTGCGGGTGCAGCCTGCAGGGCTGAGCAAAACGGCGCGCTCAGTACCTGCTCCAGCGTGAAGCTCTGCGCTCCCCCCGCAACGCAGAACACAAAGGTGCAAACAACCACGGCAAACCGCTTCATCATCAGCAGACCCCGGATGTTCAGGATTGGCCCATTATCACGATCGACCCCTGCGATTTCAAATCCGTCCGGTTCTATACTCAGCAGTTGTGAATCCCACGCCCATCTCCCAGCAGAAGCCCGAACGCCAGCTCGGCCTCTCCTTTGAGTCGGCCCCCGCACCGGTCACCCGCCATATCTGGACCGTCGGCGACCTGGTCAGCGACGTCCGCCTCCACGTCGAGCGCGCATACAGCGACCTCTGGGTCGAGGGCGAAATCTCCAACCTGCGCCCTGCGCCCTCCGGCCACGTCTACTTCACGCTCAAGGATGGCGACGCGCAGCTGCCCGCCGTTCTCTTTCGCAAGCAGGCTTCGCTCCTCCGCTTCAAACCGGCCGACGGCCTCCACGTCCTGCTTCGCGGCAAGATCTCCATCTACGAACAGCGCGGCCAGATGCAGCTCGTCGCCGAATTTCTTGAGCCCGTCGGCGCGGGCTCGCTGCAGATTGCCTTCGAACAGCTCAAGCAGCGTCTTGAAGCGCGCGGCTTCTTCGATCCTGCCGGCAAAAAGCCTCTCCCCGCTTTCCCGCACTGCGTCGGCATCGTCACTTCCTCCACCGGCGCCGTCATCCGCGACTTCATCAACATCGTCCGTCGCCGTCATGCCGGCCTGCATGTCCTGCTTTACCCCGCGCTCGTCCAGGGGGAAGCCGCCGCCGCGGAGATCGCTGCCGGCATTGCGTTTTTCAATCGCTCCCGCACCGTCGATGTCATCGTCATTGCCCGCGGCGGTGGCTCGCTCGAAGACCTCGCACCCTTCAACTCCGAATTCCTTGCCGAGTCGATCTACAACTCGCAGATCCCCGTCATCTCCGCCATCGGTCATGAAACCGACTTCACCATCGCCGACTTTGTCGCCGATCTGCGCGCCCCCACCCCTTCCGCTGCGGCCGAGATCGTCACCGCAGCCCTGCACAATATCTCCGACCGCGTCTACACGCTCGATCAGCGCCTCGTCCGCGCCGCCCGCTATCGGCTCATGCAGGCTTCACAGACCCTGGCCCACGTGCGCGTTGAGACCATTCTGATCCGCGAACGCGATCACCTGCGCCGTCGCCAGCAGCGCGTCGATGACGCTGCCCTCCGCCTGGATTCACAATGGCGCAGCCGCCATCGCCTTCTCACCCAGAAACTGCACGACCTCTCCACACGGCTCCTTCGCCACGACGTCATCGTTCGTACCCGCATCGCACGCGAGCGCCTCATCTCGCTCGATGCGCGGCTCATCAGTGCCCAGCGTGACTTTCTCCAGGTTGGCACGAACCAGGTTGCCGCGGCCGATCGTCAACTTCGCGCCCTCTCCCCGCTGGCGGTGCTCAACCGTGGTTACGCCCTGGTGTACGACGAACGCGGTGTGCTGATAAAAGATACGGAGAACCTCACGCCGAATCAGTCGATCGTCACCCGCCTGGCTCGCGGTCGCATCCGCAGCCGGGTCACGGCGGTCGAGAAGGAAGTACAGGGCTCATGAGAAAGCTGTTTGGCACAGATGGTATCCGCGCGGTCGCGGGCGAAGCGCCGCTCGATGAAAAGACAATCTACGCCGTCGGCCTCGCGCTGGCCCATCAGCTGAACGGCGGCCACCAGCATCCTCGCGTACTCCTCGGCATGGACACGCGCGAGTCTTCGACCTGGATCGCGGGCATCATCGCCGCCGGTCTCTCTGAAGGCGGTGCGCAGGTCGACAATGCCGGCGTCGTCACCACGCCCGCCATCGCGTATCTGGCCCGCCAGCATGGATTCTCCGCCGGTGTCGTCATCTCCGCTTCCCATAATCCCTGGCAGGACAACGGCATCAAGGTTTTTGGCGGCGACGGTTACAAATTACCCGATGAAACCGAGCTCCGCATCGAGGCCGAGATCTTCAGGCGCCTCGAGAATCCCCACACGCAGGGTCCCTCTGCAGCCCCAGCCGTCCAGCAGAATTACCGCAAGGACTACGAGCAGTTCCTGCGCTCGGCTTTCCCCGAGCTTAACCTCAACGGTCTTCGCGTTGTCCTCGATTGCGCCAACGGCGCCGCCTCTGCCATTGCCCCCGATCTCTTCGCCCATCTCGGCGGCACCATCCATCTCACGCACGCCTCACCCGACGGCCGCAACATCAACGCCAGATGCGGCGCTCTGCATCCGGAAGTCGTCGCCGCCGAGGCGAAAAACCTCCACGCCGACCTTGGCGTGACCTTCGATGGAGACGCCGACCGCGCCATGTTCGCCGATGCCCACGGCAACGTCGTCAATGGCGACGCCATCATGCTGCTCGCAGCGCGCGATATGAAACAGCGCGGCATCCTCCGCAATCACATGGTCGTGGCTACCACGATGTCCAACATGGGCCTCGAAGCTGCCCTCCGCCGCGACGCGATCCGCATGCTCCGCGCCCCGGTCGGCGACAAATATGTCCTTGAGCGCATGCAGCAGGAGCAGGCCTCCCTCGGCGGCGAACAATCCGGCCACATCCTCTTCCCCCATCTCGCCACCACCGGCGATGGATTGCTGACCTCGCTCGTCGTCCTCGATGTCGTCCGCCGTTCCGGTCGTGCCCTCCATGAACTCGTCGCTGACCTGAAGGTTTTTCCGCAAGTCATCGTCAACGTCCGCGTTCGCGAAAAGAAGCCCCTCGACCAAATGGCTACCGTCGCGGATACGATTCGCGCCGCCGAAGCCGAACTCGCCGAGAGCGGCCGCGTCGTCGTCCGCTATTCCGGCACTGAAGCTCTGGCCCGCGTCATGATCGAAGCCGAATCGGAAGAAGCCATGCGCCGCCACGCCGATCGCATTGCCGCCGCCATCCAGGCCGAACTCGGCGCCTGACGTTGGACTTCGTAATGCGCCACCGATCGTCGGACACCACTGCCTTGTAGTACGCAGTGATAGGTCCTCGATCACACGAATACAGCGTCCATTGCCTGCAGAACCTGTAACGAGCCCCCTCCGTCCTTTTTCAGCAGATTCATTAGGCGGTCAAAGGACGACTTATTCAGGGGCACAATACAACCGTCACTTCCGTGGTGTCCTGTCCCGTGGATGAGAAATCCGCCACGGTGATGGCGGTGAGGACTCGTTGAAGTAAGAACGGCCGCCATGAATTTGTGGCCGTTCGCTCCCGTGTGCAGCGCTGGCGCGGCTATCCGGTACCGATCTACCGGAATTGGGCCGCCATGGGTGTCATGCTCCCCGTGAACCAACTTCCCGGTCTTGGGATCTTTGTGATATGTGGTCTCTAGCCCAGTCATATATGGATTGTTGACTGCATCGGTTCCAGCTCCCTTAGAGGTACTGCCCCCGCGGCCACCGGACAACGCAGGTATGTGAACGAGTTCGCCTGCGACAAACCCGACGAGAATACCTTCGAAGATGTAGTACGTTAGCGATGCGCTCATAGCTCACCTTATGCAGACCAGGCTCGCGAGTCTCGGCAAAGGGATAGCACAATTAACGGTTCACAGGGTATAGGAAGTTCCCGGGCGGATCAATAAATACCAAATCAAGATGGATTCCCGTGCTAGGCCAATTTGTCATGAGGGGCAGGCGCATTTCACGCCGCGTAATCCTTGTGCCGCTGCGAAAGACGCCTACTCCAGATCCCGCCAGTTCAGCCCCACGCCCACATCCGCCACCAGCGGCACGCTCAGTTCAATCACCTGCTCCATCTCGTGCTGCACCAGGGCTCGCATCGGTTCGACTTCATCTTTCGGCACATCGAACACCAGCTCGTCGTGGACCTGCAGCGTCATCCGCGACTGCAGCTTCTCCTTCGCCAGTCGCTGATTGATGCGGATCATCGCCAGCTTAATCAGATCCGCCGCCGTCCCCTGCAGCGGCGTGTTGATCGCCGTCCGCTCCGCAAACCCGCGCTGATTCGCGTTCCGGCTCTGAATGTCCGGAATCGGCCGCACTCGCCCAAACATGGTCCGCACTTTCTGTTCCCGCCGCGTCTCCTCCAGCATCCGGTCGATGTACGTCCGCACCCCGGCATAGCGCTCGAAGTACGTCTCGATGTACAACCGCGCCTCGTGCTGATCGATCCCCAGCTGCGCCGCGAGCCCAAACGGTGAAATTCCATACACGATCCCGAAGTTCACCGCCTTCGCGCGATTCCGCGTCTCCTTCGTCATCGTTTCCGCCGGAACTCCAAACACCTCGGCCGCCGTCAGCGTATGAATGTCTTGCCCCGTCTGGTACGCCTTCACCAGCAGCGGATCGCCCGAGAAATGCGCCAGCAGCCGCAGTTCGATCTGCGAATAATCCGCCGACAGCAGCACGCATCCCGGCGCCGCAATAAATGCCGCGCGAATCTCCCGCCCCAGCTCGGTCCGGATCGGAATGTTCTGCAGATTTGGATTCGTCGACGACAGCCGCCCCGTCGCCGTGCCCACCTGATTGAACGTCGTATGCACGCGCCCCTCGGCATCCGCAAGAAGGGGAAGGGAATCGGCGTAATTCGATTTCAGCTTTGCCAGTTGCCGATACTCCAGCACCAGCCGCGGCACATCGTTGTGGGCTGCCAGCTCTTCCAGCACGTCCTGCGCTGTCGAAATCACCTTGCCCCTGCCGTACTTCAGCGGCCGCGGCAGCCCCATCTTGTTGAACAGCACTTCGCCCAGCTGCTTTGGCGAATTGATGTTGAACCTCTGCCCCGCCAGCGAGAAGATCTCCTCGCCCACGCGGTCCATCTCTTTCGACAATCCCGCAGACATCTTCGAGAGCGCCGCCGAATCGATCCGCACTCCTTCCTTCTCCATTCCCAGCAGCACCGGGACCAGAGGCAGATCGATCTCGTCGTACACGCGCCGTTCCTCGAGAAGATCGACCTCTTCGCGCAGCATCTTCGTCAGCGCTTCGGTCAGGTATGCGGCCTCGGTCAGGGCCCGATCTCCGCTCTCGTGCGGAGGGCCTCCGCCAAACCGCGCCGCCACATCGCCCATCCGATGCGTCGCATGGGTCGGATTGATGAGATACGAGTACAGCATCAGATCGTCGGTCGCGCCGCGCAGTGCCACCCCATGCGCCTCGCACACCCGCAGTGCCGCCTTCAGATCGTGCACATGCTTCCGCACCTTCGCGTCTTCCAGCAGTTCCTTCACTGCATCGATCGCGACCAGCAGCGCCCCGTCCGTCCCCGCCCCCGCTAAACCCACCCGGCATTCCGCCGGCGCCGGAGCCGTCTCGCACACCGCGTCCGCTGCCTCCACCAGATCCAGCAGCGACATGGTCTTCAGCTCCGGTTCCTTTTCTTCCAGTGCCTCCGACTCCTGTTCGCTGACCTGCTCCGCTGCGGCCGCCAGCTCGCTCGCGGGCAATGCCAGCGCGAACCCCTGCTTTCGCGCCTCCTTCACAAACGCCGCGATTTGCTCCGCCGTCGGCTCCAGCACATATTCCACATCCTTCGCCGGAACCGCCGGCGCCAGATCCCGCAGCAGCGTCGTGAATTCCAGCTCCGTGAACAGCGTCCGGCACAGCGCCACATCCGGTTCCCGGGTCCGCATCGCTTCCGCATCGAACTGCAGCGGCACCTCGCAGTGGATCGCGACCAGCTCCTTGCTCAACAGCACCGCCTCGCGGTTATTTTGTAACGACTCCCGATACGTTTTCCGCTTGATTTCCTCCGCGCGATCCAGCGCTGCTTCCACGCTGCCAAACTGCTGGATCAGCTCCACCGATCCCTTGTCCCCGATTCCCGGTGCGCCCGGAATGTTATCGATCGAATCGCCCCGCAGCGCCATCACGTCGATCACTTTCTCCGGCGGCACGCCCAGCGTCTCAATGACCTTCTCGCGATCCAGTACCAGGTTGTCCTTCACCGGATTCAGGATCTTCACGTGCTCGTTGACCAGCTGCATCATGTCCTTGTCGTTCGACACGACAAACACCGGATAGCCCGCCTCCGCCGCCCTGCACGCCATCGTCCCGATCACGTCGTCGGCCTCGAAGCCCTGGGCTTCGAGAATCGGAATCCGAAATGCCTCCAGCGCACGCCGCACATAGGGCAGCTGCTGCGCCAGATCCGGCGGCATCGCCTCGCGCTTCGCCTTATACCCGCCCGTTTCCACCGTCTCGAATTGCTGTGTTTCCGCGCTGTACTTTTTCACCGTCATCCCGCGAGCGCGTTCGTCGCGAAACACCGGTCCCGACACATCGAACACCGCCGCAAAATACTCCGGCTCGAAGTCCTCACGCAGTTTGTTCAGCATGTTGATGAAGACATAAGTCGCCGCTGTCGGCACGCCCGTCCGCGTCGACATCGGCCGCGACCGCTGCATCGCGTGATATGCGCGAAAGATAAAAGACATCGCGTCCAGCAAAAATACCGTGGGTTGCGTCGCTTCTTTTGCCACAAAGTCGAGTGTATCCCGTCACTGCCGCCGCCCCGCCCACGCACCTCATGGACCAGCAACACCCACAGACCAGCCGCTATAATGCCCCACGGAGAGCCACCCATGACGTATCGCCTTTTGCCGCTGCTCCTCGCCGCGGCCCTGCTTTCTGCTGCCCCGTCTCCTGCGTGCTTCGCGCAATCCGCTCCTGCCTCCGCTGAACAACCCCTCACCGCCATCCCCTACTCGCCCTCGCTCGACCTCGCCGACATGGATCGCACCGCCGATCCCTGCGTCGACTTTTACCAATATGTTTGCGGTGGCTGGATGAAGAACAACCCCATCCCCTCCGATCAGGCTGCGTGGAGCGTCTACGGCAAGCTCACTGAGCAGAACCGCCAGCTTCTCTGGGGCATCCTCGAACAGGACGCGAAGCTCACCCAGCGCACCCCCGCGCAGCAGAAGATTGGCGACTACTACGCCGCCTGCATGGATACCGACGCCATCAATGCCCGTGGCCTCGCGCCG
>Ga0335072_10016759_pt1 | contig 10381 bp, 6 predicted proteins | sample Lox_Sample_21_FD_206725 | JGI IMG/M metagenome (GOLD analysis project Ga0335072, IMG submission 206725) | Soil microbial communities from Loxahatchee National Wildlife Refuge, Florida, United States - Lox_Sample_2.1 | ecosystem: Environmental > Terrestrial > Soil > Wetlands | place: USA: Florida... | reverse complement strand
CGGTATCCTGCTCCTTGCTGGCAGCCGAGATCTCCTGCACCAGTTCTGCCGTGCGCTGAATGTCCGGAACGACCTTCTCCAGCATTTCCCCCGACTTCTCCGACACACGGAGCGTGGTTGCAGACAGCTGGTTGATCTCTCCGGCCGCCTTCTGGCTGCGCTCTGCAAGCTTGCGCACTTCTGCAGCGACGACGGCGAAGCCCTTTCCATGCTCGCCCGCGCGCGCCGCCTCGATCGCCGCATTCAGGGCCAGCAGGTTGGTCTGGCGAGCGATCTCCTCAATAATCGAAATCTTGCTCGCAATTTCCTTCATCGCCGCAACTGCCTCCAGCACCGACTTGCCGCTCTCCTGCGCATCCTTCGACGACTTGTTGGCGATCTTGTCCGTCTGCTGCGCATTGTCGGCGTTCTGCTTGATGTTCGAAACCATCTGCTCCATCGACGAAGAAGCTTCTTCGGCTGCTGCAGCCTGGGCGCTTGCACCTTTTGAAACTTGGATCGACGCAGTCGAGATCGACTGGCTGGCCGCCGCCACTTCCCCGGCAATCGAGCGAATCTCCGAAACCGTCCGCGTCAGTCCACTCACCATCGAAGCCAGCGCCTGCATCAGCTTGTCTTCGGGAGAACGCTCCCGCAGTTCGACTGTGAGATTCCCATTCGCAATCTCCTCCGCGGCGTCCGTGATCTGGTTCATCGCCGCGATCAGAGAATTGAGGTTGTTCTTGATCTGATTGAAGTCGCCGTTATAGGAGTCGGTGATTTGAGCGGGAATGTCGCCCCTGCTGATCAATTCAACGTAGCGGGCAGAGACATTCAACGGCCCGATGACCGCGTCCAGCACATCATTTACTCCATCCACAATTCCGGCGTACGCTCCCTGAAACTGGTCTGCCTTGCCGCGTTCCGAAAGGCGGCCGTCCTTCGACGCCTCGGTCAGGCGCACGAGTTCCTTCTGCAGACTCTGCAGCACGAGCGCCACGTTGTTGACGGCAACCTTCATCTTCTCGTGGTCGCCTTTATACGTTTGCACAATCAGCTCATCGATCTTGCCCGCAGAGATCTGCGCCAGGATGCGATTGCCTTCGCCGATGGGAAGAAGAATCGCGTCCAGCATCGAATTTACGCCATGCAGAATCTCCGCGTAGGCGCCCTGAAACTGATCCTTGCGCCCGCGTTCGCTCAACTGCCCCTCGTTCGAAGCGGCAATCAGGCGGGCCATCTCCTTTTGCAGCCCCTGCAGCACAAACGCCACATTGTTCACCGCAACTTTCATCTTTTCGTGGTCGCCCTTATACGTCTGCGTAATCAGCTCATCGATCTCGCCCGCGGAGATCTGCGCCAACACCCGGTTGCCCTCCGCAATCGGCAGCAGAACCGCGTCGAGAATGGAGTTGACCGCACGCACGAGATCGGCATATGCGCCCTGAGTCAACTCAGGACGTCCGCGTTCGCCGAGTTGCCCTTCTTCGGCTGCGCGTGTCAACCGCACAAACATTGCTTCCAGTTGTTGCAGGACCTGGGCCACATTATTCACGGCAGTCTTCATCTTTTCGTGGTCGCCCTTATACGTCTGCGTAATCAGCTCATCGATCTTGCCCGCGGAGATCTGCGCCAACACCCGGTTGCCTTCGGCGATGGGCAGGAGAATCGCGTCCAGCATCTCGTTCACTGCTTCAACGGTCTCGCGTTGCACACCGCTGAAGAGGCTGGCGTTGCCACGCTCCGACAGGCGGCCTTCCTTTGATGCATCCACGAGCCGCATGATCTCCTGCAGCAGACTCATCGAATCCTCATCAGCCAATGCCTGCTCGCTTCTCGGCTTGCCGTGTGTTCCATGGCTATGTCCGTTTAATCCGTTGCCTGAGCCGTTCACCTTCCGGCTTTCACTCACCAAACTCGTCGGCATAAAGCCCGCTCCTTTAATTGCTTCCCTTCGTTCTCGCCCAGATCCCTCACCGACCCGCTCTTTCCGGATAAGCAAGAAAAGGAAGGAGACCGAGATGCAGCATGTTCGCACTTCGTTTCAAAATCGCTGTCGCATTCCCCAGACACCAAGTGGGCATGCACCCTGCTCATTGCGGGATTGGATTCCCGCGCAGATTCTTTGCCGGCCCAACTGGGTGCCCTCGCGGCCCGCGCAGCGTCGCGCGTTCCACCTCTTTGAACATTCGTTCGCTGTCAAGAATCAGCGCTACGCTTCCATTGCCCAGAATCGTCGCCCCCGACACTGCCTGCACATTGCGATAGAAACGCCCCAGGCTCTTGATCACCGACTGGCAGTTCCCCAGCACCTGGTCGACTGCCAGGCCAAATCGGCCGTTTTCGGTCTCCACCACCATGATTTGCTCGATCTGAGGAGGCTCTCCGGAGATCTTGAAATGCTGCCGCAGCGAAATGTACGGGATCAGTTTCCCGCGCAGATTCACCACCTGTTTGCCGTTGGCCCGCGCAATATCCTCACGCGTCAGTTCAATGCATTCGAGAGTGTTCGCCAGCGGCAGCACAAACCGCGCATCTCCCACGCTCACCAGCAGCCCGTCGATGATGGCGAGAGTCAGAGGAAGGCGCAGCATCACGCTGGTTCCGGCACCGGCCTTGCTGCTTACTTCAACCGTCCCCCGCAGACTCTCTACGCGCTGGCGTACCACGTCCATCCCCACGCCTCTGCCCGATACATCCGTCACCTGTTTCGCGGTCGAGAAGCCCGGCTGAAAGATCAGCGCGTTTACTTCGGCATCGCTCAGGCGTGCATCGCGCCCGATCAGTCCTCGATCGACCGCGCGTTCTCGCACCGCGTCGGCGTCGATGCCGGCGCCGTCGTCGCTGATACCGATCAACACACTCGCCCCCGCATGCCGCGCAGACAGGTGTATCCTCGCCGGCGATTGCTTGCCGCTCGATGCACGCACTTCGCGCGTTTCGATGCCGTGATCCATGCTGTTGCGGATCAGGTGCATCAGTGGATCGCCCAGTTGCTCGATGACCGTCTTGTCAAGCTCCGTCTCGGTGCCTTCAAGAGTCAGTTCCACATCCTTGCCGAGATCGCGCGCCAGGTCATGTACCAGCCGCCGAAACTTCTCAAATGTCCCGCGGATCGGAATCATGCGGATGTTCATCGAGTTCTCGCGCAGGGCCGCAGTCAACCGCTCGACTTCTTCTGAAACCTCTACGACCTCCGCATCGTCGCGTTGCGCCGCCAATTCACTCAGTCGCGCTTGCACTGTAACCAGTTCGCCCACCAGGTTCACAAGCTGATCCAGCTTGCCGACGGGCACGCGCAGGCTCGTTGCCATCTCGCCATGGTCATGGACGCGCCGATCGGCCGGCCCCGTCCGCCGGTCCGTATTCGCCTCCTTCGCCGCACCGAGCCCCGCACAAGTCTCACCAACCTTTTCTGAATCCGGAGGTGCCTCAGAAAGCGCATCGCCCTCAGCCACGGCCGGATCAATCACCAGTTCGCAGCTGCCCTCGACAAAGATGAACACATCGCGAATTGCATCGCGGCTCACAGCCGTGTTCAGCACCGCATCCCAGGCCACATAGCATCGCTCGGGGTCGATCTCCTTGAGCGACGGAATCCCGGCCGTGCATGCCCGCACCGACATCCTGCCGAGGTGTTTCAGTTCTTGCAGCAGCAGCAAAGGGTTGGCGCCGTTCTTCAGGAATTCCGGCCCGGGCACAAAATGAATCCGCCATTCCCGCAACGGCTCTGATCCCAGTCCAGGCTCCGCGGCTTTTCCTGTCTTTGCGACCTCGGCTTTCTCCTCAGGTTCCTGAACGACTGCGATGCCCGCCCATTTCCGCACCTTGTCCAGGATCTCCTCGCGGACCGGGCTCTCCGCTGTTGCGTCTCCTTCGAGCATGCCGCGGATCTGATCTACGGCCGCAAGCGTCAAATCAATGAGCTCCGCATTCACCTGGAGCCGTCCTGCGCGCACCAGGTCGAAAGCCGTCTCGAGATCATGGGTAAACGCTGCCAGCCGCTCAAAGCCGAACATCGCACCCGAGCCTTTGATGGTGTGCAAGGCGCGGAACACCTTCCCCACCAGTTCGCCGTTTTCACCGAATTCGCTCAGTTCCAGCAACGCCGATTCGAGATCCACCAGGATCTCGCGTGCCTCCTCGCGGAAGGTTTGTTTGAATTGTTCCGAATCGATCGAGATCGTCTGCCGCATTAAGCGCCCTCTCCCGTCAACCTCTGCCAGGGAATGGCTTCAAATCCTGCATCACAAAAAGACGCGGTTAACGCCTCCGGGACCGGCCCGGCCAACTCCACCTTCATACCCTTCGCCCCCGCATCGCGAGCCGCCGCCCACAACAACTCCATCGCCGTCACGTCCAGGCTGCCAGCATCCTCAAGCGAGACCAACAGTTCCCCGCCGCGTTCAAGAGCCTGCAGCAGTCGCTCTTTCAGTTCCGCAGCGTCGTCAATATCGATCTCTCCTTCAAGGCGGATCAAATTTGCGTCTTCAGTTGGCGGCAGAGCGATTCCCACGGCAACCTCCTTTCGATGAGCTGAATTCGAGCGGCTAAGCCGCTGTGATTCCGGCATACCTATGTGTCATCGGCGACCTCCCTGCAGTTCATGAGTGATATGCGGAGTTGTGCAGATTGGAAATCATTAAAAAATGCGGCGCATCCCGGCTCATCCCGCAGCCACCAGGAGCACTGCCCTGGACGTCTCAAAACAACTCGATTGCTGGGCGGCACGGATCGTCGCTCGGCGCTTCTCCGGCAACGGCAAGGTGTGTCTTTGTCTGGCTGGCCATTCGATACGTTCCCAGATGCGCCGCGAGCAACTTCGCAAACGTTACGTCCATCGCCCCATCCCAATCTGGATCAAGCAGCTTTTCAGTCAGTCCCAGCAGGTGATCCCGCATCTCAACGAGAGACTCCTGCACCTGCTCCATCCGTTGCTTCATCACATCCTGGAACTGAATATGTCCCAGGGCCTGCATGAGACGCTCGATGCTCTCCTCGTAGCTGGCGTCTACTTCAGAAATCACGCTCAACAGCAACTCGCCGTTTTTTGAGAACTCCTGCTGCATCTCCGCCAGCCCTTCCACAAGGTGCCGCATTCCGTCGTTCGCTTCGTGGCATTCGAGCGAGGCCCGGGCTTGGTCCATCTCCCCATCTACCCTTTTGCAGGTTGCGCGGATATTCTCGTCAATGTTCGCAGCAGCCTGCGCAGCATGCACTGAGAGCTTTCTCACTTCGTACGCGACCACCCCAAAGCCGCGTCCTGCCTTTCCTGCACGAGCTGCCTCAATTTCGGCGTTCAGAGCCAGCAGGCTGGTCTGCTGGGCAATCGAGGTGATCAGCTTGGTGAGCGGCATCAACGCCCCCACTTCCCCGGCCAGCCGCTCGATTCGCGCAAAGCTTGTGCGCATCTCAAGTCTCTGTTCCTCCAGTTGGACCTCGAGGGCGCCGATCACTTCGCGGCTCCTCTCAACCCGTCGATGCGTGTTCTCCGTGAGCGCCTTCCCACTCTGAATGGAACGATGAATGTGTTCGCGTTTCTTCCGAGCCTGCGCATTCAAAAGCCCAATCTGCTCGATCACCGTTGTGACCTCGCGCTCTGACTCAGCCAGCGAATCGCCGATGTGGTCGTGCATCACGTCAATAAAAGCTTCCGAATCGGCAAGTTCGTCCCGCATATCTCCGAAGGCCGATAGTTGATGCGAGACCTCCCTGAAGTTCATCCCGCCGAATGCCCACATCTCTGCAACTGCGCGGCGCGCCGAAGTCCAGTGCCACCACTTGAACGCGCATCCCGGCAGCACAACAAAGATCAACAGAAGTTCCCCAATCCGGAGTCGGTAAAGCATCACGTCCGGGCCCATGCACTTCCAAACCAAAAGGCAAAGCACGATCAGCAGGACGATGCGGATCATCGACTCCCCGATTAAGCGATGCCGGATGCGGCGCAGACGCATTTCACCCTGCCGAGTCGCCTCATCCACGCTGTCTCCTCTCAGCTTGCTGTCCTCCTGGAACGCTTCCGGCGCATGTAGTGATGTGGTTGCCACGACCCTATGCCCCCGGAAGTACTTTCCTGATCACAGCCGTCAGGTCGGTGCCGGACACTGGTTTCACCAGCCAGCCTGTCGCTCCCGCACGTTTGCCCTCTTCCCGTTTGGCGCTCTCGCTTTCGGTTGTGAGTGTCAGGATGGGAACAAATCGCAATCCCGGCATGGCGCGAACACTTCGAATCAGGTCCATGCCACCCATCACCGGCATGTTGATGTCCGTCAGAATCAGGTTCGGCTTCAGGCCTCCCTGCAGCTTGGCCAGCGCTGTCTTGCCGTTATCCGCCGTCTCTACGTCGAAACCGCTCATGGCGAGGGCCGTCTTCAGGCTCAAAACCACCGTCGACGAATCATCGACCACCAGAATCGTCTTCGTCATTGAAGCTCCTCGGGAACCAGGAACGCGCGCGTCCCGGCCTTTTCGACTCCCACCCTTCCTGGTCGGCAGAATTACACCAATCTCTGATTCCTTCATCGGCCAGAATCCCGGCAAGATGAGGGCCGGTCGCTCCTTCCATCCAGGCCTCGGATAAGCGGCTCCGCCCCTTCGAGCAACTACACCGGCAATCCGATTTCCAGCCTTGCATCTCAGAGCGCCCAACGATGCACCGGCCGAAAATGATAAGCTCACTCTTGCGGGAGCAAATGCCGCCTTCCCCTGATCTTCGCGGCAGGCGTTTTTGCTGGCCGCGCTTCCACATCCGAATTTTTCTTGAACGTCAACTTCGTTGAGAACCGACGTTGGCTCCGCCAGCTTCGCAAAACGCAGCAGACTTCTTCGGGCAGGGGCAAGGCTAAGGACGATCCAGCACACGCGCCGGCGTCAAGTCACGCGATGGCACCCGAACCTTCGGCCGCTGCACATTCCCATAGGCAGTTTCATGCCATCCGACGATGGCGATGAGGCAATCGATGTCTTTCGCAGCGACGCAGACAACGGTCGAGGGAACGCTGCCCATCAGCTGGAGCGGACACGAAATGGCACTGGGTGCATTGAATTTCTTCGCGCATCTCACCCGCTTGCCCGCACACAACCCCGCGCCCCTTCCCGCCCTTTTTCACGCGCTGCTTTCAGCACTCCTTATTGACCAACCGCCAACGAGCCTCTTTGCTCCCGAAGCCACACCGGCACACTACATCTTCGATCTCTCCATGCTCGTCCTTGCTATCTGCACGGCAATCTTCCTCGTTGTCGCCGGATTGCTCGCTTACGCCCTCGTCCGCTTCCGCCACCGCCGCGGCTTTACCGTGCGCGAGCCTGCGCAGATTTATGGCAGCACCCAGGTAGAACTTTCCTGGACCGTCATCCCCATCCTTATCGTCGTCGTCCTGTTCCTTGCCACCGCGCGTGTCATCTTCGTCACTGAGAATGCGCCTCATCCCAGCAACGCCCTCAATGTCGTCGTCATCGGCCATCAATACTGGTGGGAGTATCGATATCCCAAGCTCGGCATCGTCACCGCCAACGAGTTGCACGTCCCGGTCAGTGACCCGCACCATACCCGGCCCACCTATCTCACCATGTCTTCTGCCGACACCGACCATAGCTTTTGGGTTCCGCGTCTCGCTGGAAAAATGGACGTCATTCCCAACAAAGTCAATGTCATGTGGATAGATCCTGAAAAGGCTGGCCTCTTCCTCGGCCAGTGCGCGCAATACTGCGGCGTGGAGCACGCCAAAATGCTCATTCGCGTTTACGCCGACGCGCCTGCCGATTTCGCCAAATGGGCCGCTGAACAAGCCAGGCCTGCCGTGCAGGATCCTTCCGCTGCAGAAGGAAGAGCCGTCTTTGAGCGCAACGCCTGCATCAATTGCCACACGATCTCCGGCACCCTCGCCCACGGCACCTTTGGCCCGAACTTGTCGCACCTTGCCAGCCGCGACACCATCGCATCCGGCTCCGTTCCGCTGAACCCTGCCAACCTGCGAGCTTTCATCGATGACCCCGCGCACTTCAAACCCGGCGTGCTCATGCCCGCCATGCATTTAAACCAGCACGACCTCGACGCTGTCACCAAATACCTCATGACGCTTCACTAACCATCTCGACGAGGCACCTATGGCGACTCAAACACAACCTCCTGCCGGCACCGGAACCGCACCGGCCCTTCAGCGCCACCGCGGATTCTTCGAAGTGATGCAGGATTGGATCACTACAGTCGACCACAAGAAGATCGGCATCATGTACATCACATATGCCCTCATCTTTCTTCTCGTCGCGGGAGTTGAGGCGCTCCTGATTCGCATCCAGCTCGCCGTTCCCAACAACACCTTCGTCTCGCCTGAAGTCTTTAATCGCCTGTTCACAATGCACGGCACCACCATGGTCTTTTTTGTCGGCATGCCCATCCTCTTCGGCTTCGGCAACTATCTTGTCCCCCTCATGGTGGGGGCGCGTGACATGGCCTTTCCCCGCCTCAATGCATTCAGCTTCTGGATCTCTGCCTTCGGCGGGATGCTTCTCTACTTCAGTTACTTCGCCGGCAGCGGCCTTTACGGCGCCGGCACCGCACCCGACGTCGGCTGGTTCGCCTACGCGCCTCTCACCGCTCGCGTCTTTTCACCCGGCCACTCCACCGATTACTGGACCTTCAGCATCTTCCTCAGCGGCATCGGCAGCATCGGCACGGCACTCAACATCGTCGCCACCACGCTCTGCATGCGCTGCCCGGGTATGAAGCTCAACCGCATGCCGCTCCTTGTGTGGCTCTATCTGGTCACCTCCGGCCTTGTCTTTGTCACCATCAGCCCGCTCACAGCCGCGCAGATCATGCTCTGCATCGACCGCTACCTTGGCGGCCACTTCTTCGACACCCAGGCCGGAGGCTCCGCCGTTTTGTGGATGCACTTCTTCTGGATCTTCGGTCACCCCGAGGTCTATATCCTCGTCCTGCCCGCCTTCGCTTTCGCCAACGAGATCATTCCCGTCTTTTCGCGAAAGGCTATCTTCGGGTATCCCGCAATGGTCGCGGCCACTGTAGGAATCGGGTTCATCAGCCTCAGTGTCTGGGCCCATCACATGTTCACCGTCGGCATGGGACCCGGCCCCAACGCCTTCTTCACCTTCTCCACCATGGTCATCGCCGTCCCCACCGGCATCAAGATCTTCAACTGGCTGGCGACGCTCTGGGGCGGAAACATCCATTTCACCGTCCCCATGATGTTTTCCATCGCGTTCCTCTTTCAGTTCCTCATCGCCGGCCTCACCGGCATCATCCTTTCCGTTTCACCCTTTGACTGGCAGCTGGGCAACTCGTATTTCGTCGTTGCCCATTTCCACTACGTGCTGGTCGGCGCCATCCTGTTCATGATCTTTGCCGCCTTCTACTACTGGTATCCCAAGATGTCCGGCCGCATGCTCAGCAACGCGCTCGGCAAATGGCATTTCTGGCTCTTTTTCATCGGCTTCCATCTCACCTTCGACTTCATGCACGTCCCCGGCCTGATGGGCATGCCACGGCGCATCTACACCTACGAAGCTGATCGAGGCTGGGGCTTCTGGAACCTGATCGTCTCCAGCGGCGCCATCTTCCAGGCCGTCGCCGTACTCATCTTTGCGTACAATCTCGTTGTCTCCTACTTCAAAGGCGAAACCGCCGGTCCCGACCCATGGGATGCATGGACCCTGGAGTGGTCCACCAGTTCGCCGCCGCCCAGCTACAACTTCGCCGTCATCCCCACCGTTGAAAGCCGTCGGCCCCTGTGGGATCTCAAACACCCTGAAGAGCCGGATTCGCAATATGAATAATCCCCGCAGACCGCAGGATCAACCGCCCAGAGGAGCCTCCCGATGAGCACAGCCGTCGCAGTCCCCCATCAGCCCGTCGAAGGATGGCATGAACCCTCGCGCGGCGTTGTCGGCATGGTCTGCCTCATCATCGCCGAATCCGCCATCTTCGTCATTTTCGTCGTCGCGTATCTCTACTACATCGGCAAAAGCCTCACCGGCCCTTATCCGCATGACGTCCTCGAATTGCCGATCTTCGCCACAGTCTGTCTGCTCTCCAGCAGCGTCACCGTTCACTTCGCCGTTCACGAACTGCGCGCCGCACGCGTCGCACGGAGCGCCTGGTGGCTGGCTACAACCGTTCTCCTCGGCAGCATCTTCATCGGGTTCACCGCGATGGAGTGGTACCAACTCATCTACCACGACGGCCTTACCATCCGCACCAACCTCTTCGGAACCACTTTTTACTCTCTCGTTGGCCTGCATGCATCGCACGTTATCGTCGGATTGATCATGCTTGGCCTCACTCTCATCTTTGCCATCGCCGGCAAAGTCACTCAGCAACACGCCGAGCGTCTCGAAGTTCTTTCCCTTTACTGGCATTTCGTCGATGCAGTGTGGGTCG
>Ga0335072_10016758_pt1 | contig 10382 bp, 8 predicted proteins | sample Lox_Sample_21_FD_206725 | JGI IMG/M metagenome (GOLD analysis project Ga0335072, IMG submission 206725) | Soil microbial communities from Loxahatchee National Wildlife Refuge, Florida, United States - Lox_Sample_2.1 | ecosystem: Environmental > Terrestrial > Soil > Wetlands | place: USA: Florida... | reverse complement strand
CGTGGCCTGGGCGCAGGTCGATGACAGCGGATAGAAGATGGCCGCGATCGAGCCGCCGTGGAAGGCCGCACTGACCGTGGACGGATTGAGGATGGCGCCCTCGAACATCTGGGAATAGGCGAACGACACCGAGTCCCAGGTCTGGCCGAGCGCATAGACCGGGTACGAGAAGAACGTGCTCCACGCCTTGGTCACGACCGGGTCGCTGAACACGATGAGAAAGCCGCCGACGACCAGCGCCAGGAAGATCGCCAGGATCGTGATCACGGCGGAGCTGCCCTGCGTGATCGCCTGAATGATCACGGCTCCGGTCAGCCTGGCCCGCGACCCGGCTGGCTTGCCCGGCGTGCCCAGCTCGGTTTGCCCGGCCTCGGCCGGCCCGGCCTCGGCCGGCCCGGCCTCCGCTGGCTCGGCGGGCTCGGCCGGCTGGGCCGCTGCTGAGCCGGTCGAGGCTGGCGCCGGGTCAGGCCCGGTCGCCGGGGTCTCAGTCACGGCGTCGGCTCCTCGGTTCGGGGCGCGGTCTGGTCGGGCGACGTGCCGGGCATCTCCAGGATCTCGTCGGCATCGGGCGAGTGCGGACCTGTGCCGCTGCCCGGCTGGCCGTCAGACCCTGCGCTCCCGGCGCCGGTCATCAGCAGGCCAAGCTCCTGCTCTGATACGTCGGGCGCGCACATGCCGACGATCTTGCCCTCGTACATGACGGCGATCCGGTCAGACAACGCGTAGATCTCGTCGAGCTCGGAGGACACGATGATGACTGCGACCCCCTGGTCGCGCTGCTTGACGATTTCCGAATGCACGAACTCGATCGACCCGACGTCCAGGCCACGGGTGGGCTGGCTGGCCAGCAGCAGCTTGTTCGGCCGGCTCAGCTCGCGGGCCACGACGACCTTCTGCTGGTTGCCGCCGGACAGGTTGCCGGCCGAGGTCATCACCGACGGCGTGCGGACGTCGTAGGAGTTCACCAGCTGGACAGCCGCCTTCCTGACGGCATCCGGCTTCATCGCGATGCGGCGGGTGGCGTAGGGCGGCTGGTCGTAAACGTCGAGCACCAGGTTCTCGGCGACCGGGAAGGCCCCCACCAGACCGTCCTCCTGCCGGTCCTCAGGGATGTAGCCGATACCCGCGCGGAGCCGCTCGCGGGTGCTCGCCCCGGCGATGTCCGCCCCTGCCAGCAGCACCGACCCGGTCGAGGGCCGCAGGCCCATCAGAGCCTCGCAGAGCTCGGTTTGCCCGTTGCCCTGCACCCCCGCGACGCCGAGGATCTCGCCCGCCCGCACCTCGAAGGACATCGAATCCACAGCCAGGCCGCCGTGCTCGGCCGGCACGCTGAGGTCACGGACGTCGAGCATGACCTCGGCCGGCCTGGCCGTCTCCTTGCTGACCCGAAGCTGGACGGCCCGGCCGACCATGAGGGCGGCGAGCTCCGCGTCGCTGGTCGTCGGTGGGCGCTCGGCGGCGACTCGGCCACGGCGGAGCACCGTGATCTTGTCCGCGATGGCCTGGACCTCGCGGAGCTTATGCGAGATGAAGACGATCGACCGGCCGCTGTCGCGCAGCTGGCGCATGATCTGGAACAGCTCCTCGGTCTCGCCGGGCGTCAGCACCGCCGTAGGCTCGTCCAGCACCAGCATCCTGGCGTCCCTGAGCAGCGCCTTGATGATCTCGACTCGCTGCTGCACGCCGACGGGCAGGTCCTCGACGTAGGCATCGGGATCGACCCGAAGCCCGAAGCGCTGTGACAGCTCGCGGACCTCGGCGCGCGCCCGGCGCCGGTCGAGCAGCCCGAGCGATGGCACACTCACGTTCACCCCGGGCAGGGTGAGCTTTCGGATCGGCTCGGCGCCGAGCGTGACGTTCTCCGCGACCGTGAAGACCGGGACGAGCATGAAGTGCTGATGCACCATGCCCACGCCGGCGCTGATCGCGTCCTTGGGAGAACGGATAGCCGCGGGCTGGTCGTCGATGAGGATCTCGCCCTCGTCCGGCTGCACCAGCCCGTACAGCACGTTCATCAGGGTGGTCTTGCCCGCGCCGTTCTCGCCGAGCAATGCCATGATCTCGCCCGGCTGGACGACCAGATCGATGTGGTCGTTGGCCACGAGACTGCCGAATCGCTTGGTGATACCGCGCAGTTCAAGCTTCACCGGCTTGTCTCCGTGTGAACTGGCTGGTCAGAGCCCCGGCTTCGCCGAGACTCTGACCAGCCCATCCGATCGTTACCCGGCTTTTGATCCGCGGTCAGACCGGGCTCTTGGTCGCCGGCTTGATCTTCCCGCTGATGATCTCTTGCTTCAGCGTGTTGATCTCAGCCTGCAGCGAGGCAGGCACCACGGACGCGAAGTCGTGGTACGGGGACATCACGGCGCCGCCGTTGGCGAGGGTGCCGATGTAGGTGCCACCGCTGAACTTGCCGGTCGCCGCCGCGAGCACCGCGGTCTTGACCGCTTGGGTGATGCCCTTCGTCACGCTGGTCAGCATGTACTTGCAGTACTGCGCGGCGCTGATGCAGCCGTCGGTGTCCACCCACTCCATCGACACGTTCTTGCCGGACGTGTCGGCGGTCTGGACGGCCTTCGCGGTACCCAGGCCGACGCCACCGGCCACCGGGAAGATGACGTCCGCACCCTCGCCGATGTAGGTGTTGGTCAGCGTCTGGCCCGCGCCGACGTTGGTGAAGTTGCCGATGAAGTCGCCCTTCTGGGTCAGCTCGTTCCAGCCCAGGACCTTGACGCTGGCGTGTTTCTGCGAGTTGTAGTACTGGACTCCGTCCCAGAAGCCGTCCTCGTAGATGGTGACCGTGCCGAAATCCTCACCGCCGTAGGTGGCCACGATTCCCGACTTGCTCATGGCGGCCGCTAGGTAACCGCCCAGGAAGCCGTCCTGGACGGTGTCGAACACTAGCTGGTCGATGTTCTTTTCCTTGGCGCCGCTCAGGCACTCGGAGGCATACGAGCAGTCGACGATCGCGAACTTCTGCTTCGGGTTGGCCTTGGCCGCCGCCTCGGTCGCGTCCGCCATCAGGAAGCCGACCGTGACGATGATCCCGCACTTTTTGCCGATGAAGGTGCTGATATTGGAGGCGTAATCAGCCGAGGTGGTGGACGGCAGGTAGGTAACCTGGATCTTGCTCGGGTCGGTCGCCGCGGCCGCCTGCATGCCTTCCCACGAGGACTGATTGAACGACTTGTCGTCGATGCCACCGGTGTCGGTGACCATGCAGCCCAGGAACTTTCCACTGGCCGACGTGCCGGAATTGCTGCTTGGCGAGCCGTTGCTCGACGACGGGCTGCCGCAGGCGGCGGCCAGAAGGGCGACCGCGCCGAACGCGACAACTGCCCTCAGTGTGACTCTCACCGGTACCTCCTCTACGGGGGCGGGTCAGGCAGCCCGGAGGGACCGCCAGATTTTTGCCCGGAAGCGTGCCAGCTGCGGGCGAGTCATCCCGGATGGCCCCGGGATTGCACGAAGGGTAATCCTGGCGTCGCCGCCGGGGAAGCATGAATCCGCAGTCCAGGTCCGACGTTGCTGAATCGAGACCAGCTCTTGGCCTTTGCCGCAGTTTCCTGGCTGCGATCCCACCGTGTCTCGGTTCGGCAACAGCGGCAGCAATCTGGGCCGGTTAGAGCTTTCACGGGCGGTCACGCGGGAATTAACGTTCGCATACCCGGGCGCGGTGACCGGCGTGCCCCCAGGCCGTCCCGAGTTGGCCCGGAGCCCACCGGCGGGCCGGCCCGACAGGAGGTTTAACGGTGCGAACAGGGATCAGAAACGCGGTGGCATTCGGCGTCATCGCCTTGTTAGCAGCCGCATGCGGGTCGCCGACCAGGGCGAGTTCGCCGTCGCCCAAACCACCGTCGTTCAGGTCGGGCTTCCCCGCCACGTCGACCGGCAAGCTCCTCGGCTGCATGGTGACCGACACCGGTGGCATCGACGACAAGTCGTTCAATCAGTCCTCGTGGGAAGGCATGCAGGAGGCCGCGGCAACCGACCCGAGCAAGATCACCGTGAAGTACCTGCAGTCCGCGTCCGGCAGCGACTACACGCCGAACATCAACACGTTCATCGGCGAGAAGTGCGGGATCATCGTCACCGTCGGGCTGCTGATGGGCGACAACACCGAGGCCGCGGCGCGGGCCCACCCGAACCAGAAGTTCGCGATCGTTGACTACGACTTCAGCCCGCCGATCAAGAACATCGACGCGCTCATGTTCAACACCGCGCAGGACGGCTTCCTCGGCGGCTACCTGGCCGCGGGCACCTCGAAGAGCGGCGCGGTCGGCACGTTCGGCGGCGAGGAACTGCCCACCGTGACCATCTACATGGACGGCTTCTGGGACGGCGTCCAGTACTACAACCAGCAGAACCACACCCACGTCAAGGTGCTCGGCTGGAACGAGCAGACCCGGACGGGCCTGTTCACCGGCAACTTCACCGACCAGGGCATGGGCCAGGCCGCCACCCAGACGCTGATCAGCGAGGGCGCCGATGTAATCTTCCCGGTCGCCGGCGACGCCGGCCTCGGCGCGGCCACGGCGGTCCGGGACGCCGACGCGGCGGCGGGCAGCACCAAGGTCACGATGGAGTGGTCAAACACCGACGGATGCTTCAGCGCTCCGCAATACTGCAAGTACTTCATCAGCAGCGTGACCCAGGGAATCCAGGCCGCCGTGAAGAACGCCGTGCTCAGCGCGGCCAACGGCACCTTCAAAGGCGGCAACTACGTCGGCGACCTGGCCAACGGCGGAGTCGCGCTCTCCCCCTTCCACGACCTGGCCAGCCAGGTGCCGGCGTCGTTGCGGTCCGAGCTTCTCGCGATCAAGGCAGAGATCATCAGCGGCCAGATCAAGCCGGTCACGAAGAGCCCGGTGTAAACCAGCCGGCCTGCCGGCCGGCGCCGCATGAGGCCCCTCGCCGGAGCCACGGAGCGTCCTGGCGTCCGGCAACGTGCCGGTCCCCTCTACCATCCTGCTGATGACTCCCTACACAGCCAGCACATCAGATCCGTATGCCGCGGCCGCCGCGAGCGCGGCGCTGCTGGCCGAGCGGACCGGCCAGGCCGCCCACGACGCCGCGGTGGTCCTCGGCTCCGGCTGGGCCGAGGCCGCGGATGTGCTCGGCAGCGGAACCGAAGTGCCAGCCGCCGACCTCGGCGGCTTCCCGCGGCCGACCGTCCCCGGTCACGCGGGCGTCGTGCGGTCAATACGTATTGAGGAACTACGGGTGCTGGTGTTCCTCGGCCGCACCCACCTCTACGAGGGTCACCCGGTGGCGACCGTGGTGCACGGCGTGCGGACCGCGGTCGCCGCGGGCGCCAGGGTAATCGTGCTCACCAACGCGTCGGGCGGGATCCGGGAGGGCCTGCGGGTCGGCCAGCCGGTGCTGATCAGCGATCACCTCAACCTGACCGGCCGCTCGCCGCTAGCCGGGCCGCCGCCCCCGGAGCCGTACCCGTCCCGGTTCACCGACCTCACCGACCTGTACTCACCGCGCCTCCGGGCCCTGGCCTGGGCGGCCGACCCGGACCTGGCCGAGGGCGTCTACGCGGCGCTGCCGGGCCCGCACTACGAGACCCCGGCCGAGATCCGGATGCTCCGGTCGCTGGGCGCCGACCTGGTCGGCATGTCCACCGCGCTGGAGGCGATCGCCGCGCGGCACCTGGGCGCGGAGGTCCTGGCCGTCTCGCTGGTGACCAACCTGGCCGCGGGCCTGACGCCGGCCGGGCTCGACCACGCCGAGGTCACCGCGGCCGGGAAGGCCGCCGCCGGGCGAATGGGCGCGCTGCTGGCCGGGATCCTGCCCGGCTTGCTGCCCGGGGACGGGCCGGCGTGATCCCCGACGATCTGCGGGCGCAGCTGGCCGCGTGGCTGGCCGAGGACCCGGACGAGCGGGACCGGGCCGAGCTCGAGGCGCTGGCCAGCGGTGACGGTGCGAACGGGGACGCGGCCGACGAGCTGGCCGACCGGTTCGGGGGCAGGCTGGAGTTCGGCACGGCCGGCCTGCGCGGCCTGGTCGCCGCCGGCCCGAACCGGATGAACCGGGCCGTGGTGCGGGGCACAACCGCGGCACTGGCCAGATGGCTGCGCGGGCGCGGGCGCGGCATCGCCGGGGCCGGGGCCGCCGAGGCTGGCGTGGTCATCGGCTGCGACGCGCGGCACCGCTCGGATGAGTTCGCCGACGAGGCGGCCCAGGTGCTGGCCGGCTCCGGCATCCGGGTTCACCTGCTGCCCAGGCAGCAGCCGACCCCGTTGCTGGCCTTCGCGGTGCGGCACCTGCAGGCGGCGGCCGGGATCATGATCACGGCGAGCCACAACCCCCCGGCCTACAACGGGTACAAGCTCTACCTGCGGGACGGGGCGCAGATCGTGCCGCCCGCCGACATAGAGATCGAGTCGGAGATCCGCGCGCTTGGCCCGCTGTCGCTGGTGCCGCTCGCCTCGCTGGACAGCCCGCTGATCGTCCGGCACGGCGACGAGGTGGCCCGCGCCTACCTGGACCTGATCTGCGCCGCCTCCCCCGCGCCGCCTGACGCCGCCTGGCTGCGGTTCGTCTACACGCCGCTGCACGGCGTGGCGGGCGGGCTGGCCATGCGGGCGTTCGAGCAGGCGGGCTTCACCGCGCCGGACGTGGTGGCCGCCCAGGCCGAACCCGACCCCGACTTCCCGACGGTGGCGTTCCCCAACCCGGAGGAGCCGGGCGCACTCGACCTGGCCCTGGCCCAGGCCCGCCGGTCCGCTGCCGACCTGGTGCTGGCCAACGACCCGGATGGCGACCGGCTGGCGGTGGCCGTGCCTGGCCCGGACGGGGGCTGGCAGGCCCTCACCGGCGACCAGGTGGGCGCGCTGCTCGGCGCCTACCTGCTGGATGTCACGGCGGCCGAGCCGAGCCCCGGCGATCGGCTGATGGTCACCACGATCGTGTCGTCAACCCTGTTGTCCCGGATAGCGGCCGCGGCCGGTGCGCAGTACGCGGAGACGCTCACCGGGTTCAAGTGGATCGTCCGGGCGGGCGAGTCACGTCCCGGCAGCCGGTTCGTCTTCGGCTATGAGGAGGCGCTCGGCTACGCGGTCGGCGAGATCGTGCGCGACAAGGACGGGATCGGGGCCGCCCTGGCGCTGCTGGGTCTGGCCGCGCGGGCCAGGTCCCGCGGCCAGTCGCTGCTCGACGCCTACGACGCCCTGGAGGCCACCCACGGCGTGCACCTGACCGGCCAGGTCACGGTCGGCACCGCGGCCCCGGTCGACGTCATGGCGCGGCTGCGGGCGGCGCCGCCGGCCGGGTTCGCCGGGGCGAAGGTGCTCGAGATCACCGACCTGACCGGCGGAACACCGCACCTGCCCTCGGCCGACGTGCTCAGCTTCCAGTTGCTCGGTGCCCGGGTGGTGATCCGGCCCAGCGGCACCGAGCCCAAGATAAAGGCCTACCTCGAGGTGGTGGAGCCGGTCATTGGCGGGCGGCTGGCCGGCGCCAGGCAGGCTGCCGCCGCCCGGTTCGGCTCGCTCCGTGACGCTGTCGCGGAGCTGCTGGCCACCTGACCGAGCTCAGTCGCCGACGGCCAGGATCACGTCCGATGCCTTGATCACCGCGGTCACCTGGCTGCCCTCGGTCAGCCCGAGCTCGTCAGCGGCCTCCACGGTGATCGACGCCACCAGCCGGATGCCTCCCGCGTCGAGCGCCACGTTGGCGGTGGCCTCGCCACGGGTAATGGTCGTCACCCGGGCACTGATCTTGTTGCGCGCGCTCAGCTTCATGCCGCTCATTGTGCAGGATCCGGCCGGAGTTCCAGGTCACCCCGGCCGCATGTCGCCAAGACCAGCCCGGGCATGACAAGCTCGTGATATGAGCAGCTCGCACGATGACCCTTCCTGCGATGTCGCGCACGGCACCGCCCCGGTACCGGCGACCGCGGAGCGGGTGCTGGTGGCCGTCTTCGCCTCGCCCGTGGCCGGCTTCCTGCTGCGCTACGCCCGCGATGCTGGCTACCGGGCGGTACTGGTGGAGCCCGACACGGAGCGGGCCAAGGCCCTGCTGGACGCCGCCGACGAGGTGCACGACGGCGTGGCCAGCCACCCGGACGGGCCGGCCGACGTCGTCGTTACCGATCACCACCGGCCCGAGCTGGGCCCAATGCTCCGCGACGCGCTGGCCAGCGACGCACGCTGGGTGGGTGTCCTGGGCAACCCCAGGCACCCGGCCCCGCACATCCCGGCCCTGGCCGAACTGGGCGTGCCGGACGACGAGATCGGCCGCGTGCACCGGCCGGTCGGCCTCAACATCGGTTCCCGGACTCCCGCCGAGATCGCGATCGCCACGCTGGCCGGCCTGATCGCCGACCGCAACGGCCGCCCCGGCGGGTTCTCCTTCTAACGCACGACCTGCTGGCCGGCGATGGCGGCAAGCCAGCCCAGACGCAGCGAGGACGACGGCTCCGGGACCCGGGCTCCGCGCAACCGCTACGCCGACCTGCTGCGGGTCCTGGCCATCTGCTTCGTGGTGCTCGGCCACTGGCTGCTGACCAGCATCAGCTACCGCCGCGGGCAGCTATCCGGCGTTTCGGCCATGGCCGGCATCAGCTGGTCGGGCTGGGGCACGCTGCTGTTCCAGGTGATGCCGGTCTTCTTCCTGGTCGGCGGCTACGCGAACGCGCTGTCCTGGACCGAGCACCGGGCCAGCGGTGCGACCTGGGCGCAGTGGGTGCGGCACCGGGCGATCCGGCTGCTCCGGCCGGCCTCCCTGTATGTGGCCGTGGTCGTGATCGCGGTCGCGGCCGCCCGGCTGGCGGGCGCGAACGCGGTGGAGCTATCGCAGGCGGGCTGGGCGATAGCGATCCAGCTCTGGTTCCTGCCCGTGTACCTGCTGCTGGTCGCGCTGACGCCGGCCCTGCACGCGGCGCACCAGCGCTGCGGCCTGGTGGTGCCTGCCGTGATGGTGCTCGGCGCGGCCGGCGTCGACGCAGCTCTGCTCGGCGCCCGGCTGTCCGCCGTCGGCTACGCCAACTACCTGCTGGTCTGGGGCACCATGCACCAGTGGGGGTTCGCGTGGCAAGACGGGACCCTGACCCGCCAGCGCTGGCGTCCGTACGCGCTCGCCGCAGGTGGCATCGTGATCCTGGCTGGCCTGCTGGCCTGGAGCCCGTTCCCGGTCAACATGGTCGGAACGACCGCCGTCGGCGTGAACAACACCATCCCGCCGTCGGTGGCGCTGCTCGCGTTCGCCGCCGTCCAGGCCGGGCTGCTGCTGGCCGCCGAGCCGGCCATGGCCCGGCTGCTGGCCCGGGCCAGGCTCTGGCAGCTGGTCACCTGGCTGAACAACCGGGTTCTGACCGTCTACCTGTGGCACATGACGCCGGTTGTCGTCGCCGCCGTGGCCCTGTATCCGACCGGCATACTGGCCCAGCCGGCCATCGGCTCGGCCGGGTGGTGGGCGCTGCGGCCCGCCTGGATCGCGATCCTGGCCATCATCCTGGCCCCGGCCGCCATCTGGCTGGCCCGGCTCGAGCAGCCGCTGTTGCGCCGGCCTGACGGCCCTTCCCGCTCCGCCGACCCTGCCCACCCGGCCCGCCCGGCCCGCTCCCCCGCGGTGCTTCCCTTCGTTCTGGTCGCCGTGGGCGTCACCGCGGCCGGGGTGGCACTGGCCAGAATCACGATCGACGGCTTCGCCCCGGGCGGCCAGGTTCCGGCCGGTACCCTGGCCGGCTACGCCGGTGGCGTGATCTTGACGCTACTGGCCGGACGGCTGGCGGGGCCCGGGAAGCCGGGCCGGGCTGGGCGGGCGAGCAGCAAGGAACCCGCCCGGGCCGGGCCGGGAGGGCGGGCTGGGGTGAACACAATCGAGCGGCCCGCCTAGCCCGGCGGTGGCGACCCGCGCGGCCAGCTGGTACCGGGTCTTGATCCCGAGCTTGGCGAAGATGTGCGCCAGGTGGTACTCGATGGTTTTGGGGCTCAGGTACAGCTGGGCGGCCGCCTGACGATTGGACATCCCGTCGGCCACCAGCCCGGCCACCTGCCGTTCCTGCGCGGTCAGGCCGGCCAGGCCGGGGTCGGCATCCGGCCGGCCGCGCAGGCCGAGCGCCGCGAGTTCGGCCGCCACCGCATCGGCGAACGGGTGGGCGCCCAGGCTGGCCAGGGTCTCGTGCGCCGACCGCAGCCGGGCGAGCGCCGCCGGGCGCCGGTGAGCCCGGGCGAGACAGTGCCCGTCCTCGACGTCGAACAGCGCCTGCGCGACCGGGTTCCCCAGGCTGTCGGTGAGGTCGCGGCGCGCCTCGAGCACGCTCTCGGCCCGTTCCAGATCCCCGGCCGCGCGCGCCGCGCTGGCTCTCAGCCACGCGCTGTGCACCACCGCCTGGCGGTCATCGTGGGCGGCGAGATCCGCATCGAAGGCGT
>Ga0335072_10016757_pt1 | contig 10382 bp, 9 predicted proteins | sample Lox_Sample_21_FD_206725 | JGI IMG/M metagenome (GOLD analysis project Ga0335072, IMG submission 206725) | Soil microbial communities from Loxahatchee National Wildlife Refuge, Florida, United States - Lox_Sample_2.1 | ecosystem: Environmental > Terrestrial > Soil > Wetlands | place: USA: Florida... | reverse complement strand
GGCAAGCGACCGCAAGGCTGGGAATGTTTCCCAATACCACGGCACCGGGCCGATCGTCTGTGAGAGGACACTCCTGGCGCGGGCTGCGTCGATCGCAGCCATCAGCCGGCCGCCGGCACGCCCGGCCCTTTCACGTGCTTGCGAATGAACTGGACGATCTCATCCATCGCTGTGCCGGGTTGGAAAATCGCCGCCACGCCCGCCTGCTTCAGGCCATCAATATCCTGATTCGGAATGATGCCGCCCACCACCACGGTCACATCGTCGATCTTGTTCTGCTTGAGCAGGTCCATCACGCGCGGGACAATTGCGTTGTGCGCGCCGGAAAGAATGGACAAGCCGATGACCTGCACATCTTCCTGCAGAGCCGCATTCACGATCATTTCAGGAGTTTGCCGCAGGCCGGTATAAATGACTTCCATCCCCGCATCGCGTAAAGCGCGGGCAATGACTTTCGCGCCGCGATCATGGCCATCGAGGCCTGGTTTCGCCACAAGGACGCGGATTTTCAGGTCAGCCATTGAAGATCATTTAACCACACCGGAGACCGGTGACCCAGAGGAATGTGAAATCGATTCGTGTTTTCCATGTCGCCGTGGCTAGAGCGTTTTGATGTCCAAACTTCGCCACAAGTACCAGCACGCGACACTGCGGTACGGCGCCCAGGGCTTTGCGATTTTTTCCATGATGTGCGGCTTGGGAAGTTTGCGTTTCTTATAGTGCTTCCTGATCGCAGCCTGCACGCCATAGTCCCCGGTGGGAAGTACATCGGGTCGGCGCAGAGAAAACATCAGAAACATGTGCGCCGTCCAGACGCCGACGCCCTTCACCTGCGTCAGATGCTTGATGACCTCTTCATCGGACATGTCAGGCAACCGCGTAAAGTTGAGCAGCCCGTCGCGCGTTTTTACCGCGAGATCTTTCAGATAGGCCGACTTCTGTTTCGACAGACCAACGGCGCGGAGTTGCTCATCGCTCAGTTTGAGGATGCCTTCGGGCGTCAGCGGTTCTCCCGCCAATGCAGAGAAACGCTTAAAGATGGTCAGGGCTGCCTTGCCGTTCAACTGCTGGTAGACGATCGCCTCCGCCAGGCTGTGAAACTCGGCGAGACTAAACTGCATTCGACAGGGCCCCACGCGCTCGATAATGGCGCGCAGGACCGGGTCAGATTTCTTGAGATGACTGACGGCCTTTCGCATGGTCTCTACATTTAACACAAAAACTTGCGAAAGGCGAACAAAACGCGAACCTAGGTGCTCGGCCTCTCGACTATTTCTTCACCGCGATCGCCGTTACTTCGTATCTTCCATTGCGCAGCAACTTGTTCGTGCCAACAAAAGCCCGCGCCGGGAAATCGCCGTGAAAATACGTCTTATACACGTTATTGAAGGTGTCGTAGAGGCTCAGATCTGTGCAGTAGATTTGTACGTTGACGACATCGTCCATTGTCATCCCGGCCGACTCCACGGTCTGCTTGATCTCGTCCATCACCAACTTCGCTTCTTCCTCCGCGCTGGCTGGCGGTTGGCCTGTCTTCACATCCAGGCCGATATGACCGGCAACGTAGAGTGTGCCGCCGACGAGAACTCCATCGCTGAAGGGCAGCGTCTTTGCATCCGCGGGACGGGAATTGTTGATGTACTTTCGGTCAGCCGCATTGGCTGCCACACAGACCACAAGGAACAGCACTGCCGCGACGATCTTGCCTGATTTCATTCGTTCTCCTCACACTTGAATTGAGTTCGGACTCGCAGACTATCACCATCAGCGGAGAGAGGCCAATAGCAGTCCGGCAATTCCTCCGCCGAGCACGACCCACGCTGGATTCAATTTCCACCGCAGCAGCACCGCGAGGGCCGTCATTGCAATCACCCATGCTGGCCATCCCCGAAGCGCATCAGTTGCTAGCCGGATCGTGACCCCAACCATGAGCGCCAGCGCGCACACGTTTACGGAGTCGAGAAACGCCGCCATCCATGGGGACTGCCTCAGTCGAAACAGCACGGGCGCGAGCAGGGAGACATAGAAGAACGACGGCAGAAAAATTGCCAGTGTTGCGACTGCTGCCCCTGGAGCGCCTCCAAGGATGTATCCGATGAACGTTGCCGTAGAGAGCACCGGTCCCGGTGTAAATTGCCCGATCGCCACTGCATCGAGTAATTGCTGCTCGGTGAGCCAGGCATGTTGGTGAACCAGTCCTTGATCCAGAAAGGCCAGGAGCACATAGCCTCCGCCATAAAGAACGGCGCCAACCTTCAGGAAGAATAACGCGATTCTGGCGAGGGACGGTCGAGTCGCCGTGGGCGCCGCCGCTGCCGAAACCAGCGTGAAAATGCCGAGCGAACGCCATGATGCGCGCTGTGCAAGCTGCGCGAAGCGCGGGAACAAGATAACCGTTCCGGCCGCTCTCAACTGAGAAGCATGCCGCGCCAACATTCCCAGCGCGCCGCCGACAAACAGAATCGCAATCGGATTTATGCGCAGTAAGAATGCCGCGAGTGCCACGACACCGAGTGCTGCAAGTCCGGCATCCCGAACCGCTGTCTTCCCCAATCGCCAGATCGCAATCGCGATCACGGCGATCACTGCGGGCTTTATTCCTGCGAGCACTGATGTCGCTTGCGACAATGTTCCGAGGCGCACGTAGATCCATGCAAACGCTCCCGTGATCAGTGCTGCGGGCAGAATGAAGCTTGCTCCGGCTATGCAAAGGCCAGTCCAGCCTGCCCGTACGAAGCCCACGTTGATCGCAATTTCTGTGGAAGTGGGGCCGGGAATCAGGTTGGCCGCGCCCAGCATGTCGAGGAATTGTTGGCGCGTCATCCACTCGCGCTTGCGGACAACTTCTTCTTCGATCAGCGCAATGTGCGCCGCCGGCCCGCCAAAGCTGATGGCTCCAAGCTTGAGGAAGAGCGCCGCGAGTTCGCGTAAGCGCGGTAGATTCCCGCTGGCGCGCGCCGGGACTTTTCCGGGTCGACTGGATTCGCCGTTCACGCCGCCTTATGCTCGCCCCGGCGAAAGTTCTCGATCAGGTGTTCAGATGTTCGCAAGGAAAAGGCCAGAATGCTGATGGTGGTGGTCTTGTCGGTGCAGTTCAGAAAAACACTGGCATCGCACACGTAAAGATTCGGCACATCGTGCGTTTGCCCAAAGCGATTCGTCACAAAATTCTTGGGATCATTTCCCATGCGGCAGGTGCCGGTTTCGTGCAGGCTCCAGCCGGGGATTTCCGGGGCGTCGCCGGTTCCCTCAAGAACGCCTCCGGCCGCGCGCAATACTTCCGCGCAAACTTGCTTCGAGTGCTCCCACATCTTCAGAACGTTTTCATCCCATTCGAAGTGAATGCGGGCGACGGGAATCCCGTAAGGATCTTTCACTTCCGGATCGAGATCAACGAAGTTCGTATCCGATCGCAGCGATGGAGCCTGAATTCCAAAACTGACCGGCGTGGGATATCGTCGCTTGACCTCGCGTTTGAATGACGAACCGAATCCATCCATGTCAGTAGCGAAGCCAGGGAACTCCGTGCACCCGCCGTCGGGATAGACGGAATATCCTCGGATGAACTTTTCTTCGCGCGGGTCTATCAGATTCTGCCAGCGCGGCATCCAGGCAATCGTGCTGTCGGCGACGTGGTCAGGAAAACTGGGTTGACCCAAGAGCTGCGGCAGATATCCGTGCGCCGATTCACCGTAAAGATGGTCGCAGAGATTGCGGCCCAGCTGCCCACTGGAATTCGCGAGGCCATTCGGCCAGTGCCGAGACTTCGAATTCAACAGAATACGAGCCGATTCTATGCACGACGCCGCCACGACAACCGCCCGTCCATAGACTTCCACTTCCTGCTTCGTTCTGCGGTCGATGTACGCCACGCCCTTCGCCTGACCGTTTTCGTCGACCAGGACATTTTTAGCAAGCGCATCGGTGCGCAATTCCAGATTCTTCGTGGCCTCTGCCTTCGGCAATAGGAAGTATGGGGTCGAGAAAAATGCGCCTACGTCGCATCCCGTCGTGCATTCTCCGCAGAAATGGCACGCAGGATGTCCTTCATGCGGCTGCGTCAGCTGAGCGCAGCGGTCCGGCAAATAGGGCACGCCTACCTTATTGCAGCCCGCCTGCAGAATGAAGTCGAGGCAACGAAACTTGAACGGCGGCAAGTATGAGCCATCTGGATTGCTTGGCCGGTTCTGCACCGTGCTGGCCACCCCAATCATTTTTTCCACGCGCGTGTAAAACGGGCTGATCTCCTCGTGTGTGATGGGCCAGTCCACATCGTAACCGTCAAGGGAGGCGGCCTTGAAGTCGATGTCGCCGAATCGCGCCGAGCTGCGCCCCCAGAAGTTCGTCTTGCCGCCCACCGCATTGCACCGCGGCCACATCCATTTCATCCCTGGCGGAGTCGTGAACGGAATCTCGTGATCCCACGCGGCCTTGGTGTACTCGTTGTCCATGTAGCCGAAGGACTCGCTTCGTCTCTTGGGATCGTCGAGCCCGCGAAACTTCATATCCCACGGCATGCGGTGGTAGCGAAAATCTTTTTCCGGATCGAGTCGCCGCCCTGCGTTCAGCGCGCACACTTTCAACCCGGCCTCGCACAGCGTCTTGATCGCCATGCCGCCGCCCGCTCCGGTCCCAATCACGATCACGTCGTAGATCTGTCTCGCCATGGTTCTGGTGTTTCGTTCTCCGTCGCTCTGTTTCGCGTCCTTTGTCGCTTCCTTGGCGTCTTCTGCGTGAAAGCCCTTACGAGTTCGCCGAGGAAAGATGCTTATGCTCCGGATCGCCTTTGTGCGGACACTCCGGCGACTCTGCGTAAAACTTCAGCGCGGGGTTATCCAGTGCTTTGAAGCCAATCTCGCTGGTGTAGAAACCGGTCACGGTATACTCGCGCATCATGCTGAAGAAGCGTCGACCCGCTTCTTGGCCCGGACGCGCCTTGTCTTTGAAGCCGAGCGGCTCGAGCAGGGAAGTCTGCTGCTCTGCCGCAAGGTCCGCGAACTTCTTCCCAGAGGTCTCTTCCGCGTACGCGTTCAACCATGTAAGCCCAGTGCGAAAGCCATACTGCGCATCGGGATCGCTCGCCACCATGAAATCGATAAACTCCGCGACACCCGCTTCCTTCGCGCCCGGTGTGCCATCGCTGGGGATAATGATGTCCGTCAGCCGCTCGACCATTGCATACTCGCCGGGCGTGAAAAACTGCGGACGGTACACTGCTGGCTTAATCGGAAGCGCGGCGTTACCGATATGCCCGCAAGCAAATCCCCATTTGCTGAAGCCGGGAAACTGGGCCGCAGCCGCGGCTGTTCCCAGAATGCGCAAGATTTGCCGTCTTCCGACTCCTTGTCCGGCCATCGTTTTTTCTCTGACTCAGGAAAGATACTTGATTGTTTTCTCGACCAATTCCGCCGTCGGTTTATACGGATCACCCGGCGCATCGTATTCGATCGAGCAGTATCCCTTGTATCCGTGTTTTTTGAGAATGCCGAAGGTGCGCTCCAAATTCACCTCCACCATTTTGCCGTTGTCATCGACCTCGCCGTTCTTCACGTGGCAGATGCCGTAGGCATGGGCGAACATCTCCTCCATCGCGCGATCCGAAAACTCCTCACCGTGTGCGACCAGAGAGTTGCCGAAATCAGGCAGTGCGCGCAGCCAGGGGCTGTCCACCTTATCAATGACCTGCACGATGAAAAATGGGTCCTCGCTGACAGGGTTGTCGTTCTCCAGGTGAACGACAACATTCTTCTTCGCCCCGTACTCTGCCACGCGAGCGAGTGTGTCGGCCGCTCGTCCCACGTCGGGCTTTGAATCTTTAGCTCCGTCAATGTGCGTACGAATGCTCGGCGACCCGAGCGCCGCGCCCACGTCGATCCAGTCGTTGCTCGCTTTGACGGCTTTTTCTCGCTCCGCAGCGTCCGTTGAATACTGGCTGTGACCGCCATCGACGGCGACGTCGACGACTGCGGAGCCTGCGTGTTCCACCGCTGCGCGGAACTCTTCGAGGTACTTTGGTGCGGTCGAAGGAAAGATGGGGCTCCAGGGCTCAATCTTGTGCACGTTGAACTTTTCGGCTACGTGCGCAGCAAAATCCTTCAATTGCATCTGTTGGGATACCGGCACGGTGCTGGGAGTTTTGCCGTCCCATCCCTTCCATCCCACAATGAATTCGCGAAAAGGATAGGCTGCCACCGCAACTCGATCGCGCGGAGCGGAAGGGAACTTGACCGCGGGGACGGAACCGGCGGCGTGAGCAAGACGCGGCAAAAACGACGCGGCTGCCGCCGCGATAGCGCATTGGCCAAGAAACATTCTTCGTGTTGTTGCGTTCATGCGCGCCAGTGTAGCAGAGGGCTTTGCCTCGGCGCGAACCCTTGTTCGCCCAAGATTGCAGGCTGCAGCGAGAAGAAACCGCACCGAGGCGCGCGCGATCATGTTGCAGCGATTCGGTTATCATTTTCCGATGGCACGAGTATTCATCACGGGTTCTTCGGACGGCCTCGGTCGAATGGCGGCGCAGTTGCTAATCGAGCAAGGTCACATCGTTGTTCTGCACGCGCGCAACCAGCAGCGTGGTCAGGACGCTCTGGCAGCCGTTCCCGGAGCGGAGAAAGTCGTCATCGGCGATCTGTCGAGCATTCAGCAGACGAAGAGCGTCGCCGAGCAGGTCAACGCGCTCGGCAGCTTTGATGCTGTGATTCACAACGCAGGCGTCGGTTACAGAGTGCCAACACGCATCGCGACTGAGGATAGCCTGCCGCGAGAATTCGCCGTGAACACGCTCGCCCCTTACATTTTGACTGCGCTAATTCATAAGCCGAAGCGGCTCGTTTACTTGAGTTCCGGCTTACACAAAAGCGGAGACGCCAGTTTGAACGATCTCGCATGGGAAAGCCGCCCATGGCGCGGGCAGCAGGCCTACTCCGACACCAAACTACACGATGTGCTGCTTGCGTTCGCAATTGCGCGTCGCTGGCGCGGTGTTCTCTCCAACGCGGTCGAGCCCGGCTGGGTCGCGACTAAGATGGGAGGAGCCGGCGCGACGGATGACCTCGACGAGGGACATCGGACGCAAGTGTGGCTCGCCGCCAGCGATGATCCCGCTGCAAGAGTGACGGGGGAGTACTTCTACCACATGCAGCGCCGGAAGCCGCATCCCGCCAGCCGCGACGAAGACCGCCAGGAGGGGTTGCTCGATGCCTGCAAGGGCTTCTCGGGAGTGGAGCTGCCGGCGAGTTAAACGACCGCACGCCGTAGTCCAAGCACAGCGATTCAGTCGAGCGCTTTACTTTTCTTCTTCTCGTTTCTACCTTATCGAAATGGCCGTTTACTTCACCCCCGAACTCTTTCGCTTCCTCGCTCGCTTGAAGCGCAACAATAATCGCGACTGGTTCCTTGCTCACAAAGACGAATACGAGAAACACGTGCGGCAGCCAGCGCTGCGTTTTATCAGTGATTTTGCCGTGCCGCTGGCCGACATCACGACGTATCTGGTCGCCGATCCTCGCCCATCGCGCGGATCACTGTTCCGTATCTACCGCGATACTCGCTTCTCGAACGACAAGCGCCCATACAAAACGCACATCGCCATGCGCTTTTCGCACCGCGGCAAAGATGTGCACTCTGCCGGGTTTTATCTCCATCTCGAAAGTGGAGGCTGTTTCGCCGCCTCTGGCCTATGGCATCCCGAGCCTCCGACGCTGCTCAAGGTTCGCAATGCCATCGTGTCGCGCGCTGAGGAATGGCGCGCCGTTCGCGAACTGCTCAACTGGGGTGACGCGAGCAAGCTTACCCGCGCTCCACGGGGATTCCCGAGCGATCACGAATTCGTGCAGGATCTGAAGCTTCGCGATCTCGGTACGAGCGTGGACTTTACCGAGAAACAAGTTTGCAGTCCAAGATTTCTATCGATGTTCGCAGCGGCCTGCCGCGAAATGTCGCCCGTCGCCGCGTTCCTCAGCAGCGCGGTGGAGCTGAGATTCTAAGCGGAAAGTGTCTTTTGTTCGCGGTCTTCGTGCAAGGCCGATTCAGGATACGAACTTTAAGACGACTTGAACGAGTCTTGGCGAGTTAGCGTTGACGGTCTCGGCAAAAACCGGCGCTGCTGATGTTGCTATTCACAGCGGCGGGTCCGAAGAAGCGCGCAGGATTAAAAGTGTTGAGAGTTTCAAAGCGGATCGCAGTACTTTGACTTCAGCGACCGGTCCTTGTGAAGAACGATGTCGGAGTTGTTCAGTCCTTGCTTTCCCGTGAACTCGTTCGGTGCTACATCGCCGTCTCGCAGACACGAATGGTAGGGGCACTGATCCCTCAGCGATGGAAGAAGTGTTGTTCGAGCAGATTCACTTATCTTTGCATGCATTTCACAGTGACGTAACACACCCTCCCTAAGGTTACAAACTTGTAATCGCGGGGTACAATTTCAACACTGCGGGGGTTTCAATGCAGTACGCTGAAAATCGGACCGTCGTACTCGCCGATCGGAACGTGAGTTACACAATCCGGTGCTTATTTCTGCTGGTCGGCCTCTCCTTTGCGTTGGCGCCCCGGGCGTCGGCCCAAATTGATCGTGCGGGCTTGAACGGCACCGTCGTCGATCCTTCAGGCCGCGTTCTACCACAAACGCGGATTACTGCCGTCCAACTTGCGACGAAGCTCGAGCGCACAACTACATCTACCGCCACCGGGACGTATGACATCCCTGAGTTGCCGGTTGGAAACTACACCGTCACTTTTGAGCATGACGGATTCCGGACGCTCACCTTCGTCGATGTCTCCGAAGTAGTGGGCCGCACACGGACTCTCAACGCGACCCTGCAGGTCTCCGGCCAGGACGAACGGGTGGAAGTTTCTGCCAGTTCTGCGGAGATGGATAACACTTCAGATGCTTTAGGCGGCCGCATCGAGCCGAAGCAGGCGAAAGAATTACCGCTGAATGGCCGGAACTGGGCAACCCTGACTGCACTGGTGCCGGGCGCGGTCGATACCGGAGGGAGCAATCAGCGATCCGTTCGATTTGCCGGTCGCGGACGCGATGACGACAACTTCACTTATGACGGCATCGATGCGACTAACATTGTGAACCAGCCCCAACAGCCATATGTGCGTCTGGCAATTCCTCTCGACACGATTCAGGAATTCCGCATCGACTCGATGCTGGCCTCCGCGGAAGCGGGAGGAACTGGCGGCCCACAACTGGCCGTGACTTCTCCCTCGGGGACCAATCAGTGGCACGGCGACGCATTCGAGTTTTTCCGCAACAATGCCTTCGACGCGTTGCAGCCAGTCCCTATTTCCACCACACCCCAGCCACCGTTTCACTTGAATCAGTTCGGAGGCTCCATCGGCGGTCCCATTGTGCGAGACAAGACCTTCGTCTTCCTGGCTTATGAAGGCTACCGGCAACACTGGGGATTTCCGTTGCTTGGCTACGTGCCGAGCGACGCTTTCCGAGCACAAGTCGCCAATGATTCTCCTGCGCTCATCCCCATACTTAACGCTTATCCCGAGAGCCAAATCCCGACGAGCGATCCCGATATCAATCAATTTACGAGCGAAGGTTTGCAGGTCGTAACCGAGAATTCAGCCATGATGCGTCTCGACCAACGCTTCACGGAAAATACGACGGCGTTCGTTCGCTTCAATATTGATCGCGCGGTGAATACACAGCCGCTCGCCAGTTCGGGAAACTACCTCGCCGACCGGCAGCAGCTCACCTCTGGGCCGGTAAATGGTGCAATTGAACTCCTGCATGTTTTTTCCCCATCGCTGGTAAATGAATTCAAGTTCGGGTTCAATCGCGGCACCGCTTTTACCACCGATATCAACACTACCAGTATTCCTTACGCCGTCTCTGTGTCCGGTTTTACCTCGCTTAACAACAACCGCATCAGCAAGGGGCTCGGCAATTCGTTTTCTGAAATCGACAATGTGACCTGGGTGAAAGCTCGTCACACGATCAAAGCTGGTGTGGAAGTCCGGCGCATTCAGCTGAATCAAGGAAACACCGAGGCCGGCACGGTCGTCTTCGCCTCCACCGCCGCTTTCGATGCAAATCAAGTCAGTACGGCCAGCCTCAACGGAGCCTTGCCTATCAATGGCCTGCGCAAAACGCAGTATTACGGCTACGTGCAGGATGAATTCAGAGTCCGGTCGAACCTCACTCTAAACCTGGGCTTGCGTTACAGCTTCTTCAACATTTTTCATGAGGTGCTAGGCCGCGCGAATCCCTTCGATTTCGCGACCTGCGGACCGCAAGGCTTTTGCGGAGTCGGCGCCAGCTTCGGCCAGCCGAATTATGGCGATCTTGATCCGCGCATCGCATTTGCCTGGGCCCCCACGAAGAGTGGACGCTCCGTCATTCGGGCTGGTTACGGCATCTA
>Ga0335072_10016755_pt1 | contig 10383 bp, 9 predicted proteins | sample Lox_Sample_21_FD_206725 | JGI IMG/M metagenome (GOLD analysis project Ga0335072, IMG submission 206725) | Soil microbial communities from Loxahatchee National Wildlife Refuge, Florida, United States - Lox_Sample_2.1 | ecosystem: Environmental > Terrestrial > Soil > Wetlands | place: USA: Florida... | reverse complement strand
ACAGGCTGCGGCAACGCCGACGGCAGAGATCACCTACACGCCGGCGAATGGCGGCGACGCGGCGGATGAGGTTCCCAATCCCGCCGCCGAAACGCCGGTCGGCCGGCTTCTCTCCGTCAGCTTCTCGCCGACCGTGGAGCAGGACATCTCGGTCACGCGCGGCGCGGACGGCGTGTTCACCGCGAAAAGCGAACAGCTTCAGCTGGTGAAGAAGCTTCATCGCGCCGGCGCGCGGATCGATTCAAGCCTTTATCTCGCGGCGATGCAGTCGGGCATTCCGACCGATGTCGTGCTGCAGATGATCCATATGTTCCAGTACAAGGTCGACTTCCAGCGCGACCTGAAGCCCGGCGACAGGTTCGAAGTCCTCTATAACTACTACTACACCCCGGACGGCCGCCCCGCGAAACAGGGCGACATCGCCTACGCCGCGATGCATTTCGGCGCCCGCACTGTGCAGCTCTATCGCTTCGATCCGCAGGACGGCGGCGGCGCGGATTTCTTCGACGCCAACGGTCAGAGCGCCAAGGGCATGCTGATGAAAACGCCGGTCGACGGTGCCCGCATCTCGTCCGGCTTCGGCATGCGCTTTCATCCCGTGCTGGGCTACACGCGCATGCACAAGGGCATCGACTTCGCGGTGCCGGTCGGCACGCCCGTGATGGCCGCCGGCGCCGGCACGATCGAGCAGGAAGGCTGGGTCAACGGCTACGGCAATTTCATCCGCGTCAATCACGGCAACTCGTATTCGACCGGATATGGCCATCTCTCGCGCTTCGCGCCCGGCATCCACAAGGGCAGCCATGTGCGCCAGGGACAGGTGATCGCCTATAGCGGCAACACGGGCCTGACGACCGGACCGCATCTGCACTACGAGATCAGCATCAACAAACAACAGGTCAATCCGCAGACCGTGAAAGTGGCCTCCGGGCGTCTCTTGAGCGGCAAGGAACGGCGCGAATTCGTCGACGAACGCATCCATGTCGACACCGAGCTCGCCTCGCTGCCGCTCGAAAGCCGCGTCGCGGAAACCGCGATGGATCTGCGGGCGGCAAAGGATTGAGTTTCCGACGCTCCAGCCGTTAGGCTCGCCCCACACGCGGGGGTGAACATGGCTCTTACACGAAGAACAACGCTTGTTTCCGGTTTGCCGGCCGGGCTCTTCTTCAGCGCGGTGAACGCGAGCGAGGCACACGCGGCACTCACGCCCGCCGAGGCGAAGCTCCTCGACGCCGCCTTCGAGGCGCGACAGCGCGCCTACGCGCCTTATTCGAAATTCCTCGTCGGCGCGGCGTTGCTCGCGGACGACGGTGCCGTCATCCCCGGCTGCAATGTCGAGAACGCCACTTATGGCGCCACCAATTGCGCCGAACGCACCGCGGTCTTCACCGCCGTCGCGCAGGGCAAACGCAAATTCCGCGCCATCGCCATTGTCGGCGACCTCGAAACGCCGATCACGCCTTGCGGCATCTGCCGGCAGGTGCTCGCCGAGTTCGGCCACGACACCGTCGTCATCGGTTCCACGCTGAAACGCGAAACCATGGTGACGACCGTCGGCGCCTTGTTGCCGGGCGCGTTCGATTTCGAAAAAGGACGCTCGAAATGAGTGAAGTTCGCTGCCCGCTGTGCGGCGCGGCGTTCTCATGCGAGCCCCGCGGCAAATGCTGGTGCGTGAAGCTTCCAGCGCTGCCTGTGCCGCCGGATGCAACCGCCTGCTTCTGTCCGAATTGCCTTGCGGACAAGATTGACGCGGCAAAGACGTCAGATGCCCGCAATCACTCGTAGCGCTTCGGCGGCGGCGCCAGGCTCGCGTCGATGTAGCCCGACGGGCACCAGTATTTCGCTGCTTCCGAAGCCGCCGCGTCGCGCAGGACGGATTCGGTCGGCGATTTGGCGCGCGCATAGCGTTCGTTGAAGGCTTCCGTAGCAACGACCACGAGATCGTCCGGATCGATGCCGGCATGCTTGGCGCGCAGCGAGCAGTAAAGCTGCGCCACGTCGCGCACTTCCTGATAGGCCCTCGGCCCCAGCGCCGCGAGTTCGTCGGATCCGACAAGCCCTTCGGCGTCGACGACACCCAGAAACGCTTTCCTACCGGGCGCGCCGTAGTCGACACCGCCGACGACGACATGTCCGCCGCGCACATAATTGCGCTCCGGCATCGACGCCACGATGAACGCCACCGCGCAGCCCAGCACGACGGCCGCACCGCCCACGCCATACCACCGCCAAAGTCGCGTCATGGTGGCCTCGCTCGAAGAACACGAGCCGGTTACGCCCTTCCACCGGCTTTCGTTCACAATCGTACCGCCGCGTACTTGCGGAACGATCAAGCGGGCCGTTCAAATTGGATGAAAAGATGCGGGCGGAACGCACCACATTCCGAGGTGATTGTTTTTGCAGCGAGATTTGAATCGTTGCCGATGCGTTATTTGCATGACGCGAGACGCGGCGGCCGCTTTTCACGGTCGCATGAAGGGATAGTCCGTATCGGGATCGCAATTTTCCGCCGCGCTCGACAACTCGGCGCGCACATCGGCTACGGCGCGATATTTGAGGAAGGTCGTGATCACTTCGCTCAACATAGCGCGCGCGACGGAATCTGCTCCCACGCCATTGGCCTCGGCTTGGGCAAGGGCCTTCTCCAGATGATACCGGGCGATCGCCGTCGCGCTCATACTCGCCTCCACAAGCGCAAACAGCGAACCCCAGTTCGGGATTCGCTGCATTGCGCTGGATCAGTCCACGCGCCGACGACTTAGTGAATCGCGCGGCTCTGCGCGGGTGCTGCGTCCAGCAGATCGTCGTCGGCATCGAAGTTGTGACCGTTGATCACCAGCCCCTTCTTGCCGACGCTGACCTTCACATGCGCGCCGTCCTGGATCTCGCCGCCGAGCAGAAGCTGCGCCAGCGGATCCTGCAGGCGCCGCTGGATCACGCGCTTCAGAGGCCGCGCGCCATAGACCGGATCGTATCCCGCCTGCGCCAGCCAATCGCGCGCCTTGCCGTCGAGTTCGATAGTGATCTTCCGATTGGCCAGCAGCTTCGCCAGCCGCGCCATCTGGATGTCGACGATGATGTCCATATTCTCCCGGCTCAGGCGGTGGAACAGGATGATCTCGTCCAGCCGGTTGAGGAATTCGGGGCGGAAATGCGCCCGGACCGCTTCCATCACCTGCGCGCGCGCCTTGGGCGTCTCCTCGCCTTCCGACGTCGAGAGGAATTCGGTTCCGAGATTCGAGGTCAGGATGATCACCGTGTTGCGGAAATCGACCGTGCGGCCCTGCCCGTCCGTCAGACGCCCGTCATCGAGCACCTGCAAGAGCACGTTGAAGACGTCGTGATGCGCCTTCTCGACTTCGTCGAACAGGATCACCTGATAGGGACGCCGGCGCACCGCTTCCGTCAGGACGCCGCCTTCCTCATAGCCGACATAGCCGGGAGGGGCGCCGATCAGGCGCGCGACCGCGTGCTTCTCCATGAACTCCGACATGTCGATGCGCACCATCGCGGTGTCGTCATCAAACAGGAATTCGGCCAAGGCCTTGGTGAGTTCCGTCTTTCCGACGCCGGTGGGACCCAAGAACAGGAACGAACCGATGGGACGATTGGGATCCTGAAGGCCGGCCCTGCTTCTGCGCACGGCGTTGGAAATCGCGCGCACCGCTTCGTCCTGGCCGACGACGCGCTTCTCGAGCGCCTCTTCCATGTGCAGAAGCTTGTCGCGTTCGCCTTCGAGCATCTTGTCGACGGGGATGCCGGTCCAGCGCGAGACGACGCCCGCGATGTGTTCCGCCGTCACGGCTTCGCTTGCAAGCGCACCGCCGGATTTTTCTTCGATCTCCTTCAGCTGCTTCTCGAGCGCCGGGATTTCGCCGAAACGGAGCTCGCTGGCGCGCTCGAGATTGCCGCGCCGCTGCACGACATCGAGCTCGCCGCGCGCCGCGTCGAGCCGTTCCTTGATCGACTGCACGTTCTGGACCGATTTCTTTTCCTCGTGCCAGCGTGCCGTGAGCGTCGCGCTCTTCTCTTCGAGATCGGCAAGCTCGTGCTCGAGCGCTCCCAGACGATCCTTCGACGCCTTGTCGCTTTCCTTCTTCAGCGCTTCGCGCTCGATCTTGAGCTGCATGATGCGCCGGTCGAGCTCGTCGAGTTCTTCGGGCTTGGAATCCACCTGCATGCGCAGGCGGCTCGCCGCCTCGTCCATCAAGTCGATGGCCTTGTCGGGCAGGAAACGGTCGGTGATGTAGCGGTTGGAGAGAGTCGCGGCCGCGACGATCGCGGAATCGGTGATGCGCACGCCGTGATGGACTTCGTATTTCTCCTTCAGGCCGCGCAGGATCGAGATCGTGTCCTCGACCGTCGGCTCCGACACAAAAACCGGCTGGAACCGACGCGCCAGCGCCGCGTCCTTCTCGACATGCTTTCGATATTCGTCGAGCGTCGTGGCGCCGATGCAGTGCAGCTCGCCGCGGGCCAGCGCGGGCTTCAGGAGGTTCGACGCATCCATCGCGCCTTCGGCTTTGCCGGCGCCCACGAGCGTATGCATCTCGTCGATGAAGAGGATGACCTTGCCCGCTGCGGCCTGGATTTCCGTCAGCACGGCCTTCAGCCGCTCCTCGAACTCGCCGCGATATTTTGCGCCGGCAATCAGCGCGCCCATGTCGAGCGCCATCAGCCGCTTGTCGCGCAGGCTCTCCGGCACGTCGCCGTTGACGATGCGCAGCGCAAGGCCTTCCGCAATCGCGGTCTTGCCGACGCCGGGCTCGCCGATCAGCACGGGATTGTTCTTGGTGCGGCGCGCCAGCACCTGGATGGTGCGGCGGATTTCTTCGTCACGGCCGATAACCGGATCGAGCCTGCCGCTGCGCGCAAGTTCCGTCAGGTCGCGCGCGTATTTCTTGAGCGCGTCATAGCTCGACTCGGCCGAGGCGCTGTCGGCAGTGCGGCCCTGCCGCAATTCCTTGATGGCGTTGTTGAGGTTCTGCGCAGTGATGCCGGCGTTCTTGAGAATCTTACCGGCGTCGGTGTTCGTCGCCATGGTGAGCGCGAGCAGAAGAATTTCCGCGGTGACGAAACTGTCGCCCGCCTTCTTTGCGATCTCTTCGGCCTGATCGAACAACCGCGCCGTCTCGGGCGCGAGATACATCTGTCCTGCGCCGGATCCTTCGACACGCGGAAGCTTCGCGAGCGCGGCTTCGACATTCGCGCGCACTTCGTCGGGATTGCCGCCGGCCGCACGAATGAGACGGGCCGCCAGCCCCTCTTCGTCGTCGATCAGAACCTTGAGGAGATGTTCGGGTTTGAAAACCTGGTGATTGGACCTGAGCGCCAACCCTTGCGCAGACTGAATGAATCCGCGCGCACGCTCGGTGAACTTCTCGATATCCATATTGGCCTCTCCGCCCCTTCCGATCCCCGTCATGGGCAATCCGGATCGAGCTAGTCGAAATTCACGCGGCCCCGTTCAAGCACCACGCTATGCCAATATGTAGGTTGGGGTTAAGCCGTCACAAGAGCTAGAGGCTACTCCGCCGCGCCGGCTTCCTCGCCTTCGTCCTCGGCTTCGTCGCCGCCTTCGGCAAGCGAGAACGCCGCGCCCGAGCCGCCATTGTTGTAGTGCTCGCCATTGCCGTTCGGGCGACCGTTGCCGTTGGTGTTGCCGTTGGCCTGAGCCTGCTGCTGGCCCTGTTGCTGCTGATATTGCTGCTGCTGGGCCTGGGCCGCGCTGAGGACGCGATAATAGTGCTCGGCATGCTGGAGATAGTTCTCCGCCATCACGCGATCGCCGGCCGAGTTCGCGTCGCGGGCGAGCTGCAGGTACTTCTCGTACACATGCGCCGCGGAGCCGCGGATCTTCACTTCCGGCCCGTTGGAGTCGAACGTCCGGTTCGGGTTGTGATTGTTGTTGTTGCCGTTGCCTTGCGGCCGACGGCCGCGTCCACGAGAGCGCTTCACGAATTCCCCTTTACACTGTCATTGCGGTGCCGGATGGCGCACGCCGTACGGGTTTTTGCATTGCCTTTTTTGTCGTGCCCAAAAGGCACGTCCATCGATTGCCGTTTCGAACGCCGTCGTCCGCGCTGTCCAGGTCTTGCGTGCGCTATGCGCCGCTACCGCCCCTGCGGTTCCGTCCGGCAAGCCTACCAGGCCATCATTTGCCGGGGGGCCCCATCTCCCCACTCGCGGGCGGGAAGCTAGCGGCAGAGCGGGAGCTTTCCAACTGTTTTTTCCGCGGCTGGGCCCGGCAAAAGGCCTCAGGCGCGGCCGGCCACTATGGCCCGGGGGATACCTGCCAGATCGGGCAGGACCGCCATTATTTCAAGCCTGTAGCCCAAAAGAAGTTCCCGCACGGCAGCCTCCTGCCCGGCGCCTATCTCGAGGATTGTCCGTCCGCCGGGTTTCAATGTTGACGCCGCAACTGGGGCAAGCGCCCGGTAGGCGTCCAGGCCGTCAGGGCCGGCGAAAAGCGCGCCCCAGGGCTCATAGCCGGCAATCTCGGGGGCCAGCCCGGCGGCCTCCCCAAGGGCCAGATAAGGGGGATTGGAGAAGATCAGGTCGTAGTCCCGTCCCAGGGCCGCGTCCCAGCCGCCGGTGTTCCACGTGGAACGGTTAACAACTCCTAACCGATCGGCATTGCGGCGCGCCCAGCCGAGCGCCTCCTCCGAGCGGTCGATCCCGGTGCCTCTGGCCTGTGGATAGTCCGTGAGAAAGGCGATGAGGATAGCCCCCGAACCCGTTCCCAGATCGAGCACTTCCAGCGGCCGGTTGTGGTCGGGAAAAATACGCGCGGCCGCTTCGAGCAGCGTCTCCGTTTCGGGGCGCGGGACAAGGACGCCGGGCCCGACGGCGAAGGGCAGACTCCAGAATTCCCGCTCGCCGGTGATATAGGCGACGGGTTCGCGCGCGATGCGGCGCTCGAGAAGCTCTCCATAGCGCGCAAGTTCTTCGCGCGACGGTTCGCGGCCCGAGATCGATTCGCCCACAGAAAGATTCATCGTGTGCGCGAGAAGCACGCGCGCATCGAGCCGCGCGGAATCGATCCCTTCGGCCGCCAGACGTTCAGCGCCTTTGATCCAGGCATCTCTGATCGTGGTCACGCCGCGTCCGAGTTCTCGAGCTCGGCGAGCCTGTTCGCCTGATCTTCCGTGATCAGGGCTTCGATGACGTCGCCGAGATCGTCACCGGCGATGATCCGGTCGAGCTTGTAGAGCGTGAGGTTGATCCGATGATCGGTCACGCGGCCTTGCGGAAAATTGTAGGTGCGGATGCGTTCCGAGCGATCGCCGGAGCCGACGAGGTCTTTGCGTTCGGCGGCGCGCGCGCTCGCCTGCCGTTCGCGCTCGGCTTCGAACAGCCTCGCCTTCAGGATCTTCATCGCCTGGGCCTTGTTCTTGTGCTGCGATTTCTCGGTCTGCTGGGCGACAGCTATCCCGGTCGGCAGATGCGTGATGCGCACCGCGCTTTCGGTTTTGTTGACGTGCTGGCCGCCGGCGCCGCTGGCGCGGAAGACGTCGATCCGAAGATCCTTGTCTTCGATCTGGATGTCGACCTCTTCGGGTTCGGGAAGAACGGCAACGGTTGCGGCGGAGGTATGAATGCGGCCGCCCGCTTCCGTCACCGGCACGCGCTGCACGCGATGTACGCCCGATTCGAATTTGAGCTTGGCATAAGCGCCCAGCCCTTCGACTTCCATCACGGCTTCCTTGATGCCGCCGAGGTCGCTTTCGCTGAGCGAAAGAAGGTCGGTCTTCCACCCCTGGAGTTGTGCGTAGCGCTGGTACATGCGCAGGAGATCGTCCGCGAACAGCGCCGCCTCGTCGCCGCCCGTGCCGGCGCGGATTTCGACGATGGCCGATGAAGAATCCGCGGCGTCTTTGGGCAAGAGGCGGATTTTCAATTCGCGTTCGAGTTCGGCGAAGCGTTCCTTGAGGCTCGCGCGCTCTTCTTCCGCGAGATTGCGCATCTCCGCATCGGCCGAGGCGTCGTTCGCCAGCGCGTCGGCATCTTCGAGCTCGCGCGCCACCGTACGATAGGCCTCGACGGCCGCGATGACCGGCGCCAGCTCGGCGTGTTCTTTGGAGAGCTTGACGAATTGTCCGCCGGCGGAGCCGGACGCCAATTGCGCCTCGACGGCCGCAAAACGGTCGACGAGTCTGGCGAGCTTTGCTTCGGGAATCATGCCGACAAAGACGCGCTACTGCGCGGGTTCGAGCGCCGCTTTTTCTCCGCGCGCGGCTTCGATTTCCGCGGCTTTCTTTTCGCAGAGCTCGACCACGTGGTCGATCAGCTTCTCGTTCTCGAGCTTATAGGCGGGCTTGCCGTTCAGGTAGATCATGCCGGCGCCGGAGCCCGAACCGCCGCCTGTGAAACCCATATCCGTCTCGCGCGCTTCGCCGGGACCGTTCACGACGCAGCCGATGATCGACAGCGTCATCGGCGTCGCGATATGCGCGAGCTTCTCCTCGAGCACCTTCACCGTATCGATGACGTTGAAGCCCTGACGCGCGCAGGACGGGCACGAGACGATGTTGACGCCGCGATGGCGCAGATTGAGCGACTTCAGGATATCGAAGCCGGCGCGGATCTCTTCCACCGGATCGGCCGAGAGCGACACGCGGATCGTGTCGCCGATGCCGGCCCACAGAAGCGAGCCCATGCCGATCGCCGACTTCACCGTGCCGGACATCAGGCCGCCGGCCTCGGTGATGCCCAGATGCAGCGGACAATCGATGGCTTCGGCGAGGGCGTGATAGGCGGCGACCGCGAGGAAGACGTCCGACGCCTTCACGCTGATCTTGAATTCGTGGAAGTCGTTGTCCTGCAGGATGCGCGCATGATTGAGCGCACTTTCGACCATCGCTTCGGGGCAAGGCTCGCCGTAACGCTCGAGCAGTTCCTTTTCGAGCGAGCCGGCGTTGACGCCGATGCGCATCGAGCAGCCGTGATCCTTCGCGGCCTTGACGACTTCCTTCACGCGCTGCGCCGAGCCGATATTGCCGGGATTGATGCGCAGGCATGCAGCACCGCCGTCGGCGGCTTCGATGGCGCGTTTGTAGTGGAAGTGGATGTCGGCGACGATCGGCACGCGGGCGGCGCGCGTGATCACCTTCATCGCCTTGGTCGACTCTTCGTCGGGGCAGGAGACGCGCACGATGTCGGCGCCGGCCTCTTCGAGAGCGCGAATCTGCGCGATCGTGGCGTTGGCATCGGCCGTGATGGTGTTGGTCATGCTCTGGACGGAGATCGGCGCATCGCCGCCGACCTCGACCTTGCCGACCTTGATCTTGCGTGATTTGCGGCGTGCGATATCGCGATAGGCTCGAACGCTCATGGGTACGCAGTCCTCAATCCGGTTTGTTGAAGCGATCCACGATCGCCTGCGGATCGAGGGACAGCGCTTCCGTCATCTGTGAACCTTCGCCAGCATATCCCATCAGTTGGCCGTCCAGTTCAACCGCAACCGCACTCCCGTTGGGGGTCGTCAGCGTCAGCCCGACCTTGTTGGGAACGTTGTAGCTGTCTCCTGGCTGCAGCATCTTCTTCAGGTAGACGGTGCCGTCCGCCCCCTGGATCAGCACCAGCGTGGGGGCATGGGCCCGGAGCACAACCCGGATATTCGGGTTCTTGGCACCGTAAACATGCCCTGGAGGCAGCTGCGCATCGGCGGTGGCGGCAGCCGTGGGAGTATTTGCCGGCGGATTGGCGGCCTGTTCCGTGCCGGACTGGCCGGCCGGGGCTGTTCCGGCGGCCGGAGCGGTCTGATTCGCCGCGCCCCCCGGCGGCGTGGCCTGGGACGGACTCGTCGTTGCAGGAGCCGTCGTCGAGGCCGCCGCTGGCGCGGTCGGCATCGGCTTGGGCGGTATCGCGGTCACGACCGTCGGTTGCGGCGGGGGCGCCAGATGCGCCGGAACGGCGGCGACCGGCTGCCGACTGAGCATGGAATCTGCCGTGCGGGCCAGCTGGACCGCGAAATAGACGATGACGATCAGGACCACCACGCCGAAGATGATCCAGCCCTGCGGCAGCTTGGTGGCTTCCACATCGGGGGGCGGACCCACCGTCGGCTGGGTCTCATTGCGCCCGGCGATCTCGGCCTTGAACCGCTCCACGCATTGCAGGGGATCAAGACCCAGATAATCGGCATAGCTGCGCACGAAACCGACGGCATAGGCACGCCCCGGCAACGCCTCGAAGCGATCTTCCTCGAGCGCCTCGAGATGGTCGCGGCGGATCTTCAGTGCACGGGAAACCGTCGCAAGATCGTCACCGCGCCGTAACCTGGCGGCACGCAAATCCTGTCCGACCGTTTCGAGCGGTGCGTCCGCGTCGCCGGAGATTTCACGCAGATGAATTCGTTTGCGGCTCAGCGCGCCGCGCTCG
>Ga0335072_10016754_pt1 | contig 10383 bp, 3 predicted proteins | sample Lox_Sample_21_FD_206725 | JGI IMG/M metagenome (GOLD analysis project Ga0335072, IMG submission 206725) | Soil microbial communities from Loxahatchee National Wildlife Refuge, Florida, United States - Lox_Sample_2.1 | ecosystem: Environmental > Terrestrial > Soil > Wetlands | place: USA: Florida... | reverse complement strand
TGAGGGCCCTCTCGACCGAAGCCACCTCTCTTGTCTCTTCCTCCGTGAAGAGCCTCTCTCTCTCGTTCTCTTTCGCCTGTTCCACACCCTCTGCTCTCGCCTCCGCTTCCCTCGCCTCCTCCTTGAGCAGCGCTACCCGTACAGGTGCAACATGCCCCTGCGGGTCACTGCTTCGGGAGATCCGACGGCCCCTGCGTCGGCCTCCTATCCCTCCACGTCGTCATCCGCGAGGTGCTCGGCCGCTCCTTCGTCAGCCTCCGCTGCGGATTGCAGCGCGGCGTCGCAGGTGCGTCGACCAGCCCCGGATGTCCCTCCCGAGTCCTCCTCTTCCTCCTCCGGGAAGAGGGCTCGACATCATGGACCTGAGCCCCTCCATGACGATATCGACATGCGTTCCTCTGACGAGCGTAAGGCGGAGGTCTCTCCCCCACCTTCTGCGTCCGTTGTGAATCAGTCACCTGCGGCCGCCACGGCGGCCCCTCCATTGACGTCGTTGGTGTCGTCCTCTGTGACAGCGCTGCCCCAAATGAGTGACATCGTCCCTGTGTGGGCGTCCCTCAGGAAACTGCGTGCCGCTGGCCTTGACCCGCGTGTACTAACGAGCCTCGTTGTCGACCTCGATGTGGATAAGCGCGCGTGCCCCGCGCCGCTTGTGCTCAAGCAGGTGTACTCCAGCGACCCCGAGTCGAAGCTCGCCGCTGCTGCTGCGCTGCTTGGCGATCCCAAGGCAGGCTTCGCAATCCTCCCGCCGGTCCTACCTCGTGCGCTGCTCAGCGCTGATGCCAATTTGCGTGCTGGCTGGTCAGAGGCCCAGCAGACATGGTACCAAGAGCTCGTGTCACAGACCCGTGATGGCGGGGAACTGGTGCGTGAGGCTGGCGGTACCCCCGAGCAGCGAGGTGAGGCGCTCACCGCGCTGTTCAAGCTCATCGACGCCGACAAGCTCCGCCAGCTGTGGCCGCAGCAGGAGTTTACCTCCAACTGGTCAGACCTCCTGGTCCTCCCAAGCGCGATCCTTCACGACCGCGTGCGCGACGTGCAGCAGATGCCGGGGAGTAGTAAGTCTCCGCTGGTGGTGCCTGGGCACACCTACCGAATTCGACTGTCCTGTGCCACTGCTGAGGTGACCTATGTCGTAGCCTGCTGCATTGCCAATTACGCCCTTCTGCCCCGTGAGGCCCCTGAGGCAGCGAAGCGTCTACGTACGATCCTGGGAGGCGCCAGCACCGGATCGCATGAGTCCTCGGCCAACGCCGACACCAGTGCTCCGGAGTCCGACTCCTCTGACAGTGATGGCGAGTGGCACACCTGCCTCTCCGCCCGTGAAGCAGCTCGGCAGCGCAGACGCGCCGCTTCGCGCGCCAAGCAGCTCGCTGCCTTTACTGTCAAGGAGCTGAGTGCCGAGCGCTTCAAGGCGGATAGCATGAAACCGCTGCTCCAGCTCGCGACCCGTGTCACAATGCGCAGCTGGCAACAGCACTTCGTCGAATGCTTTGTCTCCAACTGGCAGTCGGTTGGCTGCCGTGATCACTTCGACCAGGATGACTCCGCTTTCCAACGCGTCGCTGCTGCCGTTCCGGAGCTGCAGGACGCGACTGGTGTCCGCTGGCATCTGCAGGACCAGGTAGGCGGCACGCTGGTGAGCCTGTTCGTCCGCGATGATCTCTGCGCGCAGCTGCCCAAGCTCAACGCCATCCTGCGACGAATGCCTGAGCTACAGCAGGCAGCACTGAGGGTCGTTTGTGAAGCGCATCCCCGCCGTGCGCGTGGCGAGCGATCTGCGGTAGGTCTTGGTGACAGGCGCCGGTACTGCCTCACCCCAGAGGACGCTCCATCTCTCCGCCGCCCGGTGCTGTTTGGTACGTTACCCTCAGGGCGACCGCAAGGCACGGCCACTGCTGCCATGCCTTCATGGGCTGCGGTCTTGTCTGCTGCGCGCCCCGTTCCCCAGCCATCCACTCGCCGGCCTGCCCCGCCTACACCGATCGACCATCGCCCGCGCAAGGAACAGCGCCGCGAGACCCCGACAGCCACGGTCGTATCTGCAGGAGTCGAGCCAACGCCGCCAAAGACAATGAAACCGGTTACGCCCAGTCCCTCACCAGCCCCATGGGAAGCTCGCATTGCTGCCCTCGAGGACCGACTCAATGGCATCCAGACCCTCTGTGACAACCTCCGGGATGTCCCGCGCCTGCTTGCCAACATCCAGCACAAGCTCGATCTGCAAACCCCGGCGCCATCCCCGCCGCTGATCCCCTCTTTGCCGCCCCACCCAGCGCCACCTGCACCACTGGCACCATCGCCTGTGCAGTCCTCTGACCCGGCCGCTCCCGCCGTGACGGCCGCTGTTGAGGAGCTCAGTAAGCGTGCGAGTGCCCATGAGTCGTTGCTGGAAAGGCTTTGTGGCCAGCTCAACCTGCTTATGCAACGCATGAGTCAGACGGAGACTGCTCGCTCACCGACCCCATGGGAGGTGACGCCCGCGAATGTCCAGAGCCCCGCCGACTTGCCTGCCAGATCGCACACCACCCGTCAATGAGTGCGGTCAACCTGGATCCTCGTCCGCCTGGGCATTCCCAGCCTGTTGCCCCCACCGACTATGTTATGGCCTCCATGAACTCCCCAGCTTCGTTTCCTGCTCCGGCGTCCTCTTTGCGCGTCCAATCTGAGCACCATGATCCGCCTGCTGACGATGAGACAACGCTTGATGTCCTTACCGAGTGCACCCCAAGCGGTCCCCTCCCGCCGACTTGGCTCCGAGCAGTGCCCACGGACCTCCGTCAACATGTCAAGCGCTTGCGGGTTGTTGGTGATGGTTCGTGCGCCGATGGAGCGATTGTGCAAGCAGTCGAGCAGTCGGACCACCTCGACTCCCTCCCCATCTCCCAGAGCCTGTTGCAACCCAGACTGCGCAGCAAGGACACCTTCCGCCAACACGAAGTGGGCGCTGCCATAGCTGCCTGGACAGTGGATGACTGGGTGAGGAAGGTCCCTGAAGCGTTCCGCGACGAGGAGTGGAACGAGCAGCGTCGGACTGGTGCCGCAAGGCCTGACCGAGCAGTGGCGGGCGACCCTGAAGCATCCGTCCGGACTGCAGAGAAGGAGCTCGAGTTCTTCCGTCGTGTCCTAACCTTGCCCACACACGCTGTTGGCAAGGCCTACCTGCATGTCGCTGCTGGCGTGCTCCAGCACGGGATCCTGCTTATGACCATGGACCGCCGATTCAACCGCGCGGTTTACCTGCTGGACGACTTCGGAACCCAGCAGTACGACAGCTCCATCATCCTCTTCTTCAACATCGGCCCGCTGAAGCCTGGTAGCAGAGGCGACGGCCATTACGAGACGGTTTGTCTCTTCTCACCTGACGACGGCGTTGCGCACACAGTGTTCGAGAGAAACCACCCACTGCTCTGTAACATCAGGAACTGGGCCGCCAAGTACGCAGACAGCAATACGATGGAACATGAAAGGGTGTGGTTGCTCTGCCACCCAGCCATCAGCATCCGCCCGAGTGAGGAGTTCAGTGGGCCGCCAGCTCCGAGTGGGCCGACTACTCAAAATGCGCCGTCTGCCAGTGCGAATACTGGAACCCGACCCAGACGGCCACGCATCCTCCCAGCCCGCCTTCGCGATCCCCACAGTGACATGGACGGTTCGGGGAGGGCCTCGCCATCGGGCCGGATTACCCCTGCGCGCTCCTTGCGCGCGGCCTTTGAAACTGCTGCCGTGGCTCCCGCCCCAATGGAGTCCCAGCCCGAGAACCCAAGTAACCGGCGAACTCCACCCCGTGGTAGTGCAAGCAGCCATCTCGCTCCGCGTGGTCCGGTGGAAGCCGCACCGCGGAGGCCACCGTCCGACCGTCCAGCTGCGCTTGGGGAATCCGCGCAACGTAACCTGCGGGCTTGGGTCAGGCAACGATCACAGCGTGGCCGCCTTGCCTCCAAGGTTCACCTCAGCGCAGTGCCCATGTGGACCGCGCGGTGCCGCACGGTACTACAAGGTCTAGCGGCTGCTCTGCAGGAGTCACCCATGAATGAGGCCAAAGTGATCACATGGCTGTGTGTGCTGTGGATGCTCCCCCAAGAAGTGTTCACGGTGCCGGGTTGCACGCGCGGAGGAAAGATGGGCCGCAAGCTCCGTCACCACCGCATCCACCATATCCTCAACGACGCGGCCCTGCTCAGCCGCCTTGTAGCGAGGGCAGAAGCGGGGTCTGACTCGGCGTTGGAGGGCAAAGAGGCTTATGATCATAATGCTGCCGTGGAACATCAGTTGAACACCATGGCGACCTGGGAACTCCAGGACAGGTCGCCTCGGGAGGCCCCTGAGCACAGCTCAGTCCACGCAGGCTCGGGAGCAGGTGATGGACGTGGAGTGGAGACAGCGCCTGTAAATGGGCACGAAGAGGCCTGGCCCACGGAAAGAAACGCTGCTCTTCGTGTGGAACACCTGTTTCGGCAAGGGCACGTCCAGCGAGCGATGCGCGCCCTCGTATCCACCACAGGAAAGGCCGACCTAGACGTGATCGCTGAACGCGCTGCTCTGAGCGCACTGCACCCTCCTGGGCCGTCAGTCAGTGAGCTGCCACTTTGCCCCAGCGATGCTCCGGAGCTGGTGGTCGACCCCTCATGGATGGCGGATGAGATGCTGCACAGCGACACAGGTGCAGCACCGGGGCCGTCTGGTTACGGCTCAAACTTCATTCAGGTGCTGGCAGCAGACGCTGCCTGCGTCACTGCGATGGCGGTCCTTATAGGCCATATCGTGAACAACAAGTTGCCGCCAGCTGTGCGGAACCTGCTCAACACGTGCATCCTGGTGTCCTTGGAGAAGGATGGAGGAGGCAGGCGGCCTGTAGCTATGGGCGACATGTTCTATCGCATGGCTGCCCGATTTGCTCTGTCGCTGGTGCTGGAGCCCGCACAACGCTCACTGCGCCCTTATCAGTTTAGCGTAGGTGTGGAGGACGGCTGCACACAGGTGGTGCAATCCTTGCAACATCTGCTGTGTCTCCCACCTGCTCCCGCTAGTCCTCCTCCGATGCCCCAGCACCAGCCCGCCTTTCCATTGCCGCGGCCAGCTCCGGAGCCCGTGGACCCCTCTCCACGACCCCTTGCTTGCCTGAGCATCGATCTCGCCAATGCCTTCAACTCTATTGACCGGGCAGCGCTCCTGCGTGCTGTGTATAGCAATGCGGAGTTGGCGCTCTGCTGGCGTATGGTCGCGTTTGGCTATGGCAGCCCGAGCCTGCTGCTCATGCCGTGTGGAGACGGGGTGGCTGTGGAAGACGCCTTCCTCGAATCATCCAATGGCGTCCGTCAAGGCGACCCATTGGCGGCGATGCTGTTTGCGTTGGCAATGCATGGCGTGTACGAGAAGGTGGCCCAGATATGCCGGTCGGGCTGCTTCGCGTACTCGGATGACAGTCACGGCGTGGGCTGGCTGGAGGAGTGCTGGCACGCTTGGGAGTCGCTGCCTGGGATGCTCGAACCGCTGGGGCTCCGCCTCAACGCGGTGAAGTGCGAAGTTACATGCTTCCACACTGATGCCTTGCAACACCCGCGCGATATCGCGGCTCTGGAGGCGTTCCGCGCAGCTGGTGTGGCAATCAACACCCGGGCACTGAAGGTGCTCGGCTGTATCGTGGGCGTCTCTGATGCCATCATCGCGCAGGAACTGTGCCAGCGGCCCACCTTTAGGGCGGATCAGCGGGTGGCCTTCCAACGGCTGCCGCTACTGAGCAAGCCGATTGGCTATTTGGCGCTCACCCAGCTCACTGGCACTGTCCTCACCAATCGTCTCCGCGCGATGCCGCCGTCAGCAACGGAATCACATGCTCAAGACTATGACCGGGAAGTGCTACGGATTGCGCACGGCCTTGTGGGTATTCGCGAGGCCGATGGCGGCCGGTACGATGAGGAGCTGCGATTGCCAGTCCGATTCGGTGGCCTTGGTCTCTTGTCGGCGGCGCGCATCGGCCCGGCCGCATACCTTGCTGGAGCGGAGTGCACGTTGCGCTCTTCACCTGTCTTCTCTACTGTGTGGAACACCGCTGACGAGTTGGAATCGGCGTGGCCGATCACCAAGGGCATCGCGGACGGCCTTAGACGGGTCGCCGACGTCGAAGCCGACTTTGCTTCCCGCTGCGATCCGGAGATGCTGGCTGCTGCTGAAATCGATGCGTCCATCCTACCTGCTACTGCTGCCACGTTCGTCGCACACTTCAAGGCTCTCCCACCAAGTCCAATCCAGTCTACTGTCATTCATCGCATCACAACTCTTTCTAACATTGCGAGGATGACGGAGGTTGGCAAGGGCGGGGTGCGGGCACGAGCGGAAGTGGCGCGGCTACGGGCGCTACAGGAGAAGGAATCGTCTCGATGGCTGCGAGTTGTGCCCACGGATGCGGCACTCCGATTGACTGATCTACAGTGGCAGACTGCGGCGCGACTGCGCCTCGGCATGCCCAAGACTCCCCTGGGTGATGCGGCTCCTCCCTGCAAGCATGTACGGGCGGCAGCGAAAGACGGGCACCATGCACTGGTGTGTCGCACGCGCTCGGGTGAGGCCATCAATAAGCGCCACCACGCCGTGGTCCACCTCCTCGCTGACGCAGCGGCACTACTGAAAGTCCCTGCACGAGTGGAGCCGTACAACTTGTGCGAAGACAATGATAGCCGCCCCGACATCCAGCTCGACCTACCTGAGTGCACCCTACTCGGGGACGTGACGATTAGTCACCCATCCGCAGAGTGTTGGCGCACAGCGGCTGCTGAACGTGGCGTGGAGGCTGTAGGGGACGCCCGCAGTGTTGAGAAGGATGGCACATACGCCCCCTTGGTTAAGGCGCTCAACGCCGACGGACTGAGCGTGGAATTCTCACCCTTTGTGCTGTATACGTACGGTGGCTTTCACAAGTCCGCCTTGTCATTCATCGACAAGTTGGGCCGAGCGCATGATCCCGCGGTGGCGCTGTTGCCACTGAGTACATGGAAGGAGGAGCTGAAGGATCGCATTGCAATCAGCATACAGCGGCACACGGCGAACATACTCATTGATGATGCTCGCCAGGCGCGCATGGCCAGCGTTGCGAGGCGCCGTCGCGGTGCTCGCCGGTCACGAGCTCGGCGACGCCGCCCTAAGTCCAGAGTGCTGCCGTCTCGACGACAGCTAGCCGAGCAGCTGCTGCGTGAGGCCGGCGAGAGGGCCGTTAGCCTCTGCGCACCGCTCCTCAGCCTGTCATCTGCAGTGTCACCGACCCGGGCCCCAGTGGATCCAGTCGGGAGTGATGATGAGACACAGCTGATGTCAATGCAATCAACGCCGCTGATGCAAGGATCGCCCGCGGAGGAGTTTGTGCCGGAGACTCCTGTGCTGGAGGATGCATGCCTGGATGCTGCGCTCCCTGTGCGTGCGATGAGTGAACTGAGTATCTCGCCTGCCTGTGCTGTTGTTGCTGATGGGTATGTGGAGAGAATGCAGATGAGTGTAGCGCCTGGCGCCGGCGCAGAGGACGAGGACTGGTGTCGGGGCGGATCGTGATTCGTGCTCGACGTGGATCACTATCGTCGTCTCTTATTTCCTCACTCTTACGAATCTTAACCCTTTAGAGCCGGATGACACTGTAGTGTCATTCTGCTAACATAGGGCAAAGGTCCCTGTTGCCGCGTTCAGCGAAGCACCCACTGCACAGCAGGTGACCACGTCGTCATCACAGCTTCGGCACACACTCAACGCCACAGTACCGCATCCTGTCTACATCATGTCGTACTCCTCCCCTTTCCCCTCCCCATCTTTGCTGGCCTCTCCGGCAGTGCGACGTCACTGCCCCGTGCTGCCGACCGAGCTGCAGCTGCGCACAAGCGCTCGGCTCCAGCTCGCGGCTGGGGCAGCCAGGCGACCACACCTCCATCCAAGCATCGTCGCATCGAACCCATCGCACCTGGCAACGACGAGAACGTCAACACAATAAACAGCACCGTGGCTAGGCACTGCTCATCCTCGTACTCCTCTCCAGCATCTCCATCCCAGCCCTCCGACTCTACCACTATCTCCTCTCATCCATTCACCGCCTCTCCGCCAACACCGCGACTCTCTGCGACGTCCTCTGCAGAGCCCTCGTGGTGTGACTGTGGCCACTGCATCACTGTCAGTGATATAGCGATGCCGAGCTGCTGTTGGCACATCGAGCCTGCGGCACGGCTGCCGGTCGACAGTCAGCCTCTCTGTGAGCGAGCGGATGTCGCAGGAGTCATTCGAAACGGGGTAAGCAACGCTGACTTCGAGCACTACAGCAGACAGCGCATCAAAGGCAAGGAAAAGCCTTCGTCCTTCTCGGCCTGCAACCCAGCTCAGAAGAGGTTGATGGTCTACGCTGTGCTGCATCGGCTGCTGTACCAACAACCGGGCAGCAGAGGACAGAGAGATCCGCTGCCGGAATGCATCAAGCACATGGTGAGGACTCGCTATGCGGACGGCGATAGCGAGAGCCGTGGGTCTGCAACAGAGCGTGCACTGGTCACTCAGCAGCGTTCTCTTTCTCCTCAGCTGCAGTCATGACATCCACATGTACAACAAAGCAATCAACACATACGTACACATCGCACTCTCTGCACTTGTAGATGCTACGTCTTCCGTGCTCTCCACTGCTCAGCTGCGGTCGACATATCGTGCAGTCCCCGTTGCGATTGGTTCGCATCACCGTGTGCTGAGACAGTGATGCAGTCCTCCTTCTCTTTGGTGGCCTGCCAATCTTCTTTCGCGCCGTGAATCCCTCCACCATTTGATGCATCAGCTTTTTCCGGAACGCGGCCTGTGCGTCCGGTCGATTGCCGGCGCGGGTGCAGTAGAGAGCGTAGGCGTTGTTGATAGCGATGTTGATGATGAACCAAGCAAGACGAGGCCACCATCTCCTCGCTTTGCGTCCAATATGATGGTAAGACTCGCGCTGAGCAAAGACGTCGACAGCGCGCATCCATTGATGATACTCGTTCACCACCTCAGGACAGGGCAGCTCCAGAACGTCCACGCCTGCTGGCAGCTTGGAACGACGTTGGACCGTGAGCTGCTTGTTTGGATCACAGTACGTGTCCATGAACTGCACGAGGGACTTGTCCATCCAGGCCACACAGGAGAGAGCGCGGTTCTCTATCAACTGCCGCGCCACATACTCTCCTCTCTCGATGGCCGCCGCCTCGATCATCATGTTGCGGGGGAAGCGCCGCCGTCGAGCTTGAGCTGTCCCCAGAGCGTAGAAGCCTTGCTGATACAGCTTCAAAAACAGATCCACACTGGTGAAGTAGTTATCCATGGCAATGATGTGCCACCTCTGCTGTTGCAATGAGCTGACCAGCTGCAACACGATCTTGGTGGTCTGGCCAGACTCGCCTTTGCGCGTCTTCTGTGCCTTCTGTTCCTTGGACACGTCGAACGCCCAGACATAGCTGGTGAGGCACTCCGTGAGCATCCAGAGCTTGTAGCCCCACTGTGTGTGCTTGTCTGTGTAAGTGATCAGATGGGATCGTGCCTTGCACGCGGCGATCGCCTCATCCGCGGCCAGGTGTTGGCCAGGGTAGTATGCCAGCTGTGATTGCGCCCGAACGACATCCAGCAGCGGCTGAATCTTGTGCAGTGATCGTGAGGAGGAATCGGAGGTGGCAGTGTCGTTGTCGTTGAGATGAAAGGACCGCAGCAGCGCTAGGAACCGATCCCGTGGAAAGCGGTCAGCGATGAATGACTGATAATACGTCTGCTCCCAGTAGTCGCGGACGTTGTCGATCTTGACGTCTCCCATGTACAAGATGCACCCCAGGAACGCCAACATCTCGCTGTCAGTGACTGGCTGCCAGCTGACATGATTCGATTGCAGTCGCCGTGAGCGACGCCGGTGCCTGTTCTCCTTCCTTCGTTCTGCTCGCTGCTGAGCGTAGAGGTTTGTCTGCTGGACCATGTGAGTGATGAACGCAGGAGGGATGATGAGATGGAAGTAGTCCAGTGGCGTCTGGCACTCGTTGAGCGCCGCCGACATAGCAGAGGAAGGCGACGGAGGTTGGAAGTCGTGTGGTCTGATGGTGTGCAGCTCATCCGTCCAACCTTCATCAGCGTCGTCCTCGCCGATGTCCTTGTACTCCTCATCGTCGTCGTCCTGATCCTCACCGGCGGTGTTGGCAGCGGCGGTGACCAGGTCGTCCTCACTGGAGTCGCTGTAGCTGGTGCCGGAGTCGTCGTCGGTGTCGGTGGTGTCCCCGTCGGACTTGCTGTCGCCATCGAGCACGCTGGAGGATGACACAGGCAGCGACCTATGGCCGAAGAGAGCAGAGACATTGGCCAGCTGTTGCAGCGGGTTACGAGAAAGCCAAGAGGCCATCGTGGATGTTGGGGGAG
>Ga0335072_10016752_pt1 | contig 10384 bp, 7 predicted proteins | sample Lox_Sample_21_FD_206725 | JGI IMG/M metagenome (GOLD analysis project Ga0335072, IMG submission 206725) | Soil microbial communities from Loxahatchee National Wildlife Refuge, Florida, United States - Lox_Sample_2.1 | ecosystem: Environmental > Terrestrial > Soil > Wetlands | place: USA: Florida... | reverse complement strand
GGCGCTGGCCTTTTCCCTGGAGCGCCGGCACCCGGCTAGCAAGGGCGACGGATGGCTGCTGTTTCATATCTGGCTGCAGCGATTTGCCTACCGCCAGGTCTTCTCGATCGTGCTGTTCAAGACCATCAAGCGCGCGATCGACGGACGGCCGTTCAACTGGGAGAAGATCGAGCGGACGGCGAAGATGTCCCAGCGTACCGAGAGCATTGCCGGCTGACTCCTTCGGCTCGGTGTAATGCAAAACTCGTTGTTGCCGATACTCTCAAGTCGACGCGCCATCAGGAAGCGGCGACCTTGCCTGAATTCGCCTGTCGTGTTGTTTTCCTGGAAATGCCGGGATTCCTCAGCGCGGCGACGATCTGGGAGACGACTGAGTTCCAATCGCCAGCTGAGGTCTGCCGAAACAGGCGCGCGCTCACGTACCACGGGCTCGTCGAGCGGTTTTCCATCCAGCGCCAGTCGGCCACCCAGGGAAGCAAAATCCAGACAGGTTTCGCCATAGCGCCCGCAAGATGAGCGATGGAGGTGTCCACGGTGATCACCAGATCGAGTGTGGCCATGAGCTCGGCTGTCTCATACATGTCGGCGTGAAAAGACGCGGCGTCCTCAAGCGGCAGGCTGTCCTTGAGCGGAGCCAGTTGTTCGATGCCCGATCCCTTTTGCAGCGATATCAGCGTGAGGCCGGGAACTTCGGCCAACGGCATGAGCGCCTCCAGCGGCATGGAGCGGTTGGCGTCGCCCTTGTGGCGCGGATTGCCGTTCCAGACGATACCGATACGCAATGGCGAATCTGCCGCAGGCACTTGTTTTGCTCCCGCATGCAAATACCCCTCCGGAGTTGGGATGGTTTCCGCTGTGGTACCGAAGACCAAGGGCAGACTCATCAGCGGACAGTGGCAGTCGAAGGCCGGCAGGTTGGCTCCGTGAGGGATAACTTGCTCGACGCCGGGGAGCTGCTTTAGCAAGCGGACCAGCGGCGGCTGCGCTTCCAGAATCACATGAGCGCCGCGCGCGGCCACCTGCGGCACATAACGCGCAAACTGGATTGTGTCGCCCAGGCCCTGCTCGGCGTGCAGCAGGATGGTTTTTCCATCGAGCGGCTCGCCGCGCCACTGCGGCGCGCGAAAGTTTCTTCGCCGCAGGTGCAGATCCTCGAAGCTCCAGCGTGATTCGTAATTGCGCCAGCCCTCCACAAATTCGCCGTTACGAAGCTGGGCAAGAGCGAGGTTGTAGAGCGCGCCGGGCAATGCGGCATCGAGCGCCAGGCCGCGCTGGTAGAGGGAACGCGCCTCGCCATGTTTACCCAGCGCGAGCAGTGCGTTGCCAAGATTGATGAATGCGCGGGCGTAGCTGGAGTCGATCTCGAGCGCGCGCTGGTAGTGCTGGACGGCGGCATGCATCTCTCTCTGGCTGTAGTGGAGATTACCGAGGCTGTTGTGAGCTTCGGCGCTGACGGGGTCGAGTGCGAGCGTCTGCAGAAAACATTCGCGGGCCGCGGCCCAATCTTTGTTTTCGGCAAGCGCGTTGCCGAGGCCGTGTTGCGCCGTTGCCGAATCGGGCTGAAGTGCAAGCGCGCGCCGGTAACAGGCGATGGCCTCCGGGATGCGGTTGAGTTTGGACAGTGCATTGCCGAGGTTGATGCAGGCCTTGACGTAGTTGGGCCGGACGCGCAGCGCAGACTGGTAGTGCGCAGCAGCGGCAGGGTACAGCCCCCGGTCATAGTAGAGATTGCCGAGGTTCAGGTGAGCTTCCGCGAAGCCGGGCCGCAGTTTAAGCGCGGTGGTAAAGGCCGTGCGCGCCTTCCGGCGGTCGCCGAGGCGGTTGAGCGCGTACCCAAGCCCGAAGTGGAACTCAGGCTGCAGCGGCGCAATCGCGATCGCTTGCCGGTAACTAGCTGCGGCGGCCGCGAAATCGCCTTGCCTGCACAAAATGTTTCCGATGCCATGATGCGCGCGGGCATAGTTGGGCTGCGCGGCCAGCGCGTTCTCGCAGCAGCGCCGTGCGGCGCGATAGTCTTCGCGGTCGAGCAGGATCTCTGCCAGCCGGCAAAGAGCCCCGGCATTTTTCGGTGCAAGGAAGATCGCAATGCAGCATGCATCTTCGGCCGCGGCCATGTCTCCGGCGCAGCGGTGCGCGTGCGCGAGATTGAGGTAGAAGTGCGGGGCAGCGCGAAGCGCGATGGCCGCCCGGGTAAGCGCGATAGCTTCGGGGAAATGCCGCGTCTGCCGCGCGAGGATGCCGAGCAGCAGCAGTGCGTCCGGGTTGCGCGGACTTTGATGAAGCGCTTGCTGATAGCACCGGGCCGCTGTGGCAAGGTCGCCTGCGCCGTGGCGCCTGAGCCCCTCGGCGAGGCGGCCCAGCGATGCCTCGGCTGGAACCTGGTTTCGAAATTGAGTCTGGATATGGTCCTGGAGTTGTTCGGGCACGCGGCTCTTCCTGCCCGCAGGCTACGGTTTGTTTGGTTGGCGTCTTCCGAAATTCGGAGGAGATTTGCATAGGCCGGGTTCGAATTGGGATTGGCTTCCTGCTTCGGAACAGTTTCCCGCCGATCGCAGGCATGTTTTTGCGAAGAGGATTAAACTGGAGAGTTATGGCCACCACTGAAATCCCTACTGTCATCCTTCCACGCACGCCGCAGGGCGAGTTTCACAACGAACCTTTTGTCGATTTCAGCAGGCATGAGAATGCTCATGCCATGCGGGATGCGCTGACGCGCGTGGGCGACATGCTCGGCCACGAGTATGAACTGGTGATCGGCGGCGAACGGCTGCGGACCGAGGGGAAGATCCTCTCCAAAAACCCAGCGAGACCCGCGCAGGTGGTGGGCATCCACCAGAAGGCGGGCGCGGAGCATGCTGAGAAGGCCATGCGGGCCGCTCTGCGAGCCTTCGAGACATGGCAGTTCACTCCCGCTGAAGAGCGTGCGTCGCTATTACTGAATGCGGCGGCGATTATTCGAGAACGCAAGTTCGAGTTCTGCGCCTGGCTGACGTATGAGGTCGGCAAGAACTGGGTTGAGGCCGATGCGGACGTAGGCGAGACCATCGACTTTCTGGAGTTTTACGCACGCGAGGCGCTGCGACTCTCGCGGGCGACTACGCCGATTCAGTATCCGGGCGAGCGCAACGAGCTTTTGTACATTCCGCTGGGCGTGGCCGCGGTGATTCCACCGTGGAACTTCCCGTTCGCCATCATGGCGGGCATGACCGCTGCGGCAATCGTCACAGGAAATACTGTGATCCTAAAGCCGTCAAGCGATTCGCCGACCATTGCCGCGCGCTTTCTGGATGTGCTGGAGGAAGCAGGGATGCCGCCAGGCGTGGTGAACTTCTGCCCGGGATCGGGCGCGACGTTCGGCAATGCCATCGTGGAGCATCCGAAGACGCGGTTTATCGCCTTTACCGGATCGAAGGAAGTGGGTCTGGACATTCATCTGCGCGCGGCGAAGACGCAGCCCGGCCAAATATGGATCAAGCGAACGATTCTGGAGATGGGCGGCAAGGACTCGATCATCGTGAGTGCCGACGCGGACCTGGATCAGGCAGTCGCCGGAGTGGTGGCGTCGGCCTTCGGTTTCAGTGGGCAGAAGTGCTCGGCATGCTCGCGCGCGATTGTCGAAGAGCCGGTGTACGACATATTTGTGGAGCGCGTGCGCGAGCTGGTGGAGACGCTGAAGGTGGGCGACCCCGCGGAGAACGCAAACATGGGGCCGGTGGTGAATGAGAGCGCTTTAAAGACCATCCAGGGGTACATCGAAGCAGGGAAGAAGGAAGGCCGTTTGATAACGGGGGGCAATGCGATCTCCACTCCGGAGGCGGGCTACTATCTCGAGCCAACGGTATTTGCTGACATAGCGCCGGGAGCGCGCATCTCGCAGGAGGAAATCTTCGGACCGGTGCTTGCAATTCTGAAGGCGCGCGACTTTGATGGCGCGCTGACCATCGCCAACAATACTGAGTTTGGACTGACCGGCGCTGTCTATACGCAGGACCGCGTCAAGCTCGACAAGGCCCGGCGGGAATTTCACGTCGGCAACCTGTACTTTAACCGCAAATGCACCGGCGCGATGGTAGGCGCACATCCCTTCGGCGGATTCAATATGTCGGGTACGGACTCCAAGGCTGGAGGGCCGGATTATCTGTTGCTCTTTACCCAGGCCAAGTCCGTCGCCGAAAAACTTTCGTAAAAAGAATTCTCGACGTATCTGCTGGAAGCGGATAAATAATATTCCTATCCTGTCAGTACTTTGACAGGTGCGCAGAACTCCCCCAAAATAAGCGCGAAAGCGTGGCCTCCGTGGCGAATATCCTCTGTATCGATGACGATCCAGACGTCATCGCCGTGAAACGTGCAATTCTCGAAAACGCCGGTCACACCGTGGCGTCCTGCAGCTCTGTCGAAGCTGCCGTTCGCGAATTGGAGGCCCGGACCTATGACGCGGTGGTGACGGACTGGCGTCTGGGCGAGGAAAGCGGTCGCACAATCGTGCAGGCTGCCCGGACAAATCCGATGGTGCCGGTGGTGGTGGTTTCCGGATATGTTGCGGAGGCCTTTCAGGCCGCCGAGCCGTTGGCCGACATTTATCTCGAAAAGCCGGTCGATCCCCGCGAGCTGGTACAGATCCTGAACACGCTGCTCAAAGCCAGGGCCGCGGCCGGCAGCAACGAATTCACAACCTGATCCGGGTCCTTTGAAAATAGCGAACCCCGCCGCACGGGCGGGGCTTGCTGCGTATGGGGAAAGGGTTGAAGAAAACGAAACAGTCAATTGGCCTGCATGATCAGATCCCCTGCGGCAATCGCCGCTTCTGCCAGAATCCGATGATGGATGGTAAACAGCGCCAGCTCCAGGCGGTCAGAGACTCCTGTTTTGTCGTAGATACTTCGCAGGTAATTCTTCACGACCTGTTCGGTGGTGAGAAGGCGCTGGGCAATCTCCTTGTTTTTGCAGCCCTGGATGATGAGCGCCACAATCTTCATCTCCTTGGGAGTGAGGCGATCGCGAACGCGCGCGCCCACCGGGTCTTCCTCGTGGATGGTTCCCTGGCAGCCGTTGGCAATGACGCCCCGCTCGCCATGAATCACCCGGCGCATACACTCGATCAGTGAGGGTCCGCTGACGGAGCGATGCACGGCGCCGTTGACGCCGTCGGCAAGAAAGGGCTGAATGGGTTCATGGTTTTCGGCAATGACAACAGCGCGGCCCCCGGTGGAGCGAACGCGCGCCATCACTTGAAGTGTGTTTAGTTTGAGCGAAGAGGCGAAGATAAGAGTCGCCCCCCGAAAGGTTTCCATGGTCTGGAATAACCGGACCGGTTCGCCACACTGGGCAATAATGCGAAAGTCATCCTCAATCGCTAGAATTTTGGCGGTTCCTGCTCTGAAAATGGCCTGATTGTCGGCAAGTAAGATCTTGTTCATTTTCTCCCACGTATTTTAGGTTAGGCAGACAGGATGCTTTGGTTGGGGAAACAAAGCTTCCCAAAGGGTCGAGGACTATCACGCGATGGTCGCGTTTACACGTCAACGCCCAAAGTATTTATGAAATTGCGGTGCATTTTCCACTCAGAATTAAAATCAATACTCAAAGCACGGCTTCCCCTGCGAGAAGGCATGCAAAAACGATTGGTCTGTGCTACGGGTGTTGTGCTCACAGGCTACTGGAAAATGTTTTCGCTGCAAACCAAAAAAAGCGGTCTCCATGACTAAAGTAACGTCCTGATTCGGGATTTTTTTAAGCTCTCCGGAATTCCACCGCATCTTTCGCATCGCTTCGTGCCGGAGGATACACTGGAAAAACCATGGGTAAGCCGGTCATTTTAGCTGTTGATGACGACGCTAGCGTTCTGGAAGCCATCATTCAGGACCTGCGACGGAAGTACGGGCAAAATTACCGGATTCTGCGCGCCGCCTCCGGGCAGGCCGCGCTCGATACCTGCGCGCAGCTCCAGCAGCGCGGAGATGTGATTGCCCTGTTTGTCTCCGATCAGCGGATGCCGGGCATGTCGGGCGTGGATTTCCTAGAGAAGGCGCAGAAGATCTATCCGGACGCTCGGCGAGTTCTGCTGACGGCCTACGCCGACACCGAGGCCGCAATCAAAGCCATCAATACGGCCAGGATTCAGTATTACCTGACCAAACCGTGGGATCCGCCCGAAGAGCAGCTTTATCCGGTGCTCGACGATCTGCTGGGCGCCTGGAACGAGGGCTATAAGCCGCGGTTCGAAGGGATGCGAGTAATCGGGCCGCGGTGGTCGGCGATGGATCACCAGGTGCGGGATTTTCTATCGCGCAACCAGGTTCCTTACATCTGGCTCGACCCGGAGCGCGAAAGCGAAGCATTTGAGTGGCTGGAGCGCTACGGTCTGGACGACCGCAAGCTTCCTGCGGTACTTTTTCCCGATGGATCGTCGATGGCGCAGCCCACGCAGATGGCTCTCGCCGAAAAAATCGGACTGAGCACCCATGCGGCAAAGGACTTTTACGACCTGGTGATTGTGGGTGGCGGCCCGGCCGGGCTTGCCGGCGCGGTCTATGCCGCGTCAGAAGGCTTGAAGACCCTGCTGGTTGAGCCGGAGGCGCCGGGTGGGCAGGCCGGTTCGAGCTCGCGGATCGAGAATTACCTGGGCTTTCCCTCCGGCGTGAGCGGGGCGGACCTCGCGCGGCGTGCCTATGTGCAGGCTTCGCGTTTTGGCGTGGAGTTTCTGACTCAGTGTGTGACCTCCATCCGCGCCGAGAACCAATACCGCCTGATTCGAATGGGGGACGATCGGGAAGTTTCCTGCCATGTGGGTCTGATTGCCATGGGTGTAAACTACCGGCGGCTCCAGGCTCCTGGTATTGAAAGACTTACGGGCGTTGGTGTGTACTACGGCGCAGCCATGGCGGAGGCCCGCGCCTGCAAGGACGAGGATGTCTATATCGTGGGCGGGGCAAACTCCGCCGGACAGGCGGCGATGTTTTTTTCTCAGTATGCCCGGCAGGTAACCATGCTGGTGCGCGGGGAGTCGCTTGAGACCACCATGTCGAAATATTTAATCGATCAGATCGCTGGTACATCGAATATAAAGGTGGAGACCTGCTCGCAGGTTGTGGAAGCCATTGGGGAAAGCCGCCTGGAAAGTCTCCGGTTGAACTGCCGGGGCGAAGAAACGGTGGTTCCCGCGACGGGGCTGTTCATCTTTATAGGAGCAGCGCCCTCGACCAGTTGGCTTCCCGAGCAGATTATGCGGGATCCGCTTGGTTTTGTGCTTTCTGGCCAGGACATGCGGGTGGATGGCAAGCTGCCGCGGAGATGGAAGGAAGACCGCGATCCCTATCTGCTGGAGAGCAGCATGCCCGGGGTCTTTGTGGCCGGAGATGTGCGGCATGGTTCAGTGAAGCGAGTTGCTTCGGCGGTGGGTGAGGGTTCAATTGCTGTGCAGTTTATGCATCAGTACCTGGCCCGGTTTTAGGTTGATCGATGTTTTGTCTTTGATCCGTAGTTTTGGGTAAGAGTGAGAGCGCCTTCGGGCTCAACTCACAGGATTGCACCTGAGGTTTTTGATTTCCGGACAGGTTTCCGGCTGACGAGAAAAGCAAATCAATGGAAGTAAAACAAACGAACGTAGCTCCCAGGCTGGTCTCCGCGAGAGAACTACTCCCGCAACTGAGGCAGATTCCACTCTTTCAACATGTCAAGGAACAGGATCTCGACTGTCTCGGCGAGGTCGAGGTTCTCGATGTGCCCGCGGGCACCGTTCTCTTCGACAAGGGAGAGTCCCATCTTTATTTCTGGGTGGCGCTTGAAGGAGAACTTCGCGCCACAAAACCCGAAACCGATGGAGGCGCCACTCTGCTCGCCACGCTGAAGTCCGGAGATACCTTCGGCGAGGTGCCATTGTTGACCGGCGCAACCTCGGCTCCGGTTCAGGTTGAAACGGTTACAGGCAGCACCGTCTTACGCATCGACGGCCCTGCGTTCTGGAACCTGATGAGCAGCTGCCCTGTAGTACGAGCCGGAGTGCTGGCCAATATGGGCCGCCGCCTGGAAGCCTACCAATTGATCACGCTGCACCGGGAAAAGCTGATCTCGCTGGGGACGCTGGCCGCGGGCCTCATGCATGAGCTGAATAATCCGGGCGCGGCGGCTCGGCGGGCGGCATCGCAACTGCGCGATAACCTGGTCCATCTGCAGGAAATCAGCCTGCGCTTTACTGAGACAGAGATGAATCCGGAGCAAAAGCGCTGCATGGCGCAGCTGCTGGCCGAGGCTTTGAAATGCAATAAGCCGCAAGCCATGGGCTCCATGGAACAAGCCGATGCCGAAGAAGCGCTGCTCGAGTGGCTGGAAGGCGCGGGAGTTGAAAATGCGTGGAAAGTTGCCCCGACGCTGGTGGCCGTCGGCTGGAAGCGCGAAGACATTGAATGCGCGCAACAGGCATTTCCGCAAGACATCCTCTCCGACACGCTGAACTGGCTTGAGGCGCTGGTATCGAGCCTGCAGTTAGTCGGCACCATCGAGGAAAGCATTACACGAGTTACCGACCTGGTGATCGCCGTTAAGAAATACGCATACGACGACAAGAACCGTGAACGCGAAATCGACATTCCCGACAGCATTCAGAGCACCCTGACCATCCTCGCTCACAAATTTCGCCAGAAACAGCTGGATATCCGCAAAATCTTCGCGCCGGATATGCCGCACATCAAGACCACCGGCACGGGTCTGAGCCAGGTGTGGACGAACATCCTCGACAACGCCATTGACGCTTCCCCGGAAAAGGGCGAGATTGTCATTCGCACCTGGGCCGAAGATGGGAAGGCCTTCGTCGGCATCGCCGACCAGGGAACCGGAATTGCGCCCGAATACCGCGACCACATTTTCGAGCCCTTCTTTACCACCAAGCCTGCGGGCGTGGGCACGGGGCTGGGACTCGACATCGCGCACCGCATCGTGGTGGGGCAGTTCGGCGGCGAGATCAATTTTGAGAGCGAGCCGGGCAAAACGGAATTTGTCGTGCAGATTCCGGCAGAGAAGGAATAAACCGCCGTTCCGTTCGGCGTAAAGCCCTCGCCGTTCCCGCCGATAGACAAGCCAGATGCCTCGAAATCGACCTGTTTCAGGACGCATTGCGGCCTGAAAAGAGGCATACGTGTATCTCAATGTGAGTGAAAAGTAGAGGGAAGCGCGCCGATGTTTGCCATCGTTGGAATTCTGCTGGTCTTCGGAGCCGTGATCGGCGGCTTTCTAATGGAGAAAGGCCATATCGCCGTTCTCGTACAGCCGGCGGAGTTTCTGATTATCGTGGGCGCGGGGCTGGGGACACTGCTGATCGCCAATCCTCTGCATACGTTGAAGGCGATTGTTTCCTCCGCGCTGGGCGTCTTCGGCAAATCGCATTACACGCGAGAGCGCTATGTCTCCACGCTCAAGATGATGTATGAGCTGCTGAACAAGGTGCGGCGCACCGGGATGCTTTCCATTGAGGCCGACATTGAGCAACCGGCCGAGAGTTTGATCTTCAAGGAATATCCGGCGTTTCTGCATGACGAGCCTGTGTGCAACTTTGTCTGCGACACCATGCGGATGGCGGTTACCGGCGGCGTGGAGCCGTTCGATCTCGACCAGATGATGGACCTCGACATGGAAGTGCAGCACCGCTGCGCTCACCAGCCGGTCGCGTCGCTCATGTCCGTGGCGGATTCGCTGCCCGGGCTGGGCATTGTCGCCGCCGTGCTCGGGGTGGTGATCACCATGGGCGCGCTGGGTGGCCCTGCCGAGGAGATTGGGCATAAGGTCGCGGCGGCGCTGGTGGGAACGTTCCTCGGCATTCTGCTGTGCTATGGGCTGGTGGCTCCGATCGGCTCTTATATGAACAAGGAGGCCGAAGAGGAGCACGCGTTTCTCTATGTGCTGCGCGTGCTGATGATCTCCTTCATCAAAGGGAACGCTCCGGTGCAGGCCGTCGAGATTGCGCGGCGCGCAGTTCCCATGCATGTCCGGCCCACATTCGCCGAGGTCGAGGCTGCGTGCCACGGACAGCACGGCAGTGCCGGGGCACAGTCGGAAGATAAGGCGGCGTAGTCCCCGATGCCGCCCAAGACAATCATCCTGGTCAAAAAGGCAAAGGGCCACGCGGGCCACCACGGAGGCGCCTGGAAGGTTGCCTACGCCGACTTTGTGACCGCGATGATGTCGCTATTCATCGTGCTGTGGCTAATGAATACCAATTCCAGCGTGCGCAAGGCAGTCGCCGGATACTTCAATGATCCACTGGGCCGCTCTACCTTGACCGGCACGGATCGCTCCGGCAGCGCCGACAATCTGCCCATCACCAGGGACAACATCAAGCAGTTGAAGGAACGGCTGGAGAAGAGCGTCCACGCCTTGAATAATCTCAAGG
>Ga0335072_10016751_pt1 | contig 10384 bp, 8 predicted proteins | sample Lox_Sample_21_FD_206725 | JGI IMG/M metagenome (GOLD analysis project Ga0335072, IMG submission 206725) | Soil microbial communities from Loxahatchee National Wildlife Refuge, Florida, United States - Lox_Sample_2.1 | ecosystem: Environmental > Terrestrial > Soil > Wetlands | place: USA: Florida... | reverse complement strand
ACGGAGCTGATCTGATGCCGTGCCTGGAACGTGCGAGGGGTGGCGTGCGTCTAATCACCAGAGGTGCTCCCATGCGGCGAGTCGTTTCGGTGGCGTTCCTCTCGGCCTCTCTCGCGATTCTTCCCTCGGCCTTTTCCCAGCGCACCGGCCATTCCGCAGGCTTCAGCGGCGGCCATAGCGGCGGCTTCAGTCACGGCCCCATTGGCGGAGGGACAGTCGGTCACTTCGGTGGCGGCTTTGCCGGTGGCTCGTTCAGCCGTTCTCCGGGATTCGCTCCCCGCACCTTCGCGACGGCTCCCAACTTCGTTTCCACCGCTCCGAATCACGCCTTTGTTCCCGGATACCGTGTTCCCGTCGCCGCGTCGCCCGCGTGGCGCGACGATGGCCGCGGCGATCATGGCCGGGATCGCGACTTCCACTACCGCCCGCCCTATCGCGGCTACGGCTATGGCGGTTATCCCTATGCGGTTGCCAACTCCTGGGAGCTGCTGCCGTGGGACATCGGATACCCGGACTACTCCGGCTACGATGATTCCGGATTCGACGCTCAACCGCCGTCCTCCGCCTCAGTCGCCGCACCCGACGATGGCTATCGGCCCGACTACGAAGGTACAGCGGAGCAGGCGTATGCTTACCCACCGCCTCCTGATGAGCCGGTGACGACCGCGGTGACCCCGGAGCCGGAACTCACGCTCATCTTCAGCGACGGCCATCACGAATCGATTCACAATTACGTTCTGACTTCAGACTCGGTCATCGTGCTCGATCAGGCAGCGTCTGGCCGTCAGCAGAGGATTCCCCTGGCATCACTCGACCTCCCGGCAACCGAGCAGGCGGCGCAGCAAGCCGGGCTCGACTTCACGCCGCCCGCGTGATGCGGTCCGTCGCCTACGCCAGGCTTGCGGTCGTTTGCAGAACCGGCTCGTAAGCGCGGTAGACTCGTTCGAACACCGCGTCCCACGAGGCTGCGAGCGCATATTGGCGTGCCTGCGCGCGCATGGCCCCATGCAGAACCGGATCGTCGAGGATCCGGCCAATCGCGGCTGCGAAGTCCGCGTCTGGGGCGATGAATCCCGTCCGTCCATCCTGCACCAGCGATTTCGGTCCACCGTGCGGCGTCACCACTGCGGGAACCCCCGACGCCAGCGCCTCGAGCACCACGTTGCCGAACGTATCCGTATGCGAGGGGAAAACAAAGACGTCCATGCCGGCGTAAGCGCGCGCCAGCGCTTCCCCGCGCAGGACACCGGTGAACTCGGCGCGCGGCAGATGCTCGCGAAGCCACTGCTCTTCCGCTCCCTGGCCAACGATGCGGAAGCGGAAGTCTCGAAACCTGCGGCCTTCCAGATCCTTCTGCACCTGCGCCAGCAACCTGATGTTCTTCTCGACGCTCAGGCGTCCGACGAAGCCCAGAACCACGCCGGCATCGGACGGATCCCGATCGCGCCGGTTCGGGCAGAACAGCTGAGCATCGATGCCGCGCTGCATCAGATGGCACGGCCTTCCCGTTCGCGCTTCGAGCAGACGGCACAGATCCAGGTTCGGAGCGAACAGCACTCTCGCCAGGCCATAGAACCACGCCAGCACAGCGAGGCTGGTTTCCTCAATGCCGTGCGCAGCGCCCGCCGCGCTGCGAGCTGGAAGACCCTCCAGGAGCCAGTGGGAGCGCGTGGCCGCATACTCGTGCACGTTCGTATGCCAGGAGGCGGCGAGAGGCACGTGAAGGCTCCCCGCCAGCGACGCTCCAATCAGGCCCAGCTCACTCGGTCCCGTGATGTGAATGATGTCCGGACGAAACGTCTTCACCGCCCGCGTAATCGCCGGAATGTGCCGCACCCACGCCGGATCGAACTTCAGGTCCTTATCCAGAGGAATGGAGAGAACGCCGCGGGGCAGCTCCAGCGTCGTCAGGTTGCCTTCGGTGACCAGCGCTTCCGCTCGATCGCCGGCGCGCACACACAGGAAGGGCAGCTTCCCTCGCCGGGCAAAGTCCTCGAAATGCCGCGACGTATGCGCCACACCGTTGACTTCGTGGAAGGAATCGGGGAAGTAAGCGACTCGAGTCAAGGGATCGTAAGGGTACCCCAGGTTTGCGACAACTCGATGAGCGGCGCCCGTTGCGAACCGCTAACCCTGGACTCCGTCTTCGCCCAGTGCGAAGCGCAATTCGCGGGATTCGCTCCACGCCATGCGCAAACCGCCGGACACCGGACTGCTGCCCATCAGCCGCACGGCCCTGATGGTCATCGTCATCCAGCTCGGCGCCGATCCGTCGGGCCACAGTTCGCGCAGCGGCCGCACCACGCCATTGCGATCCGGATGCCACACGCGCTCATCCCAGTAGCGCGAGCCCAGCGGGAACTCGGGATAATCGCGAATCGCATCCAGTGTCGACTCGAGGATGCGATGTTTCCACGGCTCCGAGTATTGCGGCATGAACAGCACGTGGCTCCGGCCCTCGTAGCGCAGCTCGTGGACGAACTCGGTGAAGTTGGTGGCCTGCGACAGATTGACGTTGGCGTTCGGTTCCATCCCGTGGCGATCGCCGCCCGAGATCAGCAGCTTGTTCCACTGCTGCGCCATGCCCTTCACGCGTCGATTCTCTTCCCAGTGGCGCAGGCCGTTCAGCTCGAGGGCGTGGATGAATGCATGATTCGCCGTCATGAAGTCCTGGACGCGCTGGGCGGCCTTGTCGGCGCCGATCAGGTACAGGTCCCACATCGGGTGGTTGAAGACCGTCAGCACGTTGGGCAGGGCGTGCAGGGCGGCGAGGATCTCGGTCAGCCGCTTCTCGTCCGGGCTGGCCGTGTACTCCGCAAAGGTCTTCATCCACGAAGCGCCCTGATCGCTGGGCAGGTTATGGATGCCGAGGTGAAAGGCCTGATCGCCTCCGAAGGGCGCGCTCCACTCCACCGAAACGGGGATGTGCCGGGCGGCCGCCACCGTGCGCAGCAGCATCGGAGCGGCGATGGTGTCATGATCGGTGATCGAGACCAGAGGCATCAGGTGCAGCTTCTTTTCGATCTGGCCGCTCTCCACGTCGAAGGCGATACGAGGCGTTAGGGGCGGAGTCCAGTAAGCGGCAGCGTAGTTGATGGGAATGCTGTGCCGTTCGCGCGATTTCCGCTCGCTCCGGGCGAGCAGGGGACGCAGCAGGGGATATTGATTTCCGAGGTTGGCCAGAAAATCGAGCGTCTCTTTCGACTGATTCGTATGGCTATGCAGCGAGACACCGGTCGAATACGTTCCAGCGGCGTCAGGTTCCTTCCAGAGGTAGGAGATGCGGCGCAGACTGGACATGGAAAGCCTCCAGGGTCGTGCTTCTGGCGTCAGTATCCCTTCTGCACCATGAATGAGGCATTACGGCCGGAACAATGATCGATCAAATGAGCGCCAGCACCCGCGAAGGCACGGTTACTGAAGAGATGCCACTTTCGTGGTAAGCGCTTGCAACAGAACAGGTTTCCCGCCAGCCGCACGCTGGCGCCCAGCGATACCTTTCGCGATACTCAAAGGACCGCGACTGTTACAAATCGTCAACGCCGGGTCTGGGCGATATCCGGAAGGTCCGCATCCTGCGCCGATTCCGGCTCGAGGTGATTTTTTGTGAGCCCATCGCGCAGAATCTCAAAGGCCTGGTCGGTGGAGTCCGCGACCTGGAACAATTCACGATCCCGCGGCGAAATCGTGCCCTTGTCGACCAGCACGTCGAGCTTGATGACCTGCTCCCAGTAGCTCGAACCATAAAGAACGACCGTGATCTTTTTGGCCAGCTTCTGGGTCTGCGAAAGGGTCAGGATCTCGAACATTTCGTCCAGCGTGCCGAAGCCTCCTGGGAAGACCACCAGCGCCTTGGCCAGATACGCGAACCAGTACTTGCGCATGAAGAAATAGTGGAACTCGAAGTTGAGCGCCGGAGTGATGAAGCGGTTCGGAACCTGCTCGAAGGGGAGTCGGATGTTGAGGCCGATGGTCTTGCCGCCCGCTTCCCAGGCGCCGCGATTGGCGGCTTCCATGATGCCGGGTCCGCCGCCGGAGGTCACGACGAAGCGATTCCGCCGGGACTTGAGATCCTTGGCCCACTTCGTCAGGAGATACGCGAGGCGGCGCGCATCCTCATAGTAGTGCGCCATCTCGACTGCGGCTTCGGCACGGCTGAGGCGCAGCTCGCTCGAGGTGCCCTGCTCGATGTCGGCCTCGCGCGCCGGCTGCTCCTCTTCCGGAGCGGGTTGACTGGAGCCGGTGTTTTCGAGGAGCTCGAGTTCGCGGTTGGCCTCGTCGAGAGCGCGAAAGCGAGCGGAGCCGAAGAAGACAACTGTGTCCTGGATGCGCTCGCGGCGGAAGCGGGCCAGGGGCTCCGAGTACTCGGCGAGGATGCGCAGGATGCGGCCGTCGGGGCTGTTGAGGAAGCCTTCGTTTTCGTAGGCGAGGGCGGCGCTGTCGAGCGGATCGGGAAGCTTGCGGGGCATCTCAGCTTTCTTTGTAATGGATCGCTTCGGAAATAGCGATCCAGAGATTCAGCAGGCCGAGTCCGGAGGCCAAACCGCGGAGAGCGCCGCTTTCCATCAGCTTCGCCACCGGAGCGTAGTACAGGAAGAAGCGATTGTAGGTCCAGGCGTGCGTCCAGGGCAGGAAGACGAGGATGAGGCCGATGTAGAGGCGGACGATGACGCGCAGGAAGAGGTCGGCGCGGCGAAGCCACTGCGTGGCGCGCTGCTGCTCGGGAGGCGCGGTCGCGGCGGACGGAGGAGGGGCGGGGGAGATGAGGTTGGGCGGCGACGGCATAACGCGTGGAGCGCGGGGACGCGCTACGAGGCGCGCACGACGGCCTTTTCCCAACAGTAACATGCGGGAGAGGCTGAGCGGAGAGCCCGAGGGGCGAGCCGGGCGCTGGAACTCGGAGGGTGGTTCGAAAAGGCGAAATCCGGGGGGTAGACCCCCTCTCCTGAACGTGGAATCAAGAGGATACGGAGGGGTCACCCCCCTCGCGTGCCCCGCTGGTGTATGCGAAGGGCGCAGATGATTGCATCGGCGTCCCTTGCTTCGTATCCAGGAATCGGCATTCGTGGGTTACGCGATGCGGTGCGGTGCGCGAAGTGTCGCGCTGCGATTCGGACACGTTGGCGACAGCCGGACGAGAGGTTCGAAATTTTCAAAGAGCGAACGGCGGCGATCCTGAGACCGCCCGGAAATGCGAAGGGGAATGTCTGCAAGGCAGGCATTCCCCTCTGCTTTTCAGGCTAGCGGCGTGAAGAGAGCAAAACAAGAAGAATCGGTGAGTGGAGGGGTACGGAAGTCACGGGAGTGGGAAGTCGGAGGCCAAAGCGACGAAGCTCCCGATCCGGGACTCCTTGACTGGGCGAACGTCCGGGGTGCGCCGGCGGATTCGTGCCACCTTTGAAGGATTGAGATCCGAGGGCAAGGTAGCTACTCTGGGCGGACTTTCCGCGGGGGCAAGTGAGTGTGCGTACCGTTCGCTGGATTCTGTGTTTCCTCTTCGGCCTGGGGGCCCTGGCTTTCGTCCGAGCGTCGATATCGGTTCTCGGGGTTCTGGTGCACGGGACCCAGGCGGATTTCCCCGCGACCGCGCTCAGTGGCGGGGCCCTGGCGGCGGTTCCTGCGCTCGCTTTGGTTTACGTAATGGCGTGTTGGACGTTTCTCCGCGGGAAGCCGTCCGCACGCGCATGGGGTATGGCTGCGAGCGCAACCTTCCTATTGCTCACGCTGATGATCGTGTACCTCGATCGGCGCGACGGAGCTTTGAGTGTGCCAGGGATGGCGCACGTCGAACTGATCACGCTCAGCGTCGGTGTAGTGGGCCTGATCGCGTTCTCGCGGCGGGACGTTTCAGCCTTTGCCCCTGTGGCAAAACCCGAACAGGGTGATGGAACCCACGTCTGGGTCAGCCGTCTTACTGTGGTCGCCGCTATAACGGCAACCTGGTTTGCCCTGGAGGGCTGGGAACGCTGGGCCAGGGGGCTGGGACTCCCTGAACCGGGGGCACTGATCTGTCAGTTGGAACTGCTGCTCGCGATTCCGCTGATGATGTTTTTCCATGAGGCGGGTCATGCGGCTGCGGCGATGACTTTGCGCATGAAGGTCTGCACCTTTGGCATGGGGCCTTTTGTATGGAGCCGCTGGGAGGGGCCGTGGAAATTCACGTTTCAGCGAAAACAGCTGTGCAACCCAGTGGGGCTGACGCAGGTGGTGCCGACGCGTTTTGACGACTTCCGCTGGGACAAAATCTCTCAGGTTGCGGCCGGCCCTGTCATGAGTCTCCTGACTGGCGGGGTGGGGGGCATGTTGTTGCTGACAGCGCCGGGCAGTCCCTGGGAGCCGGCGTGGTATTTCCTTTCCGTCTTCGCAACGGTATCGGTCGTGACTGCTCTCGTGAATCTGATCCCGTTCCGCATCGGCGGAGGATATTCAGATGGGGCAAAGCTCTATCAACTGATCTTCAGCGAAGCGTGGACGGGGTATTACCGCGAGCAGATCGCCGGCTATGCGCAATGGGTCACGCCGCTACGGCCGCGAGATTCCGACGCGGAATCGCTGTGGCGGGTCGCGCGCTGGCTGCCCTGGGGCAACGAGCGGGTGCAGTTTCAGATGCTGATCGTGGCACACTACTTCGACTGCGGATCGTACCGCGAGGCGGTGCGGGTTCTCGAGCAGACGGAGGCGGAGCTGCGCGAATCGCCGACGAAGCTTTCGACGCACCTCCTGTCCGTGCTGGTCTTCTACCATGCCTTCCTTCGCCAGGACGCTGCAACGGCGCGACAGTGGAGGGACAGGGCGCTGAGAGAGCCGTCCGAGATGCGGAAGGACTCCGACTCAGGGTCGCTCTGCGCTTTACTGCTGGCCGAGGGTCGTCGGGCTGAGGCGGAGGATGCATGGGTGCGGGCACAGGCGTGGGCGGCGAAGCTACCGCAGTCCGGTGGCGGGGATCTGGAAAGAGACGTGGTGAGGATCCTGCGAGAGTGGTTGGACCAGGAGACGGAGGGCGTGTCCCCGGAGCTTGCGGCTACCGAGGCGAACGAAGTCGCGTTGAAGAATCGGCGCGGGGTCAGCACGCCTTGTCCGATTGCACCTATTCCGCGTGCAGGGCTTCGGTGGGGTTGACGGAGGCGGCGCGGCGAGCGGGGAGGAAGCTGGCGAGGAGCGCGGCGGATCCCAGAACCATGGCGACCCCGACGAGCGTGGTCACATCCCAGGTCTGCACGTGGAAGAGCTGCGAGCGCAGCAGCGTCGTGGCGGCCAGAGCGCAGACGAGGCCGGCGGCGATGCCCAACACGGCCAGCCGCGCGGCTTCGCGCAGGATGAGCTGATACACCGCGGAGCGCTGCGCGCCGAGCGCCATGCGGACGCCGATCTCGCGCGTGCGGCGGCTGACCGAGTAGGCGATCACGCCATAGAGTCCGACCACGCTGAGCAGCAGAGCCAGCGCAGCGAAGCCGCCGACAATCCACGCAGAAGCGCGGTGTAGCGCGGCCGAGGGCGAGTCGTGGATGCGCTCGGTCATGGTGGCAGGCTCCGAGACAGCGAGTCCGCGATCGACGGAGTGAATGGCGGCAGCCGCAGGACCGAGGAGAGCGGTTTCGTTCTGCGAGGTGCGGAGCAGGATGGCGAAGAAACCGGAGGGAAACTGCAGATCGGAGAAGTACATGGCGCCACGCGGGGCGGCATCGAGCTGGCCTTCCTGCACATCGTTGATGACAGCGATGATCTCCATGTGCTTCACGCCCTGGGTTTCGATCTGCTTTCCCACCGGATTCTGACCGGCGAAATACTCGCGCGCCATCTGCTCGTTGATGATCACGACCGGCGGGTGGGAAGCATCGTCGTTCTCGGTAAACCAGCGGCCGTGGAGGATGCGCGCCTCCAGCGTGGGGAAGTAGCTGGCGCTGACGGAGCGGAAAGCGACTTCGCGATGCACGGTATCGGCAGGCGCGCCGACGATGTCGAATCCGGTGGTTATGTCGCCGTCGCCGAGCGGGAGCTTGCTGGTCAACGCAACCGACTGCACGCCGGGGAGGGTGGACAGGGTGCTCTTGAGCCGGCGTTCGAGGGCAACGAGCTGCTCGTTTTTGTCGTACGCGGGTCCGGTCGCCGCCACCTGGACGAGGGCGAGATGGCCGGGCTCGAGGCCGGTATCGACGTGAAGAAGGCGATAGAAGCTTTTGCCGAGGAGACCGGCACCGGTGAGAAGGACAACCGCCGTGGCGAGTTCGAGGACAACGAGATTGGAACCGAAGCGGCGCCAGAGCGTACCGGAAACGGACCGGCCGCCTTCGGTGAGGCTCTCGCGAAGATCAGACAGAGAGACGCGCAGCGCCGGAAGAAGCGAAAACAGGATGCCGGCGCCGAGTGAAACCAGCGTGGCGAAGGCGAGGACGTGGAGATTGAGCCCGATTCCGCGCAGGTAAGGCATCGTGGCCAGGATGTCTTTGGGGATGAGGCGAAGAAAGAGCTGCATGACGGCCGTCGCGAGGGCGAGGCCGAGAATGCCGGAGGCGACGGAGAGGACGAATCCTTCGGTGATGAACTGGCGAATCAGCCGTGGGCGGGAGGCGCCGAGCGCCCCACGAACTGCCATTTCGCGGCGGCGCTGTTCGGCGCGCACCAGCAGCAGGCTGGCCACGTTGACGGCGGCGATGAGCAGCAGCAGAGCCGCTCCGGTAAGGAGCACGAGCAGAATGGGCCGAATGTCGCCGACGATGACATCGGTGAGAGGCAGCATGAAGGCTTTCTGATCGCGGTTCGAGTCGGGGAACTGGCGGGCAAGGTTGTTGGCGATGGTTTTGATGTCGGCGAAGGCGGAAGCGAAGGTGACGCCGGGTTTGAGGCGGGCGATGCCAAAGAGGTTGTGGCAGCCGCGGTTCTTCTCGCAGCCGCCGTCGGCGCGGTCGGTGGCCCAGAAGTCGGCGGGCTCGGCAGGCGCGAAGTGGAAACTGGGCGGCAGGACGCCGACGATCATGCTCGGGTCGCCGTCCAGGACTACGGTTTGGCCGAGAACATCGCTGCGGCCGCCATAGCGGCGCTGCCATGCGGAGTAGCTGAGAAGCACGGGGCGCAGCGCGTTGACCTGATCGTCGCCGGGGCGGAAGTCGCGGCCGAGGATGGGCGCGACGCCGAGGGTGCGGAAGAAGCCGGCGCTGACCCTGGCTCCTTCGACGTTCTCGGTGCCGGTGGGCGTTTGCAGCAGGAAGCCGTAGGTGGAGTAGACGTCGAGCGAGGAAAAGACGGTGTTCTGGCGCTTCCAGTCGAGGTAGTCGAGGTAGGAGAGATGGAAACGCGGACCGAGGGGAATCGATTCAAACAGGACCACGAGGCGAGAGGGGTCCTGGTAAGGAAGCGGCCGGATGAGCGCGGCGTCGACAAAGCTGAAGATGGCAATGCTGGCGGCGATGCCGAGCGTGAGGATGAGGATGGCGGTCAGCGAGAAGCCCGGATTCTTGCGGAACTGGCGCAGGGCAAAGCGGAAGTCCTGCAGGAGGGAATCGGCGGTGGACTCCCACCCGGCGGACCAGACTTTGTGGCGGACGGATTCGGCGCTGCCGATTTCAGCGCGGGCAGCGCGCAGGGCTGCATCGCGGCTCATGCCGCGGCGGAGCTTGTCGTCGAGCGAAGCCTGAAAGAAGCTGTCGACTTCGCGCTGGATATCGGCGTTGCGGCGGTCGCGGTGGAAGAGAGCGCGGAGGCCGGCGGTAAGGCGGGAGAACATGGCGGGGCTCCTGGTTCAGGGTGTCCGGTCAGGCTTCGAGGATGCGGGTGATGGCGGCAATCTGGCGGTCCCACTGCGCACGCTCAGCTTCGAGCGCCTTGCGGCCGCGAGGGGTGAGCTGGTAGTAGCGGGCGCGGCGGTTGTTCTCCGTGGCGCGCCACTCGGCTTTGATCCGGCCGGCGCGTTCGAGGCGGCTGAGGGCCGGCAGCAGCGAACCGGGATTGATGCGGAAGACGCCGTGGCTGATCTGCTCGAGGCGCAGGGCGACGCCGTAGCCGTGCATGGGCTCGAGGGCGAGGGTTTTCAGCACCAGCATCTCCAGGGTTCCCTGGACGAGGTCGTCGGGCATGGCGGGGCGGTCTCCTCTTGATTCTCTATAGGAGTACCCGTTTCTGCTCTCGATGGTCAAGAGGAGAGTGACGAAGAGCGGCAGGCAACAGGCAGCAGGCAAGTTGCCCGCCCGCGAGGTCTCGCTCCCGGAGACGCGAGGACCGGCTGTTTTGACCACCGCGGGACAAGGTTACGCTGGTACCGGACGGCGGCTGTCCCTCGCGACAAAAAGCTAGCTTTTGGTCTATGACATGGACTATAGTCTAATTCGTGGACACGCATACAGAAGCGGCAGCGGCCGGACAGCCCACTCTGCACGGACGGAGAAAGCAG
>Ga0335072_10016750_pt1 | contig 10385 bp, 10 predicted proteins | sample Lox_Sample_21_FD_206725 | JGI IMG/M metagenome (GOLD analysis project Ga0335072, IMG submission 206725) | Soil microbial communities from Loxahatchee National Wildlife Refuge, Florida, United States - Lox_Sample_2.1 | ecosystem: Environmental > Terrestrial > Soil > Wetlands | place: USA... | reverse complement strand
CTCGACGTCGCGGCCGAGCGCGGCGTGGAGCTCGATGAGCGGCGGGCGGCGCGGGCGGTGGCGGCGGGACGCGGTCAGGAGCTACTTGAGCGCGTGCTGGCCGGAGAGAACGGCGCCGGCGCTCATACGACGACGGTCGCCGACGCCTGACCGCCCGTCGGCTGGCTCCAGACGCGCGACCCGGCGCCACCCGCTCGGCCCTGCATAACCTGCCACTCGCCCCCGCCCCTGGCCGCCCTGACAGCTTGTGCATGTGGGGCATGCCTAACCTGCCACGGCCGCGGTCAGGTGGCGCGAGTGGCAGCTTATGCATGCCGCCCGTCCGCCGGCGAGCGGCCCTCCTACTGCACGGCCGACGATAAGAACGCCACCAGCGCCTGAATCTGAGTCGGACTGAGCGTCTTGCTGAACGTGCTGGGCATGATCCCGGAGCTGTAGCCCGACGGGATGTAGGCATACGGGTCGACGATCGCCGTATGGATGCACTTGTCCAGGGTCGCACCGCGGATCTTCATCGACTGCGGGGTGGCGCAGTCGCTCTTGAGCCGCACGCCGAGATTGGGACCGACCGTGCCGGTGGTACCGGCGGCGGCGAGCGTGTGACAGGAGCCGCACCCGCCGACCCCCGTGAAGATGGTCTTGCCGACCGCCGGGGTCGGGCTCACGGTCGCCTGGACCGCGGTGGCCAGCGCCCCCGTGTCCTGACCGGGCTTGGACGCCACCGCGGCCACGTAGGCCGCCACGTCCTCGGCGTCCTGGCCCTTGACGAGCCCGGCCGGCATCACGCCCTGCGTGTTCGGATACTGGACCCAGTAGTCGATGAGCCCTTGGATCGAGGTGCTTTTGACGCCGTCGACCCGGTCTTGCCGGAACGCGTCGTCGAGATTCGGGCCGATGTCGCCGGTCGTGTCGGCGTGCGACAGGGTGTGGCACGAGCCGCACTTCGTGACGAACAACTGCTTGCCCGTCACGAGGTTGGCGGTTTCATGCTTGAGCGTGCAACCACCGAGGCTGACCACGATCAAAGCTCCCGTGATGAACGTGGCGATGCGTCCCAGCAGCTTGACCATACTTGAGGGGCGGCACTCTATCCAAGCCGTCGGCACGGGGGCTCGGCGGCTGCTTCGGACGGGGCGCGGCGGGCGCGCGGCGGGCGCGCGGCGGGGATCCGGAGGCTCCTCTACCATGGCTCAACATGAGGTTGCGTCAGAGATACCGGATGAGGGCGCCCTCGACCGGGCGGGAGGTCTTGATCGAGGCCGAGCCCGGCCGGAACTACATCGATCGCGAGACCGGAGAGCCGCTCGAGGTGGTCGCCGAGCTGCTTCCGCTCGCCCCAACTCCTTCCGAGCTCCCCTGGGCGGTGGAGAACCTCCGCTTCTGCAACTGGTGCGATCAGCTCTGCCAGAAGGATCTCAACGACTGCCCACACTGCGGACGCCGCCTGGAGCCGCTCGAAGTCTGAGCCCGTCGTGCCTCGCCGTCGAGCCGTATTCCATGGTGTTCCTGTTGGCAAGGCGCTTGCCGGCGTAGCCGTGTGCGCCGGCCTGGCGGCCTGCGGAGGGGGCTCCTCGCCGGCGACCGACACGTCAGGAGCGCCGCCGCTCACGGTCCCGACGGCTACCTCGGCGGCCAACCCGCCGACGACCTCGACGAGTTCGACGACCTCGACCACCTCCACGACGAACAACTCGGCCGGCGGGTCGTCCTCGTCGGCCGGATCGGGCGCCGGCGCGGGATCGTCGCCGACCACCTCTGGCGGAACCGCGAGCGGGAACACGGGCGCGGGCACCGGCGCGGGTACGGGCGGCGGTGGAACGAGTACGGACGGCGGGGTTTCGCCCAACGGCGGCACGTCCGGTACCGGCTCATCGGGATCCGGCAGCGGCGGCAGCGGCGGCAGCGGCCTGCCCTAACACCGGCGGTTGCGGCCTGCCCTAAGAGTCGCTCCGGCTGGGGACCGACCCCACTCCGCGCCCAGCCGCCCTCAACTCAAACTCACTTCTTCGTCGTCTTCGTGGTCGTCGTGGTCGTGGTGCTCGTCGGCACCGGATTCGAGACCTCGGTGGCGCTGTACTCGACCCGGGTGCCCGGGTAGTCGCACACGTACTTCGCGCTCGCGCCCGCCGTCACCTGTGCCTGCGAGGTCGACGGCGGGTGGAAGCAGTTCTGGCTCCGGCTCTGGCGATAGGCGAAGTTGTGGGTCGAAAGGTCGATCGAAAGGACCGGCGCCCAGGTCGGCGTCGTCAGTGCGACCACTTCGCCGCGAACCACGGGGATCGAGGCCAGAAGCGGGAACTGGACGACCTGGCCCAGATAGGTCTGGACGTCGACCAGCGGGCTCGAGGCAACCACTTCCCAGGTCCAGGCGGTCTTCTTGCCGACTCGCTTGAGCACGGTGATCCCGACCTGCGCATCGCCGCCGTAGGTCTTATCGAGGTATGACGTGTCGCTCTGCGCAGTGGTGGCGCTGGTCGACAGGGACGACAGCCCGACTGTGAACGCCACGAGCCGACCGGCCTGCTTGACGGTGGTGGGATACGCGATGTCGTCCCTGATCGTCTCGAGGGCGGTGGCGCGAGTCAAGATAATGGTGCATTGCGAGGACGCCACGCCTTTCGGGCAGGTCGGCGCGACGAGCGGCGACGTGGTCGCGCCAAGCTCGGTGATCGTCGCGCCCGCGGTGGCTGGAACAACGGCGCACAGCGCCAGGGCGCCGGCGATGGCCAACAGAGAACGTTTCATATTCGGATTCAACACGACGCCCAGGCGCCAGTTGCGCCAAGCCCCGACGGCGGCCGCGCCGCGGCGCGGGCCGCCGAGCCGTCTGATGCCGAGCCGACCGGTAGGACGGCCCGTCAGACCTTGCTGACGTTTACTGCCTTCGGCCCCTTCGGGCCGGCCTCCTCCTCATAGGAAACCTTCACACCCTCGGACAGCGAGCGATAGCCGTCCCCCACGATGCCAGTGAAATGGACGAAGAGGTCTCGCCCGCCATCGTCGGGCGTTATGAAACCGAACCCCTTGTCGTCGCTGAACCACTTGACGGTACCCGTTGCCATGTACTCCCCTTAGCTTCCTTCGTTCGGACACGCCGGTTCGGTGCCCCTAAAGGCCCCGACCAACCCGGGGAAGGTAGCAAGGACTGGCAGCGCGTGGGTTTCCGGAGTGATTCGCTGAAGGTTCTTTTTGTCCGAGTTGGGCGCGCGGGGGACCGTGGGACCCTTCAGCGGAGCTCTCGAGCCGTCGCTTCGATCTCCTCAGAGTCCCCGGACGCCGGCGTCCACGGGAGCTTCAGTGGATCGTCCGGGGCCCTCATCGCGCGAACCCTACCGGGACGCGCCCGGGCGGCGGCTCCCGACCAGCTCCCTGGCCCGTTCGATCGCGTCCTCGCGCGAGGCGATCTCTCCCGCGAAGCTCGCCTCCTCGAGCTCCTGGAGGATCTGGCCGAGCTCGCGGCCGGGACGCAGCCCGACCGCCCGGGCCAGCTCGTCGCCGCGCACCGGGGGTCGTGGTCGGTGCGAACGCCAGGCGAGCCCATCCCCGAGCAGCTGGCGGGCCAGCTCGAGATGACGCGCGATCGCGTCCGGGGCCACCTTCCCGCGAGTGGCCAGCCGGTCGGCGACGCTCAGCAGCGTCACGTCGACCTCGACGGGCTCGCACGCGCGCAGGTAGCGGTAGATGGCCCGGCGATCGAGCGGCACCTCGTGGACGAGGAAGCCGAGGCGGAGGTGATGGCGGGTGAGCGCGGCGACGTGCTCGCGCAGCCGTTCGCTCACGCGCAGCCGCGCCAGGACCTCGGACGCGAGCTCGGCGCCAACGGCGTCGTGGCCAAGGAATGTAATCCGCCCCTGGGCGGTGACATCACGCGTCAACGGCTTGGCTACGTCGTGCAGGAGGGCGCCGAAGCGCAGCGCCTGCCCGCGACTGAGCTCGTTGGCCAGCGGCTCGGTGAGAAATTGTGAGACCGCCTCGGCGTGCTCGCCCAACCACCGTTCGGGGTTCCGCTCGAGTTCGATCACGCCGGTCAGGACCATCTTCGTGTGCTCGTAGACGTCCAGGTGGTGGTAGACGCTCTGCTCCACCCCCCGCATGCGGGCTACCTCGGGCAGAACGACGTCGGTCGCCCCGACCGCATCCATCAGCTCGAGCCCGCGCAGGGCAGCGTCGGAGATGAGAACCCGCTTGAGCTCGATGAACACACGCTCGGGCGCAACCCGGTGCAGGGCCGGAGAGCTCGCCCGGGCCGCAGCGATCGTGTCCCGGTCGGCGTCGAACTCGAGCTCGCACGCCAGGCGCGCCAGGCGCAGGGTCCGCACCGGGTCCTCGATGAACGCCCGCGGCGACACCATTCGCAGCCGGCGCCCGCGCAGATCCTCCAGGCCACCGAACGGGTCGACGTGCGGACCGCCGCTCAGCGGCTCCGCGATCGCGTTCACCGTGAAGTCGCGCCCAGCCAGATCGTCCTCGATCGACGCGCCCCCGACCGGAAGGACGTCGACCTGCCAGCCATGGTCACGGGCAACCACGCGCCAGACACCGAAGGTCTCCGACAGCGCGAACGCGTGGGCATCGACCGCACGAGCAAGCTGGCGCGCCACCTGGCGAGCATCGCCGTCGAGGACGACGTCGTAGTCGTCGGTCCCCCTCCCCAGGAGGCGGTCACGGACCACACCGCCCACCAGCCAGGCTGGGTCGTGAACGACCTCGGCCAGCGCCCGCATCGGATCGGCGGGCGTCACGCCGGCGTCCCGTCCCGGTGGTAGGACCGCGGCACCCGGCTCGAGATCCCGCACACGACCTCGTAGCTGATCGTGCCGATCCGCCGCGCGAGGTCTTCCGTGGTCTGACGCTCACCGCCGTCGCGTCCGATCAGCGTGACGCGATCGCCGATCGCCACGGCACCTTCGGAGCCGACATCGACCGTGATGTTGTCCATGCTGACGGTGCCCACCAACGGGTAGCGCCGGCCGGCGATCAGCACGTCGCAGTTGTTGGTCAGGGCCCGGCGGACCCCGTCGCCGTACCCGATCGGGACGGTGGCGATCCACGTCTCGGTCTCGGCGATGAAGCGGCGGCCGTAGCCGGCGCTCTCCCCTGGCCGGGCTGGCTTGACCGCGGCGACGTACGAGCTCAGCTCGAGCGCCGGCTCGAGCCCGTGCGGCGCCGGGTCCTCGTTCATCGGATCGCACCCGTAAACGGCGATGCCGCAGCGCACGAGGTCGAAGTGGCTGGCCGGCGTGCGCAGCGTGGCCGCACTGTTGGCCGCGTGCACGAGGATCCCGGGGTGGCGATCCCGCAGCGCGCGCACGAACGACTCGAAGCGCGCCAACTGGTCCGCGGTGAACTCGGGATCCTCGTCGGCGCTCGCGAAGTGCGTCATCGCGCCGGCCAGCTCGACCGTCGGCGCCGCCGAGGACGCGATCCGGCCGGCGACGCGCATCGCATCGTCCGGGGAGCGCGTGCCGAGCCGGCCCATGCCCGTGTCGAGCTTGACGTGCAGCCGGACAGGGCGGGCGGACGACGAGGCCGAGCTCACCTGCAGGACCTGCGAGACGAACCGGTCGCTCCACGCCACCAGCTCGCACCCAGCCCCCAGCGCCACCGGCAGCTCCTCGTCGCTGACCGCCCCCATCACGAGCACCGGGCCCTCGATCGCGCCGGCGCGGAGCTCGGCCGCCTCCTCGGCCGTCGCGACCGCGAGGTACCCCGCCCCGCCGGCCAGCGCCGCCTGCGCCACGGGCACGGCACCGTGCCCGTACCCGTTCGCCTTGACCACAGCACATAGACCAGCTGCCGGCGAAAGCCCGGCGCGGAGGCGCTCGACGTTGCGCTCGATCGCCGCGAGGTTGACGCGCGCCAGCGCCCGCAGCGCCACGGTCAGGACCCCGACGACACCAGGGCCCGCGGCAGCGCCGCGATCACGTCGCTCGCGATCACGCCCTCGGGTCCGATCTCGCGCGCCGTGAGCCGGCCGGCCCGGGCGTGCACGAATACGCCCGCGCACGCCGCCGCGAACGGGTCCATGCGCTTGGCCAGATATGCCCCGATGACTCCCGAGAGCACGTCTCCGGTCCCCGCCGTGGCCAGGGCGGAGGCGCCTCCCCGGCTGACACCCACGCGGCCGTCGGGCGCCGCGATCAGCGAGTCATCGCCCTTCAAGACGACGATCGCCCCAGCGGTTCGCGCCGCCTCACGCACGCTGGCCAGGCGCCGCGCGCCGATCGCGGCGCTGTCGGTCTCGAGCAGGCGCGCCAGCTCGCCGGCATGTGGCGTCATCACGGTCGCGGCGGGGCGCTCGGCCAGCGAGGCCAACATCCCCGCGTGCGCATTCAGACCGTCGGCGTCGAGCAGCATCGGAAGCTCGACCGCTCGCGCCAGCCGCCGCGCGAACTCGGGCGCTCGCCCGGCTCGACCCAGCCCCGGGCCGAGCACGAGGGCATTGGCCCGCCCGGCGCGTTCGAGTACCTGGTCAACGCCGGCCAGTTCGAGTGACCCGTCGGCATCGGGCAACGGCACGGTCATCACCTCGAGCAGCTTCGATCCGAAGATCACGCTCAACGACCCTGGCACGCAGGCGGTGACGTACCCGGCGCCGGCGCGCATCGCGGACTCCGATGCCATGCATGGCGCTCCGGTCAGCCCGAGCGACCCGCCGCACACGAGCACGCTGCCCGCGGCGAACTTGTTCGACTCGCGGCCGCGACGCGGAACCTGCTCGACGACTTGGTCGGAGATCAGCCCGATCTGCGGCTCTCCGGGTCCGCCGGCAGGGATCCCGATGTCGATCACCCGTACCTCGCCGGAGTGGTCCTTGCCGGGAGCAATCCACAAGCCGGGTTTGGCGGCGTGAAAGGTGGCGGTCGCGTGGGCGCGGACCGCGGCGCCGGTGACCTCGCCCGTCGATGCGTCGACCCCGCTGGGTACGTCGCACGCCACGACGACGGCGTCGAGCGAGTTGATGGCCTCGATCGCGCCGGCCGCCGGCTCGCGCGGCTGTCCCGAGAATCCAGTCCCGAGGATCGCATCCACGACCGCGGCCGCACCCGCCAGCTGGCCCGGCGCGAACGGAGCCGGCGGCTGGCTCGGAAGGCGCTCGAGATTCGTCCGAGCATCGCCTTGCAGATCGCCGGCGTCGCCCAGCAGCAGCACGGAGACCTCACGACCCCGCTCGCGCAGGAGGCGGGCGGCGACGAGCCCATCGCCCCCGTTGTTGCCCTTGCCGCAGACGACCGCCACCCGGCCCGCCGGAGCCTGCTCAGACACCAGGTCGGCCAGCCCGCTGCCGGCGCGCTCCATCAGGTCGAGGCTGGGGATGCCGCGATCGCCAATCGCCCACTCGTCGAGCGCGCGCTGCTCGTGCGCGTCCGGCAGCGGGTCCAGCCAGTCCGGGAGGCTCGCCATGACGGAGAGCGTAGTGGTCAGGTGAATGGGATTTTGTCGGCGGCGCCTGACGGCGGCGCCTTAGCTGGCTATCGCCACCGCGGCCGCGTCGCGCCGCGTGTGCGTCAGCGACACCTCGACGTGCACGCCAAGCTCGGCTGCTCGGGCCGCGGCCGAGCCCGATAGGCGGACCTGGGGCGGCCCACCCGTGCCGATCACCTCGACCTCGTGGAAATTCCAGGACTGGAGGTTGAGCGCCTTGGACACGGCCTCCTTAGCGCAGAACCGCGCCGCGAGATGCTGACCAGGACGGGCACGACTCGCTGCGTAGGCTCGCTCGGCTTCGGTGAAGAGTCGCTCAGCCAGCCGCGGGGTTCGCTCGAGCGCCCGCTCGAGACGTTCGACCTCGAGCAGGTCGATCCCGACTTTCACTCCACCGTGACGGTCTTGGCCAGGTTGCGCGGCTGGTCGACGTTCAGCCCGCGCCGGCGGGCGATGTGGTAGGCCAGGAGCTGGAGCGGGATCACCGCCAGCAGCGGCGCGAGCATCCACTCCGTGCGCGGCACCTCGATCACCTCGTCGGCGTGCTGGGCGATCTGTTCGTCGCCCTCGGTCGCCACGGCGATCACCCGCGCCCCGCGCGCCCGGACCTCCTGGATGTTGGAGATCACCTTCTCGAGCACGGGCGACTCGGTCGCGACGACCACGACCGGCGTGCTCTGATCCAACAGCGCGATCGGACCGTGCTTCATCTCGCCGGCGGCGTAGGCGTCGGTCGCGATGTAGGAGATCTCCTTGAGCTTGAGCGCGCCCTCGAGCGCCGCCGGCAACCCGACGTGACGCCCCAGGTACAGGAAGAAGTCGGCGTCGCTCACGGTCTCGGCGATCCGCTTGACGCCGTCGACGTCGCGCTCGAACAGCTCGGTGATGCGGTGGGGAAGCCGCTTGACCTCGCTGATCGTGGCCTTCAGGACATCCGGCTCGAGCGTGGCCCGCAGCTCGGCCAGGCGCAGCGCCAACAGGTACAGCGCCACCACCTGGCTGACGAATGTCTTGGTCGCCGCGACTCCGATCTCGAGGCCGGCGCGTGTGTAGAGCACCGCGTCGGCGTCGCGCGTGGCCTGCGAGCCCATGATGTTGGTGATCGCGAGCACCCTCGCGCCGCCCGCGCGGGCCGTGCGCATCGCCGCCAGCGTGTCCGCCGTCTCGCCCGACTGCGAGATCCCGATGACGAGATCGCGCGGGCTGACGATGGGGTTGCGGTAGCGGTACTCCGAAGCGATCTCGACGTCGACCGGGACGCGCGAGAACTCCTCGATCGCGTAGCGCCCGATCAGGCCGGCGTGGTAGGAGGTGCCGCATGCGACGATCACGATCCGCTGGACGGTGCGAAGCAGCTCGTCGTCCACCGGGCCGAGATTGGATCCGCCCTCCCGGGCGGGCGGGGAGATCAATCCCAGGTCGATGCCCACACCGCGAGCGGCCCGCTCGCCGATCGTCTCGGCCACGGCGTCGGCTTGCTCGTGGATCTCCTTGAGCATGAAGGTCTCATAGCCCTGCTTCTCGGCCGTCTCGGGATCCCAGTCGATCTCCACCACCTCGCGCTGCACCGGCACCCCGTCGGCCGTCATGAACTCGACCTCGTCGGGCCGCACGACCACGATCTCGTCGTTCTCGATGTACTGAACCGAGCGCGTGTAGCGCAGGAAGGCCGGGATCGCAGAAGCGATGAACTGCTCGTCCTTGCCGCGACCGATGATCAGCGGGCACTCCTTGCGCGCGCCCACGAGCAGGCCCGGTTCGTCGGCGCTCATGGCGACGAACGCGTAGTGGCCGCGCAGCTCGGCGTAGGCCCGGCGAACCGCCTCGGCGAGATCCCCGGTGTGGTGGGACGCGACCAAGTGAGCGATCACCTCGGCGTCCGTCTCGGAGGTGAACTGGGCTCCGTCGGCCACCAGCCGCCGCTTGAGCGAGATGTAGTTCTCGACGATCCCGTTCACGACGATGTGAATGCGGTCGGTGTTGTCGAAGTGCGGGTGCGCGTTCGTTTCGGTGACGCGCCCGTGGGTCGCCCAGCGGGTGTGGCCGATACCCGTGCCAGGCTGGGGGCGCTCCGCCACGGCGACTGCCCGGGCGGGAGCGGCGTCCCGGTCCTGGCCACCGCAGGCATGGATCGCGCCGCGCAGCGCGTTCAGGTTGCCGACCGCGCGGACGGCATCGATTCGATCCCCGTCGAGGACCGAGATGCCGGCGCTGTCATAGCCGCGGTACTCGAGCTTTTCGAGGCCCGCGAACAGAATCGGACGCGCCTTGCGCGGCCCCACGTACCCGACGATTCCACACATCCGTCTCTACTTCCCCTTTCGTGGCGGGAAACCAGGCGGTCAGCGTCCGGCCGGCGCCGGCAGCCGTGATGTTAGCCGCACCGCGATCGACCGAATAACGCTGGGTGCAAGGAGAAGTTCGCGCGCGGGCGACTGTCTCCTACGAGTGGAGACCGCCGTTCAGCCCGCGCAGCGCGGCTTGCACCACCTCGCGCAGCCGGTCGCAGACCGCGTCGGTTTCCTCCTGGCTGGGCGCTTCGACCATCACCCGGATCAGCGGCTCGGTGCCCGAGGCGCGAACCAGCACCCGCCCGCGGCCGGTCAGGGCAGCGTGCTCGCGCGCGATCGCGTCTTCCACCCCCGGATCAGCCATCGCCGCCGACAGGCCGGTGCGATCCGCGGCGCGGATGTTGACCAGGCGCTGCGGGAGCTTGTGCATGGCGTCGCGCTGCGCCAGGTCGCGGCCGCCCAGAGCCTCGAGCGTCAGGAGCGCGCTGGCGATCCCGTCTCCGGAGGGTCCGAATCCGAGGTCGATGATGTGACCCGACTGCTCCCCTCCGAGCGCCCAGCCGCGGCGGCGCAGCTCGTCCAGCACGTAGCGGTCCCCCACCGCCGTCGTCGCGACCTCGATTCCGGCCGCCTCCATCGCCCGATGGAAGCCGTAGTTGGTCATCACGG
>Ga0335072_10016749_pt1 | contig 10385 bp, 9 predicted proteins | sample Lox_Sample_21_FD_206725 | JGI IMG/M metagenome (GOLD analysis project Ga0335072, IMG submission 206725) | Soil microbial communities from Loxahatchee National Wildlife Refuge, Florida, United States - Lox_Sample_2.1 | ecosystem: Environmental > Terrestrial > Soil > Wetlands | place: USA: Florida... | reverse complement strand
GCCTTCGAGACGATCGTCGCCGAGCGCGCAGGCGCCCGCCTGCGCGTCGGCCGGTTGCGCGACTCGGGCTGGGGGATCAGCAGGTTCGAGGTCCACAAACGCATCGCGAGCCGCTTCCGCGCCGGACGCTGCCTGCTGGTGGGTGACGCCGCCCACCTGTACGGGCCGGTCGGCGGGCAGGGGATGAACGGCGGCATCCAGGACGCCCAGAACCTCGCCTGGAAGCTCGCGCTCGTCGCGGGCGGTGACGCCGGCGAGCGGTTGCTCGACACCTACGAGCAGGAGCGGCGCCGCACCGCGGGCAGGGTGCTGCACGCGGTCGAGCGCCTCACCCGAATGGCCCTGCTGCGCGATCCGCTCACGACCACCGTCCGCGACACGGTCATGCGCGTCGGCACCGCGACGGGCGCGCTCGACAGGAGGATCGCGCCCGAGATCGGCCAGTTCGACGTCGCCTACGGCCGTGGGGCTGGTGCCTGGAGGCGCGGGCGCGGCGCCCGCGCTCTCGGCCGCCGCATCCCCGACACGCCCCTGTCGCGCGAAGGCGAGCCGACGACGCTGTTCGCGCTGCTTCGCGAGCGGCCGTTCACGCTGCTGGGCCTCGCGCTGACCCCCGCGCACGACTCCGCATGGAGCGCGCTCGGAGCGCGCGTCCGGGCGCTGCACGGTGACACGGTGGCGCTCTTCAGGGTGTGTGACCATCCGTCCGCACAGGCGACGGCGCTCGCCGACGGCGACGGCGAGCTTCACCGTTATCTGGCAGCGCGCAGGCCGACGCTTTGCGTGCTGCGGGGCGACGGGCACGTCGCACACGTCTGCAGTTTTCACCAGGCGTCCACGCTGCTTGGGTGTTTGAGTGAAAATTATGCGCTGCGCCCGCGGGTACGTAGCCTCTGAGAGGTGATGTCGGCCCGCTACCTGCGACCCAACCCGTTCGTGCAGAAGGTGGGTAATCCGGTCGCGATGCGGCTGCGGCTCGCCAGCACGCTGCTGGTGCGCACCCGCCGCAGTGGCCGTATCCAGGCGATCCCGGTGAACGTGCTCGACCACGAGCAGGGCAGGTATCTGGTGTCGGTGCGCGGTGAGAGCCAGTGGGTGCGCAACCTGCGCGCGGCGGCGGAGTGCGAGCTGCGACAGGGCGGGCGCACCGAGCGCTACGTCGCTGAGGAAGTCCCGCCCGAGCAGCGCCCGGGCATCATTGCCGCCTACCGCAAGCGCTGGGGCTACCAGGCGGTCCCCTTCTTCCTGGCGCTGCCGAACGCCGAGGACCACCCGACGTTCCTGCTGAGGCACGCCTGACCGCGCCGGCAGCGCGCCCGTGGCGGTGAGTACCGCATGCGTCCGTCGGCTCTCGCCACGACCGTCCCGCAGCTGATCCTGCGCGCAGCACAGCGTCAAGGCTCCGTCGCTGCACGCCACTACAGCGACGGAGCCTGGCGCGAGCTGAGCTACGCGGAGCTGGGGGAAGCCGTACGCGCGACCGCGGCTGGGTTGATCGAGCTCGGCGTCCAGCCGGGCGAGCGCGTCGCGATCCTGGCGAGCACGCGGCCCGAGTGGCTGTACGCGGACTTCGGCGCGCTCTGCGCGGGGGCGGTCGTGGTGCCGGTCTATCACGCCAACTCGCCGGAGGAGTGCGAGTACGTGCTCGACCATTCGGGCGCGCGCGTCGTCATCTGCGAGAACCGCGGCCAGCTCGAGAAGATCGAGCAGATTCGTGGCCGGCTGCCGCGGCTGGCGCACGTGGTCGCCTTCGAGGACGCCGCGGGGGACGTCATCTCGCTGAGCGCGCTTCAGTCCGCCGGACGGCGGCGGCTCGTGGAGGTCGAGCCGCGGGCGAACGCGGTCGAGGCCACGGACGTGTGCACGATCCCCTACACCTCAGGCACGACGGGGCCGCCGAAGGGCTGCCTGCTCACGCACGGCAACTGCCTTGCCAACTGCCGCATGGGGGCGGAGGTCGCCGAGCTCGGTCCGGGCTCCTCGGTGTTCTTGTTCCTCCCGCTGGCGCACGCCCTGACGCGAGCCGCGGTCATCTACGCGATCGACCAGGGGGCGCAGATGATCTTCTGGCGGGGCGAGATCAAAGCCGTGCTCGGTGACATCGCCGAAACGCGCCCGACGCACCTGATGTCGGCGCCGCAGCTGTTCGAGAAGGTCTACACCGCGGCAAAGGCGGCGGCGCTGGAGAGCGGCGCGATCCGGCGACTGCTGTTCGAGTGGGCGGTCGCGTGCGGCGCGAAGGCGCGCCGTGCGACCGCCGAGCGCGGCGAGCCGTCACCGCTGCTGAGGCTGAGGCTGCGGCTTGCCGACCGGCTCGTCCTCGCGCGCGTGCGCGCCCTGTTCGGCGGGCGCCTGCAGCTGGCGCTCTCCGGCGCGGCGCCGATCGCCGCCGAGATCCTCGAGTTCTTCGCGGCGTGCGGCGTCGTCGTGCTCGAGGGCTACGGGATGACGGAGGGCACCGCGATGACGACGTGCAATCGCCCGCATGAGATCCGCTTCGGCACCGTCGGGCCGCCGGTGGCCCCCGCGCAGGTGGCGATCGCCGGCGACGGCGAGGTGCTGGTTCGCGGCCCGCACGTGTTCGGCGGCTACTACCACGACGATCTCGCCACGCGCTCGACGCTCATCGACGGCTGGCTGCACACCGGCGATCTGGGGATGCTCGACGCCCGCGGCTTCCTCACGATCACCGGCCGCAAGAAGGAGATCCTGATCACCTCGACCGGCAAGAACGTGGCGCCCGCGAACATCGAGAGCATGCTGCGCGAGTCACGCTGGATCTCGCACGCCGTCGTCTTCGGCGACCGGCGTCCGCACCTGGTCGCGCTGCTGTGGCTCGACCCCGATCAGCTCACGGCGCTCGCCGCCCGCACGGGTGGCGACCCCGGCGCGGAAGGCTTCGCGGCGAGCGCCGCGGTGGGCGCGGAGATCGCGAGCGTGGTCGCGGCGGTGAACAAGCGCCTCGCGCGGGCCGAGCAGGTCAGGCGCTTCGCGATCGTCCCCGGAGCCCTGAGCCTCGAGACCGGCGAGCTCACGCCGACGATGAAGCTGAAGCGCGCGGTCGTGCACGAGTGCTACGGCCATCTGGCCGACGAGCTCTACGGGGATAACGTGGCTGCTGTCGGCGCGGCTAGTGCGCGGAGCGCGATCCCGCTGGGTTCTCACGCGCCCAGGCGATGATCATCTCCGAGCCGTCGACGGCGGTGCCGTCGTCGAGCACGAGCGTCGGCACCTTGTAGTTGCCGGTCAGGCGCTTCACCTCGCGCCGGTGGCGGAACAGCGGATCGGTGCCCAGGCATCCGCGCGCCTTCACCACCCGCGGGCGGTACCCGGCCCCCTTGAGTGCCCTGAAGGCATTCGCGCAGGCGTGGTGGTCACCCAGTCCGGCTGTTCCGTAACACACATAAAGGAGCATCGGCGGAGCATAACCGTCGTCTTCGGGTTCACCTACAACGCCGGAATTGCCCGCGAGTGAAAAGTTGAGCGATCCACGCGGCACGGACTAGCTTTCACATGCGTACGTACGGCAAACAGTTACAGAGAGGCAGCGCAGGGATGTCATCGACAACCGACACCAGACCGGAGACTGTGGAAAACGTTCTCTTCGACGCGCTCGCGGCGATGGGTCCCGAGCGGAGCGCGATCACGCGAACGGCCACGCTGGAGGAGCTCGACCTCGACTCGCTCGACATGGTGGAGATGGCACAGGTCGTCGAGCAGGCATGGAACATCGAGCTCGATCCTCAAGACTTCTCGGAGGTGACGACCGTCGGCGAGGCGCTCGATGCGGTGCTCGCGCGATTGCCGTGAGACGGCGCCGAGTAGTCGTCACCGGCGTCGGCGCCGTCACCCCCCTGGGGGTCGGAGCGCAGCTCCTGATCGATCGCTGGGCCGCGGGTGAGAGCGGGATCGAGGACGGTTGCGGGCGATGCACCGCGTTCGATCCGCATTCGACGCTGAGCAGGAAGGAGGTCCGGCGCAGCGATCGCTATACGCAGCTGGCGATCGGGGCGACGCACGAGGCGATGGAGCAGGCGGGCTGGCTCTCCGGACTGCCGTACGAGTCGCACAGGATCGGCTGCGTGCTGGGGACCGGCATCGGCGGCATCGGCACGATCGAGGTCGAGCACGACACGCTGCGCGACGAGGGCGAAAGGGCCGTCTCGGCGCTGGCGGTGCCGATGATGATGGGCAACGCCGCACCCGGTGCGATCGCGATGCGCTACGCGATCACAGGGCCGAACTGGGCGGTGGTGTCGGCCTGCGCGGCCGGGACGCACGCGATCGGGACCGCCGCGCGCCTCGTGCAGAGCGGGGAAGTCGACGCGATCGTCACGGGCGGAGCCGAGGCTCCTCTCACGACGCTCGCGACCGTGGCCTTCGCGCGCATGGGGGCTACCTCGCGCAACGGCGTCTCGTGCCCCTTCGACGCCCGCCGTGACGGCTTCGTGATCGGCGAGGGCGCGGGAATCCTGCTGCTGGAGGAGGCCGAGGCCGCCGCGGTGCGCGGCGCGCCGGTGCTTGCGGAGGTGCTGGGCTACGGCGCCACCGCGGACGCCTACCACCTCACCGCGCCGGAGCCCGGGGGGCTCGGCATGGCGGCCGCGCTGACCCGCTGCCTCGCCGACGCTGGCGTGCTTCCCGCGGAGCTGCACTACGTCAACGCGCACGGAACCTCCACGCCGCTGAACGACCGCGTCGAGACGGAGGCGATCAAGCGCGCGCTGGGCGAGCACGCCCGGCGGGTGCCGGTCTCCTCGCTGAAGTCCGCGATCGGCCATCTGCTCGGCGCGGGCGGCGCCGTCGAGGCGGTGGCGACCGTGCTCGCCCTGGGCAAACGCGTCGCGCCGCCGACGCTCAACTACGAGCAACCCGACCCCGAGCTGGATCTCGACTACGTGCCCGACGGCCCGCGCAGGCTGCCCGGTCGCGACGAGGCCGAGCGCGTCGTGGGGGTGTCGAACTCTTTCGGGTTCGGGGGCCAGAACGCGGTGCTCTGCGTCGCGGCGGGCTAGCGATGAGGCCGGCGCCGGGCACCGCCCCCGTGGGGCCCGCCGAGGGAGAGGCCCCACAGCCGGATCAGGCGACCGCGAGCCCGGGCAACGCGACCGCGAGCCCAGGCAACGCGACCGCACGGCCAGGCAACGCGACCGCCCGGTCGGGCCACGTGCCCGCCCGGTCGGGCCACGCGACCGCGAGCCCCGGGCAAGGCCCGGCGCGCAGCTCGCAGCTGAGCCCGGCGGAGCGGATCGAGCTGCTGTGCGACGCGGGGTCGGTGCGGACGATCCGCTCACTCGCCCGCTCGCGGCTCGCCGCGGCGAGCCGCGCGGGCGACGGCGTGCTGGCCGCCTCCGGCACCGTCGCGGGGCGGCCGGTGCTCTGCTACGCCCAGGACTACGCCTTCCTCGGCGGATCGCTCGGCGAGGCGCACGCCGACACGATCGTGCGCACGATCGATCTCGCCGGGCGTGCCGGCGTGCCGGTCTTCGCCCTGATCGAGTCGGCCGGCGCGCGCGTGCAGGAGGCGGCGGCGGCGCTTAACGGCTACGCGCGGATCTTCAGGCGGATCGTGGGCCTGTCCGGGCGCATCCCGCAGATCTCGATCCTCAGCGGGATCTCCGCGGGGGGCGGCTCCTACTCCCCGGCGCTGACCGACTTCGTCGTGATGGCGCGCTCGGCGACGATGTTCCTGACGGGCCCGGAGGTGGTCGGCGCCGCGCTCGGCGAGCGCACGACGATGGACGAGCTCGGGGGCGCGGCGGTGCATGCGCGCAACGGCGTCTGCGACCTGGTCGCGCCGAGCCCGGCGGATGCCCTGGCGCTGGGCCGGGAGCTGCTCGCCTACCTGCCGCAGAGCTCGCGCGAGGCGCCGCCCGCGGCGGCGCCGGCCCCGCCGGCGATCGCGGACCCCGCCAGCGGCGTGCCGGCGGCGGTCCGCAACGTCTACGACGTCCGCGACGTGATCGCCGGGGTGGTCGACGGCGGCGAGCTGCTGGAGCTGTCGCCGCTGTGGGCCCGCAGCCTGCTCACGGGGTTCGCCCGCCTGCAGGGGCGCTCGATCGGCGTGCTCGCCAACCAACCGCGGCACAAGGGCGGCGCGATCGATCTCGACGCGGCGCAGAAGGGCGCGCGCTTCATCCGCACCTGCGACGCCTTCGGTCTGCCGCTCGTCGTGCTCGTCGACACCCCCGGGTTCCTCCCCGGCAGCAACCAGGAGCAGCGCGGCATCATCCGTCACGGGGCCGACCTGGTGCGCGCCTTCGCGGGCGCGCGCGTGCCGAAGGTGACGGTCATCCTGCGCCAGGCCTTCGGCGGGGCCTACATAGCGATGAACGGGTTCGACCTTGGGGCCGACTTCACGCTCGCCTGGCGGGACGCCCGAATCGGGATCATGTCGGCGCTGCAGACCGTCGGCATCGTCAACCGGCGCGAGATCGCCGCGGCGCCCGAGCCCGCGGCGCACAAGCACGAGCTCGCGGAGCGCTACGCGATCGAGCGCCAGACAGCGCAGGCAGTCGCGGGGGAAGGCTTCATCGACGAGGTGATCGATCCTCGCGACACGCGCGATCGCCTGAGCGCGGTGCTGGAGACGCTGGGGAGCGGATACGCGGGCGCCGTCGAGAGGAAGATCGCATGATCGAACGCATCCGATCATCGCAATGCCCCGTGATAAGGTTCCGCGAGTCCGTCAGGAGGCTGGGGAACCGTGCCAGAGGTTGAACTCTCCGCTGGAGTGATCGAGTACGAGGACACGAACGGCGACGGTCCGCCGCTGGTGCTCCTGCACGGCGTGACGATCGACTCGTCGGTCTGGCAGCCGGTCGTGGAGAACCTTGGCTCCGAGTATCGCTGCGTGACGCCGACGCTGCCGCTGGGGTCCCACCGCCATCCGATGAACCCCGACGCCGACCTGACGATCCGGGGCGTGGCGCTGCTCGTGGCGGAGTTCCTCGAGCGGCTCGGCCTCGAGGACGTCACGCTCGTGATCAACGACTGGGGCGGCGCGCTAGCGCTCGTCGCCGAGGGGCGCACGGAGCGGATCGGGCGCCTGGTCGTGACCTCCTGCGAGGCGTTCGACAACTTCCCGCCCGGCTTGGGCGGTCACATGCTCGAGCTCTCGGGCCGCCTGCCCGGAGGGCTGTACGTCGCCTTCCAGCTGCTGCGCCTGCGCCTGATGCGTCGCCAGCCGGGCGGCTGGGGCTGGATGACCAAGCGCCCGCTGCCGCGCGAGCTGATGGATCGCTGGTTCGAACCGGGCCAGAAGCAGCGGGGGGTCCGCCGCGACCTGCGCAAGTTCTGCGTCAGCGTCCCGCCGAAGAAGACGCTCGCCGAATGGGCCGAGGCGCTGCGTTCGTTCGATCGCCCCGCGCTGGTCGCGTGGGCTTCGGAAGACCGGCTGATGCCGCCCGAGCACGGTCGCAGGATCGCCGAGATGCTGCCCCAGGGCCGGCTGGTCGAGATCGAGGACTCCTACACCTTGATCCCGCAGGATCAGCCCGCGGCGCTCTCGGACGCGATCAGGAAGTTCCTGGTCGAGGCGCCCGCGGCCGCGTGACGGCCGAGCCCGGCCAGGCCTAGCCGACCAGGCCGAGCCCGAGCCGCCGAGTCCGCGCGGGCCGGGTCCGAACGGACGGGTCCGAACGGACGGGTCTGAGCCCGGACCCGGGAAGCGTCGGGACGCGCGAAGCGTTTTTGCGCCTGCGCGAGCAGGCGGCTACTTTCGCGAGGTGCTTGTTCGAGCATCCGATCCTGTGGCGTCGAGGTGGTGCGCGTGTCGGGCGCGATGAGCTTCCGCGAGCGGCTGGAAGCCGCGCGCTCGATCGACGAGGTGATCGAGATCATGGAACGCGTGAGCGAGGCCTCGGCGGGTCACCGGGCGTTCGCATCCGCGAGAGAGCTGCAGGTTCACTCGCAGCGCGCGACGCTGTGCGACGGCGAGATCGGCCTGCCGCTCGTGTGCCTGCCGCCCTTCATGCCGGGTTCGGGCGCATTTCAGTTCACCGAGCTGGCGAAGGCGTTCGCGGGCAGACGCTCGCTGACGGTGGTCCCGAACCCGGGCTTCGCCACGGGCGAGGATCCGCCGGCGTCGCTGCCGGCGCTGAGCGAAGCCTTGGCCGGGCTCGTGTGCGACGCGGCGTGCGGCGAGCCGTTCGTGCTGGTGGGCTATTCGGGCGGGGGCGTGATCGCGCACGGGGTCGCCTCGCGGCTGGAGCGCCTGGAAGCCCCGCTCTGCGGCCTGATCGTGCTCGACACCTTCGTGGCGGCCGATCGCGACACGGGCCGTTTGATCGCCGCGGTGATCGCCGACCTCGCCCGTCGCCCGAGCAGCCGCCTGATGCTGAGCGAGCGTCAGCTGATCGCGACCGGCGCCTACATCCGCCTGTTCCGCGACTGGTCGCCGGGGCCGCTGCGGACGCCGTCGCTGATGCTTCACGCCTCGCGGCCGCTGCCGGGCGTGACCGACGGAGACCGCACGGCGGGCTACGCGCTGGCGGCGGCCCACGTCGATGTCCCCGGTGACCACTTCTCGATCCTCGAAGCCGACGCGGCGACGACGGCGCAGCCGATGGAGCGATGGATCAGGGGCCTCGAGCCCGAGCCGGCGAGGGCGCATGCACACGGCTAGCGACAGCGCGAACGGCGACGGCGCCCGGGCGACGGTCCCGTCGATGCCCTACATCGACCAGCTGCTGGAGGACCTCGGCGCGGGCGACGCGCAGACGGAGTCGGCGCTCGGGCGTCATGTGCACTGGGGCTTGTGGGAGGAGCCCGCGACGGCCGACGGATCGCACGACGACTACGGCGCCGCCGCCGAGCGCATGTCGCGCCACCTCTGCGACACGGCGGAGATCCACGACGGCATGCACGTGCTCGACTGCGGCTGCGGCATCGGCGGCACGGTCGCGAGCCTGAACGAACGCTTCTCGGCGATGCGGCTTACGGGCTTGAACATCGACGCGCGCCAGCTCGCGGTCGCCGGGCGCCGCGTGACCGCGCGCGAGGGCAACGAGGTGAAGTTCGTCGTGGGCGACGCCTGTCTGCTCCCGTTCGAGGACGCGACGTTCGACGCGGTGCTCGCGGTGGAGGCGATCTTCCACTTCCGCAGCCGCCTGCGGTTCCTGCGCGAGGCCGCGCGCGTGTTGCGCCCCGGGGGCGTGCTGGTGGTCTCGGACTTCCTGCTGCGCCCGCGCGGCGCCCCCGCGCTGCTGCGCATCAAGCTCGGCTCCTCGCTGAACTACTACGGCAGGCAGAACCAGGTGCCGCCGACGCTGCTGGGCTACCTCGCGATGCTGCGGCTGTCGGGCCTGACGCTGCGCCAGTACGAGGACATCACGCGCAAGACGCTGCCCTCCTACGGCGTGCTGATCGATCGCTACAGGCGGATCGGCGACAGCGCCCTGGTCGAAGCGGGCAGCAGGCTGCATGAGGTCAGCCGGCGAGGCCTGTTCCCCTACACGGTGCTGGCGGCGGAGAAGGGCCGGCGGCGTGCATGAGGGTCGCCGAGGCTGAGCTGCCTCCTGGCCCGAGCACGCCACGCGCGCTCCAGACGCTGCGCTTCGGGGTCGACCCCTACGGCTACTTCAACGCTGCCTACGAGCGCTACGGCGATGTCTTCACGATGCGGCCGTTCAACATCGCCTGGGTCGTGCTGGCGGACCCGGCGCCGGTGAGCGAGCTGTTCGCCCACGGCCCCGAGGATCTCGACGCGGGCAGGGCGACGAGAGGCATGCGGCCGTTCCTGGGCACGCGAGGGCTGTTCATGCTCGAGGGCGAGGAGCATCTCGAACGCCGGCGCGTCGACCTGCCGGCGTTCCACCGCCAGGCGCTGCGCCTGTATCGCGCGATCGTCGAGGAGGTGGCGATCCGCGAGATCGAGCGGCTGCCGCTCGGCGAGCCGGTCGCGCTCACCTCGCACTTTCGCTCGATCGTCCTGGAGGTGATCCTCCGCGTCGTCTACGGGGTCGAGGAAACCGGGCGGCTGCGTTCGCTGGGCGCGCGCCTGCGTGACCTGGTGGCGCTCTCCGGCGACAAGCTCGTGCTGACCCTGTTCGGGTTCCTGGGGCCCGACAGCCTGCGTCTGCTGCCGTCGGTGCGCGCGCGGTTGCAGGCCGTGAACTGCGAGGTGCTCGCGGAGATCGCCCTGCGCCGCGCGGACCCCGGGCTGGAGCAGCGCCGTGACGCCCTGTCGCTGCTGCTGTGCGCCCGCGACGCGGACGGGCGAGGCCTGTCCGACAGCGAAGTGCGGGACGAACTGCTGACGATGATGGTCGCGGGCAACGAGACCTCGACGGCGGGGCTCGCGTGGGCCGCGCACGAGCTCGCGCGCGCCCCCGAGCTACAGGAGCGGCTCGCGAGCGACCCCGACGGCCTCGTGGCGGCCGTCG